>WBZP01000050.1_pt1 | contig 159282 bp, 119 predicted proteins | sample 5204301 | NCBI WGS metagenome assembly WBZP01 (sample SAMN12412401, study PRJNA552823) | activated sludge metagenome | isolation source: activated sludge from nitrification reactor of wastewater treatment plant... | place: USA: Pennsylvania | collected 2017 | reverse complement strand
GGGTAATGAAAGGTTAGGTTAATGAAATGAATATGAAAGGCGAAAAAAGTCCGCCTGTAATTTTGAGATCAATTGGACACAAAGGCATACTCGCTGCCCCAGCCCGCGCCTATACGTCGGAGCCGTACTTTGCCAAAGCGCAGATCCGTTTCGATAAACGTTCCCACGTTCAAAAAGAGCTTCAGCCCTTCGCGGTTTCAGCTAAATCCGGATGGAAGTCCTGTGGTTACGTCATACCCGAAAGTATAATTCACCAGGTTGGTACTATCCGCTTCACTACCCAGTTGAATCCCTACGGCCTCCAGATTATTGGTGTCCGGCAGGAGTACAAAAAATACTCCTTTCACCATTCCACCTGTATCCGGTGTCAGACTCACGGTAGCGTCGGCTGGCGTTTGCGCGGATAAATAGATCGGCGCGAGCAGTATCAAAGAGAATAAAACTACTCTTAATTTCAAATTGAATTTTTTCATGGTATTAAAAAGTTTGGTTAAACGAATGTAAACAGAAAATTGGTTTTTGCAAGGAGTTTAATGTTAAATTTTGTTTAGGGGGTGGAAAGTGGGGTGAAGTGAGCGGTTCGAAAAGGATAAAAACTTTTAATTTAATTCTGATAATTTAAACTTTATGCAGGTTACCTGTTACAAGAAACTTCGAATTTCCGACTTGCTGTTCTGGAATATCTAAGGTTTGAAAGGCAATTTAACCTCACCCAGATGTGGTTTTGGGGATTCAATAAAAAAGCCACCCCTTGGGATGGCTTTTGTTACAGAAGTATTTTATGTTTAGTTGGGCATATACACCAATTTCGAGGTGAGTTTAGAGAAGGGAGTGGTGATATGCACGAGATAAATCCCGCCGGAAACTGATTGACCTGATTCATCGTCGCCGGCCCAGAAAATATCATGTTTGCCGGAAGCACGTTTTTCGTTGATCAGTTGTTTTATGAATTTACCGTTGAGATCGGTGATGTATGCATTCACGTTTACACTTTCACGAAGATTAAATCCGATAGATGCAAGCATGCTGAATGGATTCGGAGAAACCTGTAAACTACCATCAAATGAAACTTCGCTCATGCCGGTTGCTGAGGCCCAGATGGATTTAACTTCTGAGTTCAGAATTTCAGTGCCGGAGCTTTGTGTTGGCGAGGCTCCAACGCGCTCGTTAATGAAAGCGACAATCTTAACGTGATCATCGTTCATGGTTGCCGGTAAGGTATAGGAATACGATTTCGAGAAGCTCTGGCCTGATGCAACAGTTGCCGGATGGTTGATGTCGCCCCAGTTGTCGGCAGAAAGTAATGCTACCTGTGTATGCAATTGCTGGTAATTGGGAATAGGGTTTCCAAGACCATAGAAAGGCGAACCGGATGTGGTATTGTAGTAATTCGTTTGCGATGAGGAGATACTGTCTTCAATTAAAAGACAGGTAATGCGCGTGTCTTCGCCATAACCTGAAAGAAATGTGTAGTCAACAGTCAAGTTCAAAATACGGGTACCCGGATTGTAGGAGGGGTTGATGTTGATCGTTACCGGAGATGAAACATTCAGGCGGGCTGCGACAGCACCTGTCCAATAACTACGGCTCATGACAAATGCATTACCGCCTGAATAAGTAAATCGGTCAACTGCTGCCCGGGGATATGCAGCTACAGATAGATTGGATACCATGGCAAGTGAATAACTTGATTCCAGAAAATCGTTATAATGCATGCCAACGGCTACAATTCGATTAGGGTTATTGGTAATGATATTGTCAAGGATTTCATGTCCTTCGGGACAATAGCCGCACCAATCACCTGTAAATTCCTCTACGAGAATTTTGCGGGTGGCCTGCCCAATAGCCGGAATAGTGAGAACTGACAGAAGCAGCACTAGTAGTTTTGTTTTCATAGATGAATGATTTCCTCAAACGTATAGAATAAAAGTGTGAATTGCAATAGAAATTGACATTGCGCATTGTTTTCGTGTTCATCAGCGAGAAAAGTTCAGTTTTATAGTTTCTGATGATTGCCTGTAACAGCAAAAAAGCCACCCCGAAGGATGGCTTTCTCTCTTGCAGTATCGAAATTTTATTGTTTCACTTCTTCGTAATCTACATCGGTTACTCCGTCGCCGGCATTGGCCGTGTTGCCTGCTGCTCCTTGCGGCTGACCATCTGCACCGGCCTCTTGTGAGGCATTGTAGAGGTCTTTGGAAGCAGCTTCCCATGCAGTGTTCAGTGTTTGCAGTGCAGCGTCGATTGCCGTGAGGTCTTTGTTCTTATGTGCTTCTTTGAGTGTTTCAAGCGCGCTTTCGATCGCGGTTTTCTTGTCGGCAGGAATCTTTTCACCGAATTCTTTGAGTTGTTTTTCGGTGTTGAAGATCATCGAGTCGGCCTGGTTTACTTTATCCGCTTCTTCTTTCGCCTTACGATCGGTTTCAGCATTGGCTTCTGCTTCACGTTTCATGCGCTGGATTTCGTCGTCGCTCAATCCGGAAGAGGCTTCAATGCGGATGTTTTGTGATTTGCCGCTGGCCTTGTCTTTTGCCGTTACATGGAGGATACCGTTCGCGTCAATGTCGAAGATCACTTCGATTTGCGGGATACCGCGTGGTGCCGGTGGAATTCCATCGAGGTGGAAACGGCCGATGGTGCGGTTGTCGCGGGCCATGGGACGCTCTCCCTGCAATACGTGGATCTCTACAGATGGCTGGTTATCGGAAGCTGTAGAGAAGGTTTCTGACTTCTTGGTAGGAATCGTTGTATTCGATTCGATCAGCTTGGTCATTACACCACCCAGTGTTTCGATACCGAGGGAAAGAGGAGTTACGTCGAGGAGTAATACGTCTTTCACTTCTCCGGTGAGTACTGCACCCTGAATCGCTGCTCCTACGGCAACCACTTCGTCAGGATTTACGCCTTTGGATGGTTTTTTACCGAAGAATTTCTCTACGAGATCCTGAATAGCAGGGATACGTGTTGAACCTCCTACGAGAATTACTTCGTCGATATCAGAAGGATTCATCTTCGCATCCGCAAGTGCTTTTTTGCAAGGCTCAAGTGTGCGTTGGATGAGTTTATCTGCGAGTTGTTCGAACTTCGCACGGGTGAGTGTTTTTACAAGGTGTTTCGGCACTCCGTCAACCGGCATGATGTAAGGCAGGTTGATTTCTGTTTGTGTAGAGCTGGAGAGTTCGATTTTTGCTTTCTCTGCTGCTTCTTTCAGGCGTTGCAAAGCCATCGGATCTTTACGCAGATCGAGACCTTCGTCTGACTTAAATTCGTCGGCCATCCAGTCGATGATCACCTGATCGAAGTCGTCTCCACCGAGGTGCGTATCTCCGTTGGTTGATTTCACTTCGAAAACGCCATCTCCAAGTTCAAGTACCGAGATATCGAAAGTACCACCACCCAGGTCGAATACGGCTACTTTGGTGTCTTTATGGTTTTTGTCGAGACCGTATGCCAGAGCAGCAGCTGTAGGTTCGTTGATGATGCGCAGTACTTTGAGACCGGCAATCTCTCCCGCTTCTTTTGTAGCCTGGCGTTGCGCATCGTTGAAGTAAGCAGGCACGGTGATTACCGCTTCTCCAACTTCATAGCCGAGGTAATCTTCAGCAGTTTTTTTCATTTTCTGCAGTACCATCGCAGAGATTTCCTGCGGTGTGTACATGCGGTCGTTGATTTTTACGCGCGGAGTGTTGTTGTCTCCTCGTGCAACTTCATAAGGTACCCGTGAAATTTCGTTGGACACCTTGTCGAATGATTCACCCATGAACCTCTTGATAGAGGCAATGGTATGTTTGGGGTTGGTGATCGCCTGGCGTTTGGCCGGATCACCTACTTTGCGCTCCCCGTCTTTTATAAAGGCAACAATTGAAGGCGTAGTACGGCGTCCTTCACTGTTTGGGATGACTACCGGCTCATTGCCTTCCATCACTGCTACGCAGGAGTTGGTGGTACCCAGGTCGATTCCGATGACTTTTTTCATATGCTTTTTGTGTTGTTCGTGTTGAGTTGGATTTTGTTGAATCCGCGATGGCTAGTCAACATGTATGCCATTGGCAATCCTGACGTTGAAAGGGGATATTCTGGCGGATTTCTCTAAAAATCACCTGCCAGATTGACAGGATGGCAGTTTTGGCCGGACGACCGATGCCGGCTGGATAAAAGAGGTCTCAGTGAGATTATTTGAAAATGATATTGGTGTACTGGCCGTTCAGGATGGAGTCGAGGGTCAGTTCGTTGAACTGAACATTCGTAACAAGGGTGGTATAACGGCAGGTAAAGAGCCCCCTTCCATCTGAAAGATTGGTAAATGCTGGCACATAACTTACTACATTATTGGGAGAGTTGATCTGAATATAGTTATAGAGATCATCAGTACCGGCCGTGAAGAGATAGTCTGCCCTGAAAGAGTTCAATACTCTCTTTTTTGAACCCTGCTGAGGGCCTATCGCAGAACCCATAAATTTGAAAATTTCTTCTCCTTTCAGTGCAAAAGTCAATTGTTCACCCCCGTTGGTTCCCAAACTGGTTATGTTTTTCAGTTTATAATCAACTTGTAAGGTGTCGTATGTCAGCGAAATTGTATCGTATTCATTGTATTTAATCCGCATGATAAGGCCATAAACACGGCCCCATTTCGGGCTTCCGAAACGGATCTGATACGGATTGACATTTGCGAGATTTACTTTAACACTGGACCCGAAAGCTGAAAATAACATGGGTTCAATGATACGGGTGGATGCTGTTACCACTTTCCCTGACTTTAAATTTTCAAAACGGATCCGGTAATAGTAATTATCATCCAGTCCGGATGGGGTAGATAGTTTAAACAGGTAATGGTCTTCATCTGTAAAAAGACCTTCTTCCTTTGGGATGTCAGTGGTTACAGAAAAATCTTCAGAGCTGATTACCGTATTTGCGCCAACACTGACTTTCTCCAGTGATAATTTAATATCGGCGGGATTGTAATAGATACTATCAGATTCCTGAGCCATCACCAACGCATTTCCTTCGCCCAGATACGCTTTTTGAACGCGAACATATTGAACAGACTCATTCGGATTAATCAGTCCGTAAATGACCGGAATTTCTCTGTAATCTTCAAGCAAATCAATATCGTTTTCGCAGGAAGTGAAACCTAAAGCGAGGCCGAAGCAGGCTAGGATGCAGAGCAGTTTATTGGACATAGGCCCCAAAAATAGAAAATGGACTGCAAAAGCAGATGCCAGTCAGTAATAGTTTTTTCTCTTTTTTCTGAAAATGACATTCGCCCGACCAGGCTGGACCCAGACATAGATTTTTATAGTTTTAGCGCATGATTGATGCAGTCCTTTCCGGGATTCTTCTGGGGCTAGTGCTGGCCATGCTCATCGGACCTGTGTTCTTTCTGCTGATCGATACCAGTATTAAGCGGGGATTTCGAATAGCAGTATGGCTGGCAGTCGGAGTGATGTTGAGTGATGCTTTCTTCATCATCATCACGTATTTCAGCAGTACGGCACTTAGTTTTATGAAGGAATTTAGCAAAGAGATCGGTATTGGCGGTGCCCTGCTGCTGATTGTTTTCGGAGTTTTAAATTTTATAAAGAAGCCACATATCAAGGCTTCTGAACTGGATTTACCTGACGATTCAAGGACCCCGCTGGTGGATACGGCTAAAGGGTTTATGATGAATTTTCTGAATCCCTTCGTGCTTTTGTTCTGGATGGGAGTAGCTGGAGGAATCGCTGCGCGGGAGCAATGGACCACAACGGGTGTTGTGGTGTTTTACAGTGTTGTACTCGTAACGGTATTAGGAACTGATTTGCTGAAAGCCTGGCTCGCGCTGAAGCTGAAAAAGTTCCTGAAACCCTCTGTGCTGATGATGGTGAATAAGATCAGTGGGGTCGGTTTGATCATATTTGGTGTGCGGTTACTATATATGATTTTTATAAAGCAGAATTTAGGATGATTCTGCATGAAAAGGTTGTAAGATTTTCTGTTTTTAGCATTAAAAGTTGTTAACAGGCGATGGGGCATTAGCTTTTGGGAATCAGGTTTTTAGCAGATAATTCATAGCGGATAGTACAGAATATATCTTCAATAATTGGAAAAAAAATCATGTAATACTTGACTCGTTTTGATCTGATTTTTAAGTTTACGTCAGGATTAAGGAAGGTCCGAAAACGCTGAGCTTTTTTACCCTCGCAACAGAGTAGTTCACCCCTTAAATTACCTTATTTGCTGAATTACCCTGAACGCAGTGGTACAGTTGGCTAAATTGTATCCTGTAAGCAAAGGAGAAACATGAAAGAAGTCTTGTTAAAAGACATGCAGCCAGAAGTGAGGAGTTTCCTCGGAAAGTATGTGGACATGAAAACCCAGCATACGAAAGTCCTTATGACCACCACCTCGTTCAATATTGAGGGGATCGAGGACAATTCCACACGGGCTATTGTGAATCTCAGAAAAATCAATGATATACGTTTCGTAAACAAGTTCCAGGAAGCGGTAAACGAGAAACTCCCACACGGTGGAATTTACATCGGTCTGGTAGAGACGCAGGAACAGCGACGATACCGATTACTTAGAAAATACCTGCCCGGTTTTGCTCATCTTTATTTCCTCTTCGATTTTATTTTCAAGCGCGTTTTCCCAAAGCTGCCCTTCTTCAAGAAAATCTACTTCTTTGTTACCAATGGCCGAAATCGTGTGATGTCGAAAGCGGAAGCTTTAGGACGTCTGGCCTCCTGTGGATTTAAGATTATTGATGTAAAAGAAATTCAGAACCACACCTACTTTGTCGGACGTAAAGACCGTCAGCCCTGCTACGATCTGAATCCTTCATATGGCCCTCTGTTCGCGATGAACCGTATCGGCAAGGATGGTAATATCATCAAGGTATATAAGTTCCGTACCATGTATCCTTACGCAGAATACCTGCAGGAATACATCTACGAGCAGAATAAACTGGCTTCAGGTGGTAAATTCGCCGACGATTTCCGGATCACTACCTGGGGCGGTTTTATGCGCCGCTTCTGGCTGGACGAGTTGCCAATGATCATCAACCTGATAAAAGGAGATATGAAGATTGTGGGTGTACGTCCGCTGAGCAAACACTACTTTAGCCTCTACACCAAGGAACTTCAGGAGAAGCGTATCTATTCTAAGCCTGGTCTGCTTCCTCCTTTTTATGTAGATATGCCCAATACCTTGGATGAGATCATCAATTCGGAACTGAAGTATCTGAAAGCGTATGAAGAACGTCCGCTTTTAACGGATGTACGTTATTTCTTCTCGATCTGCGGAAACATTCTTTTCAGAAAAGCCCGCAGTAATTAATCCCTGTCTGGATGCTTGGAGCAGATAAATGAATAGCTGCTTTTTATGTACCTGAATTCGTTCCGGGATGCCCTTTCATGTTGTGGGAAAAGCGAATCAATACAATCAAGGCCAGAATAAGGAACGGGGAGAGAAACAAGTCTTCGAGATAATGTGAGAGTCCGGTGCTCAGGCGATAATCCACTCCAAGATCACCCAGTTTCAGCAAAATAAAACAGAGCACCATAAAAGCCAGATAAAAGACGGCAGTGATTTTTCCAGTTTTCACTGACCGCGAGTAGAGTGACAAGATGCCGGCTGCAAAGATCATAAAGAGGAAGCTGAAAAGCACGGACGATTGGAGCTTGGCCGGAATTTTTACACCGAAGGTGCCTTTCATTTCCTGCTTTTCAAAGGCTGCAACTTTGGGCTTGGGATATCGGTTGATCAGGGTTGGGATGCCTTCTTCAATAATCAAAAGTTTCCGTTCGCGCTGAAATCCGGTCCACACCATACCGATCGCCAGAAGAACGATGAAAATCCATCGAAGCGCCGGGTGGGACTGACTAAGCATTCTTTTCTTCCTGTTTACCGGTTTTACTGAATTTATTGGCCCAGGTTACCCACAGCAGGAAGATAAATGAATAAACCACTACGGTGAAGGTATAGTGGTGATTGAATTCAAGATGTTCAGGTGATTTAAACTGGATAATGGCAAGTGTGGTTGCCCGCAGTACGTTTACAAAGTGAATACCTGCATTTCCGGCAAGGATAAACCACCATTTCTGTTTCCATGATCCCGGGAAGCAAATGACGAAACCGGTAAAGAGCGCGAACAACTCAAGGCCATTGCAGGGATTTCCTACACCCACCATCTCCTTGCCCTGAATACGGATCACAGTTTGAGCGGCACCAGGAACTGTAGAGCCATCAAATCCCAGGATACTCAGCACGGAGGCACTGTGGTTGGCCACCAGTGCGTTCAGCCATTCGTCGGTACGACCATCGGGGGCGATAAAGAAGTCGTAGGAAATGAACCAGATGATGTACAGCATCACCGCTTTGATGAGGAAGCCCGCAATAGCGCGTTGGCCCGGATCTTTGATAAATTTCTCAAGCATATATAGAGTGCGGTCGTGTTAAAAAAAAAGGTCAGCTAACGCTAACCTTTAGTTTCTGGATGAAGAAAGTAATTACTGGTCTTTCTTCTTGTCGTACACTTTCTTGATGCCATAACTTGCACCGGCAACGAGCAATGCGCTCAACCCGCCATCGATAGGGATGTTGGGATTGCAATTTTGAGCGAAGAGAGGCGAAGCCATAAGGGCAAACATGGCTACCATGGGAAGTGACTTTAAGACGATATTTTTCATGTTGATTAGTTTTCTACTCCGAATATGCAAGTATATGGATTCAAAATATACAATGCAAGTATTTAATCGAATTTTTATCAACGGTATTTGTCGGTTTGCCAATGAATTTCCTTTGGAAAACGTTAAAAAAAAGGGGCCATAAGGCCCCCTTTTTTTGAATTGGCTTATGATTAGTCAACCATTACACGGATCTGCTCAGAAGTTCCGTTCATCTGGATAGTCAGGAAGTATACGCCGGAAGCCATTTCGCTTACAACAACGTTACGCTGATTCTGTCCGTCAACGGCAGTTCCACGCTCGCTCATAACAACACGTCCGGCAACGTCAACCAGGTTCAGGTTGAAATCAGCGCCTTCAGTACCGTTGAATACGATTGTAGCAACTTCAGTAGCAGGGTTCGGATAAATGTTGAGGCCAGTAGCTGCACCGGTTTCACCGATACGGATACAGTTGCCAAGATCAATGGCAATACCATTCAGAATACGTACAGGGCCGCTTCCGCATGCGTTGCTGGCAGAAACAGTTACCTGCTGACCAGTTGTCGGGTTAGTTCCCCAGTTAACGTAGATGTCCTTGGTACCCTGACCACTTGCAATTGAAGCGATTGAAGGAACAGTCCAGTTGTAGAGGCTGGCTCCGGCAACAGTTGAAACAGAGTAAGGAACGTTTGACTGACCAGGGCAGATGGACTGATCACCACTGATAGGACCAGGCTGACCAGGTGCACCAGAAACAGTGAGTGAGCGTGCAGCTCCTGTTCCACAGGCGTTAGAAGCAGTTACAGTGAAGCTTCCGCCAGCATAAGAACCAGAGAAGTCAACAGAGATGCTGGAAGTGCCATTACCGCTTACGATAGTAGCTCCTGCAGGAACTGACCAGTTGTAAGAAGTAGCACCCACTACTGCAGCGCAAGTGTAAGCTACACCAGTAGCACCGCAAACACCTGAAGCCTGACCGCTGATTGAAGCAGAAACACCAGGAGTATTAACAGTTACAGCACGGAGACGGGCTGAACCAACACCGCAGGCATTTGCACCGCTAACAGATACGGTACCACCGGCATAACCTGCACCTACTGAAACAGTGATTACGTTAGAGCTGGCACCTGAAGTGATGGTCATACCAGCTGGTACTGACCAAACGAAGTAAGATGCGCGTGCAATCATGTTAGTTGAGTAAGTAGCTACGTCACCAGGACAAACTTTAACCGGACCAGAAACTGAGTTCGGTATTACAGGCTTGGTGTAGTTGATGTCGATTAATACAGAGCTTGATGTACCCGCACCGCAAGCGTTAGAAGGAGTAACGGTAAGGTTACCGATAATTCCGTTGTGCGCTGCGATTGGAGTCCATGAAACGAAGATAGAGGTAGTTCCCTGACCTGACAGGATTGTCATACCAGCAGGAACAGACCATGTATAGGTAGAAGCATCAGCAACTGAAGCAATAGAGTAGGTAGCAGAACCAGTCACTACTGCAACACACTGAACGGCAGGACCAGAAATCGGACCGGCAACCAGCAGGTTTTCGTCGATCAGGCCATCGCAATCATCATCGATAGAGTTACAAACTTCAGTTCCTGCAGGGTTTGCAGAAGGATTGTTGTCGTTACAATCGGTATTGTCAGAAACATAACCGGATGGTGCGCCATCGCAAGTGCTTGCAGTGCTTCCTGCATCACCATAAGTGTCACCGTCAACGTCAGCATAGTAAGTGATGAAGGTCAGACCATCGTCGATAGACAGGTTGCAATCATCATCCAGTCCGTTACATACTTCAGTAGCACCAGGATAAACCGCATTGTTGTTGTCATCACAGTCACCTTCACAAGTAGTGAAACCGTCACCATCCAGGTCAAATCCGTTGTCAATATTTCCGTCGCAATCATCGTCAATGAAGTTGCAGGTTTCAGTAGCACCAGGATTAATAGAGATGTCGCCATCGTTACAATCAGTGTTGCTGGCAGAATATCCGCTTGGAGCAGAAGCATCGCAGGAAGAGATAGAAGCACCAGCACCATAGCCGTCACCGTCAGCATCTGCATAGTAAGTGTAAGCAGGAGCAACAACTTCAATGATTTGTGAAGTAGTCACACAAGTGTCGAGTCCGCTAAGCGCATAAGTGATGGTGTGGAAACCAGCACCGGCAGCAGCAGGATCAAAGCTGTCAACAGTAATTCCAGCACCGCTGAACGTACCGCCAGCTGTTACAGGAACCAGAGTTACAGCAGCAGCGTTGGCGCAGATAGTTGCAGGGAGACCACTGAATGAAGCATCATCAGCAGGACCGAAATCGTCGATACGCAGCGTGAATGCGCTGTTTGTTCCTGTACCATAACCATCTACCTGGATGTACACCGTTTCACCTTCTTCGAGGCAGAAACCGCGCGCATATGCATTATATGGAGAGCCGGAAGAGTCATCATTGGCAGCCCATAAGGTGCCTAAACCTGAAGTCAGATCACTGCATGCAGAAGCCTTCCACACTGCAACCTGACTATCCCAGCCTGGTACTGCGAATCCATAACGTCCGGAACCACCTGTCGGTACGGTGAATGTAAACCATACAGTATTGTTAATTGTGCCGGATGGAGCAGAACACCAGTTGTTATTACCATTACAAGAAGGGCCTTGAGGTGCTTGTGCTTCACCAGCCTGAGTTGTTGCACCTACGTTAGTGAATGGACCGTTTTCACCGATAGAAACGCTAGAAGCGTCACAAACATTATCACCGGCAACAGTTACTACGATGTTAATTACATTTGAATAGGTAGTACAGGTTACTGAAGCAGCACGTAAACGAACGTAGAAACTTCCTGCAGTAGAAGCTGTCAATGTTATATTATCCAAAGTTCCGGTTGCAACATCTGACCATGGTCCGCCAGCACTGGTTGCAGTTTGCCACTGAAGATCGCCGGTATAAGTATCAGTTGAATAGTAAAGTGGAGAATAGGTAATGCCTGCAGTTGGTCCGGAGATGGTACCTGCATTGGCAGATCCGTCAAAATCAACAGAGATACTGGATGATTCTTTGGACAAGCCAGAATTTGAACAGGTAACAACGCAACGATAGTAAGTCAGCGCGGTAGGTGATGCACTATAGGTATTGCTGTTTGCACCGGAAATCGGAGTGAAGTTAACGTTGTCAGAAGATTCTTCCCACTGATAGTCATAGCCTGTTTCAAGAGGAACACCTGAGAGTGAAAGTACAGCAGCACTTCCAGGGCAAATATATGCTGCGCTGGTTAAAGCGGTAGCAGCAGCAGGAGTACCGGAGCAGGCAGGAGGAGGAATGATGTTAACAAGGTAATCTTCAACATTAGCATAAGAACTGCTGTAGCAAGGGTTATTGGCTGCATCATCATCAGTTACCACCAGACGCATTCCGGTTAAACCGGTAAGAGCACCTGCAGGTACTACGATATTGCCTGTTTGTGTAGTTGGGTTTGTAGAAGAGGATAAACCGAGGTCATTCATCTCTCCGGCATCAGCGAAGTCACCATCCTGGTTGAAATCAATGAATACACGACAACGGTAAGTATATCCGGTTTGCAGTGTTACTGTAGCTGAAACCGTTGAATTCTGATAGAGTGAGGTAGGTGCTACACCGGTGAAGTTCTGATAGGTTGAAGTTGAAACGTTAGGGTTAGACCATGATCCGATCTGGAAGTCTACTGCACCTTGCGCATCAATTGAGGTAGGAACAGCAGAGCAGTAACAGAGGTAGAACGGGTTGACTGCAACGTTAACCGGAGTAGAAGTTCCGGTATTGCCGGAGCAGGTAACCAGGCACTGATAGTAAGTTGCGGCAGTTTGAGAAACCGTTTGTGAAGCAGCACTGGTACCAAAGTTTGTCCAGTTAACTCCGTCAGGCGAACTTTGCCATTGATAGGTAACGCCAGAGCCAGAAGTTGAATTCTGAAGGCTGAGGTTGAAAGATGAACCTGAACAAGCACCTGCTACAGAAGAGATGGTGTTGCCAGGAGTTGGTGTTCCTGAACATGCAGAAGCGGAACCAATGTCAAACTGAAGATTTGGGCGTGATGTAGATGAAGTGCTAACGCCAAGATATGAACCTGGCAATAACGCCGGATCTGGATTATAGGTGTCACTATATAACTGTCTTACGCTTGTAACACCAGTTGTAGATGTATATCTCCATCCTGCTGAACATGTGTAGGAGGCTGCGTTTTCATCGATAGCAACTAACAGGTTGCCTCCGGTATAGTTAAAGGGCGTTGACAAGGTGATTTCCATCCAGTTTCCAGCTGCCGGAAATGTTACAAGTCCTGAGAAACACATATCCATCGCTGAAGCCGGGGTGAAGTTAGCTGCACCAGATGTCAATGATGTTAAGGTCGTGTTACCCAGATAAACCGTCCAGTTGTCGTAAGTGGTCGTTGGTGATACCGCAGTAGCATAGTAAAACCTGATTTTTGAGATAGTACCAGGACCGGTGTAACCTCCTGCAACTATTTCTGCAGAAGTGTAGAGCATTTGGGTGTAAGAGTACCCATAGCAAGAACGAATCGGGAACGAGGTCGTTGTTAAAGTTCCCGTACCGATCTGCACTGTTGTTTGAGCGTTGGCTGAATTACCTAATAACCCAATTAGGATTAACAGGGACGCCAGCCAACCCGACAGTTTAGTCATTGTGTAGCTTTTGTTTTTCATGTTATATTTATTTAGTGTTAGATTATTTATTTCACAGGTAAGGTTAAAAAGTCCTCAACCTGCAATTAAAAGTGCAGGTCTTAGTAAACGTCTGTACAGCGTTAGATGACATGAATAGAGTTCGAACTGGTTAGCTTTTGCTGGATTTTCCGGATTCACAGCAAAACAAATATATGACTTGTTCTGACAATTGCAAGCGATTTTCAAGATTTAGTGAATTGACAATTATCTTTTTGTTAAAAAAAGGTTGGTGCAAATGATTGATTCTCAAAATAGCTGGTGGTGTTTTAGTGGAAAATAGTTTTTTTCAACCGTTTGGCGAATGTGATTATTTGTTGGGTGAACAATTCGAAATGTAATAATAGGTCAAAAAAAAACTGTAAGATTTTCTTGACTTGTATCTGTTTTGATTGCTAAATTGCGCGGTTAAAGGTAACGGTGTACCGTTTTTTTCACCTTATTTCCCCCTCAAATACTGAAAATAATTGCGCGTATGAAAGCCTTACATGCACGATGCATATTGCCATGCATGCTTATATGGTTTGTAACCATCCTGAGCACATTCACGAATGAAGCTACTGCACAGCGTACAGAAATGCTGTTTAAGGAGTGGCCAAAAGAAAAATACTTAAATCCACCGAACAGATATACCTATCCTGAAAAATATAAGGCGTTTTTCTATGACTTGAGTAACGTTCGAAAAGTGTTGCGCAACGCTCCCATGGAATTTACAGCATCTGCACAAACAGCATTTGTTGTCATTTCTGTTCCGATGCCAAACGGAGAGCTGATGCCTTTTAAAGTGGTGGAGACGGAAACCATGGCTCCTCAACTGGCTGCCCGTTTTCCGGGTATAAAGACCTACTCAGGACAAGGTATTACTGATCCTGCAGCTGTATTAAAAATGACCGTGTCTGATCATGGCTTTTACGGTATGATATTATCGCCCAATGGGCATGTGTTTATAGACCCGTTGGATCCTGGAAATGCAGACCAGGTGGTGGTATATTTCAAAGATGATCTGAAACCGTATGCAGCTTTTACCTGTGAAACTGGAGAGAAGGAAGAAAACTTCGGTTCTACGCTGAAGTATTCATCTATGGCCAGCGGACAGGCAGCGCGTTCACATGGCACTTCCTTGCGCACCTACCGCCTGGCATTAGCTTGTACCGGAGAGTATGCTGCCTTTCATGGCGGTACTACATCAGGGGCGATGGCAGCGATGGTAGCTTCCATGAATCGTGTTAACGGAGTTTATGAAACAGAGGTGGCAGTCCATATGACCATGGTTGCGAATAATGATCAGTTGATTTACCTGAACAGTGCAACAGATCCTTACACGAACAACAACGGCAGCACTATGTTGTCAGAGAACATCAGCAACTGCAATACAGTTATTGGTTCAGGGAATTTTGATATCGGTCACGTGTTCAGTACCGGTGGCGGGGGCGTTGCGTATCTGGGAGTGCCGTGTACAGGAAATAAAGCCGGTGGTGTTACCGGTTCTTCAAGCCCTGTGGGTGACGCGTTCGATATCGATTATGTTGCACATGAAATGGGTCATCAGTTCGGAGCTCATCATACCTTTAATGCGGTGACTGGTTCCTGTAGTGGTAATCGTACTTCATCGGCAGCATTTGAACCGGGGAGCGGTATCACGATCATGGCGTATGCAGGCATCTGCACGGCAACCAATAATCTGGCACCAAACAGTATCGCCTATTTCCATACGTATTCTTTTGATCAGATAACGTCGTTCATTACAACCGGCAGCGGTAATACCTGTCCGGTTACCACTGCAACCGGCAACACTCCACCGGTGGCTGTTCCCGCTGCTCTCAATTACACGATTCCTTACCAGACTCCTTTTACACTGACGGCAACAGGTTCGGATGCTAACGGTGATGCATTGACGTACTCCTGGGAGGAGTATGACCTTGGGACATCAGGTAACTGGAATACACCGGTGGGCGATGCGCCAGTTTTCCGTCCTTTCCCGCCTGTAACATCAGGATCACGCACTTTCCCGAAAATTTCTGATATCGTCAATAATACCACTACGATCGGGGAGATTCTGCCGACGTACGCCCGCACTCTGAAATTCAGGATAACGGTGAGGGATAACCGTGCCGGAGGTGGTGGTGTAATGCATCCCGATGATACCGTTCGCGTGAATGTAATCAATACTGGTGCCGCATTCGCAGTTACTGCCCCCAATACTGCTGTTACCTGGACTTCGGGTCAGCCTGCCACTGTAACCTGGAATGTGTCCAATACTGATTTATCCCCGATTGCCTGTGCCAATGTCTCTGTTCTCCTTTCAACAGATGGTGGTTATACTTACCCGGTAACAATTCTTGCATCTACTCCGAACGACGGGTCGGAAGTGATTACAGTACCGGCAAATATCACCACCACAGCTCGTATCAAAGTACAGGCAGTGGGCAATATTTTCTTTGATATATCGAATGTCAACTTCACGATACAGTCAGGGTCATCTGTTCTGTCTGTATTGAACACCGATCCTGTTAATACATCACCAATATGTGCCGGTCAAACCCTGAGTGTAGGATATACCGGCGATGGTCCGGCGAACCCCGGAAATATTTATACTGCTCAATTATCCAGCAGTGCCGGATCGTTTGCGGTACCTGTGAATATCGGAACGTTAAATTCAGTTTCTGCATCTGGTACAATATCGTGTACTATTCCGGGTGGTACTGCCCAGGGAACAGGTTATAGAATACGGGTCATTTCTTCCAGTCCTTCTCTAACAGGAACTGACAATGGAACCAATCTGACGATTCAGAATACAGTGGGTGCTACGGGAACCATTACCGGGTCAGCTACGGTTTGTCAGGGCCAATCAGGTCTGATCTATTCAATTCCCGGCGTAGCAAATGCAACGTCCTATTCCTGGTCAGTGCCATCCGGGTTTACGATTACAGCCGGCAATACATCCAATTCAATTACAGTCACTGTCTCTGGAAGCGCATCTTCAGGAAGTATCAGTGTAACACCTATCAACGGATGCAGTACCGGCACAACATCCATTCCGTTTGCTGTCACAGTTAGTCCGCTGCCCTCAGCCGCTGGTACAATTACAGGTACCTCCACTGTTTGTCCGGGATTGACAGGGGTTGTTTATTCAGTACCTTCAATTGCCAATGCCGGTTCTTATGTATGGTCGGTTCCTTCAGGGGTTACGATAGTTTCAGGAGCCGGAACCAATACCATAACAGTTGATTTCAGTGCCGGTGCAATTTCCGGAAATATTATAGTGGCAGGTGTTAATAGTTGTGGCGGTGGTTCCGCATCTTCTTTCTTTGTTACGGTGCAGTCGGCAGCTCCGGTTCCGGTGATTACTGCGTCCGGACCGCTATCCTTCTGTACTCCAGGATCGGTTACATTGTCGTTTACCCCAGTTGCCGGTGTACAGTATCAATGGCGGAAAAACGGAACCGACATTCCTGGTGAAACGGGTTCTTCCTATGTGGTTACCACTGCCGGAAACTACGATGTGCTGGCCAGCATCATTCCGGTAGGAATGCAGACATTCAGCAGTACCGGAAGTGTAAGCATTCCGGATAATTCATGTACAGGAGGAACCAGTGATATTGTTGTTAGTGGTTATAATTTTCCGGTTCGCAGTTCAGGAATCTACATCACAATGAATATTCCGCATACTTATGTTGGTGATCTGGATATCTTCCTCGAGTCGCCTTCCGGTGCCCGCATAGGTATCAGTGATCAGACAGGCAATGTAAACAACGGAGGAGATAATTTTACCAATACAGTAATTGCGGATTCCGGAAGTGCTCAGATACCGGGTACAGGTGCTCCTTATACGGGCCTCTATAAACCCTGGGCTACAACATTTACTGTGACCAGTTGTACAGGACTCACGACTACGCTTTCCTCTTTTAGCGGACTCGGAAGTGGTGCTTTGAACCCAAATGGTACCTGGCGCCTGCGTGCTTACGACCGGTTCAGCACAGATATTGGTTCCATCACCAGCTGGAGTATCACTTTCCCGTATATTGGTCAGGGGTGTCAGTCGGTTTCTAATATGATACCTGTCAGCGTTACAAACTCACCGGTGGTGGTTAGTGTGTCTCCATTGACAGGTCCGGTAGGAACACCGGTTACCATTAATGGTTCAGGATTTACAGGGGCGACCAATGTAGCTTTTAATGGTGCTTCAGCAGCATTTACTGTTGTAAATGATGGCCAGATCAATACAACAGTTCCGGTAGGAGCAACTACAGGTAATGTTTCAGTCAGTACAACTTGTGGCACAGTTAACGCTCCTTCACCATTCAATGTAATCACCAATGCAACACTCAATGTTACCGTGTTGATTGAAGGATTTTATGATACCGGATCGAACCTGATGACGGCTGTTGTTGGCGGAAGCGTCAGTGATACGATGACCGTTGAATTGCATCAGACTTCCAGTCCATATGCTTCTGTTTTCTCTGCAATTGTTCCATTGAATCTTTCGGGACAGGCAACTTTGACCTTGCCGGGTGCATATATTGGCAACTCGTATTACCTCGTATTCAGACACCGTAATTCGATTGAAACATGGAGTAAGAACCCTGTTACCATTTCCACGGTTACCAACTTTAACCTGTCACAATAAAGAAACAAATTAAACGCTGAAAGCCCCGGTCTCCCGGGGCTTTCAGCGTTTAATAAAACCGTATTAATTGTCCTTCATGTTATGGAATACATTCTGAACATCATCATCATCTTCCAGACGTTCAATAAGTGCATTCACTTCTTTTTGTTGTTCTTCTGTTAATTCGGTTGTTGTTGTGGGAATTCGGTCCAGTTCGGCACTGAGAATTTTAATTCCTTTTTCTTCCAGCCCTTTTTGCATCTTGCCAAAATCGGCAAAAGAGGTAGTGACATAAACTCCGTCTTCCTCAGCAGCCAGTTCCTCTGCTCCGAAATCTATGAGTTCGAGTTCGAGGTCTTCGAGACTGAAATTACCTTGCTCAATCTTAAAAATTCCTTTCCGTTCGAACAGAAAATCAAGAGAGCCGGTTTTACCGAGTGCGCCGTTACCACGGTTGAAATGCATACGGATATTTGCAACCGTACGGGTATTATTGTCGGTAGCAGTTTCAACCACTACTGCAATACCATGCGGCCCATAACCTTCGAATACCACTTCCTCCAGATCCTTTTCATCCTTGTTGGCAGCACGGGCAATAGCAGCTTCCACGCGGTCTTTAGGCATATTGTATGATTTAGCATTTTGCACCACCATACGGAGTTTAGGATTGGTTTCAGGGTTGGGGCCACCCATCTTCACGGCAATGGCAATCTCCTTTCCAATACGTGTAAATGCTTTTGATGCCTTAGCATTATTGGCAAACATTTTATGCTTGCGTTTTTCAAATGCGCGTCCCATAGTTTATTCTTTATTTTTTTCAGCCTTTCAGCTTCGTTTGTTTATCAAATATACTTTTTTTCAGTTGTTGGTCCCTGAGCGAAGTCCGATAGCTATCGGACGAAGGGCAGTTTTCATTTGACAGTTTATTGTTAGTGGTTTTCAGTTCTGAATTGGTATCTGGTTTCACTTACCGGCATTAAGACCAACCTTAAACCTTAAATCCTGAGGTTTTCTTCGATCACTCAGTCCCGCATTATCAGAATGTCAATGCGGGATCGGCTTCGCCTCAACTTTAAACCTTAAACCTTAAACATTAAACATTAAACATTAAACCTGAAGTGCATCAGGTCGCCATCCTGTACGATATATTCTTTTCCTTCTATACTCAGTTTACCGGCATCACGGCAGGCACTTTCAGATCCCAGAGTGATGAAGTCATTATAGTGAATTACCTCTGCGCGGATAAACCCTTTCTCAAAGTCCGTATGAATAACTCCTGCAGCTTGAGGAGCAGTGGAGCCTTCATGGATGGTCCATGCGCGCACTTCTTTTTCACCTGCGGTGAAATAGGTTTGCAGACGAAGCAATTGATATGCTGCCTTTATCAGTTTGCTGACACCTGATTCATTTAGACCCAGATCAGCCAGGAATGCCTGGCGGTCTTCAAAACTATCAAGCTGTGCAATGTCGGCTTCAATCGCAGCTGCGATGACAAGAATTTCAGCATTTTCATCCTTTGTGGCCTCTCTTACAGCATCCACATATTTATTCCCATTCACCACTGAGCCTTCGTCCACATTGCAAACATACATTACTGGTTTGGCTGTCAGCAACCAGAGGTCAGCAGCCAGTTTCCAGTCATCTTCTGATAAAGGAGCTGAGCGGGCAGAAAGTCCTTTCTCGAGATGCTGTTTCAGTACAGAATAAACATCAAAGGTTTTCTTCGCTTCTTTATCCGTACCAACTTTCGCTTGCTTTTCAATTCTCTGCATCCGCTTTTCAACGGTCTCCAGGTCTTTCAGCTGCAATTCAAAATCGATGGTTTCTTTATCCCGGACCGGATTCACACTGCCATCCACATGGACCACATTGGGGTCTTCAAAACAGCGTAATACGTGAAGGATGGCATCGGTTTCACGGATATTCCCCAGAAACTGGTTGCCGAGGCCTTCTCCTTTACTCGCACCTTTTACGAGTCCGGCGATATCAACAATTTCCACCGTTGTGGGGACAACACGTTGCGGGTTAACCAGCTTCTCAAGCGCGTTAAGGCGTTCGTCAGGAACAGTAATTACTCCCAGGTTAGGTTCAATGGTACAGAACGGGAAGTTCGCCGCCTGCGCTTTTGCATTTGATAAACAATTGAAGAGGGTAGATTTACCCACATTAGGCAATCCTACGATGCCGCATTTTAATCCCATGATCGCATTTCTGAAACAGGCGGCAAAGGTAACGCTTTGTTTTGGCTTTCAGCAGGGTGTGAAGGATCGGAATTTTATAGATTTGTTAGGATGGAACATACCTTTCAATTAAGCTGGTGGGAGCAACGAACGTATTTCGAAAACATTGATCTTCTGATTGTTGGTGGTGGGATAGTGGGGCTGAATGCGGCTTTGTCAGCGAAGCAGCTACAACCGGATTTGAAAGTTTTGGTCATCGACCGGGGGAAATTTTTGCCTTATGGAGCCAGTACCCGTAATGCGGGATTCGCCTGCTATGGGAGTATGACAGAGCTGCTTGACGACCTGACCCGGATGAGCCATGATGAGGTTTTTTCGTTGGTTGAGAAACGGTATTCTGGATTGATCAGGTTGCGGTCGTTATTGGGGGATGAGATCATGCAGTATGAGCCTTTGGGCGGGTATGAAGTTTTTATGCCGGAAGAATCAGCGCTTTTTGAGAATTGCCTCGGGCATATGGAAGATTTTAACCGTGAATTAAAACGGATTACCGGACAAGACGGAATTTACTCTGTCTGCGATGAGAAAATTTCAGCGTTTGGTTTTTCAGGTATTCAGCATATGTTGCTGAATCGTGGGGAAGGACAGATAAACTCGGGAAAGGCGATGCAGGCTTTGCTTTATAAAGTCAGGGAAGCAGGTGTCGAAGTGCTGACGGGAATTGGTGTTAAAAGCTGGGAAAATGAGGGACCCGATTTGCGTATAAGTACCGATGCCGGATTTGATTTTAAAGTCCCGAAGATGTTGGTTACGACCAATGCATTTGCAAGAGAATTATTGCCGGAGCTCCAGGTTGTTCCCGGACGCGCACAGGTGATCGTGACGGCACCGGTAAAAGGTTTGAAACTCAGAGGTGCTTTCCACTACGATAAGGGCTATTATTATTTCAGGAATATCGGCGACCGTATTTTATTCGGCGGAGGACGCAATCTCGATTTTAAAGCGGAGGAGACGACCGAATTTGGTTTGACCGATCTGGTGCAAAACCGGCTTGAGTACTTATTGGAGCATGTGATTATCCCCGGAGTAAAATATGATATTGAGCAGCGTTGGAGTGGTATAATGGGACTTGGTCCTGTGAAGTCAGCTATCGTGCAGGAAGTGCAGCCGAATGTGTATTGTGCAGTGCGGATGGGAGGAATGGGAGTCGCTATTGGAAGCCATATCGGCAGAGAAGCAGCGGAAATGATTGTAGGTTGAGTTACAGAGTTACAGAGTTACAGAGTTACAGAGTTGCAGAGTTGCAGAGTAACAGAGTAACAGGGTTACTGAGTGGCAGAGTGGGAAAGATCCAAAGATTTGAAGAGTTAAACTTCTGTAAAGCTGACGCTGTTTTCGCGCAGGAAATTTTTAATTACCGACGCATGCACACATTGTCCAACGTGAAGAAAGGGCATGTTGGTTACTTTCTTGATCGTAACGCCACTCTGCACTTCATGGTTTTCGAGGTCGAAGCCAAGGTGAAGATGCCGTGTTGAGCTTTGCATTCCGTAAATAAGCCCTTCAGGATCAAAAAGTGGTCCGCCACTTTGTCCACGGAGCCCAGGAGAGCTCATTTCTATACCGGAGATTTGTCCGTTTTGTGCGATCAGTCTGGTGATAATACCTTCAATCGGAAACACAGGCGAACGAGGATTACCATCTTTCGTCCATTCTATATCATCCCGTTGATAGTTGTACGTATAATTGGTGAATTCAGGAAATGGAAAACCCAGCCGGCAAAGAAATCGCCCGGGTACGGCCATTGCATCATCAGATATAAATCTCGCATTTCCGGTATAGTAGATTTTATTAAATCCTTTGAAACGGATAATGGCCAGATCGGCAAAAGGATGTAGCTGGCAGTCGAAGCCGGTAATCATATCGAAGCAAGAAACGAAATAATGTTTCATCTGCACAATTACATCCTGACGATAGTTGAACTGCAGTTCGAGTTCTTTGAGGTTGGCGTCGTAATTCTGGTCGTTTTTCAACCGAAACCGCGATTGTGAGAACAATAGATATTGCTGGTTGAATTGCTCTGACTGCAACAGATGTTCTGCAACGTGCCTGCAAGTAACGGCCACGCCTTCGTTATTTACAAAAAAGAGGGTGGAGGCCCCCGGCCAAACTTTGTTGGAACCATAGCCCCGCATGATCGTGTGGATCGGTCGGGTAAAACGGTTCATCTCTTCAATGGCCTTAACGAACATGATTTTGAAGGGTTGGAAGAAAATACTTTCTTTGGCGTAAATTTAAGCACAACACGGCCATGAAAATCGCATTGAAATACGGATTAATCTACAGCGGTATTAACATTCTGTGGAACTTACTGCTTTATATTACCGAACTGAACCGTTCTGATAATGCCTGGATTTTCCAGACACTTGGACTTGTCTTTATGATTATCTGTATTGTGATGGCAATCAATGAGTACAAGAAAAATATTGGTAGCGGTTTTATCGATTTCGGAACGGCCTTCAAGCATGGATTGGTCATTGCTCTCATCAGTGGGGTGATAGGTTCCCTTTATTACGTGCTCTATGTTCAGGCGATTGATCCCAGCTTCAATGATTACATCATGCAGAAGCAGGTCGATAAAATGGCTGAGATGGGCATGGGAGAAGCTGATATCGAAAAAGCAATTGAACAGTCGTCTAAATTTCAGACTCCATTCTGGCTATTAACGTTCGGAATTCTCGGTTCATTGTTTGTTGGCTCTATCGTGTCGCTGATCATGGCCGCGATCATGAAGAAGCCCAATCCGAACGAGATCGCCTGATCAATCGAGACTTTCGATCGTCCGGCGAATGATGCTGATGCATTCGCCGAGTTGTTCGTCAGTGATCACCAGCGGTGGTGCAAAACGGATAATATCTCCATGCGTCGGTTTGGCTAATAAACCGTTATCTTTTAATCGCAGGCAGACATCCCAGGCGTCAATTCCATCTTTTTCTTTGATCACGATGGCATTGAGCAAACCTTTACCTCTAACTGTTGTGATCCGGTCGGATTTGATTTTTTTCAATTCTTCCCTCAGGATATTTCCAAGTCGTTCTGCATTGCCTGCCAGATCTTCATCTATTACGACCTTCATTGCTTCCATGGCCACTTTGCAGGCAAGTGGATTTCCACCGTAAGTAGAGCCGTGTTCACCGGGTTTGATGGTGAGCATAATCTCATCATCAGCAAGTACGGCAGATACGGGTAACAAACCTCCTGAAAGTGCTTTTCCTAATATCAGAATATCTGGCCGCACACCTTCATGGTCGCAGGCAAGCATTTTTCCGGTACGGGCAATACCTGTCTGAACTTCATCGGCAATAAACAAAACCTGTTTCGATTTACAGAGATCGAAAGCCTTTTTAAGATAGCCATCGTCCGGTACAACAACCCCAGCTTCTCCCTGTATCGGCTCAAGCATAAAACCAACCACATTGGGATCTTCCAGCGCTTTTTCAAGTGCCGGTAGATTGTTGTAAGGGATGACTTCAAATCCGGGCATGAATGGGCCAAATCCTTCGTAACTCGAAGGGTCTTTCGAAGTAGAAATAGCAGACAGGGTTCGTCCCCAGAAATTACCTTCCACAAAGAGGATTTTGGCTTTATATTTTTCAACTCCTTTTACATCGTATCCCCATCTGCGAGCCAGCTTTACTGCGGTTTCTCCACCTTCTACACCGGTGTTCATAGGCAACAATTTATCATAACCGAATAATTCAGTCATGAATTGCTCGTATTCGCCCAGAATATCATTGTGAAATGCGCGAGAGGTGAGCGTCAACCGTGAAGCCTGATCAATCATGGCCTGCACAATGCGCGGGTGGCAATGTCCCTGGTTGACGGCCGAATAAGCCGACAGAAAATCGTAGTACCGGTTGCCGTCCACGTCCCATACGTAAACACCTTCTCCACGATGCAGCACTACCGGTATCGGATGGTAGTTGTGAGCACCAAATTTTTCTTCGAGTTCAATGGCTTTTTGACTGGTCAGTAATGAGCTGTCTGTACGCATAGTGACGATTGCTTTGTGCAAAGGTAGGAAATGCCATTGCGGGGATCAACCGAATTGGGTTAAAACAGGGTTTTCCTCAGCGAATGAGAGTAATTATTCCTGTTTTTTCGGTGGATTGTACTTCATTGAACCCGATAAAGGTGATTTTATAACAATAAATCCCCTCCGGTGCCTGTTTACCTTCATAGGAACCATCCCATCCTTCTTCGTCTTTTTTTGCCTCGAAAACTTGTTGCCCCCAGCGATTGTAAACGCGAATTTTCATCTCCTTCACAAAGGAATAGCGTGGGAACCATTTTTCGTTTTTAATGTCGCCGTTGGGGGAGAATGCCGATGGGATATAGACTAAGGGAGGCTGCGTCAGTTCTATCTCATTTGACCTGCTGGTGGCCAGATAACTGCCTGATCCTTCGTGTGCGTACACCACGTAATGGTTAAGGCCGAAGTCGGTGTCAAGGTCTTCGTCCGTATAAGACAGTAGAGCGGGTGGACCGGAAGTAACAGCGTAAAAGTTGAACCCGCTGCCTTCTGATGATCTGTTGAGTTCATAGTCGCCTACGCCGCCCGCCCAGTCGCTGTATGGTGACCACTGTAACTGATTGGAGAATTGTTCCGATGTGCCTTCGAGTAGAATTGTGCAGGCTTCCTTGCTGTATGGGCTTTCGTTTTGGCAGAAATCGTAGTTTTTTATCCTGTAACAGTATGCGTACTTGTCAGGAAACACAGCGTAGTCGGTGTAATTATAGGGAGTGTATCCGGTTAAACGGATCAGTTCTTCCCACGGTGTTCCTGAACCGCCAAATCTTCGTTCAATGACATAGGTGCTGTTCGATCCGTCAGGAAAATCTTCCCATTGAATGTCGATGGAAATGTCGCCCGGAACAACCGTAGCGGTTTTAATGTATTGTTCTTTCCGGTTGGCCTGTGATAAGGTGCAGAGTGTATCTGAAACGGGACTCTCTTCTCCGCAGGTATTGGTGCCGGTGATGTAATAACAATAATCGTTATTCAGCGGATCATTAACGAGGCTGTCGGAGAGGATCAATGCTGCCGGGTCAGATGATTGCAGGAGCAGCTGGAAAGGTCCGCCATTTACACTTCGGTAGAGACTGAATACATCGAAGAACCTTGCAATGATTTCCGGTTGTGGACTTTTATGAATCCTTACCAGGCTGTCGGTCATTTCAAGGCAAAGCAGATTCGGGCGTTCTATTTTTGGGATATTCTTCACAAGAATCGTGATCTTGCCAACAGCGAGTAACGGCATCGGACATCCGTTATCGGTGATTTCGTACTGCAATCGATAAACGGAATCGCGTGCTTGTCCACAGATGGTGAACCAGCAGAAGTTTGTAGAAACATTGGCCGTTCCGACCGTGTCATGGCTGATAGCGAAGGGTGCTGTAAGTCCTGCCGCCGGCGATTGCGGAAATACTTCACCATAATGATACATGTAGATGGAGTCGCCATCGGGGTCTGTAGCGGAAATATTGAAGCAGAGCGTATCTGTTTCGTAAATTTCGTAGTCGGCATCACGAATGCTCGCACTCAGATTTGGCGGATTGTTGCCAATGCAATTGATGACGGTAAACTCAATTTCTCTTCTGATAAGGCCGATCAGCACTCCGTTGCGGTATTCAAAAACATTCACCGCCATTGCAAAGAGTCCGGCGAAATCAGGAATCCCTTCTACCAATCCGGTTTGACGATTGATTACCATCGGTGTGTTGCTGCCGCAGATATTGTTTAGCGAAAATCCGGAAGCCCAGTATGCAGCTGTGTATGGTGCTGATGGGCAGGTGAGGTTTTGTCCGCCGAGCGAATTGAAAGCGCTGAAAGGGTTGGGATCCTGATTACTGGTATAGCCTCCGGCCATCGGATCACTGAGTTCATACACGAGGGAGTCACCATCTGGATCTGTTGCATTGAAATTGAACCGGAAGAACTGTCCGACGCAGGTAAACGGTAGTGGAGGACTGTTAAACACAGGGCTTGAATTCTGCAACGCAGGATCTGCTACGTCGTGATAGAAAAGCATGGGCGTTTGATCAGGTTGAGAAAGATTCGTTACTGTATTATTTCTGCAACAACGTTCCCAAACAAGATAATAGCCTCCTGCAACAGGGGGTAATTGAATAACGCGGACATAGTCACCTTGCTGCATGCAGATTGCCGGAGGTGTCAGACAACTGTTGCCGGCCAGTTCGAGATCGACCACTGCTGCCAGATCTATATGAAAAGTATCCTGCAGCTGATTTGTTGATTTCTGATATGCGGAGATGATGATGGTGGGGTCGAAATTTGCAGCACTTGGATTAGAACAATCACGGTATAATTTCAGCTCTAATTTCAGGTTGTTGTTTCCAATCCATTGAGTGGTTATGTCGCCTCCCGCAATATGATACGCGGAGACCCTATCCATCAAGGATAACAGCAGTAGGAAAAAAATGCGAACGGTCCTCATGGATGCTCTGATGCTCAAAGTTATTTAAATTTGCATTCACAACCGCCACGAATTTGCGAGTTTGAAGCAAACCTGGGCGGGTAATATTACTGACGAGGTGAAAGGAAAAATACTGAGTGATCTGGAGGTCATGGATATGGCCGAAGAAGGCAGGGCTATTGCCCGACATGAAGGTTTGGTTGTTTTTATTACCAAAGCGGTGCCCGGAGATATCGTGGATGTGGTGATCCGGAAAAAACACTCTTCTTATCTGGAGGGTGAAGTGGTCAACCTGAAACAGGCGTCTTCATTACGTGATACACCGTTCTGTATGCATTTTGGTACCTGTGGGGGATGCAAATGGCAGTACTTGCAGTACGAAGGTCAGCTGATGTATAAACAGAAACAGGTTACAGATGCATTAACCCGTTTAGGAAAACTGACAGATCCTCCTGTATTGCCAATCATCGGTTCGCCTATGACACGGTATTACCGGAATAAACTGGATTACACCTTCGCCGATAAAAAATGGCTGACCAGGGAAGAGTATGACGACCGTGAAAACCGTGGAGGTCCTGCATTGGGATTTCATATTCCCGGAAAGTTCGATAAGGTGCTGGATATTGAAACCTGCTATCTGCAGCCGGAACCATCGAACAGTATCCGGTTGGCAGTCAGGAAATATGCAATTGAACATGGTTTGCCGTTTATGAATTTAAGAGTGAAAGGGGGTATGATGCGCGGGCTGATTATCCGCAATACACTTGCCGGCGGCCTTATGGTCATTGTCATGGTGTACGAAGATCACCGCAAAGAACTGGAAGGCCTTCTGGATCATCTGAAAGAGAATTTTCCGCAGATCACTTCGCTGCTTTATATCATCAATCCCAAAGGTAACGATACGTTTCACGATCTTGATGTGCATGTATGGCATGGAGAGCCTCATATCATTGAAGAAATGGAAGGATTGAAGTTCAGGATCGGACCCAAGTCGTTTTTTCAGACCAACAGTACACAGACATTAACACTCTATCAGCTGGCACGTGAATATGCCGGACTCACCGGAAAAGAAACAGTCTATGATTTGTACACCGGAACGGGGACCATTGCCTTGTTTGTGGCCCGACAGGCTGCAAAGGTTGTAGGTGTGGAGTATGTTAAAGAAGCTATTGCGGATGCCAATATCAATGCCGGACTTAACGGTATCAGTAACACTGTGTTTTATGCGGGGGATATGAAGGAGCTGCTGACGGAAGAATTATTTAACAGAGAAGGAAGGCCCGACGTCATAATTACCGATCCGCCTCGTGCAGGAATGCATTTTGACGTGGTAGAGCAACTCTTGAAAAGCGGCTGTCCGAAGATTGTATATGTTAGCTGTAATCCAGCCACGCAGGCACGCGATATCGAGATGCTTTCAGAGAAATATACACTGGTGAAAGCTCAGCCAGTAGATATGTTTCCTCATACGGCACATGTTGAAAGTGTTGCTTTGCTTGAACTAAGGTAAAAAAGAAAGGCTGCCCTTTTGGGACAGCCTCTTCTTTTTATCGGATCATCATTTTTAATGTGCCGGTCAGTTTTTCCTGCTGATCAAAGACTCTCAGTAAATACAACCCCGGTTTATCTACACGGATGATAAAGGTGTTGATTGTTCCGGCGAAAGCGGAGTGTGCAACTTTTTTGCCGTCGGCGGTGAATAACTCGTATGCGGCAATCTGGACCCCGTTGGGAAATAATTGAATCGCTTGTCCGGCAGATGCAGGATTCGGATAGGCGACAACGTTAGCCTGTTCAGGTTCTTCTATTCCGACATTCAGCAAGGTGGTAAATGCCCAGGTGGATGACCATGGTCCGTTTCCACTGCCATTTTTACATCGTGCCCTCCAGTAATAAGTCGTATTCCAGTTGAGCCCGGAATAGGGCGTAACGGTGTCGTTGGCGTTTAGGATGACCGGAGAGGAAAATACGTTGTTGTCATCGAGCTGGATTTCATATCCTGTGATCAATGGATCATTTACCAGCAGCCATTTTAAGGTATCTGCTATCGGTGTGTTCAGGCTTCCGTTGTTTGGGAATGATAAAAATGGAACTGAATTAATCTGAAAAATGGTCTCGAATTTCCAGGTGTTTCCCCATCCGGAGGTGTCGTTTAAATGAAAGGCTCTTACTCTCCAGAAATACCGGGATCCATAACTTAGGTTGGTTACTGATTGTTGAGAACTGGTGGCTATGAATGATGATGGATTCGCAAAAAGAGAGTCGGAACTTAATTGTGCTTCATAACCTGTGATACCTGTGATCCCCGACCAGTCCAACGTCAGATTCAACGGTTGATTAATAGCATTGTTCGCCGGCGTCAGCAAAGTAAGCGTGTCCAGCGTCCGGAAGATCCATGCTGATGACCATGCGCTGGTGTCTGATGAATGAAATGCTCTGACTCGCCAGTGATAGGTGGTGCCGAAATAGAGATTGGCTGTTGTTGCCTGTGATGTTGCGCCAACCGTGATAGAAACAAAACCGGGTGAGGCAAATGTGTTGTTGGTGTCTAATTGAACCTGATATCCTGTGATGCCGGATAAACCACTCCAATCAGTCAATACATCCGGTGTTTGTAAGATGGCTCCGTTTACCGGTGCAACCTGTACCAATGCATCCAATACCCGAAACGACCAGGCAGCCGACCAGCCGGAGGTATCTGCAGGATGAAAGGCCCTGACTTTCCAATAATAAGTTTGCCCGAATAAGAGATTTGATGTGGTAAATTGTGAGGTAGCGCCGATGTTTGTTGATGAGAGTTGAGGACTATTGAAAGAGGCGCTGGTATCATACATTACCTGGTAGCCATTGATGCCACTGATTGCACTCCAGTCGAGTAATGCATCCGGTGTCTGGTTCGTTGCTCCGTTTATTGGACTGACAAGATACAAGGTGTCGGTTGTTGTAAAGATCCAGGGTGTAGTCCATTTCGTGGTATCCACCGCATGAAAAGCGCGCACTCGCCAATAATATCGCGTTCCGAAGCGCAGATTGGAGGTGCTGAATTGAGAAGTTGCTCCGATAGTTGTTGAATTCAATAACGTTGAATTAAAGGAATTCGTTGTGTCGTATTGTACGATATAACCATTGATACCACTCACCGCACTCCAGTCGAGCAATACATCAGGCGCCTGATTGGATGCACCATTTACAGGTGCCACATGATAGATGGTGTCAAGGGTAGTAAAGCTCCAGAATGCCGACCAGCGTGTGGTGTCAGAAGAATGATAAGCGCGGACCCTCCAGAAGTATTGAGTGCCGAACCGGAGGTTGGAAGCCGAAAACTGAGAGCTGCCACTGATTGTATTATTTTGTAATGCTGGAGATGAAAATCCTGATACAGTATCCACCTGTATCTGATAGCCGTTGATCCCGCTCACTACACTCCAGTCTAGCAAAACATCCGGCGACTGACCTGTTGCACCATTTACCGGTGATACGTGGTAGATGGTATCCAGGGTGGAGAAAGATCTGGTCTCCGACCAACCGGTAGTGTCAATACCATGGAACGCACGTACACGCCAGAAATACGTTTGGCCAAACCGCAGATTCGAAGTATTCACCTGCGATGTTCCGGATACAACAGATGACTGAAGTGCCGGAGAACTGAATCCGGCGATTGTGTCTGTTTGAATCTGATAACCGCTGATGCCACTCACTACACTCCAGTCCAGCAATACATCCGGCGACTGATTAATTGCACCGTTTACAGGAGCAACAAGATAGAGGGTGTCAAGTGTTTTAAAATTCCAGATCACCGACCAGTTGCTGGAATCAGTAGCACTACGGGCTTTCACCTGCCAGTAATAGGTGGTTCCGAACAACAGGTTACTACAGTTAACCTGACTGCTTGATACATTGAACACCGAAAAGGAGGTAAGTGCTGGATCGGTGCCATAATGCACTTCGTAAGTGGTAGCATTCGTAACAGCGCCCCAATCAAGTAATGCATCGGGCGATTGATTCAACGCATTGTTTACAGGAGAAATGAGAGAAGGGGTGTTCAGTGTTTGGGCGCCGGCGCGTGAAAGCGATACCAGCACAAGAAGAGTGATTAAAATCCGTTTCATGTTCTGTTTTTCTGGACTGCGAAAATACAGCGCATTTTGTCATTTATATGTCATAAAATAATAATAATAAACGGCCGCATCCTTACGGAGACAGCCGTTTTGAAATAGGAGGACAACATGGAAATTCAATGAATGAAAAAACGGAATTATCCGAAACCTTCCGGCCTAAAAAGTTGAATAGCCTTTGGTCGTAATCATAATCACACCACCAGACACATCACCTACACTTGCAGGAATGCCGCCGGTTAGCACTTTTATCTCCTTCACAGCATTTTTAGGTAATCTGAAATCACCGATAACACGTACACCATCGATAAAATAAGCGGTGGCATCTTCACGTGCACCACGCATAAATATGGATCCGCCTTCACCTTCTTCCTGATACACTCCGGCAGTATTCGCTGCCATCTGTTTTACATCCATGTACGGAGCTGAAGCAATATCTTCTTCTTCAAGAATCTGCATAGTACTGATCTGGCCTTTGTCAATTAAGGGATTCCGGTACGTTTCAATAATGGTTATCGGAAGTCCCAATTGCGCCTTGCTTGCTTTTATTTCAATATACGTCATCCGGCCGGGATTCACTTTGACATTGCTGATAATTGATTTATTATATTCGATGACCTCCAGACGAAGTGTTACGTTGCCTGGGTTTACCGGTTTAATACTGAAATATCCATCTATATCTGTGGTTGCTCCGGTAATGACCCGGTCGTTTTCCAGGACCAGCACATTGGCAAAGGGGATCGGTTCCTTATTGACGGAGTCCTTAACTTGTCCGCGGATTTCACCGAAGGAATTCTGTGCCATTGAATGTCCGGCAGCCATTATCATGAATGCAAGGACGGGGAGTAGCTTTTTCATAATCTCTGTTTACAGGAAGACCGGCAATGCTTAGGAATCCATAAAAAATAATTTTCAAAAGGTTTTATGGAATTGTGGTATCTTTCTGTCATCAATCAAAAAGGTATGTGGAAGTTTTTCCGGAGGAAGTCGTCGTTCAGCCATCTCAGTGATGAGGAACTGGTAGCGATTTACCGTGAAAATTCCGCAGACAAGGAGCCTGTCGCTGTTCTTTACGACCGGTATGCAGGAACTCTTTTTGGATTTTGCCAGAAGTACCTGAAGGATGAGGAAGCTTCTAAGGATACGGTGGGTGATATCTTTCTGAAGCTGTTTGAAGATTTGCTTCGTTTTGACATCCGGAAATTCAAACCCTGGCTGATTCGTGTTGCGTTTAATAGTTGCATGAGTCGGCTGGTTGCGTCAAATAAAAACATCTCATTGCTATCGGATGACTTAACGGCCTATGAAAACAGTCAGCAGGAGCAGGAAATGCAGGACTTGCCGGATGATGAATCATTAGTTCGTGCTATTGGCGGACTAAAAGAAGAGCAGCGGACCTGCATCGAACTCTTTTATCTCAGGCAATATTCCTATCAGCATATTGCATCGATAACCGGCTATGAATTGAATAAAGTAAAAAGTTATATACAAAACGGGAAGCGGAATCTTGAGATTTCCCTGCAAACGAAAAATGGAATCGTCAGATAAATATAGGACCGGCCGCCGATCAACTTGCCCTGATGCTGTTCGGTTATGGAGATATGCACACGGCAAACTTTCAACAGCTGAGCAATTCGAGGTTGAACATCATACCCTGAATTGCCCTTTGTGTGCAGCAGCAGTTGAGGGTTATGCAACGGTTGACCATCTTCCTGAAATAGATTCAGGTCGTACCGGCATTTTTGATAAGAAGAGCCGTTGGTGGACGGTGGCCGGAGTAGGTATTGCGCTGATCGGAATCTTATGGGCAGGCGGACTCTTCCGGAATGCGCAACAGCAGCCAGCTTCACCTGAGCCGGGTCCTGCTGATGATGTTATGGCGATAAATCCTCCGGCAGTATTTCAGCAGACAACCTCTTCCAACTCTGATTCGGTAACGGTGGTGAATATCCGAAAAGTGGTACCTTCAGAGGTGAGTGTTGAACGCCGTCGTCGTTGGGGTGATGAGTTGTTTATGATTGAGAAACGGGGTGTGGAGAATGTTCCTGTCGGATTGGTGAAGACGGGAGTAAAAGGCCGAAGCAAGATGGATGTTGTTTATATCGAAGGATTGAAGGTTGCAGCGTATAAAGATCGTCTGGAGGGAAATGGAGTTGAACTGGAAGTAGCAAGGAATCTTCATCCCCGTTATGCCAATGACCGGGACCCGAAGCAAGAGTCGTTTTATGCTGACACAGACACTATTCTTTATCGGGATTTGCTGACCGATGCATTGCGGGCGTTTAATTTTGGACTATGTCAGCAGGTGATGGGGCAGCTGAAGAGTATCAATGACCGTTTTCCGGATGATCAGAATGTTGCGTTTTACTCGGGTATGTGTGCAAAGTTGAATGGGCAGTATGCAGATGCAATTTCATTCTTCTCAAAGATGTCTTCCGATGTGACTTCTCCGTTTCATGAAGAGGCGATGTGGCATTCTGCTCTATGTTATGAGCTGGAGGGCGACATGACGAATGCAATGAAATTTTTCCGGAGAATTGCTGAAGACGAGGGTTTCTACGCAGAGGCTGCCGCAAAAAAGTTATGATAAGAACGTTGCTTTTGATTTTGTTTTGCTGTGTGTCGGTGAGCTCATCTCAAGCGCAGCGAACCAAATTGTTTTTTATCGATGAAGCGAATGGTCGTCCTGTTCCGTTCGTTACCGTATTGCTCAAGCAGAAAGGTGAATGGCTTACCGCAGATTCTATCGGAGTAATTGATATTGTTTCTGACCATGCATCTGATCTCGAAATATTGCGTGTAGGTTATCATCGATTGAATTTGACGTCGAAAGACTATTCTCAAAAGAAAGAAACGGTCATTGTATTAAAGCCATTACAATCATTGCTTCCGCCGGCAACGATTCGTCCGGTGACACTTGAGATGATTCTTTCAAAACTTAGAAAACGGATAAAAGAATCTACAGATACATATGTTGTGGCAAACTCACTTTACCGGCAATATCATATTGAGAATGGAAAGCCGGTGTTTATGGTGGAAGCAGATGCGGAAGTCTTTTTTCAAAGCTGTACAGGAAAAGAAGAACTGCTCTCGATAAAACATGTCAGAAGGATGCCTTCTACAGAGCAAAATCCGGAACAGCATAGCGACCATTTTGTTGACTTGCTGTTTATGAATCCCGTTCCTCATCCGGAGGGTTCTATGCTGAATAAATATGTTGGAGAAAATATTCGTTGGAATGAAGTAACATACGTTGAAGAGAATGAAACTCGTCATTTGTTGAAACTCGAATATGAGCGCTTGACCGAGGATAAAAGGTTTACGGAGACTGGTAAACTGGTATATGATTCCTTGTACCGGCTGATTTCATATGCGTTTACCCGATATCTGAATCCAGGATATGGCCCTGACTATAACCGGTATGCTGGAAAGTACGCATGGCTGAAGCTCGAAGAGAAAGTGGAGTGTACTTATAGTTGGAATGATAACCTGGTGTTGTTGAATTCAATTCACCAGCAGTACTCTCATCTGTTGTTTCATGTCATCTTCCATCAGGCAGACTACGAACTTACGGAAGATTTCAGTTGGCAGTCTTCCGGTTTCAAAGAAGGAATTCCGGGCGATAAAAATTCTTTCAAGCTCCAAAGTAATTTGTACGCTCACGGGATCAGACCTGACCCCGGATTTTTTAAAGAGGACTACCTGAAACAGTTTAATCCGCCTGATGCTGAGTTTGTCAATTTGTTTGATTCGCCTGAGGTGTGGATAAAACTGCTCAATACACCCTGATTATTCATCGGTGTTTTTAATGCAGGCTTTGATCGGCCCATAATTGAACGTGCAGAAGTAGCCACACTCCCGGATTATTTCCTGGTAATACTTCGTGTTGTTGTATTGAGCTTTCAGTAAATTGAAATATTGTCCGGCTTCAAAGTCAGCATGTTCGTCGTTTTCATGGAAATTCAACCAGTCGGCATGTTCGCACTTGGCAGCCATCCAAGCGCATTTGGCTGCGAACTCCGGATCTTTTGTGAGTGTCCGGGCTGTTTCATACCATTTTTGAGCAGTATCGCAGTTGAAAAATGATTGCCCTGCTTTTTGTTCGGGTTCGAGGTAATAATTGTTTTCTGAGTAATTGATACGTGTGTCTTGTAATGATCTGGCATTGCCATACCAGGTCATGTTGTAAAGTCCATTGGCATATTCGAAGCAAAGTGCACTCTTTACAGCCGGATTCTTTTCTTTATTGATCTGCTGCAACAGTTGATTCATTTTCTTTGCGAACGTAAGCTTGGTATAAGTTGTGATGTTTGGCTCGCTGTGATCACAATCATGACAGTCCACAATGTGAATCACGAAGGGATCTCCATATGAGGTCTGCGTTCCGGCTTGCGGATCTTTTTGAAAAGTACTGACAGCTTGTGCCCAGTTTTGTTCGTACATGAATTCTGTACCTTCAATGTCATAGATGTCAGCCAGCGAAATAGGGTAGGTGCCACACAGATATTGCTCCAGACTATTCAGGTTTTTCCGTTCCATAAATTGGCGAATTTCAGTCACCTGATCGCGTTTCTTAAGGTCGCGGTCTTCATTTCGTGTGCATAACCAGAATTTTATTTTCTCTCCGTTTCGCTCATAAATATCACCTGCAAGACGTAAGATATATCGTTCTGCCTGTTCCTGTTTGGGCGAGTTGTCTGTGTTGATCCTGCCGATCATTTCTGCCAGTCGTTCTTCTGACGCTGCATCAAATTGTGTTAGCGTTGAGACAAAGATGAGCGCTGCCGTAATGTTGTTTTGTTGCTGCGCAGCGATGTTCATTTCACTGCTCAATAAAGTTTGGCTTAGTGTTTTGCTGGCTTCAGTGTATTGTCTGTCGAGGTATTGTATAAAGGCTTTGGCGGAGAGCCATGTCGTTGTTCCGCCAAATCCATATTTAATCCGCTTGTCAATCATGGTCAGCATGCGTTGCAACTGGTCCTTCGTTACACTGGACCACGACCTGTAACTGCTGAGTGGATAATTTTGTGGTTCACCTTCCAGATAATGACCTTCTTCCCAATAGTAAACCGGATTATTGATGATATTGAATTCTGCAATGTTTACCGCCCTAACTAACAATAATTCCATTTCGATATTAGTGGGGTCCAGTTTGAAAATTTCTTCGATTCCTTTCAGTGGATCGTTGTATAATCCGTACAGCATCCAGAGTGATCGTTGCTGTTCTTTGTCAGCTTTTGATAGAAGCAGGTTCCAGTCGTTTTCTTCGAGCGGATGAAAACTGACATAGGCGTCCAGGCGTTGTGGTGCATATAGCCGGAAAATATCTGCATAAATCAGATTGGCGTCCGCATATCGCTTCAATTTATAAAGACATGCAGCATAGTAACCTCTGTTTCTCCATCGAATGCTGGTAGTAAATTTTGTTTTGTTTTCGAGTTGAGCTTCATAAAACTGAACAGCTGTTTCGTATTCACCCAGATAATGCCAGGTTTTCATGAGCTGATATCCATAGCGCCCTTTGAGGAAAGGATCTTTACATCTGATGAATGCAGCTTTAAGTTCTCCTGACAACTGACGCAGCGTTAAGGTGTCAGCTACATTATCCTGCCATGAATAGAGATAGGTGAGGGTAAGTTTTTCGGCCTTTTTGGCGAGGTAGAGATATCGGAGATCCGTTGAAAAATCAGAAATGGATTTTGACTTTTCTTTAATTGAGGAGAAGGCGGCCCATGAATTTTCATTCACTTTATTGCCTTCGTTCTGCAACTGTTCAATTTCTGTGTCAGTGGATTTATAAATGAGCCAGTTTAATTCTTCTGCCGATAAAAGTTCTTTCAGACGAATGTTCCATTCTTCCTGATTTACTGCGTTGCTGTTTTGATCGCGGGAGTAGTCATTTTCCTGAAAGTATCCATTGTATGAAAGAAATAGCGGTGACAAATGTTCTTGTCTGATCATGGAGGGGTTGAAAAGCAGCGCTTCTGTAATATCAGGTTCATCGATGCCCGCACAGCCAATACTGAGTGGGGTCGAGAAGGGAAGCAGCAGGAGGCTAACGCAAAGGATCCAGTATTTCATCGATTTTTGTAGAGTCGAGGGTTTGAATAAATTCATCTTGCCAGTGATAGAAGGCGCAGTTAAAATTATTGTTTTTCCAGACATCCGAAAGGATTTTTGTTGCTTCCTTCATTTCTGCGTAACCGGAGACTTCTGATCGGATGAGATCTCCCGTTTGAAACCAGGTTCCCTGATGCAGGAAGTTGGTATGAACCTGAGCATTTCCGGGGCCTATGTTTTGGGTGTATGCTTTCAGGATGGAATCATTAACCGGGGAAGTAAGTAATGCAATAACTTTTCCCTGTCGCAAAACTACATCCCAACCGAAATTAGCCAAGGCAAGGTCCAGTGGTAAAGGATACGTCAAACCCCGTTCGAGGTATTTGTCGGCCGTTGATTTGTCGAAAATGGAATTGACGGTTTTCGGATCTCGCAGATTTCCCATGTTATAAAACATGAGCATGCCCCTATCCACTGGAGGAATCCCCGTTTTTTCCTGATATTTTATCTGATGCAGGCGAATGGTACAGCTTAGTTCCTTGCCGGAAATCTTTTTAATCATTTTTAGTAACCGGAAATATTTTTCCGTTGTTCCATCAGTCCAGTCGCAGTCAATTTGAATCTCTTTGTACCGGATGTGATTGTTTTCGCCAATTGCATCAATCAATTGATCTGTATAAAAAGCGAGTGTATCAATACCGGTGTCTGAAGTTAGTTGCAGCGACTCGTTGGTGATGTAAACCACCGGCACCACATTCATGTCTTTTGGTACAAGCGTTTCAACATTAAGTTTTGCAACCGGCACAACATTTCCTGCCTCGAATTTTACATCAAAAAAATGCAGGTAAAGTTTATTGATTCCAATTGATTTTATTTTTCGGATTTCCTCCTCAGAAGGATCAAATGTAGTTTTCCAGTAGTAAATGGCGGGTTGAATAGTGCGTGGCTCTCTGCAGGCAGAAAGTCCAGACAGTATCACAAAAGCGATCAGTAGTCTCAGCGCTTCTTTTCTTCCCGATTTCAATAAAATTGTGATGATCGTTTTCTGTTTTCTGCACATGGGTTAAACGATAATTTTGTTCATCAATTCTGCTATTCAGTATCAACCATTGGTTATTAATCGTCCTGCAGTATCAGGCAATCTCCATTCTGTATCTAAACTTTCAACTTTTAATTTAACTAGCTAACAACAAAAATCCCATCTCAACACAACCCTCAATAAAACCCTCAATAAAACCCTCAACACAACCCTCAGCTCAATTCTCAACCTATAACCTATAACCTATAACCTATAACCTATAACCTATAACTTTAAACCTTAAACCTTAAACCTTAAACCTTAAACAAAAAACCCTGATCGACAGATCAGGGTTTTTTGTTTAAGGTTTAAGATTACATATGAATCACTTCCCCATACGCATCCGCCACCGCTTCCATCACCGCTTCTGACATTGTTGGATGCGGGTGAATAGATTTGATGATTTCGTGTCCAGTCGTTTCAAGATTTCGTGCTACTACAACTTCTGCAATCATTTCAGTTACATTCATGCCGATGAAATGTGCTCCTAACCACTCTCCATATTTGGCGTCAAAAATCACTTTGACAAAACCATCACTGGCGCCGGCTGCTTTTGCTTTACCGCTCGCAGAGAAGGGGAATTTGCCCACCTTTACTTCATAGCCGGCTTCTTTTGCAGCTTTTTCGGTCATACCAACAGAGGCGATCTCTGGTGAGCAGTAGGTGCAACCCGGAATATTTCCGTAGTTGATCGGGTGTGCCGGAAGTCCCGCGATTTTCTCTACACAACAGATACCTTCCGCTGAAGCAACGTGTGCCAATGCCGGACCTTTCACAATGTCGCCGATCGCATAGACTCCGGGAATGTTGGTCTGATAGTAATCGTTCACAATCACACGGCCTTTATCAGTGATAATGCCGGTTTCTTCAAGACCAATATTTTCAATGTTCGGAGTGATGCCTACTGCACTTAAAACAACATCGCACTCGAGGATTTCTTCTCCTTTTTTCGTTTTGACTTTTACTTTGCAACCCTCTCCGCTGGTGTCAACACTCTCAACGGTGGATTCGGTCATGACATCCATTCCGATTTTTTTGAAGGAGCGGGCCAATTGCTTGCTTACGTCTTCATCTTCCACAGGAACAATATTCGGCATGAATTCAACGATGGTTACTTTAGTGCCCATGCTATTGTAGAAATAAGCGAACTCGCAGCCAATTGCACCGGAACCAACAATTACCATTGATTTTGGCATGGATGACATCGACATGGCTTCACGGTATCCGATGATTTTCTTTCCATCCTGCGGGAGATTTGCTAACTCACGGCTGCGGGCCCCCGTCGCCAGGATAATATGCTGAGCATCGTACGTGGTTACTGCACCATCAGCGCTGGTAACTTCTACTTTGCGTCCGGGCTTCACTTTGCCGTATCCGTTGATAACGTCGATTTTATTTTTCTTAAACAGGAACTGAATGCCCTTGCTCATACCATCGGCCACATCACGGCTGCGTTTGATAACAGCACCGAAGTCGGCTTTGCCATCTGCTACAGTGATACCGTAATCAGAGGCATGTTTGAGGTATTCAAAAACCTGTGCACTCTTTAAAAGTGCTTTTGTGGGAATACATCCCCAGTTCAGGCATACACCTCCGAGGTTTTCTTTCTCTACGACGGCGGTTTTAAGTCCAAGTTGTGAGGCACGGATAGCGGCTACGTAACCACCCGGTCCGCTGCCGACAACAATAAGATCGTACTGCATGTAAACGCTTTCTGAATTTGAGAGCCCGAAGTTAGTCGTTTTCCGGCCATCTTTGAAAGTGTCTGATTATCAATATCCCAGATTACTCTTTGATCAAGCTGACCCCATCGGTTCCATGGCGGATGACATACATGCCTGCCGAAAGGTGGCGTAAATCAATGGTTGAACAGGATGGTATTTCATCGTATACACGTCGACCGGAGAGGTCAGTGACTACCACAGGTTGCCGGTCGATCCAGTGTGAAGGGAGTTGATAAATCCCCATGCCAGGATTGGGATAGATCGTCGGAGTAGATGTCACAGGCTCTGCGATACCAACTGGTGTGTCTGCAATTCTGGTGATGAAGGCATTCTGGTTGAATGGAAAGTCGACCTGTAGGGTGTCGAACAGAACTCCGCTTTCCGTTGTGGATGTACCGGTAATATACCATCCACCGGCATCATGGTAAATACTATATGTGTTTTTTGGAATACTCCCCATGGCCATTTTCAGCGAACGTGTGCTACCGGCTGAATCAAACAGAACCGCCGTAAGATTGCCCACGCTGATCTGACTGGTGGACGCCACAAATCCATTGCCCCAGTTGATTGTTCCCCGTTGTGTGCCACATAACATCACATTGCCATCCTGATCACAATCCAGACTACGGATACCGGCTGGTTCAAAATCTCCAACGATTCCTCCGGGAGGATTGGGACCTTCTTTTGCCCAATGAAAGACGCCGTTTGAGTCAACTTTTACCAGGAAAAAATCATATGCCCAGTCGGGACCATCGAGATGAAAATTACCCCAGGTAAGTGAGTCCATCAGCATGGAAGCGACGTATGCATTTCCATATCCATCGGTTGCCAGACGGGGTGCCTGAAAGGTAACATCATGCGCAAATTGCACCCATTGTCCGTTGCCCATCGGATTGGTGTAGGCAATGTACAGCATATAGGGTTCAGTCACATTTGCGCTGAGCGAACCGATGTTGAAAACACTTCCATTGCCGGTGGCTCCGGCGATAAAGATTCCTCCAGTGGGCGTAAATCCAAAATCACCGATGGTGCGAATACCGTCAACAGTGATTTGTCCGAGGGGTGAACCTGTAGAATCGATGTGTACAATATAACCGGAGCTGAAATCGGTATAGGAATAATAGATTTCGCCGGCCGGGCTCATGCGCAGGCTTGGTAATATGAATGAACTCGCCATGCCCGCACCAAGATTATGTTTCCATTTTACCTGTCCGTTTACATCAATGCAGATAAGAAAAGGATCAAGGTTTAATGCAACACTTGTATTCATTAGCGTGTCCGTCTGGTTGATCCAGAGTGTGTCGATGAAAGCACCGGTGATGATCAGGTCGCCAGTCTGATTGACGATCATGTCGTGGATTGTTGCCCGTGGACCCAGTTGAAATGACTGCAGCGTGTTTCCTGATACATCCATTCGCGAAATAGTGATATTCCCCAGTGGATCCAAACTCCAGCTGGCATAAACGGAATCATAATAAGCAAACCATACTTCAGAATTGAGTCCCTTGCAGGCCATCGTTTTCGGTATGCCGGGATTGAATGAGTAATTCACCTGGCGATTCTGTAGCCAGATGAACGATTGTTGTGCTGTCGCCGGGATGTAGCTTAGCAACAAGAGGAAGAGTAGTTTTCGGATCATTGCGTGTATATTTGTGTATAAAGGTAAATTTATTTTTCACTGCAGATATTGATTTGCGTTAATTTTGACACTTCCATTATAGACTCATGAAATATCGTTTCAGCGCACCGCAGCCACATACCCATTACCTCCGCATAGAAGCAGTGAAAGAGAATCCTGCCGAGCAGATGCTGGAGTTCAGACTTTCTTCCTGGCGTCCGGGCAGATATGAACTCGGTAATTTTGCAAAGAACCTTAGAGGCATGAGTGCAACCGGCCCCAACGGTGAAACGCTGGCCATCCATAAGGTTTCCAAAGATTGCTGGCGCATTGAACTGGCACCGCAGGGTCGAATTACCTTGCAGTACGAGTATTACGCAGCACAGCCCGATGCCGGAGCTTGCTGGCTCGATGCAGAGCTGATGTATGTAAATCCAGTGCATTGCATTGTCTATGATCCTTCATCGCCGGATAATGTGTTCGAGGCAGAGCTGGATATTCCTCATGATTGGCAGATCGCTTGCGGGTTGCCTGTTGTGAATAAGCGAATCATCGCAGCGGATCTGAATAGTCTGCTGGATAGTCCGTTTTTTGCTGCGAAGGCTCTGCACCATCGTTCGTACTCAGTAAGTGATTATAATTTTCATGTCTGGTTTCATGGGCAGGTACAACCCGAATGGGAGCGTATTCTCGCCGATTTTAAAGCCTTTACATCGGTGCAGCTCGACATGATGAAGTACTTTCCTGTGGCTGATTATCATTTCCTGATTTTAATGTTGCCATTCCGGTTTTATCACGGTGTTGAACATACAAACTCAACTGTGCTTGCATTGGGTCCGGGGTATCAGCTCATGCAACAGGACCTGTACACGGATCTGTTAGGTGTGGCTTCACATGAATTGTTTCATGTATGGAATGTGAAAACGCTTCGACCAAAAGATTTTCTTCAGTACGATTATACCCGTGAAAACTACAGCCGTTTGGGTTGGGTATATGAAGGTTTTACAACCTACTACGGTGATCTGTTTCTGGCCCGGAGCAGCTTTTTCAAAGCGGCCGGATTCTTCGCAGAAATCAATCAGCGTTTGCAGCGTCACTTCGATAATTATGGAAAGTATTTTTCGTCTGTTGCAGAGAGTAGTTTCGATACCTGGCTGGATGGGTATGTTCCGGGTACACCCTGGAGAAAAACATCTATTTATGATGAAGGTTGTCTGATCGCATTGCTGCTGGATCTGTATATCCGCCGGTCTAGTCAGGGCAAAAATTCACTGGATGATTTGTTTGTGCAATTGTATCAGGATTTTGCTATGCGTAAGCAAGGATACCGTGAGCAGGATGTTTTACGTCTGGCTGTCGCGCTTTCGGATGAAGGTGTGCAGGAAATTTTTGATGGACTTATTCATCAGCGGTCCGACTATTCAGCTAAATTGCAGGAGTTGCTTCCCACCGTTGGATGCTGGTTGTCGATGAAGCCTTCCGCTGCCCGTCATGAGTCTGCATTTGGATTCCGCACAGTGACGGAAGGTGGCGTTTTGAAGGTTACACAGGTTGTTCCCGGTTCTCCGGCTGAAAAAGCAGGACTGGCGAAAGACGATGAACTGATGGCCTGTAACGACTGGAAAGTAGAAGGTAATCTCAGCGACCTTATCGCCATGGGCGGAGAAGGTAAATGTCAGTTACTGGTATTTTCTCAGCGAAAGGTCAGAAAGATGATGTTGCAAAAAGATGAAAAGCGGTACTTCGATACCGTTAGCCTACTGAAGATTGAAGATGCTGATCCGGCAGCACGGGCTGCTTTTACATCCTGGACAGGTCTGGCCTGGTAATCAGGGGAGCATCACCACAACTGAAATCTCTACGTTCACATCCTTCGGGAGACGTGAAACCTGTACTGTTTCGCGTGCGGGAAAATCACTTGTGAAATAAGAGCCGTAAATCTCATTCACTTTAGCGAAGTCGTTCATATCGCGCAGGAAGATCCCGGTTTTAACGATGTGCTGATACCCTGCTCCGGCTTGCTGGAGGATAGCGCCTATGTTTTTCATCACCTGACGAGTTTCTGCTTCGATCGAATCAAGGATAAGCTGTCCGGATGCGGGATCAATGGCAATTTGACCTGAAACAAAGAGCATATTTCCGGCAGCAACTGCCTGAGAGTATGGTCCGATCGGTGCCGGAGCATCGGGAGTCTGGATAATCTTTTTCATGTCGCAAATATCTGCAACCGGCCGGCACTTCCCAAGCCGGATGATAAGGTTCATACCGTTGTATCCTCTATTTTTGACCCATGCTACTGCTGCTCGACAACTACGACTCATTTACCTGGAACCTCCGGCAGTATCTGGCGGAATGTACCTCCGAAGAGGTTGTAGTTTACCGTAATGATGAGCTCCAGGTGGAAGATGTTGCACAATTTTCGCGGATCGTGCTTTCGCCAGGTCCCGGTTTACCTTCCGAATCAGGTATTCTCCTGCCAGTGATCAGAACATATGCGTCAACAAGGCCGATCCTCGGTGTCTGCCTCGGCCATCAGGCGATTGCAGAAGCATTCGGAGGAAAGCTCCGACAACTCGATCAGGTGCTGCATGGAGTGGTACGTAATGTCAGTATCACTCAGCCGGATCCAATTTTTGATCAGATTCCCGCTGTTTTTCCGGCAGGGCGTTATCATAGCTGGGTGCCGGATGAGGTAAGTTTTCCGACAGCTTTAAAGATCCTTGCAACCGGTGAAGATGGTTCGATTATGGCTCTTCGTCACCAGAAATTACCAGTGTATGGAGTACAATACCATCCGGAATCGGTGATGACACCATCCGGGAAACAACTGATCTCAAACTGGCTTAGGATTACGGCCTCCTGAATTGTATCTTTGCAGCGAAACAAACCGGTTTGTCGCCTTTCATGCATATGAAGGGAGGAAAGTCCGGGCAGCACAGAGCAGCACACTTCCTAACGGGAAGGTCGTTGGTTCGCCGGCGAACAGAAAGTGCCACAGAAAACAATACCGCCTTGCTGTGAAAACTACAGGGTAAGGGTGAAAACGTGAGGTAAGAGCTCACGGCGTTTGCAGTGATGTAAACCGCGGGAAAACCTTGTGCGCTGAAAAGCCAAATAGGTTGGGGTCAAGGGCGGCTCGTCCGGATACCTTCGGGTATGCCTCAATGGGTAGGCTGATTCAGGTGTTGTGTGAACAACATCGCAGATAAATGACAAACATCCGCTCCGGTGGATACAGAACCCGGCTTACAGGTTTGTTTTAACGAAAAAACTCATGCTCATGGCATGGGTTTTTTCGTTTATGGTTCATCCGTCGGAAACGGGAGGAGGAATGTTTTGCTGAAGCCGTATATTGACCGGCTTCCGATGTTATTAGGGTTATGAATGTTGTTATTGGAGGTAAGTTGTTTTAGTTTGAAAGGACTGGTGGTTTAAAGAGAAGTAGTGTGGACGACCTGTTTGGTTTATCATAGAATTTGAGAATTAGTTGGTAAGATTGATGCCTGATATGTAAGATTTTGATATTTCTTTCCTTTAGTTAACTTTACAAGAAAAGAATTAGTATGCATTTATTTAAAACATTTATCATTTCCCTGGTCCTGCAGTTTTATGTTTGTTCGCTTGCAGCACAAACCAACCTGATTTGGTATGATAGACCAGTTATGCTTTCCGCTGTAGGGGCGAATTGGAACAGAGGCGTGTGCAGCTTTCAGAATGGAAACGTTATGCAGTTTCTGGAAGTTTCAGGTGGACAATATGTTCTTGGCAATGGAGATACAATAAATAGTGAGTTTGAAAAGATAGTATATGATAAAGAATTTAATATTCTTTCTGTAAAGCCGGTGAACTATTCGTCAACACCATGGCCAACATCCGGTACGAAATATGCAGTCGGTAACCGACGCGATTTTATGTACGTGCTGACCGAACAATTGTCAGGGCCGTTTTCGTTTGACTCCATAAATACTGTGACCTACGGAGGTGTACACAATTCAACTATTTTAGCTTATGATTCTGCTGGGAATTTTGTTAATCATTTTGATTTGGATTCAGTGCAGCTTGCCTTTTATATTGGCGAGGATGCCGCAGGGGATCCGATTTTTTATATGCATGTTGCAAATAGCATGGCCTACTACCTGATACTCTATAAGGATTTGTCTGGAATAAAGTATAAATCACCCTATCATTCATACGCGAATATTAACGGTGGAACAAATTATGTCCAGCCAAATGGAATAATCCCTATTGATAATAACAGGTATTTATTCATAGGTTCTATTGAGGGTGATATTGACATAGATCCTACTGCAGCAGTATTTACTTTCGGCAATCCGGCTCCGGATATTTTCGGTTTTTATGCTGTAATGGATTCTGTTTTTCATGTGTTGTATGCAAAAAAACTTCTATTCCCAAGTGATCTTTATGATGTTAGTTATGCTGATGGAAAAATGACCCTGCTGGGCAGCTATACAGTTGCTTCAACATTCCCGACCAATACAGGGAATATTGTGTTTCCGGATCCTCCCGGAGCGGGTTTTTCTCCACTCAAGACATTTATTGTACGAACCGATACTTCGTTGATTGCTGATTGGGCGTATTATTTTGCCGATGCCCAATGGACCGTCGGAAATCTTTTGAGAGGAAGTAACCGCATCTACAATAATCCCGGTGGTATATTTTTTGAGTTGGATGGAAATACACCAGCCTATTTAACTAACTCTGGTCTGCCTCCCCGTGCAGAGAAGGATGTGCAGATTCTTCACTGTGATACGAATGGGGTCATCACGAACTTTGGTACGTTTAAATATCCTCCTAATTCAGGATTCAGTGTTCCGTTTCCAGAGGTACTGTTAAATGATACAACCGTCTTTTTCTATGCACAGGTATTGGATACGATGAATTTGTCAATGAATCAGGCGCCGGTAATCATTTACCCTTATTGGCAAACTACTCAGGATGCCGGTTCAGTTTATGCCGCCTATTCATTGCGGCCCGAACCAACCTATAAAGCTTCCGGTAGAGTAGTGGCAGATCTAAATGCCAATTTTATTGTCGATTCTGCTGATGTGTTTATGAGTAATCAACAGGTCTTTCAGGCTTCCCCTTATCTGGCCACGTTTTCTTCAGGAGTAGGCTTTTATCAGCTGACTCTCGATTCTGGCATACACATTTTAAGGTCTGCGAACCAGATCTATCTAAATTCTTGTCAGCCACCGTTTCATCAGGTTCTGTTGAATGATCTGCTTCCTGAAGATACGGGTAATGTGTTTTATTTTACTCCAGAAGCATTGGTATGTGATCTGGGCATTGATGTTAATGGATTGTCTTTTTACAGGCAGTCACAGTCGTATTCGCTCTGGTTGAATCTTTCCAATAACGGCACCATTTCGGCTGATGGTAATTTGTGCGTTCGTTTCAATGGGAATGAGTTTGATTTCGATAGTGCAAGCCTTACTCCGACAGCTATTTATTCAGATAGTGTTTTGTTCTCTGGTTTCGGGATCGGGCCGTTGAGTCAAACTGGTTTGCGTTTGTATTTTAGTGCGATACCGCCTTTTGTTTTGGGAGATTCAGGTGTGTTTTCAGTTCAGTTCTTCCCGGATTCGACGTGTGATTATGTTCTGTCTAACAATATTGATTCTGTGGCGACCTGGTTAAATGGCAGCTTCGATCCGAATGATAAAGTAGCGGGATGTCCACCAGTGATGAATGCGAATAGCCTGGATTCATCATTTACAATTCCCTATACGATCCGTTTCCAGAATACCGGTAATGATACTGCCTTTAAGGTGGTATTGGTTGATACCTTGTCGCCATTGCTGGATGTTACTACACTGAGTGATTTTCATGCTTCACATCCTTTTGAGCTGGCATTGGTGGAAGGACGGATTCTGGTGGTGACTTTTGATCCGATCGCATTAACCGATACAGGTACGAACTACGCCGCCAGCGAGGGTTATTTTGCGTTCAGGATTAAGCCTGTTCTTCCGGCAATAAACGGAACGGCCATTGTGAATCGGGCAGCTATTTTCTTCGACTATAATATGCCTGTTATAACAGCGCCGGCAATTGTTGCCTTTGCAAGTCCTGTTGGACTTTCGGATTTAACTTCATCTGCATCAAGCAGCCTTATTGTTTTCCCGAATCCGGCCGGTGACAAGGTGCAGCTTATGAGCACCGACCGGCATCCGTTGAAAACCGTGCAGGTGATTGATCTGGCCGGCCGGGAAGTCCGGAATTATACCGGATGTTCCGACTTCCTCCTTACCTTGGATGTTTCATCTTTTTCTCCAGGCGTTTATTTGTTACAGGCTATTACAGATGACGATCGTCAATTAATATCCCGTTTCATCCGTAAATAAGATGTAAACGATGCTGGAGGTGCCGGGAGTCCGAAGCTTTAGCGTCATAAATCGTTGGCAAAAAACTAGAAATATGCTGTTCTGACAGGTTCTAGACAAAGTGCAAATCAAAATAATAATTCTGCATTCTGCATCCTGAATTCTAAATTCAGAATAATCCCACTATTTTTGTCTGGTGAACCTCCGGAAAATCTTTATATCTATTTCTAATAAGCACGATCTGTACTACCGGATTGTTCTGGTGACGATTTCTATTCTGATCATCACGTCGTTCCTTCCGCGTCAAATTCGGTTTAAGTACGATTACAAGATGGGGCAACCCTGGACACACGAGGATCTGCGTGCTCCGTTTGATTTTCCTGTGTTTAAATTGCAGGGAGAACTGGACGAAGAGCGAAAGGAGATTCAAGCGAGAGCGCCGTTGGTATACCGCAGAGATGTGAGTATGGCCGATAAGTCAGTTCGGTTTTTTCAGGAGGGTCTCGGAAAAGAGTTACAGAAATACAGCACGGGCGGTGAAGTATTGATCCGTAAAATTTATTCGCGGGGAATTTTCGATGCTTCCAAACGTCCTGCTCCGGAACCGGGTAAGGATGTTTTTATTATCGAGAACGGAACCTGGCATCATAGCGAGCGTTCTATGCATTTTTCGCAGGAACAACTGGCCGGCTTTATTAAGGCTGAGCTTGGCGGAATTGATGAGCATGATAAGCGTACACTGGAGTCGCATCTCATGGCCAGTATTCAACCGGATCTGATTTTTGAGCCGACGCTGACCAGAGAGTATCTGAAAGAACAGTTGTCGCAGCAGAGTCCGATGAAAGGAGAAGTTTCTGAAGGAACTGTAATCATTCGTCGCGGACAAGTAGTGTCGGCAACTGAATATAAGCAGCTGGAATCTCTTCGCCGGGCTTTTCGTGGTGAAGATGCCATGGAAAATGCCTTGCCATGGCTGTATCTGGGTTATCTCCTGCTGGTGATAGTGGCGGTTTCGGTATTGCTTACTTTCCTGTGGTTACTGCGAAAAGATATTCTGCTCGACAGCCGGAAGATTACCTTGCTGTTCCTGATGATTGTTGTGACCAGTGCGGTGTTTACAGTGCTGCTGGCCAGTAACCGCGTCAATATGTTGATGGTGCCGTTGTGTATTCTGCCACTGGTAACACGCGCATTTTTTGATACACGCACCGCTTTGTTTACGCATGTGCTGAGTATGCTGATTCTGGGAACGGTTGCACCCGGCGGATTTGATTTCGTTTATATGCAGATCGTAGCAGGGATGGTGGCGATCTTCAGTATCGTGAATATGCGAAAACGTTCTCAGTTGTTTATTGCTGTTAGTTTGATTTTTATCGCCTATTTCGTTTCGTATATCGGACTCTCCTTGCTCAATGAGGGTGATTTTACCAAAATTAATTCAGCGCATATTGTCTGGATCGTCGTAAATTGTCTGCTCACGTTGCTCAGTTATCCGTTGATCTTCTTTATTGAAAAGTCGTTCCGTGTAACGAGCGATTTTACGTTGATGGAGCTCACGGATTTCAATTCTGAATTGTTGCGTGAACTGGCATTGAAAGCGCCCGGAACGTTCCAGCATTCACTGCAGGTAGCGAATCTGGCTGAGTCAGCGATTTATAAAATAGGAGGAAACTCACTGCTGGTGCGTGTGGGTGCCTTGTACCATGATATCGGGAAGATGGATATACCCATGTATTTCATCGAAAATCAGAGTACACAGGTGAATCCGCATGATGAATTGTCGTTTGATGAAAGTGCCTCGATTATCATCTCCCATGTTATTCGAGGTATTGAAAAAGCCAAGAAACATAAATTGCCGGATATGGTCATTGATTTTATCCGTACGCACCATGGTACCATGATGGTACAGTATTTCTATAACAGCTTTGTAAAGAGTTTTCCGGATCAGATTCCGAATGAAGATGATTTCCGGTATCCAGGTCCGCGCCCGTTCAGTAAGGAGACGGCGGTACTGATGATGGCCGATTCAGTGGAAGCAGCTGCACGGAGTCTGCCTTCGCATGATCAGGACTCCCTCGACCGGCTGGTTGAGAAAATTATCAATCATCAGATCGAAAGCGGTCAGTTCGAAAACTGTGATATTACCTATCGCGAAATTGCTTCCATCAAGAAGATTTTCAAAAAGATGCTGACCAGTATCTACCACGTTCGCGTAGCGTATCCCACCTTTAATTGATTTACGGAAGGACTTGTTTTTTAAGTTGTAGAGTTGCAGAGTGGGAAAGTTTCGAGGTTGCGAAGTTTCGAGGTTGCGAAGTTTCGAGGTTGCGAAGTTTCAGGGTTTCAAAATCTCAGCAGTAATTTTACGCTGTATCATTGTAACTCAGTAACCCTGTAACTCTGTAACTCTGTAACTTTGCAACTCTCAATTGGCGATTACAAACTCTTCAGAAAGGCTACCAATGCATCGCGGTCTGATTTTGGAAGTGCGCGCACGTATTCTCTGGCGGAGGCTGCTTCACCCCCATGCCAGAGTACAGCTTCGAGCAGATTACGGGCGCGGCCATCGTGTAAAAAATTGTTATGTCCGTTCACGAGTTGGGTAAGCCCGATTCCCCATAAAGGCGGTGTTCTCCATTCGTTGCCGTCGGCCAGAAACGCAGGACGATGGTCGCTGAGATCATCACCCATATCGTGCAGCAGCAGATCCGTATAAGGGCGGATCACCTGATTGGATGCTTCCGGGAAGCTAACGTTGGTGCCTGTCCGCATAACGGGAATATGACAAGATGCACAACCTGCTTCGGTGAATAATTGTTCACCCCGTTGCACCAATGGGTCGTTGAGTTTTCTTCTCGCCGGCACAGCAAGAGTCTGCACATAAAATACTACGGAGTTGAAGACGCTGTCTTCCACCTCCGGTTCATTGGTTATGCCATCGAATTGCACCTGTTGCGCATGACTTTCATTCGGTAAGACATAACTCGTGATGCCCATGTCTTCATTGTACGCACCTGCCACCTGTTGGATGAGTGTTGGTGCTTCCGCTTTCCAGCCAAAGCGACCTATCATTTTTCGCTGTTGATGTGCATCCCATGTGTAATTGGCTTTTCCGCTGATACCGTCTCCGTTTTTATCTGATTCATCAGCAAAGGACAATAAGGTCGATTCATCTATCTGCTCCAGTAGCCCCAATCCATGTACAGGAGGAGCTACCCGCGGTGAGTACATCCAGCCGGATGGCAAAGGGAGATAGTTGTCGTGGAAACTCCAGACAGGATAACGAAGTTGCATTGTTTCACCATCCGTGAAAGTGAACGTCGTGTTCTGCCATTGTACATCCACTTTCGATTCAGGCTGATAACCGAAAACGGCTTTGTCCTGCAACTGTTCTCCGAAGCCGGGTGCGCCTAACGGACCTCCGTGTGGATTGGTGCCCGGCACACTCACTCTGAAGAGAATGGAAGCGAGTGCTTCGCCTGTATCAATGGATTTACCGCGTCCATCGTTGATGTGACAATTTACACAGGCATTGTTGTTATAAACTGTGCCAAGGCCATCAAATTTTGGAGCAGGAGCAGCTACAAAAGAAGCTTCGAAATGTAAGTCGCCCAATTCGTGAAATTCCATCCGTTCGCCGGTTAAGGTGGGGAATGCCTGCGAGAAGGCACCCACGCCCTCGCTGAATACCGTTTGACTTCCTCCTGAAAGACGTGGATCATATTCGTTAAAATCCCATTCACCGGCTTCGCGGCAGGCGGCTATTGAGAGGACAATGATTATCCCCAGCCATAGAAAACGATGACGACTCAGCTGTTTCATTATTCGGTTACTGTTGTTTGTATAAAGGGCAGTAAATCCTCTTCGAGTGTTGTTTTGAGATCGTTGATTTTGTCAATGAGGTTCTGTACCTGCGTGGGCTGCGTGGTGATGGCCTGTCCAAAGGGAACAGTTATTCCGTTGAACGCTGTCAATGCATTGTTCAATTGGTTTACGATTTTATTGTGCAGAGTGAGATTATTATTCTTCAGGAAATCGTCCATGCCGGTACCATCTGCATTAAACTGCGCATAGTACACCATCTCTACGCCCTTGATGTTGTTTTTGAAATCGGCAAGTGAATTGTTGCTGAATGGTGATTCTTCGAGCGACGGATCAGCCGCGGTAAATGGTTCTCCGATTTTTCCATTAGCCACTTCGTCGCAGATACCGGCCATAGCATTAATAATTTCTTCCATGGCCGATTTTTGCGACGGATAAATGCTCAGCGTATGTCCGGCATTGGTGATTTCCCAGCTATAGTTGTCGCTAACGGAAGGATCCCATGCATTGCGGAGTGATGTGGCTTTTAATTGCAGATCAGAGGACAGGGCGATAAGATATTCGAGTTCGCGGGCTGTGAACTGCGCAGCGGTTTTGTTTCCGTTCGGTCCCCAGAGTAAATATTCTGAGGGGTGGTAACCTTTTAGTTCATCACCCAGCGACTGAAGAAATACTTGGGTAAAAGCATTGGAAGTGTTCATCAGCGAGTCCAGTGCGTTATAGTCCACCGGCCAGGTGTCGGTGGAAGGGTCAATGTTATTCGTTGAAACCGGACCAAACAAAAAGGCTTCGCTCTTTTCCCAGGTACCGCGCACCGTTTTCCAGGCTTCACGGGCCGATTCAAGATGAGATTGGTCGGTGTTTTGTTCGAGTGCAAGACAGGCATTATAAAATGCAGTCATCTGATTTTCCATGGTCTGGTAAACCGGAAAGGCGATGTCATCGGCAAAATCGTGCAGGAGATCGGTCTGTATTTCCTGATTGGTGCGTGAATCTGTTTGGTTGGTGTCGTCGTCCTTTTTACAGCCGGAAAGAATGAAAGCGCAGCTGCAAAAGAGTACGGTGGCGTTGACGAGGTGTTTCATGTTTAACTGAGTTGTATTAGGTAACTGGTTTCGTTTTGAATGACTTTAAATCTTTTCAATGGGGCAGTGGCCGGACCCGAAATCACTTCTCCGCTGTCTTCGAACTGACTCCCGTGCATGGAACAGGTGAATCCTTTGTTCAGAGCGACTAATGCACTGTCCTGATGAGAGCAGCGCATGAGGATCGCCCAGGGTTCTGAACCGGGCGGTTGCAGCAGGAGGATGTCATACCCGATTCCGGCAGCACGGATAATTTTTTTTCTTTCATCCGGTGCGAAAGCTGATTTCGGTACTTCGATGACGTTAGTGGATGGTGTTGTTTTATATACTTGCAGTGATGAACAGCTGCTGAATAAGGAGGAAAGCAGAAGTCCGCCGCCGGTAGCAACACAGGCTTTGCAGGAGCTGAGGAGGAAGTCGCGCCGGTTCATGATCAGAAGGAATAAGCCAGACCCAGCTGATAGAAATCGTTTTGATTCTGATACGCCGGATAGTTCGGGTTTGGATTGAAGATGAGTGCTTCATTCGGATCACCGGTAGTGATATGTTTCCAGTCGAGCTTGATGGCTACGCCCCGCACCGGAAGATAAGTGAGGCCTGCAACGATATGCTGCTGGTTGTATAGTTCATCTTTGATTCCGTTCTCCGGTACTGAAGCCATCAGGTCCATCGATTCATAGCGTGCGAAAGCAATCAGCTGTTTGTTTTTCCATTTGGTGGAAGAGAGCAGATCATACCCCAGTTCTCCGAAGAAACCGAACATGGTTTCAGGCGTATTCGATGCATAAGCGGTATTCAGTTTGTCTGCATCGGGCACGGATACATAGGCGCCGAGTGCTTTTGCAGTGAAGCCTTTGTGACGCCAGATTACATTCATCTCTCCCAGGAAAACAGGTGTGCCAAACGTGCCAGATTCAAGACGCAGACTATCGGCAGTGCGTGGTGTTACTCCGGTACTTCCACCATAATAGGCTGAACCCTGAATACGGAAATCTCCTGCAAAATAAAGGAGTGATCCCCAGGTACCGATATTGGTAGCGCTGGCATTGCGTCCCTCATAACGGGCATCACGTAAGCCGCGTCCTCCGGTTAGACCTTCTCCATTCAGTCCATTGGTCACTGCCATACTCCAGTTTAAACCTGCGATACGGTTTGAACTGCCATAATAACCTACGCCGATTTCACGCCAGGTGGCAGGAATCACCATTTGTTCAACTGCGTGACGGTCATTTCCATTAAAGGTCGTTGGGAGATGGTTTTCATTGAGAATACCAACACGTGGAATCATCAATCCAGCCAGGAGGTAATTGTTCGGATTCAGATCGAATTTCAGTACACATTGCTCCACCGAAAACTCACCACCGTCTCCATCTACCTTCGCGTCCTCCAGCTCCATCTCCGCAAAAAAGGTAATCTTCGGATTAAAACGATAACCCATAAATAAAATCGCACGGGTGAGATTAGCGGTCGCAGTTTTGAAATTATTATCATAGCTGTACTTCGCCTCTCCATAACCCGAAAGAATCACATTTTTAGTCGATGGGTTTAGTCCGGCATTCAGCGAATCCTCACGCGTCATGAACTGTGCATTGGCCGAAACGGAATAGCATAAGATAAATAGAATCAGTAATTTATGTTTCATTGTATTCGAATTGATGTGGCAAAAGTATTATTTAGAATGATTCTAAATAAATTATTTAAGAATTATTTGTCTGATATTCCTCAGAAGCTGCGGAAAAGATTGATTTGGAATATGATGAGTTGTCCATTTTTACAATCACAGCGATCAATTACGCAAAAAGCAATAGTGCGATTGAATGAGACAATTTGATACAGATAAAATTCAATTCCGAACCTTTGGTGCAGGAATAATTGATAGTTGATTACTCATGTTGGATGTAGATATACCGTTCCGGTGATTTTTCATTGATGATTGTATTGGTCAGACGAGATCATCAATCTTGACCGTCATGATCATAACGTCACGATGTACCTTGATACAACAAATTCGGTTCGGCTTTTATTCGGCAAACAATCTGTTTCTGAATTCACCTTTGTACGCTATCTCAACTCTCACAACATTTAAAACTCCAGCAAAGCTCATCCTGCAAGATACAACCCTTAAAACCTGGTATAACACTTATAACTCCCACCAAGCTTCGCTTGCGGGATAAAACACTTATAACACTTATAACTCCCGCCAAGCTTCGCTTGCGGGATAAAACACTTATAACGCTTATAACTCCCGCCAAGCTTCGCTTGCGGGATAAAACACTTATAACGCTTATAACTCCCGCCAAGCTTCGCTTGCGGGAGTTAACAATTATACCTTCCTGCTGCTAAAAATAGGTCTTCGCGTTCGGAATCGCTATTTTTGTGACTTCCTATGGCTGATATCATCCGTCTTCTTTCCGATACCGTGGCGAACCAGATCGCAGCAGGTGAGGTGATTCAACGCCCTGCCTCTGCGGTGAAGGAAATGCTTGAAAATGCGGTAGATGCGGGTGCTCAGCGCATACAATTGATTCTGCTGGATGCAGGTAAAACCCTGATTCAGGTGATCGATGATGGAGCAGGAATGAGCGAGACGGATGCCCGAATCTGCTTTGATCGCCATGCTACTTCCAAAATCCGGAAAATCGACGATCTCTTTACCTTGCATACCATGGGGTTCCGGGGTGAGGCGCTGGCTTCGATTGCTTCGGTGGCGCAGGTTGAATTGCGTACGCGTCGCGCGGAAGCGGAAGTGGGTTCGAGAGTGGTGATAGAAGGAGGTCCCTTTATCCTTCAGGAGGAGACCGTAACACCTACCGGAACTTCCATTTCTGTGAAGAATCTTTTCTATAATGTTCCTGCGCGACGTAATTTTTTGAAATCGAACCCGGTAGAAACCCGGCATATACAGGAAGAGTTTCTCCGTGTAGCACTCGCAAATCCACAGGTACATTTCAGTATGCATCATAACGAAACGCAGGTGTTTGATTTACGATCGGGGAATTTTCGCCAACGTATTGCCGGACTCTTTGGTGCCGGTTACAATGAGCGGCTTGTTCCCGTAGAAGAAGATACAACTATCGTAAAACTTGAAGGATATATCGGCAAGCCCGAATTTGCCCGCAAGAACAGGGGAGAGCAGTACTTCTTCGTGAACAACAGGTTCGTGAAAGATAATTATCTCCACCATGCTGTGAATGCAGCGTTTGATTCGCTGATTCCGAAAGATGCTTATGCCTCTTATTGGTTGAAACTCTTTGTGGATCCTGCCTTGATTGATGTAAATATTCATCCAACCAAAACAGAAATTAAGTTCCAGCACGATAAGGATATCTATCAGATTCTCCGTGCTGCCGTCAAACGCGCCCTCGGCCGGTATAGCGTAGCGCCTTCGCTCGATTTCGAACAGGAGCCTGCCTTTGATCTGCCCTTATCGAAACTGAATGAATTGCCGGTGCAGCCGCGTATTCAGGTGAATCCGAATTATAACCCCTTTCGTCAGGAGGAAGATCAGAAAGCATCTCCCGGCGGTGGCGGATTCCGTACGGCTTCGTTCGGAAGATCAACAGTGAGTCCGGCGGATGTCCGCACCTGGATCGAGTCGCATAAGGAAGATGTCCCCCGCCAGTTGCTAACGGATACGGAGTACCGTCAACCGGCAGATAATCCGGTTGTGGATTTGCTGAATCTGTTTGAGGAGCTGGATGATTTCCGGTTTGTTCAAACGGGAAATGGTCTCGCCGTAGCATCGCATCAGCGGGGCATGGTGATATTCGATGTTAACGGTGCCCGCGAGCGGATCCTCTATGAGCGCTTTCTCTTGTCGTTTACTCGTCAGTCGCCAAATTCGCAGCAACAACTCTTCCCGCCACAGATTCCAATGAGTCCGACAGACTTCATGCTGGTCACCGAACTCTCCGACGACTTGCGACGCATGGGTTTTGATCTCGAACCGTTTGGTAAAAATACCATCGTAGTACAGGGCACACCAGCAGGCATGGAGCCGGGTACCGAACAGGCCGCGCTTCAACAGCTGCTGGAGCAATACCGCACCAATAAAGAGAAGCTGCAACTGCCGGTGCATGAAAACCTTGCCCGTTCTCTTTCCCGTAGTATGATGCTTCGGGCACCGCAACAGTATAGCAGCCGTGAACTGCGACAAACAGCCATCGATCTCTTGCACTGCGATCAGCCCTTTGCCGGAGTCAATGGTAAAACCATCCTGCGCAGCTATCGTTCGGAACAGATCGCGCAACTCTTACAATCCAATCTCCTCTGATACGACTTAGATACCTATGAGCTACCAGGAATTTCGTCCTATGCGCTGGCAGATTCTACCACCAGTGGTGAAGAATCTACTGATCATCAACGGCATTATGTTTCTGGCCACCGTAGTGTTTGAAAATAAATTCGGATTGGATCTGGGTGAATATCTTGGACTTCATTATCCGACCAGCAAATATTTTCAACCCTACCAGTTTATCACCCATCTGTTCATGCACGGTAATTTCACGCATATTCTCTCGAATATGTTTGCGCTTTGGATGTTCGGTAATGTGCTGGAGAATGTATGGGGTGGAAAACGGTTCCTTATATACTATATGGTAACAGGACTCGGCGCAGCGGTTATTCATACCGGATTTACCTGGTACGAAGTATCGCAGGTGCAATCATCAGTTGACCTTTTCGCAGCGCAGGGAGGTCCGGTCGATTTCCGGAATCTGATAGACAAATACCGGATTTTTGTTGGTTTCGAAGAGATGCAAAGTATCAATGACTTCATCGCACAATGGAAATTACTTCCAACCGATGTGCGCATGAAGGAAGAGGCGGTCTCCTTCGCCCATGTATTGGTGGAGCGCAAGGCCGATATTCCTGTTGTTGGTGCATCCGGAGCAGTGTTTGGAGTGTTACTGGCCTTTGGAATGATGTTCCCCAATACACTCATCTACCTGTATTTCTTCTTTCCGATGAAGGCGAAATGGTTCGTGATACTCTATGGTGCCTTTGAGCTGTACAGCGGACTTCAGAGCAACCCGGGCGATAATGTGGCGCATTTTGCACACCTGGGCGGGATGCTTTTTGGCTTTATTTTGATACGAATGTGGAACAAAAGGCGTTATCATCCGTTCAGAGACGAATATTGAGATGAACCTCATCGATGACATAAAACTCCAGTTTGGCAGAGCAACCGGTCTTTTCAGGATCATGGCCATTAACATTGGCGTCTTCCTGCTGATCACACTTAGCCGGACTATTTTATACTTATTTACCGGAGATAGTTCAGCGATTGATTTAGTGGTCTCTAAACTGAGTCTGCCGGCAGCACCTTCTGCATTCATCTACCAGCCATGGTCGCTAGTCACGTATATGTTTCTCCATACCGATATTCTGCATATTCTTTTCAATATGTTGATTCTGTACTGGACCGGACGTTTGTTTACCGAGTATCTCGGGAATGATAAACTCTGGGCTACGTATTTCCTTGGCGGACTCACCGGTGCGGTATTTTATATGTTGTCCTTTAACCTGTTTCCGGCTTTTGCTGCAGCTAAAACATATGCCTATTTGCTGGGGGCTTCGGCAGGCGTCATTGCGGTATTAGTTGGCGCAGCAACCTTGTTACCCGATTACATCGTTCATTTACTCATCTTCGGGCCAGTCAGATTAAAATACATAGCCATTGTTTCAATCCTGCTATATTTCATTTCCATTCCATTGGGTAACGCCGGCGGACATATTGCTCACCTGGGCGGGGCACTCTTTGGCTTTGTTATGATCAAAAGGTTACGTGCCGGAACAGACATTACTGCCTGGCTCACCGGAATAGGGAAGAAGAAAGCTAAAATGAAAGTCGTTAGCCGTAATGTTCGCACCGACGAAAGTTTTCACGATTCCGCAACCAGCAATCAGGAAGTGATCGACCGGATTCTTGACAAGATCAATAAATCGGGATTTGACAGTCTTTCCAGGCAGGAAAAGGAAATCCTCTACAAGGCTTCAGGGAAAAAATAACTAAAAGTAGTGATTTGGGAATAATTCCCAATTTTGGAATAATTTGTACTGTTTGTGGAATATTTTCTGATTAAATGGTAGTTTTAAACAGGTGTTCTTTTTGTAATGTACTAATTGTTATTTAGTTGCAATTTGCGGTAGGTTTTGGCACGGACATCGCGTACACTGGGAAAATTTCAAAACTTTAAACCAAATGCGCGTAAAAATTTCATTCCTGCGTGACCAGATGTCGGCGAATACAATTCCCCTTCATCACCAAACCCTCCTTGCTGAAAGCCTTTACCAGATCATCGATGGTTTCGGTGGCGATCGCAACCTCTTCAATTTCTCCAGCCTGAAAGGGACTTCCAAAATCCAGAACGGATTTATGCGGTTCCTGAGTTCGAAAGTTACGCTGGTACTTTCATCCCGCAGTGCTGAACAATTAGAGACCTTAACTTCAAAGGTTTTCGAAATGCCTTATCTGGCATGTGGCAAGATGAACCTGATGCCACGGAGCCATGAGATCATTCCTGATCCGGAGTTTACAACAAAAATGCGTTATCTCTGCATCAGCCCGATGATTCTGGTTGATCCGCATAAAGACCCTGAGAAAAGCCAGATCACCATTGATCCGACCACACAGGAGTTCTCTGATATTCTCTATGAACAAACGCTCGATCGTATGGAGCGCGCAGGTTTCAGCGAGTCTGACCTGAATAACTTCGCTGAATTCGATGCACAGCCTGATCATGAATATGTTCAGAAGCTGAATGAAACAGGCAAGAAATTCGCCCGTTACTACCGTGCAGCAGATGGCAGCACCATGATGGGTTACCTGCTTCCGTTCACACTGCATGCACATCCTACTGTACAGAAATTCATCTGGGAATCAGGTGTGGGTGCACTGAGCGAGCAAGGTTATGGAATGGTTGACCTGGTAAAACTGGGCGTTAACTAATTCGCAGTAAAGTCAAAACAATAAAATCCGGTTGCGGGAGCAGCCGGATTTTTTTATGGGTTCACCTTTTCAGATGCTCTCGTGTTTTGGTTGATCTGCATTACATTTGTCGCTTACCCCAAAAATGAAAAACTGGCGTCCATGGCTCATGGTGGTTCTGATCACCATTTTGTTGCTGACCTCAACAGTACTCCTGTTGCGCCAGCCGATACTTGACTATGTCATCAATAAGGTTAAGGATAAATTCAAGGAGCGTTATAATGCCACACTTGTGGTTGGAGATGCGGGTTTTGCAGGACTGAAGGTCTTTTATCTGGATGATATAGCATTGATACCGGAGAACGGTGATACGTTACTGCGCATGAAACATTTCGAAGCAAAAATCAGTTTCCGGAAGTTTCTGCGCCTTCGTCCGGGCTTCAAGGAACTGCTGGTGGATACCACTACCTTAAGCCTGGTACGCCGCGACAGTACAGATAACTTCAGCTTCTTCTTTAAACGTTCGAAGAAAAGCCAGGCAGATACCCTGAAAGTAGTTGACGATTCCGGATTTGATGATCGTATCATGGGCATTCTGGATCGGGTGAATGATATTTTTAACGAGAGTATTACATTCCGCCAGTTTGTGGTCAGTTATCGCCGTGGAGTTGTGGAAGAGATGGTGAAAGTACCGGAACTGTACTACGATGGAAAGGTGTTTCAGTCAAGTGTGATTACTTCTTCGAAGGAGGGCGTTAACCTCTGGTTGGTGAACGGTCAGGTGGATCCCGGCAACAGTTCGTATGATTTTCATGTGAAACGCACCCGCGGTGCGGCATATGCCTTGCCATTCTTTGATCTGATCGACGGTTTTAAAATCTGTTTTGACTCGGCGCATGTAAAGCTCGATGCGAATGAGAACAGCAACGTAGAGCTCAAAGGACATTTTGATATTCATCAGTTGCTGGTGAGCCACTGGCGGATTGCACCGGAAGATGTACGGTTTCCGGCCATGCAGTTCAATGTTGATGCTTTCGCTGCCGATGATAGTGTTGGTTTAGGTGACGGAACCCTGTTTACGATGAACGAATTGCCGGTGAAGATAACGGCATCGTATAGCCGAAATCCGGAGCGCCGTTTCCGGCTGAATGCGCAATTCAGCACTGCTAATGCTCAACAGTTGTTTGATGCGATGCCGAAAGGGATGTTCTATACGTTCAGAGGATTTGAGGCCAGTGGAAAGCTGGATTATCATCTGGTATTTGATCTTCCGTTGGATCATCCGGAAAACCTGGTGTTCGATTCTGAACTGAAAAGAGATAATTTCCGGATAGAGAATTATGGAACGGAAAATTTCGGAAAACTGAATCTGCCATTCTCCTTCCTTGCGATGGACGGTGATCGTCCGGTTCGCAGTTTTGTGGTAGGGCCGGAGAATCCTTATTTTACACCATTGCCATTTATTTCTCCTTATCTGCAGAATGCAGTACTTACTTCCGAAGATCCCGGTTTTATGCAGCACGGAGGATTTGTTGAAGAAGCATTTCGTGAATCGATCGTGACCAATATCCGACAACGACGATTTGCCAGAGGTGGAAGTACAATCAGTATGCAGCTGGTGAAGAATGTCTTTCTGAGCCGCAATAAATCGGTAAGCCGGAAAATTGAAGAAGTGCTGATCGTCTGGCTGATGGAACGTCAGCGTTTGGTAAGCAAGGAACGGATGTTCGAGGTGTATCTGAATATTATCGAGTGGGGGCCGAATGTATATGGTATCGGTGAAGCGGCTCGTTTTTATTTTAATAAATCCCCGGATGAACTGACATTGGCAGAGAGTATTTTTCTCGCGAGCCTGATTCCAAGTCCGAAACATTTCAGATACCGGTTTGATGAGACCGGGCAACTGAAACCATATATGGCTAATTTCTTTAAACTGGTGAGTGGTCGTATGGCAAGGAGGGAAAAGATTCCGCAGGAAGAAGCCGACAACCTTCAGGCGGTCATTGAGCTTTCTGGTCCTGCCCGTGATTATGTGGTGCCCGTTGATACAATTCCGGTAGATACGCTTGATCTGCTCCAGGTGCCGATGGAAGAACCGCAGTTACAAAAATGAAATAAGAAACAGGAATATGAAGACGAAAATTGGTTTACTGCTGATACTTGTAATGGGAGTTTCTCTTACTGCCTGTAAACAAAAGGAAAAAGCAGAAAGTGAATCCTGCGCTCCGCTAAATCCAAATGGCGATAGTGAACTGGCATTGCTGATGCGTAAGATGGCAAAGCTGAATGAAGATAATGCCAAAGCATTGAGGGAAGGAAAGGAGCTGGTGCCGTATGATGGTAGTTTTGAGAAGGAAATTTATTCGGCCGAACGAAGTATGAAAGTGGAAGAGGATTTTTTTCAGGGAAGCGCCAAAGCTTATATAGGACATCTGAATAAACTCTATGCGGCAGGTCCCCAGGATGATAAAGTGGCTTTGCATAATAATGTTGTTCAAGCCTGTCAGGATTGTCATGGCCAAACGTGTCGTGGACCATTAAAAAGGATTGATAAAATGTTAGTCAAATAAGTAAAGCAACAATACCGGCTGAAAGCCGGCATTGTTGCTTGCTACAGGCTACTGTCCCGTTGCTTGTAACGGGAAGGCTGCAGGCTTGCCATTTGCGGCTCAAGGCAATGGTTCGAACTCAAGGCTGATCGAATTCATGCAAAACCGCTTACCTGTTGGGGGCGGACCATCATCAAAGATATGTCCGAGGTGTGCATCACATCTGCCACACAAGACTTCTGTGCGGATCATGTTATAACTATTGTCAGCTTTATAGACAACAGCAGCCGGACGTATACTCTCGAAAAAGCTGGGCCAGCCACAACCGGAAGCAAATTTTGATTCAGATCTGAACAAGGCATTTCCGCAAGCGGCACAGTAATAGGTACCATTGCCTTCATAGTCCCAGTATTTGCCGGTAAATGCGCGTTCTGTTGCAGCTTCCCTAGCAACAGCATATAAGTCGTCACTGAGCAGGGTTGCCCATACCGAATCCGGTATAGTTACTTTGCTGGTGTCGGTTCGCGAGTAGTATTTGTGGTGCTTTATTTCGTTGTTCATGTCGTTTATAGGGCGATCGTGGCTGTGTGCAGATGTGTCGGGATGGTTATTGCAATGCATCAACAGGAGGGTTAAAGAAAGGATCGGGAGATTTCGGAGTAGCATAACAGATTAACGATTCAAGGATCCGGTTGTTTTTCAAATGTAATTAAAGTTTTGTTAAAAAATGTAGCTGCCATTCGTCGGCCTTCCGTCATTTCAGGATGACCTTCGTCAAATTCTCTTTTTTTAGCCTTTATTTGATAATCAGCTTTCCTACATTTGTTCTATGCATAAACATCTCCTCGCCGTAATTGCCCTTCTTCTTGGATCCGTTCTTACCGTATTTGCTCAACAGGAGCGGATGCCTGATATTATTCAGGATGCTGCAACCATGGAAGCAAAGATTCATTCAGCCAGAATGCATCAGGTGTCGGGTGCTGGTGCCGGATATGACTTGAAGTACCACCGTTGCGTGTGGAATGTGGATCCTGCAGTAGCAGATATTTCCGGAAATGTTACTTCTTATTTTATGGCCACAACCACTCTGGGACAGGTAACTTTTGACCTGAACGACGCCATGCAGGTTGATTCGGTTCAGCATACCGGCTCTAATTTGTTGTTTACACATGCCGGGGATGTGCTCGCGATTACACTCCCGTCTGCTGTTCCTTCAGGAACCCTCGATTCAGTGACAGTGTTCTATCATGGAACGCCTTCTTCTGGTGGTTTTGGGTCTTTTATTCAGGATACACATGCCGGTGCTCCGATTGTATGGACACTCTCAGAACCTTATGGCGCTATGGACTGGTGGCCCTGCAAACAGGATCTGAATGATAAGATTGATTCAGTGGAAGTTTTTGTAACAGCACCGCTTGGTAACAGGGTTGGAAGTAACGGCTTATTGTTATCTGTAGATACTGCAGGGGCAAATACTGTGCATCACTGGAAAACACGTTATCCGATTGCAGCGTATCTAGTTGCCATTGCTGTAACAAACTACAGTGCATTCAGTAATTGGGTGCCGATGCAGAATAATGATTCACTGGAGGTACTTAACTATGTTTACCCGGAGGATCTGGCAACAGCCCAGGTTCTTGCTCCCTCTATTATTGAAATTATTCAGTTATTTGATAGTCTGACCATCCCATATCCTTTTGCCGAAGAGAAATACGGACATGCACAGTTTAACTGGGGAGGAGGCATGGAACATCAGACGATGACTTTTATTGCAGGTCTGGGATATGCCCTGATGGCGCACGAATGTGCACACCAGTGGTTTGGTGATCGTGTTACCTGTGGTTCATGGGAAGATATCTGGCTTAACGAAGGGTTTGCAACCTACTTTGAAGGGCTTACCGTGCAACGCTATTTTCCGGCCAACTGGATGAACTGGAAAATTAATAAAATCGCTTCAGTTACGTCAAGTGCTGGAGGCTCTGTACGATGCGTGGATACGACCAGTCTTTGGAGTATTTTTGACGGACGTTTATCGTATAATAAAGGGTCTTATGTGCTGCATATGCTGCGATGGGTGCTTGGAGATCAGCAGTTCTTTCAGGGTTTAAAGAACTATCTCAATGATCCGCAACTTGCTTATGGATATGCGCGCACATCCGATCTGAAGTTTCATCTGGAACAGGTGTCCGGCCTCAATCTCACCGGCTTCTTTCAACAATGGTATAACGGTCAGGGGTATCCGTCATATAATCTGACTTTGTATCCTCATCAGAACAGTGCGGATATCGTGTTGAGTCAGACTACCAGTCATCCTTCCGTACCCTTTTATGAGATGCCGGTTCCTGTACAACTAACGGATGGGATTTATGATACGATCGTTGTCCTTCAGCATTCGTATAGTGGTCAGGTTTTTCATGTCAATTTGCCGTTTACTCCTGTTACAGCGTTTGTTGATCCCGAATTATGGATACTTAGTGCCAATAATCAGGTAACCGTCGGACTGAATGAGGCGGCCCTCACTACAGCCGGTGTTTATATTTTCCCAAATCCTGCAAGAGAATTCCTGCAGTGGGAAGCTGGAAAGGTCCTTACCGGTACCGGCGGTTTATATAGTATGGATGGTAAGGAGGTGAAATCGTTCCCAGTGAATGAAAAATCGGGTAGGGTTGATGTAAGTAGTCTTGAATCAGGGGCTTATATGCTTAAAATCCGGTCGGTTGATGGGGTGTTCACCAGAAAGGTTCAGGTAGTCAGATAATTCATACAGAGACATCCGGGATTGTTTTTATTAACGAAAGTGCAGATTGTATTGTAATCATTCCGGGCTTTTTTAGTCTGATTCAGAGCAGTTTTGAAAATAACCGCAATTTTTTCAGTTGTTTCCTGTTGATAAAGCGCCGGGGAGTTCTGGTTTACCATTGGTCATGTTGGTAACTTTGAAGAAGAGGCAGGGCGTCTTTTTGCGAATTTTGCGCCCCGTATTTGTACAGAAAGAGAAAAAGTAATGGCGAAGAAGCAGGAAACCTTAGATCACAATTACACTGAAGACAGTATCCAGTCGCTCGACTGGAAGGAACACATTCGGCTACGGCCCGGAATGTACATTGGTAAGCTGGGAGATGGTTCAGCGAAGGACGATGGTATTTATGTCCTGATCAAAGAGGTCATCGACAACTGTATCGATGAGTATGTGATGGGATATGGTAAATCCATAGAGATCGAAGTGAAGAACGGTTCCGTGCGTGTACGCGACTACGGCCGTGGTATTCCGCTGGGTAAAGTGGTGGAATGTGTGAGTAAGATCAATACCGGTGGTAAGTATGATAGTCAGGCGTTTCAGAAATCGGTTGGACTGAACGGTGTCGGTACCAAGGCCGTGAATGCATTGTCGACATATTTCAAAGCACAGAGTTTCCGGGGTGGAAAATCGACCTGGGCCGAATTCGAACGCGGTGAATTGCGTAAGCAGAAAAATGAAATCCCTTCCGATCAGGACGACGGAACGGAGATTGTTTTCACACCCGATAACGAAATTTTCCTCGACTATGAGTTCCGCATGGACTACATTGAGACGATGGTGAAAAATTACACCTATCTCAACGTGGGACTTAAGCTCATTGTAAACGGACAGGAATTCAAGAGTGACAATGGACTACTCGATCTTCTCAAAGCCAATATCAGTGACGAAGCCTTGTATCCTGTTATTCATATCAAGGGCAAAGACATTGAGGTGGCGTTTACTCATACCACTTCCTATGGAGAAGATTATTACAGTTTTGTAAACGGTCAGCATACTACACAAGGCGGAACGCATCTTGCTGCATTCCGAGAAGCCATTGTTAAGACCGCACGCGACTTTTATGGAAAGGACTTTGATCCGAGCGATGTGCGTACTTCCATCACCGGTGCTATCAGTATTCGCATTCAGGAACCGGTGTTTGAATCGCAAACCAAGACGAAACTTGGATCCCAGAACACATACCCGGGTGGACCATCGCTGCGTAACTGGATCAATGAATTTGTTACCCGCGAACTCGATAACTTTCTCCATAAACATCCTGAAACTGCTGAAGCCTGGAAGAGAAAGATCCTGCAGAGCGAGCGCGAGAGAAAAGAAATTGCCGGGATTAAAAAGCTGGCGAACGAACGGGCGAAGAAAGCCAATCTGCATAACAAAAAACTCCGTGACTGCCGGGTGCATCTGACGGATCTTAAAAACCCTCAACGGTTAGACACCACGCTCTTTATCACCGAGGGTGATTCCGCTTCCGGTTCCATCACGATTGCACGTGATGTGAATACGCAAGCGGTGTTTAGTCTGAAAGGAAAACCGCTCAACTGTTTTGGTCTCACGAAGAAAATCGTGTACGAAAACGAAGAATTTAATCTCATGCAGAGTGCTCTGGATATTGAGGACTCCATTGAGAATCTCCGCTACAACCGTATTGTAATCGCCACCGATGCCGACGTGGATGGAATGCACATTCGCTTGCTGCTGATGACCTTCTATCTGCAGTTTTTCCCTGATGTAGTGAAGAATGGTCACCTCTTCATTCTTCAGACGCCCCTGTTCCGTGTAAGAAATAAAAAGGAAACGATTTATTGTTACAATGACATGGAGCGTCAGCAGGCGATAGCGAAACTCGGTGCCAAGCCGGAGATCACCCGGTTCAAGGGGCTAGGCGAAATATCCCCGGATGAGTTCAAAGCGTTTATCGGAAGAAAAATGCGATTGGATCCGGTAACGCTCACGGGCGAAACATCCCTGCATGGTCTCCTTGATTATTACATGGGAAAAAATACGCCGGAACGTCAGGAGTTCATCATCCGTAACCTTCGCATTGAAGACGAGCTGGAGCCGGTGGCCACACCGGAAGAGACGGAGGAGACGGTGGAAGTTTAGTTGACGGTCCCTGAGCGAAGCCGAAGGGCAGTTGTCAGTTATCAGTTATCAGTTGTTAGTTATTGGTTATTCGTTGTCAGTTATGAGTAGAGAGTTATTGGTGAGGTGGGTGATTTAAAATTCGTAGTTCTTAATGTTTCTCCGGGGTGAATTGGACCTGATGTGAGAAAAGTGAAATGAGTAAAGTGAAGTATCTGTAAAACAGAAAATATTCTAAAGTAAATTATGTCTCAGGATAAAATTAAAGAAGGAGGACCGGGAGAACATCATGGCCAGGTAGCTACGATGTACGAAAACTGGTTTTTGGATTATGCTTCTTATGTGATACTGGAGCGTGCCGTTCCGTACCTCGATGACGGATTAAAGCCGGTACAGCGCCGTGTACTGCATGCGATGTGGGAACTGGAAGACGGACGTTACAACAAGGTTGCTAACGTTATCGGACATACGATGAAATACCATCCCCATGGCGATGCCAGTATTGGTGATGCCATGGTGCAGATGGGGCAGAAAGATTTGCTGATTGATACGCAGGGAAACTGGGGGAATATCTACACAGGAGATAGTGCAGCTGCGTCCCGTTATATCGAAGCACGCCTGAGTAAATTTGCACTGGATGTAGTTTTCAATCCGAAAACCACACTCTGGCAACTCAGCTACGACGGACGTAACAAAGAGCCGATTGCGTTGCCGATGAAGTTCCCGTTATTGCTGGCACAAGGTGTGGAGGGGATTGCTGTGGGTCTGGCTTGCAAAATTCTACCTCATAACTTCAACGAGCTGATTGATGCTTCTATTGACGTTATTCGCGGTAAAAAAATAAACATCGTTCCGGATTTTTATACCGGTGGCGTTGCTGATTTCTCAAAATACAACGAGGGACTCCGTGGTGGACGTATCCGCGTTCGTGCCGTCATCGAGAAGCTCAGCAAGAAAATGCTGGTGATCCGTGAAATTCCATTCGGATCCACAACATCTTCGCTGATTGAATCCATCCTTTCTGCAAATGACAAGGGTAAGATCAAGGTGAAGAAGGTAGAAGATAATACGGCTGCCAAAGTGGAGATCGTCATTCACCTGCACCCGGATTCATCCGAAGATGTTGACAAAACCATCGAGGCGCTTTACGCGTTTACTGATTGTGAAGTGAGTATTTCTCCGAACTCCTGCGTGATAGTTGATGGAAAGCCGATGTTCCTTTCGGTGAACGAAATTCTTCGTCTCAGCGCGCTCAATACGCAGGAACTGCTGCGACGGGAGTTGCAGATCAAACTGGCTGAACTGGAGCAGGACTGGCATTTCAGTTCATTGGAGAAGATCTTTATTGAAAAACGTATCTACCGTAATATCGAAGAGTGTGAAACCTGGGAAGCGGTAATTGAAACGATTCACAAAGGACTCAAGCCGTACAAGAAACTATTCTTCCGCGAGATCACAGATGAAGATGTTGCAAAACTGACGGAGATAAAAATCAAACGGATTTCGAAATTCGACGCGTTCAAGGCGGATGAGCATATCAAGGGTCTCGAAGATGAAATTGCGGTGGTGAAAGGCGATCTCGATAACATTAAGAACTACACTGTTGCTTATTTTAAGAATCTTCAGAAGAAATATGGCAAAGGCCGTGAACGCCGGACCCGAATTGATGAGTTCGAAACGATTGTTGCCTCCAAAGTGGTAATCAATAATGCGAAGTTGTATGTGAACCGGGCTGAGGGATTCGTGGGTCATGGTCTGAAGAAAGATGAGTTTGTTTCAGATTGTTCGGATATTGATGATGTAGTTGCAATTACTTCGGATGGTAAACTGGTCGTTACACGTATCCAGGATAAAGGCTATGTTGGAAAAGACATCCTTCATGTAGCTGTATTCAAGAAAGATCAGGATGAGAATACCGTTTATAATATCATCTACCAGGATGGTAAAGGCGGAGCCATCATGATGAAACGTTTTACCGTGGGTGGTATAACCCGCGATAAACAGTATGACCTGACAAAAGGAGCTGCAGGTAGCAAAATATTGTTCCTTTCCGTGTCGACTCCCTCCGATGGTCCTACCGTTATTGTGAAGCTCCGCCCGAAACCGAAATTGCGCAACCTTGAATCCGTTGTGCATTTCCCTGCACAGTTGATCAAGGCAAGAGGTGTTCAGGGGAATGTTGTGACCAAATTCCCGATTTTGAAAGTGGTGGAAGCTACCAAGGAACAGGAAGCGACATTACGTAAAAAGCAACCGGATCTCTTTGTGCCGGGTGGTGATGATAAGTCACAAATGAAAATGGATCTTTGATCCGGAGCATGCGAAAATATAAGGGCGTCCACTGATGCCCTTTTTTATTTCACAGCCATATCGGATTATTGATGAAATTTGCTCAGATATGCACTCTTATCTACACTCAGCGATTCATTTTCTGGAAGGATACCACGGTGAACAGCCGATGCATCTGGCTTTGAAGCAGTTTTTCAGGGCGGACAAGAAATATGGATCCCGCGACCGGAAATGGATTGCCAACCTGTGTTTTGCCCGAATGCGCACATACCGGCAATTTTATCACTTACCGGAGGAGGACGCGTTACTTTGTTCGCTATTGCTCACCCATCAAGAGCCTGAAAAAATACTCATTCAAATTTTTACAGGCAGTAACTGGATAGTATCAGAAGAGTTGATAACAACATCGGTTGCCGGGAAGTTGCAATGGCTGCAGCAGGAGAGAGGAATAGTACCGTCGGGTGAAGTGTTTCCGATGCTGGAAAACCTATCTGCAATGACTTCGCAGGATCAGTTTCTGCAAAGTTTATTTCAGCAACCACTCGTTTGGATGCGTTGCGCAAAGGGCAAGAAGGATCAGGTGGTGCGAAAGTTAGAAGCATCTTCTTTGCCATACATCAGCAACAAACAGTTTCCGGAGGCGATCGGCCTCCAGCCCGGTGTTAAGCTGGAAGAAGCAGGCATATTGGATTCCGGTTGGGCCGAAATACAGGATTTGTCGTCGCAACAAGCGCTGAATGATATAGTGCCAAAACCGGGAGAGAAATGGTATGATGCCTGTGCGGCTTCGGGCGGAAAGAGCCTGCTATTGATGGAGAAGCAACCTGAAGTGGAACTAACAGTCAGCGATATACGTCCTGCCATGCTGGAGAATCTGAACGTTCGTTTTCAGAGAAACGGCATAAGGCAATATACGGCTTTTTCGTCGGATCTTTCAAAGGCGGATAGCCTTCTCCGTTATACCGGTTATTTCGATGGTATCATAGCTGATGTTCCGTGTTCAGGTTCCGGTACCTGGGGACGTACGCCCGAGCAGATGTGTTTTTTCTCTTCTGAAAAACTACAGCACTATGTAGCGTTGCAACGCAGTATTCTTCTGCAGCTCGTTCCGGCGTTAAAACCGGGTGGCAAACTGGTTTTTATCACCTGTTCAGTATATCGTGATGAAAATGAATCGCAGGTAGCATTTCTCGAACAAGAAGGTAAACTCAAGTGTATTAACGATCGATTGATAGAAGGATATCATCAGCGGGCGGACACGATGTTTACTGCGGTATTCCTGAAAGAATGAGAATGAAAAAAGCCACGATGGGAGTCGTGGCTTATTGCTAATCGGCATTGATTACCGGAGGTTCAGCGATGTGACTCCCGACAGGTTGCCATCAATATAAATTTCGATCATATACGTTCCTGTTGCAAATACACGATCATTTTCTTCCCAGGATACGCATACATCTTCATTCGCATTTTTGTAGTCGATGGCTTTGGAAATGGAGTAAAGTAACTCTTCCGAAGAACCGGCTTTTTTAAAACTGCTGCTGCCTTCAGAACGGTTGCCAAGAATTTTTCCTCCCGGCTCTATCAGGCGCAGATAGACCATTTTTTCTCCCCCCTTGGCAATTTTATTCTCCAGCACTGTGAAGCAGGTTTCGATTTTATTGGTGCGGCGTGCCATCGCAGTACTGCTATACTTGTCATTGCTGCGTTTTTTATAGGCATTCACTTTTACATATTCAGCGCGTAACATCGAAGCTGTATTGACAGTGCTTTCGAGATTTTTGGTAAGATTTTCAACTGTACTGTTGAGGTCGTTTTTCTCTTTCTTCAATTGCTCGTTTTCAACCAGCAGGGCATCGATTCTTTCGAGATATTCATCCTTCATCTTGCGCAAATCCGCCAGCTCGGCCATCAGCTGTTTGTTGAGTTTGGCCGAATTGCCTTCTTTTCGGATCAGCTCCTGAATACGTGCTTTCTGTTCATCAACTTTGCCATTGGCTTCCTTGAGCAGGCTGTCCAGTTGGTTATTGATGCCTTTGTACTGGTTAAGCTCTGAATACGTATCGTTAAGCTCTTTTTCAATGTCGAGGTTGGCTGTTACGAGGTTTTCCTTTTCGATCCGGTAGGCTTCCTGAATGTTGGTTTTACTGATGTAAAGCCAGATGTTCAGCCCGATTGATACGAGCAGGAGAATCAGCAATAGTCTGACATTGTTATTGCCTGATTTTTTCGAACTGTTTTCCATGACGGTTTGATTGATAGTGCTAAGCTATAGAGTATTTTGTTACCAGACCCTGCTGAACGGAGATTTTTCTGCGATACGATTTAAAATGGCATTCTTGCTACCGGCATAACATCCATGCTGCTAAATTCCTGCTTCATAAATCTGTAATATCCGTAAACGGAGATCATGCCTGCATTGTCAGTGCAGTATTCGAAGGGCGGAATGTGTACCGTCCATTTCCTTTTCTCTCCTTCTTCCAGCAGTCGTTTCCGAAGATAACTGTTGGCAGAAACGCCACCGGCTAGTGCAATCTCCTGTATTCCTTTTTCTTTGACTGCCACTTTTAATTTTTCGATCAGAATTTCAATGATGGTATGCTGTACTGATGCACAGAAGTCGTAGATCTGATCTCCCGGAAAGGTAGGGTCTTTCTGCTTTTCTTTTTGCAGAAAGTAGAGTACCGCCGTCTTCAGCCCGCTGAAACTGAAGTCGAGACCGGGTGCAAAGGGATGCGGAAACTTGAAGGCGAGTGGATTGCCCGTAGCGCCGTATTTGTCGATTAAAGGTCCACCGGGATAGGGGAGAGCAAGCATTTTCGCTACCTTGTCGAAGGCTTCGCCGGCAGCATCGTCACGGGTTTCGCCAATCACTTCCATTTCCGTGTATGAATTTACCACCACAAGCTGGGTATGTCCGCCGGAAACCGTAAGACAAAGAAACGGGAAGCCGGGCTGAACCTTTTTATCTCCCAATCTGAATGCAAAATTGGCAATGACATGGGCTTGCATATGATTCACTTCAATGAGCGGAATCTTGAGCGATAGTGCCATTCCTTTGGCGAAGGAGCAGCCTACGAGGAGGGAACCGATGAGTCCGGGTCCGCGGGTGAAGGCGATGGCGGAGAGCTGATCCGGCTCAATGCCTGCCTCCTTGAGTGCAGCGTCAATAACAGGAATGATCTGTTGCTGATGTGCCCGGGAGGCCAGCTCGGGAACAACGCCGCCATAGCGTGCATGAACATCCTGTCCGGCCACAATATTGGACAGAATAACTCCGTCTGCTGTTACAGAGGCGGAAGTTTCGTCGCATGAGGATTCAATGCCGAGAATGTAAACAGGTATTCTGTTCATAAGACCTTCACAAAGGTAGATGAACCTTCGCAATTAGATGATAGTTTGGTCGATTCTTTCAATCCCTGTAAAACAGTCCCATCAAACGCCTTCGTAACATATCGATTTTATTGCTGGTCACCGTGCTGGTGTTCTTCCTCCTGTTGCGCCTTGTGGTGAAGGTGCCGGTGGTGCAAACCTGGCTGGTGAAGCAGGCTGCCGGTTATTTATCCGATGAACTGGGTGTTGCTGTAGAGATCAAGGCGGTAGATATCCGTTTTTTCCGGAGCCTTGCACTGGAGGGCGTTTTTATCCAGGATCAGCAGAAAGATACCCTGTTGTATGCCGAGGACCTCGAAGTAGCCCTCAGCCAGTTCAGCTACAAGAAGAGGCGGGTAACGGTATCTTCCGTAACTCTTGAAAACAGCAGGATCTGGTTGAAGCGTTATAAGGATCCCCGCGATTATAACCTTGATTTTATCATCGACTATTTTTCAGGCAGTGGAAAGGATACAACGTCATCGGCCCCCTGGGATATAAAAGTGAATGCGGTCGACATCCGGAATTGCCATTTCAGCTATCAGGATCTGAAATATTCGGATAAAGACTGGGGGATCGACTGGGAAGATATTGACGTGCATAATCTGAATGTTAGTCTGTCGGATGTTCGGCCTGAAGGAGACTCCTTGCGATTTAAAGTCAACCATCTTTCATTGTTAGAGAAAAGCGGCTTCGGGGTGAAAGATCTGCAGGCTGATGCAATGATAAAAGCCGGACATTGGGAATTCAAAAAGTTACATGCGCAGACGGAGAAAAGTGATGTAAGACTTGATCTACGGTTTGATTTCAACAGCATGGAAGATTTTGAAGACTTCATTACCAAAGTCAACTGTACAGGTAATTTTACCAGAAGCTATATCGACTTTCGCGACCTTACTTATTTCGCCAGAGAGTTGCGGAATCTGAATCGCGGACTCAGTTTCTCCGGTAAGGTGAAAGGCACTGTAGATCGGTTTAAAGGGAAAAATATCGAACTGTATTACACCGATCATACCTACTTCAAAGGAAATGTAAATATGACTGGCTTGCCCGACTTTTTCGAGACCTACATGGAAGTGACCGTGGATGATCTGGGCTTTAACCATAAAGATCTCGAAACCGTACCCGCCTGGCCATTCGATAGTTTGCAGAACCTCGACCTCCCGGATGAGATCAAACAGTTAGGCGATGTTCATTTCAAAGGAACCTTCAACGGGTTTTACAATGACTTTGTAGCCTATGGGAACGCCACTTCGGCTATAGGGTACGTTAGTTCTGACCTTAACCTGAAAATCGGCGATCAGGACCGGCAGACCTTTTATAAAGGAAGCCTGCGTCTCTTTGATGTGGATATGGGCAAACTGTGGAGTGTGCCACAGTTAGGAAAAGTGAGTATGAAGGCTGGACTCGAAGGGCGGGGTTTTGAATTAAAGAACATCACGGCTAACATAGAAGCCGATATTGCTTCATTGGAATTTAAAAACTACCGGTACAATGACATTGACCTCAATGGCCATTTTGAAAAGAAGATGTTTACAGGAGAAATCCTTGCGGCAGATAAACACCTGGACCTGGATTTTGAAGGGAGTATTGATTTAAACGCTGATCGTCCTTTGTTCAATTTCAATTCAAGCATCCGCAAAGCAGACATAACTGCATTAAAACTTCTAAATAGAGCTGACGATGCTATGCTCTCGGCTGAAGTAAGTATCAATATGACGGGCAGTCATCTGGATGATGCAGAAGGACTCATTCAGATTGATCAGTTGGTTTACAGCGAAGACGGGAAAACGATAAAGGCTGATCAGATTTATCTCGAAAACAAACTCGGACTGAAGAGAGAATTCTCGCTCATTTCAGATTTTGCTGATCTGCGGGTAGCCGGTAACTATACTTTCAGTGATCTGCCACAAACCATTGACTATTTTATTGCGACCTATGTGCCAGCATTAACAGAAGCCAACAGTGTGCGCCCGAAGTCACAGGAATTCAGTTTCAAGGGCAAAATAAAAAGAACAGAAGAACTGTTAGGGATCTTCAAGCCTGAACTCAGCATCGACCGGGGAACGGTGGTAGAAGGAAATGTCAATACCAATCAGAACAGTTTGTCATTGTTACTTCAGTCAGACGAAATCGCCTGGGGTGGTGTTTTGTTCAATCAGGTTCACGTGGACGGACATACCGACACTAGTAATTTCTGGTTTAACACCTCCATTGATGAGCTGATATTGAACGACAGTATATCCATCAATGAAGTAGGCTTGAAAGGATTCACCAACAGAGATACTTCCAGCGTATTAGTTGACCTGGCAGGTGCCGACAGTAACAAAACCATTGCATCCTTCTATATCAATTCAGGTTTCATCAATACCGGCTACACAAACGTTAAAATAATTCCACGGAAGCTGATGCTGGATGGTAATCAATGGCAACTGGATGCGAATAACTATTTGCTGGCTGATACCACGGGCTTGCTGTTTAACGAGTTCGAACTTGTATCAGGCAATCAGCGAATTTCATTTAATGGCATTCTGGGTGCAGATACAACAGCACGGCTGGAAGTGGGCTTCCATCAGTTTGAAGCCGGGCAACTCAATGATCTGCTCAGTGTTTATCATGTTAACATTGGTGGAGTAGTAAATGGAGAGGCGACCTTTTCCGCATTAGCTGGTAAACCGGCCTTGAATGCTGACCTCGATGTGCAGAACCTGCAATGGTATGGAGACACGTTAGGCAGCGCAGATTTTATGGCGTTTTGGGACAGTAAGCTGGATAAGGTAAGTGTGAATGGAGAGGTGACAAGAGGAGGAGTGAAGAATATTCAGATATCAGGCGATTATTTTATTCTGGAACATGGCGATCGTCTTGACTTCACGGCGAAACTTCAGAAAACTTACGTAAAAACATTTGCCTACTATCTGAAAGATCTGGTGTCGGACGTCAATGGAATTGCGAGTGGAGAGTTACACCTGAAAGGAAGTTCGTCAGAACCGGAACTTACAGGGAAACTGTTTCTGCAACGGGTAAGCTTTGTTATCGATTATCTTAAAACGGCCTATAGTTTTTCTACGGAAGTGGATGTGAAGAAAGATCGTTTTGTGTTTAAAAATGTTGAGCTGAATGATATCAAGGGCAATCATGCTTATGTAGATGGTGAAATCAGGCACAAGAACCTCGATGATTTTTATTTCGATATCAATATTCAGGCGAATAAAACACAGGTGTTAAATACAGGTCCAACGGATAATGAGCTTTATTACGGGGTAGCCTATGCATCCGGCAAAGTATATATTCATGGTCCGCTGGACTATATCGTGATGGATATTGGTCTCGAATCAGAAAAGGGCACCAGTATCAATATCCCGTTAAGCAATCCGGAAGAAGTGAGTCGTAGCGGGTTTATCACCTTCATCAACCGGAAAGATACTGTGCCGGTAGTGGAAGAAGGACCGGATATCTCCGGTATCGAACTTAATATGGAGTTTGATGTCAGAACCAATGCGAAAATCTATCTCATCTTCGATCAGAAAATCGGCGACGTTATTGAAGGCAGCGGGGAAGGGACCATCAACATGAAAATCAGTCCATCAGAAGATCTGCGGATGTGGGGGAACTTTAATATCGCATCGGGAAAATATCTGTTTACGATGCAGAATGTGATCAACAAGCCGTTTACCATCGAGAAAGGAGGAACGATTAAATGGTCAGGCGATCCCTACGATGCGATAATTGATATCAGTGCGGTGTACAGCAAACGGGTAGGGCTCTATGATCTCTTTCAGGACAGCAGTTTCCGCAAGCTAACGCCGGTGGATCTCCGCTTGCACCTGACCGAGCAACTCTTTAACCCGAATATCAGTTTCGATATCAAAGTGCAGAACGTTGATCCGAATACGGAAACGCAGATTAAAAGGCTGATCAATACAGAAGAGGAAATGTACCGGCAAGCCGTTGCATTACTGGTCATGAACAGGTTTACAACCCCCAGCGAAGTCAGCAATAAGAGTACCGTCAGTTCAGGCAGTGTAGTAGGAGTAAACGCCTACGAAATGCTCAGCAACCAGCTCAGTAACTGGGCTTCGCAGATCAGTAATCAGGTGAACGTAGGACTGAACTATCGACCGGGAGATGCGCTTACAAGCGAAGAGCTGCAGGTGGCACTTTCCACCAGCTTGTTCAACGATCGGGTCACCATCGATGGAAACGTAGGTGTAGCCAATACCGGAACCAATGCCACCAATCAGAACACATCCAACCTTGTAGGTGATTTTAACGTGGAAGTGAAAGCCAGTAAAGACGGTCACGTACGGTTCAAAGCCTTCAACCGTTCCAATAACAACTCACTGATCAACAACGTCAACTCGCAGTACACTCAGGGTGTGGGTGCTTTTTACAGAGTAGAGTTCAATACCTTCAGTGAACTCAACCAAAAGATTCTCGATATTTTCAGGAGGAAATCAAAGAAACGGATGCAGCTGCAGGAAGCGGTGCCGGCAAAACAGGAAGAACATGAAATACAGAAGCCATAAAAAGAAAGCCCCGCGGATGCGGGGCTTTTGTTATAAGTAGCGTGGGGGAGACTGAAAGAAGATCATCTCCAAAAGTTGACAAGCTCCGAAAAGCACTAGACGATAAATGTTATCTTTTATATGGAAATCGACGGCATTGATTGTTCAATCTACAGAGATGAATGGAAGAATACAAAAATCACAACAGAGGTTGTTTCAATTAATCTGGACAGGTCAGAGTACGAATAATTTCTATGGTCATTGGCTGATATATGATTCATTGTGGGCAATTATAATTAATAGTGAAGTATATATCGGTCAAATTCCATTAATAATAAACCCCGGCAATAATTTACCGGGGCTTTATAGTCAAATCCCTGAACCTTCAAACACCCAATTGGTTTTTGCTTTGTTGAATTTGAAGTTCAACTTTAATTTCTTTCGCTGCTCCAATTATGGATTTGATGGATTGCATATAGTAAATCATTGTGGCACTTAACTCAGAGTCCGGTGAAATTTTATTATATAAATCCAACACTTCCTTTTGAAGTTTACAAATAGGGGTAAGAATTTTGTTTTCGAATTTGAAAGACAGAGAAGCTGTTAATTTATTTGATTTGCTTCCGACTGGTCTTCCTCTTTTTCTTTGTTGTTGTTGAGATTTAACAAGAGTTAATTTACTTTCCTGTTGTTTGCCGTTGTTCTTTCCGGCTGTTTGTTGTTGTGCTTGTGTTGCCATATTTGTTTTCTTTTTTCAATCTACAAATTAGGCTTCGGGAATCTTACACTTTAAAAACCCAGGGTTAAACTTCCTGTAAATTCGTCTCTGATTAAGGTGACGAAAATGGGTTTTTTATTTGGGATTTTGGCTGTAAATTTAATAGGGGATAATTCAATTATGGAAAGGCAATCCAAGGTAATTAATTTATTATCCGGGCTTATTGTTATATAGGTCGAATTATGGAGTTTGGCAAATTCCACCAAACCTAACCAGTTTGAATTGATTTTTTATTTTTTCCGGAAAATCAATTTGCCCCAGTCCAGAGAATTGTCAAAGACTAGTTGCCAATTAATGTTTTTCTCCAACACTATCTTCATCATGCTTCACTTTGGAATTAAAAGGTACAATTTTAACATTGAAGGTGTCAGAAAGACTTAATGATTGTTGCTTATTGTTCTGCAATTTTAATATTTGATTTTGTAATGAATCAATACGTTTATCTATACTTTTAGTGTCATCTTTAAGTAGTGCAATGACTGAAATTACAATTGCGAAAAAAGAAAATGCAATACCCAATAGTTTTGCATAATTTTCATACACTCTATCCTTTTCTTTATTCGACTGTTTCTGGTATTGGTCAAATTTAAAAAGTTTATAATCTCCGTTAAACGGCATTAGACTTCGTGAAAATTCTTTTGATAGACTGTATAAATTGAAATCAGGTGTTTCGCCATTCACAGTAGCAACGAATAATCCAGAGTTGAGCATTTTATTTACATCTGATTTCAGGAATCCTTTTAATTCCAAAATGTGTTTATTTATCAAATTCAACTGATGCTGTTTTTCAGCTTCTGAAAGTGTAGTACTGTGATAATAGTCAATCAGAATAATATGTTCCTCAATCCACCTATTAATATCAATATAACCAGCAGTATGGTAACAGTCGTAAATAAATTCTGTCAGTCTTTGTTCTCTATCTGGCCATGTGAACACCGGAACATATTTAAATGAGAACACATCGCTTATAAAATCTTTTATTTTGCTCATTTGATTAATAGATAAAAGGGCTGCCAATATCATTTTACTGAACTGACAGCCCCGGTAAGAACTGTAAGGGATAATTTCAAAGATAGTCTATTGCTAATTCAATAACGCAGGTTTGGAGTTGATGTACTGCGATTTAAATATCCGTCTGGATTATGACGTATAGCCCGGTCAAATTCCAGAGTAAATCTATGGTTTATTAAATTGAAAATTATAGTTATAATGTTGGTATTAAAATAGTTAGCATTTTTTTATAGCGTAATCATAATTTAAAAAACAGATTTCAATTTTCTACTTACATTTGGTTAAACTTTCTAATCTTTTCTAGCATGAAATACCTGATTCTTTTAATTCTCTTTGTTTCAACCACCCGCCTCCAAGCGCAAATCAACCTTGTGCCCAATCCGAGTTTCGAGGATACTGTGGCGTGTCCTATTTATTTGGATAATATGCCGGATGTGCAAGCTTGGTCATCTTTCGGAAATAGTGCTGATTACTTCAATGGTTGCAATAATGGTAGTATGAGTGTGCCAAATGCAGCATTTGGTTATCAACCTGCACATTCAGGAAGTGCTTTTTGTGGCGTTATTACTTATTTAAAAGCCAATCACCCTAATGGTAATAATTATAGAGAATTTATTGGAGTTCAATTGTCGTTACCTTTGCAAATAGGAATACGATATTATTTCTCATTTTATGCTGTTGCTGGTGACAAAGGCTCGACGGGCTTTTTAAGTAATAAATTAGGGTTAAGATTTTTTACAAGCCAATTCAGTAAATTAAGCCCTGCGCCATTAGATAATTTTTCTAACATCCAATTCGATTCTATTTTAATAGATTCAATTAGTTGGCATAATCTCAGTGGTTCATTTATTGCCGATTCCAATTATCAATATGTATGTATCGGTAATTTCTATGACTACATGCATACCGATACCATAACTTATTTACCTTTTCCATATTCAGCGTATTATTATATTGATGATGTTTGTGTCACCACCGATTCGCTATACAATGAAACATGGACAGGCCTTCATGATGTTGAGTTGAATGAAATTCATATTTTTCCAAATCCCGTAAAGGATTATTTTCAGTTCAAATCAAATCAGCTAATAGATGACATATTAATATATGACAGTAGAGGGAAACTAATTACGAGTGAAAAAGTTAATTCGCAGGAAGGACGAATTAACCTGAAGATTTTATCAGAAGGCATATATTTTGCCTCCTTTAGGAAAGAGAAAACCATTTCAGTTTATAAGTTATTAAAACTCTAAAAACAAAATCAAATGAAAAAACAACTCTTCCTGATTGTCTGTTTGTTGGTAAGCAGCATACAATCAAATGCACAAGTTTCAACAGCCTTTAATAATGTAGGTAGTTGGACAAATGAATACGTTGGATGGGATAATGGTATGGGCGTTCCATTGCGCATAAAACACGAAGCAAACCAACCTATTGAATTTTACACCAACACTGGAGCCGGAACTTTTGGGACTCCGAAAATGACTCTGGCAAATACTGGCGAACTTGGTCTTGGCACTACAAGTCCCTCTTCTTGGTTTCATATTTTAACGAATGGAAGTGGAACTGTTGCGGCATCCGAAGTGTTCAGAACTGATGTGCCTGCAATGACTGCAACAAATTGGAGAATATTCAGAGCTGGAACAGAATATTTCCAGCTAAATGTTGCAAGCAGTGGTAACGGAGTATTTTTACATAGTAGACGAGGTGACTTTCATATAGCGTCAGGTAACAGTGGAACACCGATACCATCATTCCAAATCAGAGGTGGTTCTGGTGGTGATGCCGGAAATCTTGGTTTTGGAGATTATACTACATTAACCTCCCCACAAGCCTTACTTCATTTATATAAATCTGCCAGTGTAGATTTTCAAATGACAAATTCCGCTACTGGCAATACGAATGTCGATGGTTTCAGAATTATTGTTGACACTACACGAGCGGTATCATTGTACAATTGGGAAGACAAAGACATTTTCTTTGGAACCGGAGATGTCGGAGCTGGCGGTGCACTGACCAATTGAATGGTCATTAGAGGCGGCACAAATTATGGACGTGTTGGAGTTGGGACCAATAGTCCGGGAAGTCAATTGGATGTTTTTGACAATACCGATATAATTTCAGCGGGAGATGATATAGCTTTTAAAGCCTATGAACAGTTGGCACTCACCAATACGGTAAATCGTGCAGTTGCAACAGTCATTCATGCAGAAGAAGGTACAACAACTATCGGTTCTGAAATCACCGTAGATAGTTACAATACAGTAAACACCAATAAGCAAATGGTTGGTGTATTTACAGGAATACGCGGAACAGATGTTTCCGGGTATGTTTCAGATGCCATAGGATATCGTGCCTTTGTTGATTATAGCGATAATTACGCAATCAGAAAGTATGGGATTCAGGCTCTGGTTGGGCATGCCACACCTTCCAATACAGCAAATACGTATGGAGGGTACTTTGCAGCACAGTCCGCCTATGGTAACAACTATGGAGGTTATTTTGTAGCCAGTGCTTCTACTGGTAATGAATACGGCGTTTATGCTTCAGCTCCCAGCCAGTGCACCGGAACCTCACCATCAATAACATGTTCTGGTGCTGCTGGTTATTTTTCGGGTGATATGTATGCAACAGGATTATATGGGAGTTCAGATTTGCGATTGAAAGACCAGATAAATACCGTAAACGATGCCAATGCGATACTTTCACAAATGGAATGCAAGCAATTTGTCTTTAAAACACAAGCGTACCCTCAAATGAATTTACCACAGGGAAGCCATTATGGGTTTATTGCGCAGGATGTGGAAGCGATATTACCGGGGTTAGTCAGAAATTTTACGCAACCGGCAATCTATGATTCAATAGGTCAGGTAATAACATCGGAAGTAGATTTTAAAGCAGTAAATTATGTTGAGTTTGTTCCTCTTCTCGTTGCAGCAGTAAAAGAACAGAAGAACATTATAGACTCACTTATAAATGCTCTTCAGAATCCAACACCTATTATCAATCCGCAAAACCAACAGAAAGTCACTTTGTCCAATGTGAGCAGTATCATTCTCAATCAGAAAGACCCCAATCCTTTCACTGAAAGCACACGCATTACTTACCAGATTCCGGAAGATGTACGTGAAGCGAAAATCATCTTCACCAATTCATCAGGCTCCATCATAAACACCGTCATCATCAATGAGCGTGGAACAGGTGAGTTGGAAGTGTATTCTTCCGACCTAAGCAAAGGATTTTACAACTACACACTGGTTTGTGACGGTAAAGTTATTGCTACCAAGAAAATGGTGAAGCAATAAATTCAAAGTTTAACTGAAATGGAAACCCCGGAGAAATGCCGGGGTTTTTTATTTCGGGTATTTGCAAGTTACAAAGTCAAAATCCGAAACGATATAGCGACAATTATTAGAATTCGTTTTTTATTGGTCTATAAAAAAGTGTCCCCAGAAGTGTCCCCGACTTGTAAAATTCAATAAAAAACCCTCTGATTATCAGAGGGTTATGATTTATTTTAGTAGCGTGGGGGAGACTCGAACTCTCGACCTCAGCATTATGAGTGCTGCGCTCTAACCGGCTGAGCTACCACGCCAACTTCCCTTGTTTTGGGAGCGCAAATGTATCAAAAAATGATGTTTCTCCGGTTTTTTCGAACGATAATTGTAAGTTATTGTTAATCAGTCGCATTGAAGTGCTGATATCTTAATTTGCAAAAACGGGTGGTAAATCGTTATTTTGTTAGAGAAGGTTTCCCGGCGGAATCCTTCCACCCTGTGAATCCTGCGATTCACCCATATAGATTTCCCGGATCCAAAAATAATCCCTAAATTACGTTGGGTTTTTATCTTCTGTAAGATTCAAACCCATATGACTATGTAATCAATATACCATGAATACACTTCGACGTCTTGCCGCCCTTCTGCTGTTTTTGTTCACGTTTGGCGGAACGGTACAGGCACAAATGAATTATTCATTTGTGCAATCTACAGCTTCGTATGTCCCACTTTCCGGAGCAACCGTATTGGGAACTGCAACCGCTACTTCCGGAATCCCTGCACTTGATAATGTAGTTTATAACCTACCGGCGGGGACAATCCCATTCAGTTTTTATTTTAACGGTACTGCTTACACTTCATGCTTTGTATCAACAAACGGTTATCTGACCTTCGGTAGTGCGCCATCTGGAACCAATACAAATCCGATCAGCAGTTCGGTTACTTATAGCGGTGTAATTTCAATTTTTGGTCGTGATCTGTTGGGTAGCTATCGTGTAACGACTCCCGGAGATGGTGACACGATTGCGCAACTGCGTCACGCTGTAGTTGGTGTTGCTCCGAACCGAGAGTTTGTTATCGAGTGGGCAAATTTTCGTCCTACCGGTGCTTCTACAAACCCGAATATGAACCTGCAGATTCGTCTGGTAGAAGGATCTAATAATATTAAACTGCATTACGGGTTAAGCGATGGTACTTTTAACAACAGTACTTGTCAGATTGGGTTGAGAGGAGCTTCTAATGCTGTGTTTCAAAACCGATTACTTACCAGCGGGCAGCCTTTTGTGAATAGTACAGCAGGTGCTTCTAATACGGCAACCGTTGCATATACAACCGCTACGATGCCGGTAAATGGTCAGGTATTAACATATGTTTCTCCTTGTCCTCCACCTGTAAATCTGGGACTCGTTGATGCACTGGCAACTTCTGTAAAACTCCGCTGGACGTCCGGAATTCCATCCGGATCATATGCTGGTTCATCATACACGGTGGAATGGGGCCCGAACGGGTTTACGCCGGGTACCGGAACTGTAGTTAATACCAATGACACCTTTTTACTCTTAACCGGTCTTACAACCGGAGCGCAGTATCAATATTATGTTACCAGAAACTGTTCACCCACCGGCAACGGATTAAGTACTGCTGCAGGTCCCAGAAATTTCTCAACCGGAGGAAGCACTGAAGATTGTGGTAATGCCTTACTCATTCCAATTGGTGCTGATTCCTTGTCAACGGTGCCAGTGTTGGTAAGCAGCGGTATCTCACAAAACGGACCGAATGCACTTTGTTCAGATGCTCAGGGCGGGAATACGCCTGATGACGATCGCTGGTATAAGTTTGTTGCGCCTTCCTCTAATAAACGCCTTCGCATTTCAACTGGTGCAGGTACTATTAACGACTGGGTAATGGAAGTATGGAATTCTTGTCCGGGTGGGACAGGATATGCTGTGAAATGTGCAGATGATACCTATGGTGGTATGCCTTCCATTGAATTATGCCAGAATGAATATGTAGCCGGACAAACTTATTATATTCGTGTTTGGACCTATAGCCAAACAGCAAACGGAACCATGAATTTGTATCTGTTTGAAGATGGACAATGTCCAATACCTCCATCGTATGATGCCTGTGAAACGTCAGTGCAGATTCCTGTAAATCCGGTTCTTTATTGTCCGGGTAGTGAAATGGTGTTTACCACGCAATTTGCAACGCATTCAGGTATTGGTGGTTCAAACGGACAGGCTCCGAGTTGTGATCCCAACACTACTATTAATGATGTATGGTTGTCGTTCAATACCGGCTCAACAGGAACCTTTAATCTGACATTTACAAAACTTACGGCCACTGATCTGAGAGCGCAATTGCTTTTCGAATGCGGTGCCGGTGGAATAGAAGTTCAATGCTTCAATCCTGCAAACGGAACGTACACGATATCGGGCCTAAATCCTCAGGCAAATTATGTATTGCGTATCTGGTCACCGGTTGGACAAAGCGGGACATTCTCAGTGTGTGCATCTGACGCCTGTGATGATGCGACTGCAACAATCTCCGGTTATTCTACTATTTGTACGACTGGTGTTGCACAGTTAAGGTTTGATATGACAGGTTTGGCACCGTGGACAGTAACCTATACCGACGGAGCCAGCAATTATAATTTTACAACATCTACCACTCCTTATTTTGTAAACGTAAGCCCAACGGTAAGTACATTCTATTCATTGGTTTCTGTTGTTAGTCCGATCTGTTCAGGTTCGGTCGACGGGAATGCAAGTGTAACAGTTGTTCCTCCACCAACGGTAACATTAGCTCCTTTTACAACTTCTGTTTGTTCCAATACTGTTTATACGCTTTCAGGCGGAAATCCGGCTGGAGGCTCGTACTCTGGTACTGGTGTGTCAGGTAGTCAGTTTAATGCAGCTGTTGCAGGAGTTGGAACACATACCATCACCTATACTTATGGTGTCGGAAATGGCTGTCAGCGTTCAGCAAGTCAGCCGATCACTGTGATTTCAGGGCCTTCTATCAGTTCCTTTGCTCCTGCTGTAGCTCCTGTAGGTTCCACGGTTACAATCACAGGTTCTGGATTTACAGGAGTGAATCAGGTGAAATTCAATACCGTTAATGCAGTATCCTTTACCGTTGTAAACGCTACTACGATCACTGCTGTGGTTCCGGTGGGAGCAACAACCGGTTACATCTACTTAACAAAGGCGAATAGTTGTACTGCTCAAAGCCTTACCACTTTTGGTGTAGGCACACCACCCGGAATTAACCTTACCATCAAAGCGTTCATTGAAGGATTTTATATTGGTGGTGGTCAGCAGGTACCTGTTGTCGATCCGTTTTTATTGCCGAATAAATGTGATACTGTTACCATTGAATTACACCAGGCTGTTAGTCCATTTGGCCTCGTCGTATCGAGAACAGCCTTGATGAACACAGATGGAACGGTCACAGTGTCCATTCCTGCTGCGCAAGTAGGTAACCAATATTACTTCGTGATCAGGGGTAGGAATTTTATCGAAACCTGGAGTAAAAACCCGGTGTTAATGGTTTCAGGTAACATGAACTTCGACTTTACTCCCGGAGTAGGGGGGGCATTGATGAGAACTATCGGGTCGGGCTCTTATGTTGATGGTAGTCAGCCGGTTATGGATTTTATGGCTCCTGAAAAACCTGAACACCCGGAGTGATTTCAATTTTTATTTCACCCAATAAAAAAGGTCGTTAACGTGCAGGTTTAAGAAGTTTTACCTCAGATTTCTTGTATATCTGGGGTAGAATCATATCTTTGTTAGGGAGTGAAGTGCCACACACACTTCCCCCTTGTTAAATCGAAACAAACACATCCAAAATGAATAGAACACTTTACCTCAACTCCACCAAATTGTTCGTGTTATTCCTCTTTGCAATCTTCTCCGGAGAATTGCAGGCACAGGTCAGCGCGTACAACTTTACTCAAACAACAGCCACCTATACCGCAATTACCGGTGGGACTGTTGTTGCTACTGCTACCGGTACAACAGGAGCGGCATCACTTGATGATGTTATTTATGATTTGCCGGCTGGAACCATACCGTTTACCTTTTTGTTCGATAACGTAGGGTACACGGGTTGTAAAATCAGTACCAATGGCTTTATCACATTTGGTACAACCGCACCAGCAGCCAGCGGTACAACAACTGGTTATGTGCCGTTGTCTGCGACAACAGCATATAGTGGCGCTGCATCTGCTTTAGGCCGAAACCTGAATGCCTATTTTTTCACAGGGGTTCCTGCCCAAACCGGTGAAATCAGATACCAGACGTTAGGAACCACACCTAACAGAACTTTCGTTATTCAGTTCAAGAATTTTAAAACGTTTAATACAAGTGGCGCTACTTTTGGTCCGGTGTTGAATTTTCAGATCCGGTTAAGTGAAACATCAAATGCGATTAACTTTGTTTATAGTTGCAGCGGGAATTTTAGTTCATCCACTGCGCAAGTCGGTTTACGTGGAGCAACCAATGGATTCCCCACCAATATTAATAACCGTTCTGTAGCTTCCGGAGTAAACACATGGATTACTTCTTCTGCCGGAACAGCCAATACATCCACGTGTGAATTCTCCGGAACATTATTACCTCCTGCAGGTTTATCGTATACATTCGCGCCAGCAGCTTGTCCGGCGCCGTTAAGTCCATATGCCAGTTTTATTACACAGAATTCGGCTAACCTTTACTGGACCAGCGGAGGCGGATCAGGGACCTATATCGTTGAATACGGATTGGCCGGATTTACACAAGGTACAGGTACAACGCTGACCGGTGTTTCTTCAGGTGTTTCCATTGCCAGTTTAAGTTCAACAACCAATTATCAGTTTTATGTGCGTCAGAATTGTGGAGGTAGCGGAAATAGTGCGTGGGTAGGTCCGATTAATTTCTCAACTGGCGGACCAGGTGAAGATTGTGCTACGGCAATCAACGTAAATGTGGCCAGCAGTCTGGCAAACTGTAGTTATACTGTTGTTAACTCGGGGGTATCCTCAAATGGTCCTAATGCTATCTGTTCTGATGCGAATGGCAATGGCGCTAATGATGATAAGTGGTACAAGTTCACAGCACCCTCCAATGGAAGTAAACTGGTTATTACTACAACAGCCGGCACTGTGAACGATTGGGTGATGGAAGTATGGAATGGATGCCCCGGAAGCGGAACCTTAATTCAGTGTTCTGATGATGTGAACGGAGGTATGCCTGAAATCAGCCTTTGTCAGAACCAATATACAGCCGGTCAAACGTTATACATTCGTATCTGGACATACAGCACTTCTGCCATCGGTACCTGCAATTTATGCGTTTATCAGACGACCGGTTGTCCACTGCCGCCAGTAAACGATGAGTGTATTTCTTCCATTCGTCTTACAGTAAATCCTCCATTGGCATGTCCTGCATCAGCAACAACTCAAACAACGCTATATGCGACAGCTAACACAGACGCTGCAACCTGTGATGCAGGTACCAAGCGGGATGTTTGGTTTGTATTTAATACAGGAAATTTTGGCGATATCCGGATGACTATTACACCGGGTTCAGCAACCTCATTGAAAGCGCAGTTATTGTTTGAATGTGGTGGTTTCGAAATCGGGTGTTATAATCCTGCCAACGGAACCTATACGTTTACCGGTTTGAACCCTCAGGCAGATTATATTATTCGTGTTTGGTCGGATACGCTGGCAGCTGGAACATTCAGTATTTGTTTGTCTGACGTCTGTTCAAATCCGACAGCGACCTGGGGTGCTAATCAGACTATCTGCACAGGAACAACGGCAAGCTTACCTGTAAACTTCACTGGTGTTCCTCCTTTCACCTTCACTTATAAAAATAACACAACCAATCAGAATACGCAGATCATTACATCTTCAAATCCGTATTTACTGCAATTATCTCCAACTTCAACCACTACATATTCCCTTGTGAGTATATCGGATGCTGCATGCAGTGGTACGGCCACCGGAACAGCCAGCGTAACAGTGGTAAACCCGCAAAGTGTAAGTTTTCTGCCTCTGACTCCGGTATGTGAGAACATCACTCAGGTTAACCTCACCGGAGGCTCTCCTGCTGGTGGTGTCTATAGCGGTGTTGGTGTGTCGGGCACGATTTTCAATACTTCTGTCGGAACACAAACTATTACTTATAGTGTTACGTTTGCGCCAGGATGCGTAGGTAGTGCCACACAAAGTCAGGTGGTAAATAATCTTCCTAATGTTGTACTTAATCCATTAGGAAACGTCTGCAATACAGCAGCTCCCTTTACGCTTACCACCGGTACACCATCGGGAGGTACCTATTCAGGCACAGGAATTACCAATAATGTGTTTAGTCCCGCAGTAGCAGGTCTCGGTACTAAAGTTGTTACGTATTCATATACCTCAACAGCCGGTTGTACGAACACCGATACCTCTACAATTACAGTAATAACCTGTACTACCTGTTCTAATCCCCCTACTGCTTATGCAGGACCTGATAAAAACAGTTGTTCAGGTGCCGCAGTTGCTATGGCTGGTTCAATCGGTGGTGGAGCGAACAGTTCGAGCTGGTCTTCAACAGGCAGTGGCTCATTCTCTCCGAATATTACATCACTCACCGCGTCTTATACTCCTTCTGCAGCAGATATCGCAGCGGGCACAGTGTTCATCATCCTGACAACTAATGATCCGGATGGTTCTGGCCCTTGTGTTTCAGCACGGGATACAATGAAAATTACGCTCATTAATTCAGTTAGTCCGGTTACCGTTAGTGGCACAACCGGTGTTTGCCGACCAGTGAATGGAGTAGGATTTTCGGTTCCTGCGCAGGCCGGAGTGAGCTACAGCTGGACCGTACCAACTAATGTTGTTATTGCATCCGGACAGGGCACCAATGCCATTTCAGCCAACTGGCCGAGTAATGGTCAGGCGGGTAATGTTTGTGTAACAGCTTCCAATGCCTGCAATTCTTCCCAGGCTTGTCTGAATGTAAAACTTCGTACAACGGTTCCGTCAACACCCAGCTCACTCAAAGGGTTTTCTTCAGCCTGCCGCAATGAATCACTTACGTATTCCTGCGCCAGAGTAGGGACGGCCGATTTTTATACATGGACTCCTCCATTGAATGCAAAAATTAACGGGTCTTCCTCTCCATTTACTACCGTAGATACTTTCGTGGTAGTTACATTTAATGCAAACTATACCGGAGATACGCTCCGTGTTCAAGCTGGTAACTGTAAAGGGCTGAGTGCGCAGAAAAAATTGAAAATTTCAAGAAGAACCACAGCTCCATCTACTCCGTCTGTCATTTCTGGTCCAGCCAAAGGTGTATGCGGAGGGGTATTCAACTATAATGTGAAACTTAATAATGCTGCGGTTACTTATACCTGGAGAACAACGGTTGCCGGTGCATTGATTAATAATCAGGCTTCACCTGTAACAACTACTGATACGATGGTATCGGTTACCTGGCCGGTTTCAGCTACAGGCGGCTCATTGTTTGTTAAAGCAAACAACGCTTGTGGATCATCTGCTGAGCGATCACTGACCATTGCCATGATTCCTGCAACTCCCACTTCTATAACCGGACTGGATACCGTTTGTGCCGGAACAACAAATAGCTATTCAACCAGTACGCTGTTCGGCACAACTACATATACATGGACCGTTCCATCAACAGTAACACTTCAGTCTGGTCAGGGAACCAGTTCTATTGTATTGAAGTTTGGTTCAACAGCCGGAACAAGAGCAATCAAGGTTAAAGCAGGCAATGCTTGCGGAACCACCAGCAACTTTACCAAGAATGTTCAGGCAGTTACTTGCCCACGCCTGGGTGAACTGGTTGACGGAAATACGTTCGAGATGGATGCTTATCCAAACCCGACAAGTGAATTGCTGAATATTGTCTTCAACAGCGAAACCAGTTCTGACTACAACGTTATGCTGTTGGATCTTAGCGGACGGGTATTGAAAAATGAACGGTTAAGCGCACTGGAAGGCGAAAACAGAATCTCATGGATGTTAAGTGAGTATTCTTCCGGTACCTATTTGTTGACCATATTTGGTGAGAAAGGAAAGAGTCAGCTACGTATTGTTATTGAGTAACAACTTCGATTGAATAAAAAAAGGAGGCTGTCAACCGGCCTCCTTTTTTATTTTGAAATTGCGTGTGTTTTATAGTTTGAGAGATATCTCCTTAAAGTTTGCTGTTGTTCTGAATTTCACAACATTCAGGTGAGAATACCTTCTGGTGATTTTATGTGTTTTCCCGTCAACTTCGAATTCTGAAATTCCTTCCGGGATTCCGTGCAGCACTATCTTATAGTGAGTATAGGTTGGATCAAAATTGCCGGAGATAGTCTGAAAGATTTTGAAATGCCCCTTCTTCTGAGCAACGACGAACTTCTTTATGTTAAACTGTCCGTTGCGATAACCATAATAGTCACCGGCATCTTCATAGATATGGCTGGTCTGTACCGTTTTCGTGAAATAAATATGCAAGGTAAGTTCTGTAACCGGCGTTTCCCCTACGTACTGCATTTTTGGGTAATTAGGGATGACTGAACCTTCTTTTACATAGAGCGGCATACGGTCAAGCGGAGCATCCGCTTCTATTTCTTTTCCTCCGTTTTCAAGTGCGTCATCCCAGAAGTCATACCATCTTCCCTTGGGTAAATACACCAAACGTGTTGTCGCGCCTGGCAGGTTCACGGGGCAAACCATGATTTTATCACCAAACATATATTGGTCGGTACGATACAAGGATTCTGTATCGGTCTGGTCCGACATGACGAGCGGACGCACCATGGGCGTACCGTAGGTAGAATGTTGCCAGAAGGTAGTGTAGATATACGGAAGCAACTGATAACGCAGTTGAATATATTTCTTGGCGATGAATTCAACTTTCTGTCCATACGACCAGGGCTCCTGTGGTTCTGCGCCCGGGTCATTTCCTGCAGAGTGGGTACGGGTGAAAGGATGGAATACGGCCATCTGTATCCAGCGAGCATATAATTCGCCGTCAGGGTTGCCGATAAAGCCGCCAACATCTGATCCGGCAAAGGATATACCGCTCATGCATAACCGCTGTATCTGCATATTGGCGATCCACATATGTTCCCAGGTGGCGATGTTATCACCGGTCCAAACAGAACTGAAACGTTGTGCTCCCGAGTAACAGGAGCGGGTGATAACAAACGGACGGTTTGGATAGAGGAATTTTTTTATACCATCATACGTTGCACGTGCCATCTGCATGCCATACACGTTATGTGCTTTGCGGTGGCTGCAGGGATCTCCGTCGTAGTCGTGGCGAACATCTTCCGGGAAGGTGCCGATTTCGAATACAGCAGGTTCGTTCATGTCGTTCCATACACCACGAACACCCAGGCGGATCATCTCTTCAAAAAGTCCACTCCACCATCTGCGTACATCGGGGTTGGTGAAATCAGGGAAGTTGCAGGCACCCGGCCAGACATCTCCTTCCATGAGGTCACCATCGGCACGTTTACAGAAATATCCGTTTTTCAATCCCTCCTGATATACCCAGTATTCAGGGTCGATCTTTATGCCGGGATCGATGATCACAATTGTTTTAAAGCCTTTCTCTGCCAGATCTCCCATCAGCTTGGCCGGTTTCGGAAAACCATCCTTGCTCCAGGTAAAACAGCGGAAGCCCTCCATGTAGTCGATGTCGAGGTAAATCGCATCACAGGGAATGCCACGGTCGCGGAATTCCTGAGCGATTTCACGCACCTGTTTCTCCGGGAAATAACTCCATTTACACTGATGATAGCCCAACGCCCATAATGGTGGCATCTCGGGAGTTCCGGTAAGTCCGGCATATTGTTCCACCACATTCATCAGTTCGGGCCCGTAGATGAAATAATAGTTCATTTCACCTCCGCGAGCCCAGAAGCTGCAGACGTCAAATTGTTCTTTGCCAAAGTCGAAGATAGTACGGAAAGTATTGTCGAAGAAAATGCCATAGCCGATATCATGGTGTAATCCCATATAGAACGGGATGTTTTTATAAATCGGATCCTGATCTTTTTTGAAACCATAGGTGTCGGCGCCGTAGTTTTCTATTCGTTTTCCACGGAGATTCAGTTCCATCGGTTTATCACCCATACCGAAGAATACTTCTCCATCCTGGATCTTCTTTGAGCAATAGTTGATCTTGCCGCCTTTTTTAATGTAATGCTGCCAGTGGAAGCCCAGTTCCTCTTCGCTGATGATGTTGTATTTCCGGTCGAGGATGGTTACCTTGAGATTCTTCTTGTAAATCTGAATCACCAGAAAGTCGGTCATCAGATCGAACTTATGACGGTCTTCGTATACTGACAAATTCGCTTTCTGAATCTGCACATTGTCAGTAATGGCATAGGAGAAATCGCGTTGAAAGGTTCCGTCAGGTGCATACCTGAAACGAACGATCTTGTCGGAAAAGACTTTTACTTCTAGTACGGTTTCGTCGGTGTAAAAGAAGAAGGACTGATCTTCCTGTTTGTAAGACTTCACTTCCGTCGGAAAGTACTTGACAGAATACTTGTCTTTTTTAATTTCCATAGATGGGGCTTCTGAGTGCAACAAAATTGCTGTTATGATTGGGGTAAGTTCAGCTGTCAGCACGTTTCTTTTTCACGAAATCGTGTTAATAGCCTGAGGATTGTTTACGCAGAAATCCCCGAAAAGGTTCCGGTTTAGTGGAGGATCAATAGCTTTTGGGTCATCATGACTTCTCCTGCTCGTGCATGTACGAGATAAAGACCTTCAGGTAAATCCTGTATATCCATCTTGATCTCTCCGCCGTTGCTGATTCCGGACTGTGTTTTTTCAAGCCGCCCATCGATTCCGTATAGCGAGATTGTTATCTGGTTATCGTTACTGTCGTTGAATTTGAGGGTGACTTCCGTCGCTGCCGGATTCGGGTAAAGCAGAAGGTTGTTCAGCAGGCCGGTGATTTCACCGGTAGCCCCGCAGTTTACGATAATGATGATGTTTCCGGCGCTGGACGTACACCCGTTTGGATCCGTATAAACGTAGTCGTATGGACTCTGAATAAAGGGGTAAAAATCGTGTACGAAGTAGTTGTCAATAATACTATTTCCATAGTAGGTTCCGCCTGGCGGTGTCGCCTGATTTAAGGGAAGGTTGGAGGTCAGATTGCACCAGAGAATGGGCGGCGCAGTTACCACTGGTATAGCATTTATCTGGAGTGTTGCAGCCTGGGTTTGGACACATCCGCTGAGATTGCATCGGAACTGGAGTCCGCTTAGTACGGATTCGGTATTGGCTACCGTTAGTGATGGCGTGGTTACGCCGCTGAAATAATTTCCAAACACCGGTACCGGCAGCCAGCCACTTCCGGTGTTCATTTCCCATAAATAACTCAGGAAGGTGCCGGTTCCACCTGCAGTGAAAAAGGCAGTATCGCCTTCGCAAACGGTTGTGGTAACAGGTTGCTGTGTAATGGCGGGACTGGGTTGTAATTGCAGTTGAGTGGTAGTAGAGTACGCCGAATCTGGTGTGCAGGTTCCAGATATCTTACAACGGTACTGGTAGCCGTTATACGATACACCAACACCTGTTAGCTGAAGCGAAGATGTAGTGGCACCCTGATAGATGCCTCCGTTACTGATCGGTAAAAAAACCGATCCTGCGTCTTCTTCCCACTGGTAGTTGAGTCCGATACCGGCGATCTGAACCTGCAAACTCAGATCAGCGGTTGCACAAAACGGATAAACAGCGGGCAGGTTGTAAATAGCAGGAACTCCCGAAAGAACAGCCCGGACTGTGTCAGAGTACGTACAGCCGTTGATGACACATCGGAAATGATTACCGGCGTCGTTGGCCAATGTGAAGTTTAAAGTTAGAGTCGGGGTGTTGAATCCGGAATACTGTCCCCCACTGCTGCTGACGTTAAAGAAACCTGCTCCTCCATCTCTCTGCCACTGATAGGAATTACCTGTGCCGCCTGCTACAACGTTGAATTGCAGGGAACCTCCTGTACAGATCGTATCGTTCACGGGCTGTACAATGATAGGCGTGAGATTGTTTACGGTCAGTACAGCACTGGAGGAGGTAAGTGTAGTGCAGGGATGGCTTATCACACAACGGTACTTGTATCCCGACATCGATAAGGAAGCACTGCTGATGCTGAGGAAACTACTGTCCACTCCCTGATAGAGTGTATTGTTGCTAATATTGGTGAAGTTGCCGGAGCCGCTGATATCAACCTGCCATTGATAGGTGAATTCAGTTCCGCTGACACCGGTATAAAAACCTGTTGAGTTTCCGGAGCAGGTTGTTTGATTTGCAGGTTGTAATTGTATGGATGGCCCTTGACGGATAGTGAACGGCATTTCATATGGTTGAGTGAAGTAATAGGGCGATGTAGAAATTGCTCTGAACCGATAGTTGGTTCCTGCCGGGGTAGATGGTGGAATGCGTAGTTTTAAAGTGACAGACTGTGCAGTGGATGCAACAGAGTCTACAGCAATGGCATTGAAGAAGTCGCCGTATGCATCCGAGAGTTGGAGGATGTATTTATTGCCCGGGTTTACAGGTGTCATGTTCAATAAAGACACATTAATGCTGTCACCTGCACAATAGTTGTTGGGATAAAACCCTTGTATCATAATCGGACGTTCGATGCCTCGCTTCCATCCGGAATATTCACGCATCCCTGCATACAAGGTGTGCGAATAACCGAATAGACTTTCTGCTTCTCCGGCATAGGGAGGAAGGTCGTCGTTATAGGGTCGGAATGTTCGGCCACCATCGTCACTGCAGCTGATACCATCGATGCCTGCACCAAAAAGAATATCATCCACAGCAATGAAGTCGTTGAACAGGGTGGTTGTTCCTGTCGGTTTCCACAATGAATCAGACGGACTTCGACGATAAACTCCCTGATAGGTGCTTGCAAATAGCGTGAGTCCCGTGGATTCAATGTCGTTTACGATCAAAGTGCCCGTTAACCCCTGCGAGTAATTCGACCATAGCATCGTGAGCGGATCAAAGCGGTAAATGCCGTTGTTGGTTCCGGCGTAGATTTTACTTCCATACACATGAAGACAGTACACGGTCAGCTGAGAGGGTATCCCGCTTCCGAGTATAGTCCAGGTATTTCCGGAGTCACTGCTTTGAAGTACATTGCTTCCTCCGCAGGCAATGAGAATGTTGCCGTACGTCTTTACATCGTAATTCGGCAACGGGGGTGAAGCCGGAGAGCTGAATGTTGAGCCGAGATCATCTGTTATGTGAATTCCGGAACTGGAAGGGAGTAGAATCCGGTTGTGATAGCGTAGTCCTCTCCCGAATAAGCGGAATTGATTCTGCAGACTTGTGAGTGTCCATGTTGTTCCTCCGTTAAGGGAGCGGTAAAGTCCGGTATAAGCTCCTGAGCCGGCGAAGATCACCTGATAATCTGCATAGGCCATCCTTGTTCTGGCGCGAAGGATGTTGGCGTTTTGTTGCTGCCAGGCACCTCCACTTGTCAAACAGGAATAAATACCTTCTGCGGTCGCTGCAAACAGATAGTTGCCATCGGTTGCAAGCTCCCAGGCCAGATTGTTGGTGATGTATCCGGTTCCTAAAGGATTAAAGTTTGTTTGTCCGAGTGGCGTTGAGTAAACGCCTCCATTGGTGATTCCTGCAAAAACAGTAGACCCGGATATTTTCCAGGAATACGTGTAGATGGTTGAACCCAGCACAGGAATCGTTATCGGCATCCACAACGCTCCGCCATCGGTTGTGAAGTAGCTGCCATTGGAAGTACCGCAATAGGCCGTGTCGCCATGGGCAACGATGGATCCTACCGAAGCATTGAACGGGATATTGTTTCCGGCATAGTTGAAGGTTACACCATTGTCGGTGGATTTATAGAGGCCGGCAGCGGTTGCTGCCCAAAGGTTGTTGCCGTTTGAAAAAAGCATGTTGGGAGTCATCGAAAAAGGGAAAATGTATCCGGTGCTTGTCCAGCTGCTTCCGGCTGAAGCGAGCGAGAATAACTCCACGTTTCCGGTCCCATAAAATACGCAGGCGAATAAACTGTTGTTGTGCGTTTCAAGTTCATAAACGCTTGTGTAGTCGGGTAATCCGTTGTCAGCTGCACTCCAGCTGCTGCCACCATTCGAAGTGCGATAAATTCCTGTATCGCAGGCTACAAATAAATCAACGCCCAGTGCTCCGAAATCGCGGCAGTACGGCATTGGAAGACTGCCGGATACATCCGTCCACGAAAAACCATTCGAAACCGATTTCCAGATACCTGTGCCGGTGCTGCTATTGGTGTTCGATGAGATATACCAGGCTCCCTGGTGGTAGAAAACGGATTGGGGACTAAAATATCCGTTTGGTCCATTCAGCGTTAACCAGCCAGTGGCAGATACGGAAACTGATAAAAAGAAAATGAGTCCCGAGAGAAGAAGACGGAAGGTTTTCATGGAGTTGGAAGTGTGTATGGCTGTTGCGTTTATCTTTTCATAAAAGTAAGTGAATTCGCCCATTCACTCCGTAGTTTTCAGCGTATTTCATCTTTGAGGAGGCATTTTACCAGGTATTGCACCCCAGTAATTGCTATTTTTGCGCCATGTCAACAACAGCAGATTCGATCCATCGCACGGGCATAAGTTCCGGTACCCTGTTAAAAGCGTATGAGCTGATGTGTACGGCCCGGGAAATGACGATGTTGTATGAAGAGAAGTTTTCAATTACTTCCAAATATGTACATGCGACTTCCCGCGGACACGAAGCCGTTCAAATTGCAACTGGATTGCTTTTAAAACCACAGGATTATCTAAGTGCTTACTACCGCGACGACAGCATGTTGCTGGCCATTGGTATGCGTCCCTATGAGTTGATGCTGCAACTGATGGCAAAACGTGACGATCCGTTTTCCGGAGGAAGAACTTATTATTGTCATCCGAGCCTGAAGCGGGAAGGGATGCCGAAAATTCCACATCAGAGTTCAGCAACCGGAATGCAGGCGATTCCAACAACGGGGGTCGCGATGGGTGTTCAGTATCTCCGAAGTCAGGGATTGCTCGATACCGGTAACGAAGCTCCGCTAGTGGTTTGTTCACTCGGTGATGCCTGTGTTACTGAGGGAGAAGTAGCTGAAGCCTTTCAGATGGCGGCGCTGAAACAGTTCCCGATCATTTACCTTGTACAGGATAATGAATGGGATATTTCTGCTACGGCTGCCGAAACGAGAGCGCAGAATGCTTACGAGTATGCAAAAGGATTTAAGGGAATAGAAGCGGTGACGATTGATGGAACTGATTTTATTTCCTGTTATGATACGATTTCCAGAATCATGGAGTCGATCCGGAAGGATCCTCGTCCATGGCTGATTCATGCCAAAGTGCCCTTGCTCAATCACCATACTTCCGGTGTACGCAAGGAATGGTATCGCGATGATCTTGATGCAGCAGCCTTACGTGATCCCTGGCCAAAGTTCAGGGCGGAGTTGCTGGATTCAGGATTTTCTGAAGATGAACTCCAGCAGATCGATTCGCGGGTCTCTGCGCTGGTACGTGCCGATTTTGATCAGGCGTACGCCGCAGAAGATCCTCGTCCCGAAGATTTGTTTACGCATGATTTTGCACCAACTCCGGTCACTGAAGAGACCGGAGACCGGTCGCCGGCAGGAGGAGAACCCAAGGTTATGGTGGATTGCGCTTTGTTTGCCATTCAGGAGCTCATGACCAAACACAAAGAGTGCCTGCTTTATGGACAAGATGTAGGCGGTCGTCTGGGTGGAGTGTTCCGCGAAGCAGCTACACTGGCGCAGAAATTCGGTGATGACCGGGTTTTCAATACGCCGATCCAGGAAGCGTTTATCATTGGCAGTACAGTAGGAATGAGCGCAACGGGCTGTAAGCCGATCGTTGAGGTGCAATTCGCTGATTATATCTGGCCCGGTTTGAATCAGTTGTTCACCGAAGTCAGCCGGTCCTGTTATCTCTCTAATGGTAAATGGCCGGTCAGTTGTATCATTCGTGTGCCGATTGGTGCCTATGGCAGTGGCGGACCCTATCACTCTTCTTCTGTTGAAAGTGTCCTGACCAATATCCGCGGTATCAAAATCTGTTATCCATCTACCGGTGCTGACCTGAAGGGATTAATGAAAGCGGCCTATTATGATCCGAATCCCGTAGTGATGCTGGAACATAAAGGACTTTACTGGTCGAAAATTAAAGGCACCGAAGAAGCCCGTACGGTTGAGCCATCTGAAGATTATATTCTTCCATTAGGCAAAGCCCGCATGGTGCAGGAAGCAGATCCATCATCCGGAGATACACTTACCGTTATCACGTATGGCATGGGTGTTTACTGGTCGAAGAATGCAGCGAAGAAATTCCCGGGACAGATTGAAATTGTTGATCTCCGTACCCTGGCTCCGCTCGACATAGAAACAGTTTACAGTTCTGTCGCTAAACACAATAAATGTCTGGTCGTTACAGAAGAGCCGGTCTTTAATTCCTTTGCGCAATCGCTGGCTGGCCGCATTCAACAGGACTGCTTTATGCAATTAGATGCACCTGTTCGGGTGATCGGAGCAGAGAATATGCCGGCAATACCTCTTAACAGCACACTCGAAGCAACGATGCTTCCCAATACGGATAAAGTAGCGGAAGCGATGTCTTCACTCCTCAAATATTAATCAGCATCATGTTTCGTCTGCAATTGCCAACCGACCCGCGTTGGGTGAATATCGTTGAAAAGAACATTGAAGAAATCATGACCGATCATGCCTACTGTGAGCAGAAGGCTGCGTCGAATGCGATTTCGATTGTGATAAAATTTCCGGAAAAATCGGACCTGGTGAAAGCAATGCTTGAACTGGCGCAGGAAGAACTTGAGCATTTCAAGATGGTGCATGATAAGCTCCTGGCACGTGGTTTTACGCTTGGGAGAGAACGTAAGGACGAATATGTAAATCTCCTGTACGATTTTATGCGCAAGGGCGGAGCTCGTTCACATCAACTGATCGATCGTCTCTTGTTTGCCGCAATGATTGAAGCACGCAGCTGTGAACGGTTTAAAGTGTTGTCGGAGAATATCAATGATGAAGAGTTGCGCGGGTTTTATCATGAGCTCATGATCAGCGAAGCCAATCATTATACCATGTTCCTGAATTTTGCGCGGCAATATGCAGATGGAGAAGATGTGGAAAAACGCTGGCAGGAATGGCTTGATTACGAAGGTCAGGTGATTCAGCAATTCGGTAAGAAAGAAACCGTTCACGGATGATCGTTGTCTTTTTTTTAAGTTGGTTTTAATGTTGCAACATACATAAGGAGTTGCTGAAAACTCAATTCAGAATAAAGCTTGTAGAACGACGATTCGTACCTGTTCAGAATTTTTTCTGAGGATAATTTTTCATCCGGTAGTAGTTTGGCAGCACCAAATCAGGTGCCATGAAAATTAAAATACAATTCTTGTCTTATTACTTATGCGTTGCTTTCATTACCGTCAGTACATCCAGCTATGCAGGATGGTCGGTTGATTCACTGGCAGCAAACAGAGCAGGGCTTCTCAGCGGAAATGCCGGAGGGAAATCGGTTTTTACAAACGGTGTAAACTGGGAGGTTTACGATTATAACACGAATCAATGGAACAGCGGGAATTTTGTGATGGCCCGCACTGCCATGAAAGTAATTGCCGCAGATAATAAAGTATATGTTGCCGGCGGCTGGAGAGGTCCTTATACCAATCCGGTAGATGTAAATAATATTGAAGTGTATAATGCTGGAACTTCCACATGGAGTTCAATGACATTATCGCAGGGGCGCACTGTCGGAGCTGCAGCCGTTGTAGGCAGTAAAGTGATTTTTGCCGGTGGATATCGTGTGCTGGCCTATTGTACCCGTGTGGATTTTTTTGATGTCAACACAAATGCAAGATCAACAGGAGCATTGTCGCAGGCCAGATCTAATATTGCTGTTGGCGTGGCCGGATCTAAAGTTGTATTTGCGGGTGGACAAAAAGGTCAGCCTACGATGGGAGTCATCAACAGCAGTAATGTAATTGATATTTATAATGACAGTACGGGAACATGGTCAACGGCGACGCTTTCGGCTGCCCGGCAAGACATCGCTGTTGCTGTAGTAGGAAGTAAAATCATTTTTGCCGGAGGTATCAATATGGGTTCTGGGCTGATATCGAAGAAAGCAGATATTTACGATGCTGCAACAGGAACCTGGTCGGTGATGGATATCTCACAGCCAAAATATGGTATGACAGCAGCGGTGGTCGGCACAAAAGCATATTTCTTCGGGGGTGTCATCAATGGTTCGGGTGGTCTGAGTAAACGGGTAGAAATTTATGATGCAGTTTCGGGAACATGGTCGGTGAAATATTTGAGCGGGCAACATCATGCAGGTGTCATCGGGCAAACCGGAAACCGTTTGATGTTTGCTGGCGGAATCGACACATGGGGTAATGTAGGTACATCCCGCATAGATGTGCTGAATCTTCAAAACGGACAATGGTCGGTAGAGCAATTATCTCAGCCTCGCTTGTCGTTAGGGGCAGCTTCTTATCAGAATACGGTTTTGTTTGTTGGAGGTAATCAGGTCTGGAGTTCCTATTCACAGTATATCATTCCTAGCAAAAGAATTGATAAGTGGGTGGACAATGTACCGGTGGTTTCAGGCGCATCCAGAACCACATTGAATTCAACTTCAGGCATCAGTTTGTATCCGAATCCTGCGCGTAATGTGCTGAATATTCATTCAGCAACTGCATCCGGAGACATCCGAAAGCTGGAGATGTTTGATGTTACAGGGAATAAAGTTGTTTCGCTTGTACTGGCCGGAGAAGATTTGCAACTGGACCTTTCATCATTTGCCAATGGACTCTACATCGTGCAAGTAAGAGAGGGAGCCTCAGCGATATTAACTGAGAGAATAGTAAAAGAATAATCGTTCAAAACTGAAAGGGAAGGCAGGTGTCGCCGTAACGACACCTTTTTTATTTGTCGAGCACTTCGTACTCCGAGTTGTTAGAGATATATTCCGGAACAATCTCTTTCATTTTCCTGACGATCGCCATGTTGTCTTGTGCTGGAAAAAGTGCGATCAGCGATTCAATTTCTTTCGAAATAACATCCAGATCATACTGCTTTACCTTGGCAATCATTATTTTTTTATGATGGGTCGGCACCGTGTTTTCTTCGTTGGCCAGCAGTTCTTCGTAGAGTTTTTCGCCGGGACGCAATCCGGTGAAACGGATCTGAATATCCTTGCCCAGTTCCAGTCCACTAAGCTGAACCATATTTTTAGCCAGATCAGCAATGCGAACCGGTTTGCCCATGTCGAAAATAAAAATCTCTCCGCCGTTGCCCATCGTTGCGGCTTCCAGTACCAGCTGCGAAGCTTCGGGAATCGTCATAAAGTATCGGGTGATGTCAGGATCAGTAACCGTAATCGGCTGGCCGCTTTCAATCTGCTTACGGAATCGCGGTATGACACTGCCGTTAGAGCCGAGCACATTCCCGAAGCGGGTCGTGATGAATTTTGTTTTGTGGAGACTGTTCAGCGATTGGGTGTAAATCTCAGCAATCCGCTTGGTGGCTCCCATGATATTCGTAGGATTAACAGCCTTGTCGGTGCTGATCATCACAAAGCGCGGCGTGTTGTATTCCAGTGCCAGATCAGCGATGATTTTGGTGCCGCAGACATTATTTAAAATCGATTCACTCGGATTCAGCTCCATCATCGGTACATGCTTATACGCAGCGGCGTGAAACACAACTTCCGGATGAAAGGTGCGGAATACATTGCGCATCCGTTCCTGATTCCGGATGTCGCCGATCACCACTTCGATCGACTGGTTTCTGAAATCGGGATTATCTCTGACTTCCAGTTCAAGTTCCCAAAGCGGCGACTCTGCCACATCCACCATCACCAGCAATGCAGGCTTAAACGGAAGTATCTGCCGTACCAATTCGCTGCCGATAGATCCTGCTGCTCCGGTTACCAGAATTACTTTTCCCGTAAGCGTTGACTTTATCTTGTCGAGACTTAATTGAATCGGCTCACGGCCCAGCAAATCTTCAATATTCACTTTGCGGATCTGCCGGAAACTGAGGTTGCCATTGATCCATGATTTAACCGGTGGCACGTTTAATACGCGGATATTATGTCGAAGCGACGATTCTACAATGTAATGTTTCCGCTCGGCAGATATATTCTGAATGGCGATGATCAGGTTCCTTACATTTCCTTTATCGAGCAAAGCATCCAGTTGCTGTGAGGAGTGAATGCTGATTCCTTCCAGTTTCTTCCCGGTTTTTTTGGGATCGTCATCGATAAAAGCAACCACCTTGTAGCGCGTACCACGGTCCCGGTCAAGTGTGCGTTTAGTGATGAGACCCGCTTCTCCGGCACCATAAATCAATACGCCCGTTTTCTCGCTGCTAGGGTTTTTCATCTCCTGATATAAAACTTTCACTACGAGGCGAGCGGTAACCATCAGGAATGTGGTGAGCAGGAATTCGATAATCAGAATTGAAAAGGGAACGATGTATTTTTCAGTGAACTGATAGCTGATCAGATTGGTTACTGCAATCAGTGCAGAGCCTGCCGCCAGCGTAAGCAGTATGCGCACGGCATCGCGGGTACTGGTATAGCGGATGATACCCTGGTACGTCTTGAAGAAATAATAACTCAGTGCCCTGATTCCGATCATCACAGGAAAAACCACAGGGAAAGTAATGCGTTCCACTTCAGGAATGGCAAAGTTGAAGCGTAGTTCGTAAGCAATAAATACCGCTAAAGCACAGAAAATGACATCTGTAAACCAGATGACCAATCGGGGTGCGTTTTTATCGAGCAGGGATGACATGCGTTTTATCAACCCGCTAAATTAGTGATTTTGGCATGGTTTGTCCGATCAATAGTCACTTATACAGCAGATTAGTCTGAAATAACTATTTTTGGGGCTCATACAATTACTCATGCCTGTTTCATTAGTTACCGGAGGCGCAGGGTTCATCGGAGCCCACGTTACCAACGAATTGATTAACAATGGCCACAAAGTAGTGGTGTTGGACGACCTCAGCGGCGGTTTTCGTGAAAACGTAAATGCTGCTGCTTTATTTGTTGAAGGATCAGTAACGGATCATGCGTTGCTTGAAAAACTCTTTAACGAACATAAGTTCGACTACGTTTATCACCTGGCAGCTTATGCAGCAGAAGGGTTGAGCCATTTTATCAAACGTTTCAATTACAACAACAATCTTATTGGCAGCATCAATCTGATCAACGAATCAGTGAAGCATAAAGTGAAATGTTTTGTTTTCACTTCGTCGATTGCCGTTTACGGGAAAGGACAATTGCCAATGCGGGAAGATATGTTGCCGGAACCGGAAGATCCCTATGGTATTTCGAAACTGGCGGTGGAGATGGACCTCAAGTGTACACACGAAATGTTCGGACTCAATTACGTTATCTTCCGTCCGCACAATGTATATGGTGAATACCAGAATCTGGGCGATAAATACCGGAATGTGGTGGGCATCTTCATGAATCAGCTCATGCAGAATAAGCCATTGACAGTGTTCGGCGATGGTAAACAAACCAGAGCGTTCAGTTATATCGGCGACGTAGCTCCGTACATTGCAAAATGTGTGGATGTTCCGGAAGCCTACAACCAGGTGTTCAACATCGGCGCCGATAAAGATTTCACCGTTAATGAGCTCGCCCATACCGTTTGTGATGTGATGGGGATGAGCGGACAGGTACGATATCTGGATGCACGCAATGAAGTGATGCACGCTTATGCGGATCACAGCAAAGTACAGCGCATTTTTAAGATCGATAAAGTATGTACGCTGCGTGAAGGTCTTGAGAAGATGGCGGATTGGGCCAAGACTGCCGGCAGCCGCAAGAGTGGAAAATTTGAAGGAATCGAGATTACGGAAAAACTCCCGGCTGTTTGGCTGGAAGATTAATAGTGAATGCCTGTGAAGAAAGTGCTCATCATTACCGCGCATCGTAAAGATCGCGCTCCCAACCAGCGATTCAGGTTTGAACAGTATCTGGATTATTTACGGGAAAATGGTTTTGATTGTCATCTTTCTTATCTCATCTCTGCGGATGATGACAAGGTGATGTACAAACCGGGACATTATTTCGCGAAGGCCATGATCGGTTTCCGCTCTGTCTGGAAACGTACAACCGATGTTCTCAATAAAAATCAATACGACCTTATCTTTGTCTGCCGCGAAGGATTCCTCACTGGCACCACTTTTTTCGAAGAACAGCTCAGCAAAGCCAAGGCGCCGATGATTTACGATTTCGATGATGCCATCTGGCATTTCGATGTTTCAGAGGCGAACAAGAATATCGGCTGGATGAAAAATCCCGGGAAAACGGCGCGACTGATCAGCCTGGCCGACCTCGTTTTTGCAGGTAATCAATATCTCGCCGACTATGCAAAGCATCATAATGATAACGTAGTGATTGTCCCCACCACAATCGATACCAATGAATATGCGCAAGTGCCTTTTCGTGAGCGGGATCAGATCTGTATCGGCTGGAGCGGTTCTATTACCACCATCCGTCATTTCGGTTTTGCCATCCCTGTGCTCGAGCGACTCAAGGAGAAGTACGGAAACAAGATCCGTTTTAAAGTCATCGGCGACGGGAATTATGTCCACGAATCGCTGGGTATAAAGGGGATCTCCTGGAAGAAAGAAACCGAGCTACAGGAGCTGGCAGATATTGATATCGGAATCATGCCCTTGCCTGACGATGAATGGTCGAAGGGAAAATGCGGACTCAAGGGACTCCAGTACATGGCCTTGGGGATTGCAACGGTGATGTCGCCGGTGGGTGTCAATACCGAGATTATACAAGATGGAGAAAACGGCATGCTGGCCGCCGAAACCGATGAATGGGTAGAGAAGTTATCAGCCCTCATCGAAAATACCGCACTTCGCCGCAAATGTGCCGAAAATGGCCGCAAAACCGTGGTGGAGAAGTACTCTGTCGATGCTCAGAAGGGAGAATACCTCCGTTACTTCCGGATGCTGACCGAGAGAAAAAAGAACTAAATTTGTCGCCGATTAAATAACAACCATGAGTACAGAAACAGCTACATTGAAAGAAACGGCTTTAACCGCAGTACATCAGCGCCTGGGCGCCAAGATGGTTCCATTTGCGGGCTACCTGATGCCGGTACAGTATGAAGGAATTAACGTGGAGCATGATACTGTACGTAACGCGGTTGGCGTTTTCGATGTATCGCACATGGGAGAATTTGTGCTGAAAGGGGAGGGCGTACTCGACCTGATTCAGCGCGTAACCAGCAACGACGCCTCCAAGCTCACGCCGGGGAAAGCGCAGTATTCCTGTCTTCCGAATGAAAACGGTGGTATCGTGGATGATCTGCTCGTTTATCATCTGGAAGATGGTAACTGGATGCTGGTAGTCAATGCTTCAAATATTGAGAAAGACTGGAACTGGATCCAGAAATTCAATACCGGTAATGTGGAGATGCATAATATCTCTGACAAAACCTCGCTGCTGGCGGTTCAGGGGCCAAAGGCGCTGGAGACCATTCAGAAGTTAACCACTACTGAACTTTCCTCTATTCCGTATTATTCTTTTGCGAAAGGAACCGTTGCCGGCTGTAGCAATGTAGTGATCTCCAACACCGGATATACCGGAGCGGGAGGCTTTGAGTTATACTTCGAAAATCAGCATGCTGAAACCATCTGGAATGCATTGATGGAAGCTGGTAAGGAATTTGGCATCAAGCCCTGCGGACTTGGTTGCCGCGACACTTTGCGTCTCGAGATGGCCTTCTGCCTGTATGGAAATGATATTGACGATACCACCTCACCATTAGAAGCGGGATTAGGCTGGATCACCAAATTCACGAAAGAATTTACCAATAGCGCCGCACTCAAAGCGCAGAAAGAAGCCGGACCTACACGCAAGCTGACCGGATTTGAAATGATTGATCGCGGTATTCCCCGCCATGGATATGAAATTGTGGATGCAGGTGGTAATGTGATTGGTGTAGTAACTTCAGGTACACAATCTCCGACGCTGCAAAAAGCAATTGGTCTGGGCTATGTAAACACCGCCTTCACTGCAGAAGGATCAGATATCTACATTAAGATCCGTGATAAAGCCATTAAAGCCGTTACTGTAAAAACCCCTTTCCTGAAAAAATAAAAATCCCTGTTGGCTACAGCTGAACAACATAAAGATCGTTGCCTTGAGGTTTGTTTCTCACCGGCATTAATCCATCTCCACGATATCAGCGAATCAATCGTTGTGGTGATTGATATTCTCCGGGCTACCTCTTCCATGTGCGTTGCCTTGCACCATGGCGTGCGAAGCATTGTACCTGTTTCGGGGATCGAAGAAAGCCGAGCTTATAAAGAGAAAGGTTTCCTCATCGGTGCCGAGCGAAATGGAGAGATGCTGGATGGATTTGATCTCGGTAATTCGCCGTTCAGTTACATGGACTCGTTCGTGAAAGGACGCGATGTTGCACTTTCTACCACGAACGGAACGCAGGCCATCACCGCTGCGAAGGACGCTTATCAGCTTGTTGCCGGGTCCTTCCTCAACCTTGATTATCTCTGCAACTGGCTTGCTCAACAAGACCGCAGTGTGCTGCTGTTGTGTTCTGGCTGGAAAAACTCCTTCAACCTGGAAGACACCCTTTTTGCTGGAGCAGTAGCAGAGCAACTCGAACCGCATTTTGGTTTGAATAAAATGCGCGATGCGGTCATTGCAGCAAAGCATTTATACAGTCTCGCAAAAAACGACATGTACGGTTTCCTTGCCGAAAGTTCACATCGTAACCGACTCGAGAAACTGCATATCGAAAAAGATATTGAATACTGCCTCACACCCAACCAGGCACCGGTAGTTCCGGTGATGGTGAACGGTGCGCTGGTAGCACTTACCGCCTGATTTGTTCTTCAGGCGAACATTATTTTACTGAACAACGATGTTTAAAAAACGTCTGGGCATGATCATGCCGTTGCTCATTGCACAAGGTGCAGTGGTAACCCTCCTGGCCTGGGGCTTCTGGGGCCATCAACAAATCAATCACCATGCAGTGTTTACACTGCCGCCGGAAATGTTTGGTTTCTTCAAACAGCATCTCGCTTATATTACCGAGCATGCCGTTGACCCCGACAAGCGACGGTATGCTGATCCGGAGGAAGCAGCCCGTCACTATATCGACCTCGACCGGTATGGTGACCATCCGTTCGATAGTCTTCCGCGGCGCTGGGACGATGCCGTAAAAAAAATAGGAGAGGACACCCTCAAAGCGCATGGTATTGTGCCCTGGCATATTCAGGTGATGATGCTGCGTCTCACCAAGGCTTTCCGTGATCACGACAGGGAACGGATACTCCGCAATGCAGCCGACATCGGACATTATATCGGCGATGCGCATGTGCCATTACATTGTACCCGGAATTACAACGGTCAGCTTACCGGCCAGCATGGTATTCATGGTTTCTGGGAGTCGCGCCTTCCGGAGATGTATGGCGAACAATGGGAAAAAATGAGCGGACGCGCCGTGTACATCGAGCGGCCGTCTGAAACGATCTGGCAGGTTTTACAGGAGAGTTATGCCGCACATGATTCTGTACTCCTGATCGAAATGCAACTCAGTAAAGAATTTCCGCCCGATAAAAAATACAGCTATGAAGAAAGGGGAGGGCAATTGATCAAAGTGTATTCGGCATCCTACGCCGAAGCCTATCATCAACGGCTCAACGGTATGGTAGAGCGACGACTCTTTCTCGCTATACACCGGGTTGGCTCTTTCTGGTACACGGCCTGGGTCAATGCAGGGATGCCTTCACTTGATTTTAACGGAGCGTATATACCCGGAAAAGAATGGCAGGCGGAGATGGATAGTCTCAATCAGAAATACAGTCAGCGGAGCGGACAACTCGACGGACATCAGGACTGATGATTATAGCGCTACGGTAAATTTCGTTACTGCGTGAACGTGAGTAAGGTCGGGAGGTGTGGTAAACAAACCAAAAACTGCGGCTCCCGATCCGCTCATGGCTGCATATTCAGCTCCGAGTGCATAGAGCTGATCCCTTACGGAGGCGATCACCGGATAGCGTTCTGCCACCGGATGCTCGAAATCATTCATCAGTTTTCCGCGCCAGTTGCCAACTGGTGTGGCCAGCAGTTCTTTTAACGCACTGGGAGGTTGCTGAGGACGAATCCAGCTATATGCTTCCGCAGTTCCCACCGTAACCGGAGGCATTACCAGTGCAATATGATAACCTTTCAGTTGGATAGTGGCAGGAGAGAGAATATCGCCACGTCCCGTAACCATTGCAGGCTGGTTCCGGATGAAAAAGGGACAATCGCTGCCCAGTTTTGCTGCATAGTGTTCCAGTTGTTCCGCAGAAAGCTGGAGTTCGCAGAGCTCATTGATCAGCTTTAGCATAAAAGCACCGTCGGATGACCCTCCGCCTAAGCCGGCGCCCATCGGAATCACTTTATGCAGATGCACCTCCATACCGGGCAGAGAAAAGTCCTTTTTTAGCAATTCGTAGGCTTTTACAACCAGATTTCCGGTAAAATCACCCGGGATGGGAATTCCACTTGAATTAAAGGTAAGTCCCTGTTTTTCAGAGATAATTGCTTCAAGTGCATCACACCAGGGCACCGGGAAAAACAAACTCTCGAGGTTATGAAAACCATCGGGTCGTTTCTCTATGATATTGAGTCCCAGGTTGATTTTGATATTCGGAAAGACAATCATCTTTTTTCTTACACAAGGATTTCCGACTGCGAAGCTAAGTTTTTTTATTTTCGGGTATCTTTGACCTCCAACCTCAACCTATGAGCGGAACACTATTGGATTTCGAAAAGCCACTGGAAGAACTCCAGGAACAACTTGTAAAGGCACGACAAATTGCCGACAAGGGCAAGGTGAATGTAGATAACGTGATCAAGGATCTCGAAATCAAAATCGAAAAGACGAAGAAGGATCTGTACAGCAACCTGACGCCCTGGCAACGGGTGCAGCTGAGCCGTCATCCGGAGCGTCCATATTCACTCGATTACATCAATGCCATCACCGATGGTAATTTCCTCGAACTCTTCGGCGACCGCCAGGTGAAAGATGACAAAGCCATGATTGGCGGTTTTGGCAGCATCGACGGACATACCGTTATGTTCGTAGGACAACAGAAAGGCAATAACACGAAGATGCGTCAGTTCCGCAATTTTGGCATGCCTAATCCTGAAGGATACCGGAAGGCCCTGCGTCTTTTCAAGCTTGCGGAAAAATTCAATAAGCCCATCATCACGCTGATTGATACACCTGGTGCATATCCGGGCCTCGAAGCCGAAGAGCGCGGACAAGGCGAAGCCATTGCACGGAATCTCTATGAGATGTCGATCCTGAAGGTGCCGGTCATCTGTATCATCATTGGAGAAGGGGCTTCCGGCGGAGCACTTGGTATCGGTATCGGCGACCGGGTTTTCATGCTCGAGAACACCTGGTATTCGGTGATCTCTCCCGAATCCTGCAGCAGCATCCTCTGGCGTAACTGGGACAATAAAGAAAAAGCAGCGGAAGCGTTGAAGCTCACCGCTACGGATATGAACGCATTGCATCTGGTGGATGGTATTCTCCCCGAACCGGTAGGTGGTGCTCATTCAAATCCACAGGAGATGTTTGTGACGGTAAAAGCGGAAATACTCAAGCAGTTAGCCTTGCTGAAAGCCATGAGTCCGGAAGAACTTGTAAACAAACGGATCAATAAATTCTCCTCGATGGGCGTTTTTAACGAGTAGCACCGATCTGACGATATTAACAGGAAAGCCGGTACTTCAATGCCGGCTTTCTTGTCTGATAACTAATCTGATTGAAACTGCGTCCTTTGAACCAATTGTTAATAAAACCAAACTTCACCACTTCTTCCATCCACTAAATTTGAGGCATGAGTACCGAGAAACCGACGCGACGTAAGACAGCGAATATGCCTTTACTGACTCCTGAAAATATGCCCGGCAAATTACCGCCGCAGGCAATTGATATGGAAGAAGCAGTATTGGGCGCACTCATGCTGGATAAAAATGCGGTTGCGGAAGTCATTGATATTCTACGCCCCGAAGCCTTTTATAAAGAAGCGCACAACAAAATTTTTGCAGCCATCCAGCAGCTTTTCCACACCACGCAGCCGGTCGATATTCTGACCGTTACACAGCAACTCCGCAAGTCAGGCGATCTGGAGCTGGTGGGTGGACCGTATTATATTTCTTCACTTACCAACCGTGTTGCTTCGGCAGCCAATATTGAATTTCACGCACGTATCGTATTGCAGAAATTCATTCAGCGCGAACTCATCCGTATCTCCAGTGAAACGATTCGTGAATCATACGAAGACACTTCTGATGTACTCGAACTCCTCGATAAAGCCGAACGAAATCTCTTTGGTATTGCAGAGAGTAACATCCGCCGGAAGTACGAGACCATGTCGGGGCTGGTAGCCAAAGCACTGAAGGAAGTAGAAACGGCAGCGTCGCAGAAGAGTGGTGTAACGGGTGTCCCCAGTGGATTCACAGAACTTGATCGAGTAACAGCAGGCTGGCAGCGCAGTGATCTCATCATCATTGCGGCTCGTCCGGGTATGGGTAAAACGGCGTTTGTATTGAGTCTGGCCCGCAATGCCGCTGTGCAGTTCAATAAACCCATCGCGTTCTTTAGTCTGGAGATGTCATCTATTCAGCTCGTCAATCGTCTGGTGTCGAGTGAAACAGAAATTGATACAGAAAAACTCAAGAAAGGCCGACTTGAATCGCATGAATGGCAACAACTCAATATGCGGGTTGGACCACTCACCAATGCACCGATTTATATTGACGATACTCCGGCGCTTTCCGTATTTGAATTAAGAGCAAAATGCCGTCGCCTGGCCGCGGAGAAAAAAATCGAGCTTATCATCATCGACTATTTGCAGCTGATGGTTGGCGGACTCGACAATAAAAACGGCAACCGGGAACAGGAGATCTCTCATATTTCACGATCGCTGAAGGGGATTGCCAAGGAGCTGAATATTCCGATCATTGCACTTTCGCAGTTGAGCCGTAACGTAGAACGCAGTCAGACCAAGAAGCCTCAGCTCAGTGACCTTCGTGAATCCGGAGCGATTGAACAGGATGCCGATATGGTAATGTTCATTTATCGTCCCGAGTATTATGGTCTTACCGAAACCGAAGACAATCTTCCTGCTACCAACCTCGCCGAAATCATTGTTGCGAAAAACCGTAACGGCGCACTCAAATCGGTTAATCTGAAGTTCCTCGGACACCTTACCAAATTCGCCGATCTCGAAACCTACGACTTTATGGATTTCGGAGGCAACAGTGGAGGAGACGACGAAGGAGGTGGAAATCCCAATCTGCAATCTTCCGGATTCTTCCCAAATCCCAATGTGGACAGTGGCCGCATCACCCGCAATTCGCGCATGAACGACATGGAAGAACCACCGTTCTGACGACATTGGCGCAACCTAACTTCATCCATCCTTTACTCTTCCGTGGCAACAAAAAAACTGCAGTTTCGTTAAATTAGCGGTCGTTTCATTCATGAAAAAAACAATACTGACACTCCTGGTTTTTCTTTCGCTCTGCAAAATCACGCAGGCGGCCTATATTCTCATTCCCATGGATGAGACACAGAAGAATCATCTCAAAGCCTACGGAATTGCTTACTGGATACTCACCAATCAGATGGAGGTGGACTGGCTGCTCAATTACCGCGGTGGTAGTTTTATGTTCAAGCAGCTTCCCGCCATTGAGAAAGAGCTCAACATCCGTGGTGTCAGTTTCTCTGTAATTCCTGACGGTCAAGCTGCTGCCATCATTGATGAAATCTCCCGACCCGAAGTAAATATGGATCTGGTGAAGCTGGAGAAAGCACCGAAGATGGCCGTTTATTCGCCGAAAGATAAACTCCCCTGGGACGATGCGGTTACACTCGTATTAACATATGCTGAGATCCCATACGATGTAATTTACGACGAAGAAGTCATAACCAGCAAACTTCCATTATACGACTGGCTGCACATGCACCACGAAGACTTCACCGGACAATACGGAAAGTTCTATGCACAATTTCATACGGCAGCCTGGTATCAGGAGCAAGTTCGTTCCGATGAATCGATGGCGCATAAGTTGGGGTTTTCGAAAGTTTCCGATATGAAAGGAGCCGTGGCGCGTCGAATAAAAGAGTTTACAGCCGGTGGAGGATTTCTATTCTCCATGTGTTCAGGAACGGATAGTTACGACATTGCACTTGCAGCAGAAGGACTCGACATCTGCGAGAAGATGTATGATGGTGATGGGAGTACGCCCAATTATAACAGCAAACTCGACTTCAGTAAAACATTTGCTTTCCGTGATTTCAAGCTCAGCCAAAACCCACTCGAATACGAATTCAGCGACATAGACATGACCTCTCAACGCAGAATACCACGCAATGAAGATGTATTTGTGCTCTTTGAGTTTTCTGCTAAATGGGATCCGGTACCAACCATGTTATGTCAGAATCACGAGCAGGTGATTAAAGGATTTATGGGTCAGAGTACTTCTTTCAAGAAAGACCTGATCAAACCGGAAGTGTTGATTATGGGTGAAAATAAAGCGGCCGGAGAAGCGCGATATATCCACGGTGATTTTGGTAAAGGTACCTGGACTTTCTATGGAGGCCATGATCCGGAGGACTATCAGCACATGGTTGGGGATCCGCCCACCGATCTGGCTCTCCATCCGAATTCGCCCGGTTACAGGTTGATTCTGAATAATGTATTGTTCCCTGCGGCCAAAAAGAAAAAGCAAAAAACTTGATAATCAAATTGTTAAGTCTGTCAGGTAAAAACTGACTGAATAACAGGAGAATCTCATTGAATTTACGTTTTGGCGAAAAGAAAAAACGTTCTTATTTTTAACCAAGCAACTGCAACAAAGCAGTTGTTGAATCGTTTCATAAGTTAGGATGATTGAATTATTGGCATTTCTCGTGTTCGTTGGTGGCCTCGTGATGAAGCTGTTCCATATTCCCTATCATACCATCGTGATGGGTGCGGGATTATTTTTCATGCTGATTCTCTATGTCATCAAGTTAGCCAGTCGTAAGCCGGGCATTCAAAAAAATGCAGGATGGCTGGGATTGGCAACTGTGAGCTGGTTGATCTTCTTCCTTTCCGAAGTAAAATTTATGGGCGGCACGATTGTTTTGATGGGTGTTGCGCTCTTCGTTTCTATTCTCTCGTTATTGATGACACTTCGCGAAACGGGACCATTGTCACCGGGACGCATTTTCGTTTTACTGGCAGCCTTGTTCCTTGCTGCATCAACCTCCTGGATGGATCTGCATACACGGTACTACGTTTTCAATATCCATTTCAATCCATCCGCCTGGACCGACTACGTTACACTGGATAAATACAGCTGGTTTTTATACAAGGACCGTCAGTTTGACGAAGCATTGGTGATTAACGGCAAAGCCTACGACGCTGCCAAAACACATGGTGCTGACGAGTACATCCCAACGGTGCAAGAGCATCAGGAAGCGATTAAAAAGCGCAACTGGGGAACTTTTGAATCGGAGTATTAATCCTCAAACTTTAACAGCATTACATCTTGTCCGTCGAATTCGGCGAACATGAAATGGCTGATCCATTCGCCAAGGTTGATATATCTGCTTTTATCGTTCAGACGTATATCCAGTGGAAGATGGCGATGACCGAAAATGAAATAATCGAAATGTTCTTTTTGCAAAATCTCTTTGCAGTGAATCACGAGCCATTCTTTGTCTTCTCCTAAAAAAATACTGTCGTCGTCGCCGGTAGCGATGCGGCTCTTCTTCGAGAAGTATTTCATCAGACTGATGCCGAAATTAGGATGAAAACGGGCAAACATCCATTGCGCAACACGGTTCGCAAACACTTTCTTGATAAACTTATATCCATGATCACCGGGTCCGAGACCGTCGCCGTGGCCGAGGTAGAATTTCTTCCCGTTGTATTCGCGGAAGATGGGTTCACGGTGCAACTGCAGTCCGATTTCATTCGGCAGATAATCGAACACCCACATGTCGTGATTACCGGTGAAGTAATGCAATTCGATTCCGGCGTCGCTCAGTTCAGCGAGTTTTCCGAGCAGACGCACATAGCCTTTCGGAACGGCATGCTTGTATTCGAACCAGTAATCAAATACATCGCCCATCAGATAAATAGCGGCTGCCTTGTCGCGAATGGAATTCAGCCAACGCACGATTTTCTTTTCCCGCTCAAGACTCCGTGCATGATCCGGCACACCGAGGTGGAAATCGGAGATGAAATAGATGTTTTTTCCGTGCGGGAGATGAGTCATCGTGCTGGCAAAGATAATCGTTCTCAGCGACGCAGCTGATCGCGCAGATTGGAAGGAGATAAGCGGGAGATGTTAAATACAAAGCGGATTTCCTCCGCGAGACTGATTTTATTCGTTTCGTTGTATTCCTTGATTTCCTGCGATTTTAACAAAGGGAGATAAACTTCAATAAGATCACGCGACAACGAGAGACAAAGTCCGGCATTATAGCTGAACGATTGACTGATAGCATATACGGCTTTTACATCTTTCTTAAAGTCCTCTGCTGTTCCGATGTCGCCGTAAATACGGATGGGCAATGGAATCGGGAGGTCGATGTTGATGTTGAGGGCTGCGATGTAATTCCGGTAGGAGCCCAGCGGTGAATAGGATTTGAATCCGCCCTGACGAAGATACATCTGCCGGTACCAGAATCCATCGGTAGCTGTACGACCAAAGTACAGGTCGTCATAAGCATAGTCAGTGGAGCCACGTACAGCATTGCGGTCGCTGAGGAAGAAACCGTAAAGTCCGTTGGAATGATCATCAAACGTATAACCAAGATACATGCGGAAAGTAGTACGCTTCCCCAACTTTTTATAAGAGATTGTGTATTGTCCTTCGAGATCGCCTTTGAATACGTCTTTGTTGGCTTCAAGTCCGAGCGTGACCAGCCAGGGGTCAATTCTGCGGTTGTTCCGGTGCGTATAGCGGATTCTGTAAAAGTCTTTATATACAGTTGCCTGTTCAGCGTAATTCAAGAGTGGTGAAAACTGATATTGGATCTGTTCTTCCCAGAGATGAACACTCTGCATTTCCAGCGTTTTTTTCTCTCTGCTTCGCGGATCCTTTGGTTTAAACTGAAAAGTCAGCGAAGGGGAATACCGGGCATAGTGCATGTCAGGTTCAACTAATTTGTTTTCAGATGTCCGATAGCGCTCTGTGCCATACGTGAACATTCGGAAATTATTGTCCAGTTTGATTTCCTGAATAAAACCTGAAGCCGGATAAATTGTGTAGCTGATATTCGCTGTTCCAGTCAGCTCTTTGTTTCCAAATGCATACAGCGGTACGATGGCATATTCCAGTTTCCGGAAGGGGAGAAACTTATTGTAGATAGCAACGCCGGCCATGGTTTTGTTGTAGTCATTCCATCCGGCCACCGGAGTGATGTAAATATAATTCCGGTCGTTGTTACTCACGGTAGGGAGTAGCCGAAGTTTGGGTAATCGTGAGGAGGCGCCGTTATTCCGGTAGTTGGTTTCGAGCATTACCTTGTTAGGGTCGAGTACGATTTTATCGCAGCCTTCACAAGGAATTTCCAGCGATTTTCCGGTCTGGTCTGCTTCGAACCAGTGTTCGGTAATCGTTGTTCCTCTTTTGAGTCCGCGAACCACAAACGGCGCCGGAACACCACTGCGCTGCTGCACCGTGAACATTGCTTTGTTGTTGTCCAGATCTTTTTTCCTGATTGCGAAGTCTTGCTGTGCTGTTGTGTTGAACAGGTCGTTGAAGAACCAGCTGAGATTTTTCCCGGATACTTTTTCAAAAACAGCTTTCACATCTTCCGGCATCGGGTGTTTGAACTTCCACTCGTCGAAATAGGTATGCATGCATTGGTCGTACAGCGTTTCGCCGAGGTAGGCCCGGAGATAATCGAAGGCAAGTGCAGTCTTCTTGTAAACGACAGCACCATAATTGAGAGGAATGTATTTTTCTGCTTTCTGTTCAATCGGCTGATCTATATGGATACTGGCCGACAATTGATATTCGAACAGTGCTGATTCATGATAGTCGAATTTATCGATGCCGATCAGCTTTCCACCACTCACTGCATCGCTGAGTTCATTTTTCTTGCCGACTGAATCTACAGGATAGTAGTGGAGGACGTATCGCGATTCGATCGAAGAATTCATGCCTTCGTCCATCCAGGGATGTTCACGTTCGTTGCTGCCGAGTATTCCGTAAAACCAGTTATGTCCTACTTCGTGCGCGATGACCACGTCGAGCAGAAATGCAGATCCTGTTTCGCCAATGACGGTGACATTCGGATATTCCATACCACCGCCGGCAGTAAGCGGTCCAAACAAGGCGGTGCAGTTGTTGTAAGGATATTCGCCAACTTTATCTGAATAATACAGCACGGCCTGATTCAGATATTGAATGGAGTTTTTCCAGAAGTCACCTTCGCGGTTTCGGTACATGGTCCAGGTGGTGACGGTACGTCCGCTTTTCGGTAGCGTAATATCACCTTTCGATACGTAGTAGCGTTTATCAGCAAACCAGGCGAAGTCATGCACATTGTTTTGCGTGTAACGAATGGTTTTTTGTGTGGAGGCACTCGGTGGAATGGGATCTTCTTTCGTGATGTTTTTGGGTTCCTCTGCTTTTCTGTTCAGCCATTCAACTTCGGAAGCCGTTTGTAAATCACCGGTGGCTGCTACCACATAATTTGAAGGAAGCGTAATGCTCACATCGAAGGATCCGAATTCGGAGTAAAATTCTCCCTGATCAAGATAAGGTATCGGATGCCAGCCATCGCGATCATATACGGCCGGCTTGGGATACCATTGCGAAATGGCGTAGGCTTGTGCGCTATGTCCCATTCTTGAAAATTTCGCATCGGGAATTTTCACCAGGAAAGGCGTTCGGATAATGGTGCGGTTGCCAGGCAGGAGTGGTTTGGAAAGATGCAGTACGCAGATATCATTGTATTTCTTGTCGTATTCCCATTTCACGGCGTTCTTATCCGTAGTAAACTCGAGGCCGTCAATGCCTCCTCTTTTTTCTTCATCGGCAAAATAGAGTGAAGCATCTCCATTTTCAAGTTTCTGATGGCAGAGCGCCGTGTTTCTTCCACTGTAGCCGTTCGGCCAGAGATGCATCCAGATTTCAGTAAGCGTATCAGTTGATCGGTTGATGTATTCGATCTCTATATTGCCGGATAAAGTATGTTGACGGTCGTTTAGTGTAACGTCGATTTTGTAATTCACTTCCTGCTGGAAGTAGGGTCGCGTTTGCTGTGCAGATATCAGTAACGGAGAGAGGAGGAGAAGGGAGAGTAGGATTCGCTTCATGTTTTCAAAAATAATCAAATTACCCGCGAAGGAACCCGGCAGGGAAGCGAAGAATAAACAGGGAAGGTCTGATAAAGTCCGGTGTCGTTCAGGGGGAGGATTACACTTTCGCCATTTTCTTTCCGGAGTGGGCGAGGATCAGACTCACGAACTCGTCGAAGAGATATGCGGCATCGTGCGGACCTGGCGCTGCTTCGGGATGGTATTGCACAGAGAAAGCCGGCTTCGATTTTAACCGGATGCCTTCGATGGTATGGTCGTTCAGGTTGAGGTGGGTAACTTCCACATCTGCTGCCTTCTCCACATCTTCCTGCATCACGGCGAAACCATGGTTCTGCGAAGTGATTTCGCAGGTGTCGTTGATGATGTTTTTTACCGGATGGTTGATACCACGGTGGCCATGGTGCATCTTGTAGGTACGCATGCCACAGGCTTCGGCGAGAAGCTGGTGTCCCAGACAAATGCCAAACAGCGGAATGCCGGAGTTCAGCAGTTCTTTTACGGTGGCCACAACATCAGGCATAACAGAAGGATCGCCGGGACCATTCGACAGCATGATGCCATCGGGTTCCCAGTTGGCGATAGTGGCGAACGATGTGTTGTAAGGAAAAATTCTCACCTGACAGCCTCTTTCAGCCAGATTTCGGGCGATATTGGTTTTATAACCTTCGTCGAGTAAGGCTACCTTAAATTGTCCGCTGGTACTGAAATCATACGCTTCGCGGGTAGAAACACGTGAACTGAGTTCCAGTCCTTCCATCGACGGAACTTTAGACAGTTCTTTCTTCAGAAAATCAAGGTCGAGGTTATCGGTGCTGATGATCGCATTCATCGCCCCGCTCTGACGAACATGGCGTACGATAGCGCGGGTATCCACATCCGTTATAGCTACCAGTTTGTTCGTCTCCAGAAATTCCTGAATCGACATATCACTTCCTTTGCGGGAGGCGATCGGACTCATATTACGGACAATCAAACCGGCAATCTTTGCCGAATTCGATTCCGACTCTTCATTTTTTATTCCATAGTTGCCGATGTGCACATTCGCCATCACCATCAGCTGTCCGGTGTAGGAAGGATCGGTGAAAATCTCCTGATAACCGGTCATCCCTGTATTGAAACAAAGTTCACCCGTAGCCATGCCTTTAAAGCCGGCGGCCTTGCCATAATAAACGGTTCCATCGGCTAATACGAGTACGGCAGGGGACTTGGGTGTGTATTTCATTTTTGACGAAGAGGATGAATTCTAAAATGCAAATTTAGCGTTTATTTCCTGTATAAGCATTGCGCTTAATCAACTGGGAGATAGTGGATTACTTGATTTCCTGAAAGTATTTTTTAACAAAAAGCCGAAATAATGGAGTAAAAGTATGTTCAGGACAGGCATGGATGGAAGTGTAGTTTTCACTGGTAATAACATCTCGGTTTCGCATCATCAATTCGGGTGATTTTTTAATGGTGGAGTAGAATATATAGATATATTTGAACTTCACCTTATATCTCAGACTATGGAAAAGTTCTCTCTTCAACGAATGACAGCATCCGGAAAACTTTGTTACCACTTCCTTGCATTAGTTGGTCTTGTTTCGACAATCAGCCTATTGCTTTCATGGATTAGTGCCGACGCGGGCACGAAACTGTTTAGATCAGCAAGCGAACCAGCTGTAAAGGATGTAAATGTTTCAACAGCAGAAGCTGCCGCTTCTGTTGAAGCTTACAAATGGAGGGTTGGAAAAGATCAGACCGGATTACCCAAAGGCTATTTTATGTCAAGGGAATCGTTGATGAAACTGCTGCAGGACCCCAATAATAATGGTGTCTATTTTTATCCAGGCTATTCAAGTGCCGGAAAATTTTGTCTGGTTGCAGAGGGTGGGCGCAGTGAAAATGCCGGTTATAAAGCTGTGGATGGTGTTGACGGCATGCGCATCATGAGTGAATCTATTTGTCCGACCGATTGCGGGAATCTGACTAAATAACCCTGTGGTTCATTAAATGTCATTTCCGTTCAACCGGTTGATCGGTTACCATATCATTGGAAGAGTTTTGATTGTTGCTTTTCTGCTTGTGAGAAGTACATCCTTTGCTTCCGGGTTCAATTCTGATAGTCTGCAGCTCCTCGTACATCATCATCGTAATGATGTTGAAGTCGTGGTGAAGAACCTGCACCTGTTGGTGCGTGGTTATCTCAGTCAGAATAAACCCGATTCTGCAAATATTTTTCTTCAGCAGGCGATGGTAACGGGAAGTCAGCTGGAAGATGCTAATTTAAAGGGAATGACATCCTATCTGGAAGGTAAGCTCTATCTGATGCTGATGGATTACGATCGTGCGATGACTTGTTTCATCGAAGCTGATAAAGTGTTTAAAAAGGCCGGATTGAAAAAGGAACATGGACTGACTGAGATGCAATTCGGCATCCTGCTTTATACACAGCAAAACTATAAGGCTGCTGTTGATTATTTTAAAAGTTCCAACCTTTTGCTGGAAAACGGAAAGGATACACTGAATGCGATTACTACCAAGTATTTATTGGGATTGACCCTGACCGAGCTCGGAACTTTTGCAGATGCTGAAAGGGTATTGAAAGAATCGCTGATGATGTGTACCCGATATGGATTTATGCAACGCGCGATGGAAAGCCGTATGGGACTTGCTGAACTTTATCTCCGCATGAACCGGAATGAAGAGAGTATGCATGAAGCCGGAATTGCGCTTGATTATTATGGCTCAGTAGAAGAGGAAGGGACAGGGAATCAATCGGGCAAGGCAAGAGCTGAGTTTATTATTGGAAAAGCTGCAGCAGGCATCGGTCGTTTTGACCTGGCCGAAGAAATGCTGGAAAAAGCATTGCAGCATGAAGTGCTGGCCCACCGATACGAAGCTTGCATCAAAGTGTCAGAGGAGCTGATTCACGTGTACGATTATCTTGAGAAATACAAGAAGGCGATTTCACAGGTGCAGTTAATGATGGAGTGGAAAGATTCGCTTAAAAAAACCGAAGCGGAACAGACAATGCGCATGATTCAGGATCAGCAGAATATCCAGATGCAGAATGCAAGGATTGAATTGCTGACAACTCAAAAGGAGAATGATCAGAAGATAAGGATTGCACTCATTGCATTGGCAGTGGTGCTGCTGGTGTTGGCGGTGAGTTTGTTTCAGCGCTATAAACTGAAGAAGGACTCTGAGCGGAAGATGGATGAACTACTGCTGAATATTCTTCCTTCGGAGGTGGCGGATGAATTGAAGACGCAGGGGAAAGCAACATCAAAGCTATACGCATCGGTGACGGTGATGTTTGTAGATATCGTTGCATTTACCAGAATGACAGAGCGGCTGAGTCCGGAGAGGCTGGTAGCAGACCTGCATCATTTGTTTACGGAGTTTGATCAGATCAGTGCACGACATCGCCTCGAGAAAATAAAAACGCTGGGAGATGCATACTTATGTGCAGGAGGTGTGCCTGTTGAAAATGAAACGCATGCATTCGATACGATTGCTGCAGCGAGAGAGATGTTGTCGTTCATTCAGTCGTACAACAATAGTAAACCTGTGGATGAACAGATTCAGGTGCGTATTGGTATTCATACCGGACCTGTAGTAGCCGGAATTGTCGGCATAAAGAAATTCGCTTTTGACATCTGGGGGGATACGGTGAATATCGCCGCCCGGCTGGAACAGTCCGGTGAACCAGGGAAAATCAATATTTCTGAGTCGACGTATGAACGGGTGAAGGCTGTTCATACATGCGAGAGTCGCGGCAAGATCAGTGCGAAGCATAAAGGGGAGATCAGCATGTATTATGTTGTGTAAAACTCTCTGAAAGGGATAATCTCTATTCGTTTAAGTTTGCACCATGGCAACGGGCAAACCGAAATTTTATGTAGTGTGGGAGGGACGTCGTCCCGGCGTATATGCAACCTGGGACGAGTGCAAGAAGAACATCGACGGATTTCCCAACGCGAAATACAAATCATTTCCAACAAAGAAAGAAGCGGAAGCGGCGTTAGAGCAGCATCCTGCGCGACATCTCTACCGTAAAGCCGCCACCACCAATGAGCCTGCACATGTAAAAGGCGCACGCATTGGTCAGCCCAAGCCCGATAGCTGGTGTGTAGATGCCGCCTGCAGCGGGAATCCCGGACTCATGGAATACCGGGGCGTGGATTTCAATACCCGTACAGAGCTTTTTCACATGGGTCCATATCCCGACGGTACCAACAACATCGGCGAATTTCTCGCGCTTGTGCATGCGTTGGCGATGCTTGCTAAAGAGAACAAGGGAAGCACCATTATTTATTCAGACTCTAAGATTGCCATTGGTTGGGTGAAGAAAAAGAAATGCGGAACCAAGCTCGAGCGCACCGGACGCAACGATGTATTGTTTGAATACATCCGCCGCGCCGAATCATGGCTCGAAAACAACCGTTACGCTAATCCGATTTTAAAATGGGAAACCGAAGTATGGGGTGAGATTCCCGCGGATTTCGGGCGGAAGTGAGATCGTGATGGCAGGTAAATAGTTTTTAATCATCCACTGGCTTGTATTTCTTCGTATATTAGTACCATGGATTATCAAAATTACATATCAATCGACTCTACTATACGCTTTGGAAAGCCTGTAATTAAAGGTTCCCGTGTAAGTGTATATGATGTATTAGGTTGGTTGGCTTCCGGAATGAGCATTGAACAGATTCTGAGTGACTTTCCTGAACTTAAGGAGGTAGAAATCAGAGCTTGCCTTGCATTTGCGGCAGATCGGGAACACAGGATGAGAATTGCCTCATGAAACTTCTGTTTGATCAGAATATATCATTCAGAATCCTGAAAAAGATCGCTTCAGTATTTCCTGATGCGCAGCAAACAAATCGCTTAATGTTGAGTCAATCGACGGATTATGAAGTATGGAATTTTGCCAGGAAGAATAGCTATTGCATAGTGACATTTGATTCTGATTTTATAGATATTTCAGTATTAAAGGGATGCCCTCCGAAAGTAATTTGGCTTAAACTCGGAAATTCATCCACTGACCGTATTGCCGAAGTGTTATTGAAGAGCCAGGGATTGATTACGGAGTTTATTAATAACCCGGAATTGTGTTTTTTGGAATTGAGTTGATATAGTTATTTGATTTTATCTTTGATTCATGCGCCCCTTGTTCCTCTTCCTTTTTCTGCTGATCACTTCTACGGTCTCCGCCCAGTTCACTGACCGTTACTGGGCTTTCGGAGACAGTGCGGGTATTAACTTTAAAAATTTGCAAAATCCGGCACCTGCTTCAAGTATATTAAGATGTCGGGGTACATGTGCGAGCATCTGCGATAGTGCAGGAGATTTGTTGTTTTATTGTGGCAGTCCGAACTGGCAAGTGTATCTTCTCCCTTCTTTTCAATATCAATATGGATATGTGATTAACAAAAATCATCAAACCATGTTTAAAGGGGATTCGTTGGCTACGCTCGGTTGGTATCAGGAAATGGTGATTGTGCCGATGCCTGGGAATGATAGCTTGTTTTATGTTTTTTGCGTAGGAGTTGCACAGCCAGTTGTTGGCCTATACTATTCTATTGTCGACATTAAGTATAATAACGGACAAGGGCGCGTACTTCAAAAAAATGTACAACTTCGAAATGACACCCTTTGTGATGGAATAACAGCTGTTAGGCACGGAAATGGAAGAGACTGGTGGGTCATAGTCAGAAGTTGGAAAACTCATCCAGTGAATGATATTACAGCCTATCTTGTTGGTCCATCAGGTGTTACCATGAACCCAACGCAGAATATAGGAACTTTAGCTCCTTTGGAGGGATTTTATAGAATGAAATTTAATAGAGATGGGAACCATCTATATAATTTAGGTCATGATGGTATTATTGAAAGGTTAGATTTTGATCGATGCACGGGCTTATTTTCCAACGTTCACACCTATAATGGATTTGGAGGGCCTTATGTTGGTTATTGGGGCTTTGAAATTTCTCCAGATGAAAGCAAGTTATATGCTTCATTGATTTATCAAGGAAACACCTCCTATATATTGCAATTTGATTTGAATGCTCCAAACTTCCTCTCGAGTGCTGATACACTGGGAGCATTTATTGCACCGGATACTCCGGGGTTGTTAGAAATGGGGCCTGATGGAAAAATATACGTTAGCATAACCTGGGCAGGACCTGATACTTGTTTTGATTATTTATACTGTTACGGAACTGTAAATACAACAAATTCTAATTTGTCGGTTATTAATTATCCCGACAGTTCAGGAAGTGCATGCAATTTTCAACCATTTTCATTCAACTTAGGTGGGCATAAAGCATACGTTGGACTTCCCAACAATCACAACTATGAATTAGGAGCCTGGGTAGGATCACCGTGCGATACACTTTCCGTTGGTATTCCAGAATTTTTTCATATAAACGGGGAGCTGAAATTGTATTACGATAAATCATGGCAAACGGTATTTATCAATGCGGAGCAATTACACGGGAAGGATGCAATCTTGCAGTTTTATAATTTAAATGGTCAATTGATTGATGAGATCAGAAGCCCGGTACAAGGCGGATATTTTACATTTAGCACCTCATTTGCTTCCCAGCCGGATGGGCTCTATATTGTTCGATTACAAACGGAAAAGGAAGTGCTAACCGGGAAGTTTGTGAAGTGGTGAGGTGGTGTCCGGTGGCTTCGACTCCGCTCAGCCACCGGTGGAATAGTATAGTATCTAAACGCTGGCTTCGTCCGATAGCTATCGGACTACGGTGGCTGAGCGGAGCCGAAGCCACCGTAGTCCGGCCCTATTACCCTACGTCTTTACACTCGCCGTATCCACAATCCTTCTGATCGCGTCTTCTAAAAATGCGGGAATCAGCGTGGATTGCGTGAGACTGATTTTGTCGGGGTCGTTGAGATGCAAAAGCATCTCGTCGTATTTTTCCTGTCCGTGGTGCTTGACGATGATCTGCTTTTTATCGTCGCGTAAAAGATAATGCAGCATCCCCACCGGATCGGCTTCCGGGTGACATTGCGTACCGATCATCTCCGGTGTAAAACGAACCGACATCAACGCGCGTTCATACGGTACGTGCGGACGATCTTTTTCAATGGCGAGCACTTTCGCTCCGAGTTTGCGGAGACGGGAATGGTCGGGTTGTACCACCTGCCAGTCGCGGCTGTCAACAGCATAGAACGGATCGGGGAGAGCAGCGAAGACTTTTTCTTCTTTGCCATCTTCGGTGAGATGCACCGGAAAAATGCCGAAGGCTGTACTCTTGCGTTTGATCACATCTCCCAAATCCAGGTGACGACACATGAGCTGGAAGGAGTGACAAATGAAAAAGACAAATTTTTTGTTTTCGCTTTCGCGGTTATGTTCGAGCAAGCGATCGATCAGACTGAAATATTCTTTCTCCCAGTGAGCGCCGGGTTCTTCCAGTGGACTTCCCGGACCGCCGCTGCTGATGTAGATATCAAAACTATCATCAGGGATTTCATCACGGAAACGTACGTCAAAACGTTCGCAGCTTAACGTCCAGGGTGAAGGTACATCCTGACGGCTGAGAATGTTCTGAATGCCGCGCATACCCTCGTTCGGCTCGTTGTTGTAGAGGTCGAGGATGGCGACACGAATCAGTTGTTGGTTTTCCTGTTCCGGCACGTAGCGGTGATAGAATCCCATTTTTTACGATCAGAGTCCGTAGTTTGTTTCACTTACCATATAATCCACCACATCCTTGAGGTTGCCTGTGGATTCATAAATTTTCAACTGTCGATCAGCTCCGGTTCCCTGTTCCAGCATTTTTTCAATGTAGCGGAGTTCCTGACGGCTGCCCAGTTCATCAACAACATCGTCCACAAAATCGAGGAGTTCGTAGATCAGGTCCTTTGTAGGCACTTCTTCCTGCTTGCCGAAGTCGATGAGTTTGCCGTGGATGCCGTAGCGTGCCGCTCTCCATTTGTTTTCGTTGATGAGGGCTCGGCTATAGTTCCGGAAACTGAGGTTTTGCTTCATGAGTTTGTACACCTTTGCCGTTACTGCCTGCATCAAGGCTGCGAGCGCAATGGTTTCGTCGATGCGCATCGGAACGTCGCAGATTCGGTATTCGATGGTGTCGAAGAAAGGATGAAGGCGCAGATCCCACCAGATTTTCTTGCCGTTGTCGATGCAGTTGGTCTTGATGAGGAGATTCACGTAGCTGTCGTATTCGGCTACGCTGCTGAATTCTTCCGGAATACCTGTGCGGGGAAACTTGTCGAATACTTTGGTTCTGTACGCCTTGAATCCGGTATTGCGTCCGAGCCAGAAAGGAGAGTTGGCACTGAGAGCGAATATGTGCGGAAGGAAATAACGGGTCTGGTTCATGAGCTGCAGGCCGATTTCGCGACTGGGGATGCCCACGTGTACGTGTAATCCGAAAATCAGATTTCCACGGGCGGTGTCCTGCATCTGGTCCACGATTTCATGATACCGCGGATGGTCGGTGATGAGCTGGTCCTGCCAGCGGCTGAACGGATGCGTTCCCCCGGCAGCAAAGAGCAATCCCTGCTTGGCCGCGATCTCTCCGATCATTCTGCGCAGATAGGTCACCTCTGTGCGTGCCTGCTCTACGTCTTTGCAGATATTGGTGCCGACTTCCACCATGCTCTGGTGCATCTCGGCTTTTACCTGTTCTTTTAAAACCGTTTTGCCGCCTTCCACAATCTGGTGCATGTGACTGCGCAGCTCGCGGGTTTCGGGGTCGATAATCTGAAACTCTTCTTCTATTCCGATCGTGAACATAAAGTCTAAAATAATTTTCGGGTGAACTAACGTTGAGGAATATCCGTTTTGGCAGATATGTACAATCGCCGGCATTGGTGATGCCGGCGATGAGGGTGTTGCTTATGCGTTTTCGATTTCTTTGTGACCGAAACGGGGAACAGGCTGACCCGAGGCCATGCCCATCGTAGCATTTTTCATGTACGTTCCCCAGGTGAGGTTGTCGGCGTTTTCTTTGTGTGCTTTCGCTCTGCGGATACACATGTTGGCAGCGCTTTCAATTACCCAGTCGAAGTTTTCCTGTCCAACGCTGTTGATGTCAGCATCCGGAGCCGGATTGCAGAAGTCGATGGCGTAAGGAATACCATCACGTACCGCGAATTCAACGGTGTTGAAGTCGTATCCGAGTGCATCGTTGAGACGCAGCGTGTAGTCGAGAATCGTATCGAGGAGTTTTTTGTCGCCGTTGAATTTGTTGTGGACGTAACGCAGGTGATGTGGATTGCGTGGTTCGTATTCCATGATGCGCACATCACGCTGACCGATGCAGTACACACGGTAATAACTTTCAAATTTGATTTCTTCCTGCAGCAGCATCACAAGTTGTCCCGTGGTCTGGTGCGACTGGAAGAATCCATCCTGCGTATCGAGCTGGAATACATTTTTCCATCCGCCCCCGGCATGTGGTTTCATGTACACCGGGAAACCAACGTATTCAAACATGCCTTGCCAGTCCATCGGCATCTTCAGGTTACGGAACGATGCTTCACTGGTATCTGTCGGCCATTGGTTGGAAGGAAGGAGACAGGTTTTCGGTACGGGAATGCCGAGACGGGTTGCGAGACAGTTATTGAAGAACTTCTCATCTGCACTCCACCAGAATGGGTTATTAAGGACGGCCGTGCCACATAGCGCAGCGTTTTTGAGATAAGCACGGTAGAAAGGTACATCCTGCGAAATACGGTCGAGGATAACATGGTAATCCACTGCCTCTCCCTGAATGCATTTGTCGATGCTTACGAGTTCGGCCTGAATGCCGGGTTCATTTTTTGAATTGATTCTTTCGATAAGGGCATCGGGAAAAGATCTTTCCATGCCGTGTAAAATTCCGATACGTTTCATGTATGTTGGTGTTGATTTATTAATGGTTGTCAAGAAGCAGTGCTGCTTTCAGTACTGATCGTTTACGAAGGTAGCGATTTCCCTTTTTCGGTGAAAGGATCAGAAGTCCATTCTTCCGAAGTAGGTGGGCAGCATTTCACGCCAGGCGGGCCAGTCGTGGGGCATACCCGGACGAATATCCAGCCAGTACGACATACCTTTGCGGGCCATGATTTCGGCTAAACGGTAGTTCTGCGGGAGGCAGAAATCGTGTTCTCCCACACCCAGCACGATGCCCATTTTCCAGAGGTTTTCGTCGTTGAGTCCGGCCAGGAAATCCACCGGATTATTGTAGTACACATTCTCGTCGTAGTAACCATCCATATGGTTGGTGATGTCGAATGCTCCACCCATGGAAAATACATTGTTCACTCTGTCCGGGTGACGGAAGGCGAAGTTGATGGCCTGATAGCCGCCAAAGCTGCAGCCTGCAACCGTTACTTTGTGTTGTCCGGTCTCTGAACTGGCCCGTTCCACCACCTCATCGAGGATAAAACGATCGTAAATGGTATGACGGCGGATCCGCTCGGCAGGATGAATCATCTCCTCGTAAAACGAATGTTCATCGACACTGTCAGGACAGTAAATCTTCACCAGCCCGTTATCTACAAACCAGGCCACACTGTCGATGAGCTTGAAATCGCGGTTCTGGTAGTATTTTCCCATCGAAGTCGGGAAGATGATGACCGGGCGACCGGAAGTCCCAAAAATTAACATTTCCGTCTCCTGACCCAGATTCGGCGAAAACCATTTTACGTATTGTTCTTTCATAATCGGTTGATAGAGATGCAAAAATAGATGGAACGAGTCGATTTTTAAAACGGCCGACATGGATTGTTGATAGCTTTTGGGAAGGCTGAAAAATTCCATGAAAAAGGTCTGAATCCGTACAAGTTGCATAGAGGTGATCTCCCTACTTTTGTACCATGAGTACAGCAGTAGCATCGATTTCAGAAGAACTGGCCCGTCGCCTGACGGAAGCTTTGGGAACAGCCCATGTTTTATTGTCGGAGGAAGATAAAACGGATTACGGCAGCGACCAGACAGAAGATTATCATTTTATGCCGGCCGTTGTCGTAAAACCCGGTACTACCGAAGAAGTAGCCACCGTGCTGCGCCTCGCCAATGAATACCGGATTCCGGTGACACCACGCGGGGCAGGTACCGGACTCTCCGGAGGGGCATTACCCGTAAAAGGCGGAATTGTACTCTCTACAGAACGCTTCAACCGCATTCTCGAAATCGACGAGCGAAACCTGCAGGCAACGGTGGAGCCGGGAGTAATCAATCAGGTGTTCAGGGATGCAGTAGAGGCGAAAGGCCTCTTTTATCCACCCGATCCTGCGAGTCGCGGGAGCTGTTTTTTAGGCGGCAACCTTGCCGAAAATGCGGGAGGGCCGCGGGCAGTGAAATACGGTACTACGAAGGACTACGTCCTGAACTGCGAAGTGGTGCTTCCTACCGGCGAAATTATCTGGACCGGTGCTAACGTGCTCAAAAACTCTACCGGCTATAACCTTACGCAACTCATCGTCGGCAGTGAAGGAACACTCGGCATCATTACCAAAATCGTTTTCCGCCTCATTCCGCTGCCTACACAGAATCTCATCATGCTGGTCCCGTTTTTCTCGCCTGAAAAGGCCTGTGAAGCGGTTTCTGCGGTGTTCAGAGCGGGATTTACACCCAGTGCGATGGAGTTTATGGAGCGCGATGCCATCGATTTCGTGATGAAATATGTGGATGTGAAGATTCCGGTGAAGGATGAACATCAGGCGCATCTCCTCATCGAAGTGGACGGCCATGATCTTGATGCGTTGTTTTCAGAGTGTGAAAAGATCAGCGAAGTGATGTACGCCCACGAGTGTGACGAAGTGATGTTCGCCGATTCTGCCCAACGGAAAGACGAACTCTGGCGCATGCGGAGGGCAGTAGGTGAGGCGGTGAAATCGCATTCGGTGTACAAGGAGGAAGATACTGTTGTGCCCCGTGCCGAGCTTCCTGTCCTGTTGAAGGGCGTGAAGGAAATCGGTAAGAAATATGGATTTAAGTCCGTTTGTTACGGTCATGCCGGCGATGGTAACCTCCATGTGAACATTATCCGCGATACCATGTCGGAAGACGACTGGAACAATAAGGTGCCACAGGGCATCCGTGAAATCTTCCATCTCTGTGTGCAGCTGAAAGGCACCATTTCAGGAGAGCATGGCATTGGTTACGTGCAAAAAGGATACATGGATATCGCCTTCAATCAGGCTCAAATCGATCTACAGAAAGGCATAAAAAAGCTCTTCGACCCCAACCATATCCTCAACCCGGATAAGATGTTTGTTTGAACTTTCCCGTTCAGATGAAGTTTTGACGGATTCATTGCATTTTCGGCAACTTAGCCGGAACTTTTGTCGTTAAATAGCAGGTATAATTCTATCCTGTTGAAACGACTAAAGGAAATAGTGCTGTTGCTGTTGCTGGGTATCGGAAATTCCGGTTATGCGCAGGAAATGTGGGGTGCAGCCCATTCAAATTATGCGGGACAAATGGGACTCGATCTCAATCCTGCTTCAATTGTGGATGCGCCTTATAAGTGGGAGCTTCATGTTTTGTCGATGGATGCCGCGCTGGTAAATAATTACATGTATCTCCAGAGGAATTCAAGACTAATAAGAAAGGGGTTTCAGGGTGAGAGTGTCGAGAAGGATAAATTCACCGATAAATACACCAAGCGGCCGAATAAATATGGATATGGATCCGTTTTTTTTAAATATCCGGCGTTTATCTGGTCGGATAAAAAATGGGGCGCAGCTTTTCATGTAAAAACACGGGCGGAGTTCAGTGCTTCGCATATCCCGTATCATCTCGCAAAATATTTTAAAGAAGGTTTCGATTACGATTTCCAACAGGGCAATCAATATTCCGTGAATGCGTCAAAAGCGGCTGCAGCTGCCTGGCATGAGTTCGGTGTTTCCTACGGTCGTGAGTTGCATAATTCGAAAGAGCATTACTGGTCTGCTGCAGTTACACTAAATTATAATTATGGTTTGGGAGGTTTCTTCCTGTTATTGGATCAGGCAGATTATATAGTTCCGGCTGATACGCTGCTTCTGGTGGATGGCTTGTCGGGTAGTTACGGACATGCGTTCCCGGATAACGGAAAGGGTAGTACAGATAGTCCGTTTTCGCGCAGGGGCGATGGGTTTTCTACTACCATTGGAGTGCAGTATTATAAAAACCGCAATGATGCTTTCTTCGATCCCTGCAAACGGGGAAGAGGTGAAAAGCCATATGATTACCGTTTGGGTTTTTCAATTCTTGATTTAGGATACATTCGGTTTAACAAAGGCGCAAAGACCTATAACTTCAATAGCAATAGTACCGATTGGTATGGAATTGATACGACTAAATTCAATGGATGGGTGTACACAGATTCTATTCTGAGTTCTAATTTTTACGGTACCCGATTAGGCTCGCGTGGAGATTTCAGTTTCCCGATATTTCTGCCAACTGCTGCAAGCGTGCAGTTTGACTATGCGGTGAGTGAAAATATCTTTGTCAATGCTACCGTGATTCAGCGCATTCCTTTGTCGAAGTATGCTATTCGTCGTTCTAATGAAATTGCGATCACTCCACGGTTTGAGTCGAAACGGTTCGAGTTCAGTATTCCGTTTTCATACTATGATTTCCACCGTCCACGTCTCGGTGTCGCCTTCCGCTATGGATTCCTTACGATGGGTACGGATATGATAAGTCCGCTGCTCGGTTTTACCGATTCGTACGGGGCCGATTTTTATTTTGGCATCTCCATTAAAAACTTCGGCAATTGTGGCCGCAGCAACAAAGGAAAGGGTGGAGTGCGAAGCATTGAAAAATGCCTCGATAAATAATCAGCGGTAAATCGCGATCTGCTGGTCTTCTCCTTCTGTGATTCGTCCCCGGTACATGCCTTCTGAGTTGAAGGGTAATTCGATGTTTCCGGCTTTGTCAATGGCAATCAATCCGCCTTCACCACCAATTTTCACGAGCTTGTCCATCACCACCACTTCGCAGGCTTGCTGTAATGTTAAGCCTTTGTATTCCATCAGGCAGGAGATGTCATAGGCGACAACAGCACGTATGAAAAATTCACCATGTCCGGTGCAGCTCACGGCACAGGTGGTATTGTTGGCATAGGTTCCTGCACCAATCACCGGACTATCCCCAATCCGGTTGAATTTTTTGTTGGTCATACCTCCGGTGCTGGTTGCTGCAGCGAGATTTCCGTTTTTATCTCTGGCAACTGCACCAACGGTACCGAATTTCCGGTCTTCCGGTGCGGTATGGTCGAGTTGAACACGTCCTTCGCGCAAGGCATCTTGTAACTGATTCCAGCGGAATTCATCGTGGAAATACGCCTCCGGTTCGAAGGCGAGCCCCTGTTCACGTGCAAAGATCTCTGCACCTTTTCCGGCGAGCAGCACATGATCGGATTTTTCCATGATGGCTTTCGCGAGCAGCACGGGATTCTTCACTCCTGCAACGCCCGCCACAGCACCGGCATCGAGATTGTCTCCGCGCATAAGGGAGGCATCCATCTCATGCGTGCCTTCCGAAGTGAACACCGAACCACGTCCGGCATTGAACAGCGGACAATCTTCCAGAGAAACCACCGCGGCTATAACGGCATCCATAGCCGAACCACCTGCACGCAGTACATTCTCTCCGGCTGTCAATGCATCCGATAATCCTTTCCTGTAGGCAGCTTCTTTTTCATGCGTCAGCAAGGCTCTTGTAATAGTTCCTGCGCCGCCGTGTATGGCTAATCCGTATGGGTTCATGTTAGATTCTTTCTCCGAATAATGCACTGCCGATGCGGATCATATTGCTGCCGCAGTCGAGCGCGATTTTATAGTCACTGCTCATGCCCATACTCAGAGTATCGAAAGAGGTTGGGTCCATGGTCATCAGCCGACAATTGGTGAAGAGTTCTTTCAGGCGTTTGAATTCATTTGCGATTTTTTGGGTATCGTCAGTGAGTGTGGCCATGCCCATGAGTCCGCGGATGCGAACATTTTCCATCTCACTCAGATCGGGAAACAACATCAACGCTTCGGTCTCTGCTTCGCTGAAGCCGAACTTCGTTTCTTCGTCGGCGATATGTACTTGTATGAGACAATCTACCACTATGCCTGCTTTTTTTGCTTCCTTGTTGATGGTGGTCAGCAGTTTTGAACTGTCGATGCTATGGATCAGATGGGTGAAGCCGATGATTTCTTTGACTTTGTTGGATTGCAGATGGCCGATAAAATGCCAGCGTGCTTTTCCTTTTACCAATTCCCTTTTTTCGCAGAGTTCCTGCACATAATTCTCCCCGAAGTCATGTTGTCCGGCAGCGATGGCTTCCATCACATCTTCGGCCGGTTTCTTCTTGGTAACGGCTACGAGGCGGGCTTTATAGGGTTCGAGGTCTTTTCTGATCTGCTCGAATTGTTTGACGTTGAACGACATTTTCTCAGGCGTTGAATCGGATAATTTCTTCCGAAAGATAGGAATGATTTAGCTTTTCGAAAAGATGAGGCGTTGCTGGCATCACCAGGAAATCGGCTTTAGAAAGACAGGTGAATACATGCTGACTTTCTTCGATACTTACCATCTGGTCGCGGTCGCCGACCACCACACGCACCGGACATTCCACTTTCTCGAAGTCTTCTGCAGTCATCGGATGACGGCCCAATGCCTGCATGAGATGTGCGGTTTGTTTGCAAAGTTCTTTCCAGTCGTTGGGTTGATGACGACGGTGTAACATCTCTGTGAAGTTGTGCGCTTTCTTCAACAGAAAATCGGGGTCAATCATTTTCGTTTCATATTCGGCCACGTCGGTGTTCCATCGGAACTTGGTGCCAAAGGTCATGATAGAGGAGAAGCAGCCGGGCTTGGCGGCTTCGAGGTGCAAGGCCACATATCCGCCCATACTGTAACCAAATACTTTGCAACCGATGAGATGGAATTCGCGGAGATGATCGAGGAGATGTTCTGCGAGTACGGGAATGTCGAGCGGATGTTCGGCGAAAGGTTTGCCACCGTGTCCGGGGAAATTGTACGTGTGTACAGTAAATTTTTCTTCGAGCAATGGAGACAGTACTTCGAGTTGTGCCGCTGAGCCAAGGGCTCCGTGCAGGAGTAAAAGGTCGGGCTTTTTCATGGTGTTTCTTCTTGAGTCAAAATTAGTGAAAGGGTGTTCGGTGTGGTGGTGATATGAGGAGAATCAGGTGTAAGCTTGGAGGTCATTGATGAGTTCGTCAGCTATGCGGTCGTCGTTAAAGAACTGTTGAGAGATATCGTTAACTTTCTTCAGGATTTCTTTCTCTGTATGTTCTTCGGGAGCCGTCAGTTCATAGCAGCTTTTGAGTGTGGGATGATGATCAAAGAGTGCGAGCGTCAACGCCTGGTCTTTGGAAGTGCCGAGTGTGGCAATCATCCATGATAATGCAGCATACGTTTCAGTACGCAGTATAATCGGTTGAGAGAAGGAGGGAAGCTCTGGTAATTTCATAAAGGGAGATGCCAGTGTTTCTTTCGTAGTGTATTTCGCAAACTTCTTTTGCGGTTGTTGTGAAGGCTGATGTTGAACCATGCCCCTTGCTACCTGTATGTAAAGTGAAATCCAGCGCAGTTTACGACGCAGTTCGTGGAGACCGGCTTCAATGTCGGTGGTGGAATACGAGCCTTCTTTGAAATCGGAAATGATTTTCTCCGTTGCTTTAATCATAAAGCGGCAGAATGCTTTTGTAAAGGACGGTTCGTCATCAAAGCGGATAGTGCCGCAGCGTTTGTAGAATGTTTCAACCGTTTCAATGGCAGATTTCTCTGTCCAGCGTGAGAGGTTTTCGCGCAATGATGTTTCACTTTCTTCGAGCTGGTCACCGAAGATTTCGAGGAAGGCAAGCCTGCAGTTTTTATTGTCGTGAAATGCCGTGAGATATGCGGCATAAAAGTCGTACTCTCCAAGCAGATCTTCTGATTCTTTGAATTGTTTACGTGCACTTTCGAAGTCGTCTTTGTCGCCCAGTCCACCGGCAATGCGTGTCAGTGTTTCGAGGCGGAAAAATATATTTCTGCCACCGGCAGTGTAAAAGGCTTCCGGATCACCCTTGGTTTTTTTCAGGAGATCATGCAGTTGATGGATGTGTGACTTAATGTCGAAGAGTTCGTTGAGTTGCATGGGAAACAAAGAAGGCTGCCTGTCGACAGCCTTCCGGGTATACTGTGAATAGATTAATCGAGTTCATGAATTACAAGTCCGCTGCGCAGTTTCGGCTCGAACCAGGTTGTTTTTGGTGGCATGATTTTACCACTATCGGCAATATCGATGAGTTGTTTCATCGTAACAGGGTACAGCGCAAATGCTACTTTCATATCTCCGCCATCTACACGACGCTTGAGTTCGCCGAGTCCGCGAAGGCCGCCCACGAAATCGATACGCTTGTCCTTGCGGAGATCGGTGATGTTGAAGAGCGGCGCAAGCACACGTTCAGAGAGAATAGTTACGTCAAGTACACCTATTGGATCATTGTCGTTGTAAGTGCCCGGTTTTGCCGTGAGAGCATACCAGTTACCTTCAAGATACATGCTGAACTCATGGAGTTTTGCCGGACGGTATTCAGCAGCTCCTTTTTTCTCAATGGTAAAGCTTTCACCAAGTTTGCTGATCAGTTCATCCGCGCTCATGTTGTTGAGGTCTTTGATCACACGGTTGTAATCCATGATGAACAGCTGATTGTCGGGGAAATGTACAGCGAGGAAGAAATTATACTCTTCGCTTCCGTTGTGATTCGGGTTTTTATCGCGACGTTCTTTGCCGACCAGTGCTGCCGCTGCAGTACGGTGGTGACCATCGGCCACATAAGTCGCAGGAATTTTTGCAAAGAGATCGGTGATTTGTTGAACAGTAGCAGCATCAGATACTACCCAGAACGTGTGACCGATACCATCGTCTGTGACAATATCATATTCCGGTTTTGCTTTAACAACTTCATTCACGATGACATCCAGTGCCGGAACATTCGGATACGCAAAAAACACAGGCTCAGCATTCATATTGCCGACACGTACGTGGTTCTTGCGGTCTTCTTCTTTGTCGGGACGGGTAAGTTCATGTTTCTTAATCACATCATTCATGTAATCATCCACTGCTGCGCAACCCACAATACCGTATTGTGTACGTCCGTTCATGGTCTGACTGTAGATGTAGTAGCAATCTGTCGCATCCTGTCTGAACACGCCATCTGCTTTCATCTTTTCGAAGTTTGCTTTGCCTTTTTCGTAAATCTCTGGTGCGTAAACGTTATATCCGTCGGGGAAATCAATTTCAGGTTTGATTACATGGTAGAAGGAGTAAGGATCGCCGTTCGCTTCCATGCGTGCCTCTTTTTCATCCAGTACATCGTACGGACGACAAGCTACACGTTTTACCATTTCCTGCGTTGGGCGTATGCCTTTGAAAGGTTTTAGAATTGCCATTGTATGTTTGGTTTGTTATATCAGTTGACAGTTATCAGTTGACAGTTATCAGTTATCAGTTATCAGTTGACAGTCCCGCTGCGAGCGCGGGATCAGTTTTTAGTTAACAGTTTTATGGCGTCAGTCCCGCAGCGAGCTGAGGGAGTTGGCTTCAGGCTTCAGTCCCGCAGGCTGTATGCTTCAGGCTTCAGTCCCGCAACGAGCTGCGGGATCAGTCTTCTAACCTTAACTTTAAACCTAAAACCTAAAACCTAAAACCTTAAACTTTGAAGTGTGCAACAATTTTTTCTGCGATTTCGATACCGATCCGTTCCTGTGCTTCCATGGTAGATCCACCGATGTGTGGACTTAGGGAAACACGCGGATGTTTTCTGATTTCTTCTTTAATCATGGGTTCGCCTTCGAAGACATCGAGTCCGGCGGCGGCAACTTTTCCGTTGTTCAAGGCTTCAAGGAGATCACCTTCATGTACAGCACCACCGCGTGCAGTATTCACGATCATTACTCCTTTTTTCATCTGCTCAAACTCACGGCGGGCAATGATAGGAGGGGCGCCTTTCGGGAAGGGGACATGCAGCGTGATGAAATCACTTTCGGCCAGTAACTGCTCGAACGGTACACACTTCATGGTAAGCACCATTTTCGCGTTGGTCATGGTTCGGAAGAAGTCGATTTCAATTTTCACATCTTCAGCACGGAGCTTGAAAGGCATGATGTTCATGCCGAGACCGAGTCCGGTACGGGCAACCGCCTGACCAATATTTCCGAAGCCGATAATACCAAGTGTTTTGTTCTTGAGTTCAATACCGGCCGAATAATTTTTCTTCAACTCGTTGAAACGCTCTTTCGTTTCAGATCCCGGCATGTTACGATTGGCATCGTGCAGAAACCGGCTCATGGTGAAAAGATGTGCAAAGACGAGTTCCGCTACACTTTGAGAGGATGCTTCCGGTGTATTGATCACTTTGAGTCCTTTCTCACGGGCATAAGCTACGTCGATATTGTCCATTCCCACACCTGCGCGACCAATCAGTTTCAGGTTCGGACAAGCATCGATAAGATCTTTTCTAACGGTGGTGGCACTACGAACGAGAATGCCGTCGAACTCTTTCAGCGCCGAAGGAAGATCTTCCTGAGCGATTTTATCAGTGCTCACCGAAATTCCGGCTGCTTCGAGAATGGCCTTTCCGGCTTTATCAATTCCGTCGTTGGCAAGGATTTTTGCCATAGTTGAGTGTTGTTAAAATGTTATTCTGTTGAACAGTTAATCCCGCAAGCGAAGCTTGTCGGAAGTTGAACTGTTTTCAATATATCCGGTCATCGACTTTTTCTGAATCTATCATGTTCCGGTCATCGAGTGATCTTACTATTTTAATGTTCCGGTCATCGACTTGTCCCGAATCTGTCATGTTCCGGTCATCGAGTGATCTTACTATTTTAATCTTCCGGTCATCGAGTGATCTTACTATTTTAATCTTTCGGTCATCGAGTGATCTTACTATTTTAATGTTCCGGTCATCGAGTGATCTTACTATTTTAATCTTCCGGTCATCGAGTGATCTTACTATTTTAATGTTCCGGTCATCGAGTGATCTTACTATTTTAATGTTCCGGTCATCGAGTGATCTTACTATTTTAATCTTCCGGTCATCGAGTGATCCTGACGATCAAACAAAGTTTGATGGTCAGGATTGTATCGAGATGACCGGAAGAGGATTGTATCGAGATGACCGGAACCTTGTATCAAGATGACTGAATTACGCCGTCTTCATCGCAAACTCCTTCATCACCTGTACCATCACGTTCACACTTTCGAGTGGCAGGGCGTTGTACATGGATGCACGGAATCCGCCAACGGAACGGTGACCTTTGATACCGATGATTCCTGCATCCTTGGCCATCTTCATAAATTCATCGTCGAGGTCAGGGTTTTTAAGGAGGAAGCAGGCGTTCATATTGGAACGATCTTCTTTTTCGCAGGTGCCGGTGAACATCGGGTTGTTGTCCACTTCGCCGTAGAAGAGATCTGCTTTTTCCTGATTTATTTTTTCAATGGCGGCAACACCACCAATCGACTTCAGCCATTCAAGGGTTGCCATGCATACGTAGATTGAAAATACAGGAGGTGTATTGTAGAGTGAATCCCCTTCGATGTGTGTCTGATAACGAAGCATGGTGGGTACTACACGGTTGACTTCTTTGAGAATATCATTTTTGATGATCACAAGTGTGACACCGGCAGGTCCCATGTTCTTCTGTGCGCCTGCATAAATGAGATCGAACTTCGACACATCTACCGGACGGCTGAAAATATCACTCGACATATCGCAAATCACCGGAATCGGACTCTCCGGAAAACTCTTCATTTGCGTACCGTAGATGGTATTGTTCGACGTGATATGGAGATAATCGCAATCCGTTGGAATCGTATAACCTTTCGGTACGTAGGTATAATTTTTATCCTTGGAAGAAGCAACCACGTTCACTTCTCCAAACAGTTTTGCTTCCTTGATTGCCTTGTTAGCCCACACGCCGGAATCCACATAAGCAGCTTTTTTGTGCAGGAGGTTCATCGCTACCATCGCGAATTGAGTGCTTGCACCGCCCTGGAGGAACAGAATTGAATAATTATCAGGTACACCCAGCAACTCTTTTACCAGCGATTTTGTTTGCACCATTACTGCATCGAAATCCTTGCTGCGGTGAGAAATTTCGAGAATAGACATCCCGATATTGTTCAGTTCCAATGCCGCTGCTGCTGATTTTTGAAGGGCCGATTCAGGAAGAATACCGGGGCCGGCTCCGAAATTATGCTTTCTCATGCGTATTTGTTTGATTGTCAGAGTTTTTAGCAATAGTTGAATAAGCATCAAAGTAAGCAGGAAAAATCGAGAACAGCAAACACCTGAATGTAAATCTGCACTCTCAAAGCGGATAGTTTATCAACCGTTTTTCATTGATCGTTGATAAAGTGAAAAGCAATGTTAAGGCGTATTCCCTTTGTAACCCGCTTCAGCAACGTAACCCGAAAAAGTAAAAGAATACAAATGTTTAGCGGACGGATGATGGGCTTATACGTGTATAGGTTTGCAGGGCGAAAACTAGACTTTGGCACATTCAAAATCGATCGTATGGATTCATGCGATTTGGGCGACAAAGAACAGGCAAGGTATTATTCTACCTGAAATCGAAAATGAGATTTTTGAGTCGATGAAATCAACATTGGTCAAATTGGGATGTATAGTTGGTAATATCAATGGATACACCGATCATGTACATTGTTTGTTTTCATTAGACAGAAACCAAACAATTTCAAATGTGGTTGGTCGTGTCAAGGGAGCATCCGCCTATCATGTGAATAAAAAACAATTAACGCATGACCGATTTGAATGGCAGGAAGGATTCGCGCCATATTCCGTGTCGCCACCCGATTTTGATCGGGTTTACAATTATATCAAATACCAGAAAATGCATCATAAAACCGGAAATATCATTCGTGGTCATGAAAACGATTAATCGCAAATCATGGGTTTCCGAATTCCCAGCCCGGGGCTTCAGCCCCGGGCATATTTGCCCCGGGGCTGAAGCCCCGGGCTGGGAATTCGAATGTCAACATCAATTTCCGTGATGGGGAATTCGGCGTTTTTACATTCGATATTTTAATGAATTTTTTACGAAAACAAAAAATATATAAAACGAAATTCGGGATGTTGCCGATTCAATTCCTCACATCCACATCCCTCACCAATATCCATTGCCCTTTCGAAAATTTTAGTCCATCATAACTGAGATCGGGACCATACAGCTGGTACATACCTGCAGATTCAGGGCGCGGGTCGGAGGACGCGAGGTGATCCATTACAATCATGTTATGCTTTTCATTGTATCGCAAACTCATGGTGGCCTGTGCATTATATTCGAATACAAGTCGGGTTCGTGCACGGCCGCCAATTTTTATAGAAGGTGTTCCTATGGTTACCCTTGCCGGAGAGAAAACAACGGGTTCAATGTATTTTCGGGTCGTGTAAACGGATTGAGGTGCCCATCCTAATAGCAGGTAGTAATCTTTTTTCTTGTGCTTTTCATGACGCACGGAATAGTAAATACAACCTGGCCAGCTGACTGAATCACTCTTCAGTGTCTCGATGGTTTCTCGAACGATGGCGGTATTCATCTGCAGTCGAAATACTCTCCAGGGATCTTTCTTTTCCCCACGTTGCAGAATATAACCATAGTAACGGTATTTGTTTCCGTTTTCTGTCTGAATGAGCCAGGTGATGGCTTTCACTTTTTCATCGTCGCTGATGGCTACAGATAATGCTTTTTGTTGTCCAAAGCTCAAATTGGGACCTGTCGTGGTATGAAGTACACTATCTACCAATGCTTGGAATTTTTCACCGGCTTCCAGGCGCACTGTATCGTTGCTGCCTTTGAGAATACTGTCGCCGAGCAACTGGAGTTGTTTGGTGCAAGCTTTGAAAGCAAGCGTGTCTGATTGTGCGTGAGCAACCAACGTGTAGAACAACAAAAAAGCAATGGACAAGAGGCAACGCATACTGGTTCTTTTAACGCAAAACTACAGTAATGATTGTAAGAGTTAAGATTGAGAAGGAGTCAAATATTCTAATCAGAATCTTTTAGCCGGTGATAGATACATTTCTGAATAGGAATTGGCGCGGACATCGATAGTTGCCCGTGTATTATCTGTTTGTAAACGTTTAGTCGATTGCACAATCATTTGATTTTCAACAGATAAAATGCGAAAATAAAAAATAAGTATAAAATTGCAGATTGAAATTGGCGTAAATATTTGAATAATAGCATTTTGTATGTGCTTTTCTGCATGATATTTTCAGTAAATATTAAAGAGAAAATGAAAGGAAAAATAAAAAAAATCCGCCTTTATCCATTGATTAACAACTGTTTGCTGGACAAACGCGAGTACTAGTAACGCGAATACTAGGACTCGCGGTCGCAATTTATCACCATGGATTGAGTAATGGAGTTCGATTTTGACCATTTGAATGTGCTTTTGCATCCTCTTGATCTTCTATCCTCAAAAAAAAGGCCGCCTTATCATAAGGCAGCCTTTTCTTCAATTCGTGATGTTTTATTAAGCGTGCATTTTGCCTTTCTTGGCAAGCAAATCGTCTTTTGATTCACGGAAATCTTCATCGTCAACGCAGCAGTCAACCGGACATACTGCCGCGCACTGTGGTTCATCGTGGAAACCTACGCACTCGGTGCACTTATCAGAAACGATGTAATAAGTATCCATCGACTTTGGAGCCTGAGCAGCATCCGCATCCACACTGGATCCGTCGAGTTTGGTGAAGGCTCCTTTTACGGAAGTACCGTCGGAGAAGCGCCATTCGGCACCACCTTCATAAATAGCGTTGTTTGGGCATTCGGGCTCACAGGCACCGCAGTTGATACATTCGTCAGTAATCTTGATGGCCATTTCGTTAAGGTTTAAAGCAGTAATTTTGCTTCGTTTGAACACAAAAATAATCACAAAAGTTACAAATCATCAAAGGGAGAGGTCATGATTGAATTGCAGCAACGCGTAGAAGGATTGGTGAAATGGGGGCATGCGTTGCATGCGCTGATTGAGGAAATGGAGTCAGATCAATCTCCTGAGAATGGTAATCCGTTGAGAAACACCATACAACAGGCGTACAGGGCCAACGCCTGGTTTACTCCTGAATTTTCATTGCGTTCGATCCGTGCATTTGCACAATGGCTGGATAAGTCCTCTTTAGAGCAATGGTTGAGCGCCTATCCGGAACTTCGAGATTCGTCTAAATCATTGAAAACGATAGGTGTTATAATGGCTGGTAATATTCCCGCCGTTGGTTTTCACGATCTCCTTTCTGTGCTGATTTCAGGCCATAAGGCTCAGGTGAAGCTTTCGTCGGATGATCAGGTTATTATTCCTTTCCTCTTGAATGTGTTATTTGATGTTTCTCAGGAGTTTAAGTCGTTAGTTCAGATTGGTTATAAATTTCAGGAAATTGATGCTGTGATCGCTACCGGCAGCAATAATTCGGCACGTTACTTCGATTTTTATTTCGGAAAGTACCCGCATATCATCCGTAAAAACCGCAATTCTATGGCGGTGCTGAATGGTCAGGAATCAGATGCGGAATTGTTGGCTCTGGGCGATGATATCTTCAGCTATTTCGGTTTGGGTTGCCGCAATGTTTCAAAACTGCTGGTGCCGCAAGGGTATTCATTTGACCGGTTCTTTGAAAATATTGAGTCGTATGGTGAACAACTGATGCAGCACAATAAGTACATGAATAACTACGACTATCACCGAGCTTTGTATTTGCTGAATAACGAACCTTTCCTGACGAATAACTTTTTATCGTTGCGGCAAAGTGATGTTTTATCTACACCGGTGTCAGTACTGCATTATGACTATTATTCGAATCCGCATGATCTTTCTGAAAAGATCAAGACAGACGAGTCGCGGATACAGTGTATCGTCGGTGGACATTATCTGCCTTTCGGCTCGTCGCAGCAACCCGGACTCGCCGACTATGCCGACGGCATTGATACAATCAGTTTTTTACTGAGTCTGGGTGGTTAATCCCGTTCGTAAGCACCAAGATCAGGGTTGGTGCCTCCGTTGGGTCGCGGATTGCCGTTGATGTCTGATTCCATCGGTGGGGTTAATCCGGTAATGATGTACGCCGGATTCCCTTTTTGGGTTGCAAAAGCCAGAGTGTCAAGTGTCAGATCATTTTTGTAAATGTCTTTGAAATCAGGATCATTATTACGCCAGATATTGTCAAAGCCGGTTCCGGATGTTGGCGTATTGTTGTCGGCCTTGATGATGCAGTAGCTGAAATTGAAATCAGCGGCTGCACCGGATTCAAAATCGAGTTCCAGTTCGTTGTCATTGTTGCCGTAGATGATACAGTTTTTAAAATCTGCTTTTACGAGGTCGGCCGGTATAATCGTGTTCGATGAATTTATAGTGTAGTTGCTGAGATAAACAGCAGGAGTACTACGTTGTCCGAAGTTCCAATAGTTACCGAAGGTGCAATGCGTGAATTCATAGTTTCCTCCAATCGTAAGAGCAGCTGTGTAGAGTCCGCAGTTGGAAACAACATTGTTCCAGCCGCGGATCACAAAGTTGCGGGCTAATATGCCGAGCCCGCTCATGTTTCGTATCTCCGTATTCGTTAGTTTAAGCGATTCCGTCATCTGTGGTTCGAAGAGCGTTTCGCACTGGAGTCCGATAAAACCGTTTTTGATGATGGCATAGTTGATCTCATTGTTGCCACCGTCGTTGATCCAGATGCGGTCCCATTGTCCGGGTTCTTCTTGTAAAAACTGTTCTCTGCGAAGTCCCTGGAAGATCACCGGATCGGATTGGGTGCCCTGAACTTTCAAAGTCCCGCCTTTGTAAACCCATAAACCGGCGTTGTTACTGAAGTGGATGTTCGTTCCCTGTCCGATAACCAGTGTTTGCGTCGAATCAACCACTGCGTAACCACCATATACAACATAAGGCAGAGTATTGTCCCAGTTGATGGTTGCATTCAGATTGGTATCGATCAGCACGTAGGGGGGGAGATTTACGTTTTGTTTTTTCGCAACGAGGAAATGGGCGTTTTGTCCCCAGGCTACCAGATCGATGTCCTGTATATTGCCATTGGTTTCAAAAACGATTGAATCCTGCACGATGTAGGGGAGAATGGCGCTGTTCGGGTCGATAGTCACTTCTACAAATACCCAGATACTATCGCCGCCACGGATTTCTATATCAGAAAATGCCTTGCCGGGTAAGCCGTTTACATTCATCCGGAAATAGGACGCTGTTCCATTGGCCAGCCGGATGGATGATATTTTCAAGGGCTGATCATGTCGGTTGTAAATCCGGAAGTTCTTAGTTACGGAGCCAATACTCACAAAAACGGTATCGAACATAATTGTGTCATCTGAAAATTCAAGGGCCGCCGAAGGGTCGGTCAGTAGTTCGTCTTTTTTACACGATGAAACAGAGATAATCACTAAAATTGTGATAATCAGGGTGTTTAGCTTTGTTTTGAGGCGCATGGAAGTACAAATATAGCCGAAGGGGTGGAAGTAAAGGCTTTGATTTTAACAGATATTTTCGGCAGATATTGTTTCGAGTATAAAAATACGTATCTTTGCCGCCCATTCAGTTCAAGTACATGAAAAAAGACATCCATCCGAAGAACTACCGTTTCGTTATCTTTAAAGATATCTCTACCGACTATGCTTTCATGACCCGTTCAGCGGTCGATACCAAGGAAACCATCAAGTGGGAAGATGGAAACGAGTACCCGCTGGTGAAGCTCGAAATCTCTCATATGAGCCATCCATTCTATACCGGTAAGATGAAACTGGTGGATACAGCTGGTCGTGTTGATAAATTCCGTACCCGCTACGAAAAAGCTAAGAAACCCGCTTCTCAGAAGTAATTGAATAACACCCCATTACGCGAAAGCCGCCCCCCAAGGGCGGCTTTCTTGCTTTTATGAACTTATCCGTTGTTAAATACTTGTATCCGTTTAGCATGCGGTTATTCAAAAAATATTCTTTTTATTTGTTGATGTCGCTTTTGATTGTAATACGATCAAGGCGAATAATCATAAAACAATCAAAATTTATAAAGTAATGGCAACAGAAGCAACAGATGCGAAAGAGAAACTGAAAGTTTTACAACTCGCTATTGACAAGATTGAAAAGACCTATGGAAAAGGTACCATCATGCGGATGGGAGATGATGCAGTAGAGGCGGTGGAATCAATTCCTACAGGATCCATCACACTCGATAATGCTCTGGGAATAGGCGGATATCCGAAAGGACGTATCATTGAAATTTACGGACCGGAATCTTCCGGTAAAACAACCCTGGCTATTCATGCAATCGCCAATGTGCAGAAAGCCGGAGGCATTGCAGCCTTCATTGATGCGGAGCATGCCTTCGATCGTTTCTATGCACAAAAGCTGGGCGTAGATATCGAAAATCTCCTGATCTCTCAACCTGATAACGGAGAGCAGGCACTCGAAATCGCGGATAACCTGATCCGCTCCGGCGCCATCGATATCATTGTGATCGACTCCGTAGCAGCACTCACACCGAAGAGTGAAATTGAAGGGGAGATGGGAGAAAGTAAAATGGGTCTGCAGGCTCGTTTGATGTCGCAGGCACTTCGTAAACTAACGGCTACGATTAGCCGTACCGGCTGCTGCTGTGTGTTCATTAACCAGCTGCGTGAGAAAATCGGCGTAATGTTCGGTAACCCTGAAACAACGACCGGTGGTAATGCACTCAAGTTCTATGCTTCGGTTCGTCTCGACATCCGTCGTATCGGACAAATTAAGGAGGGAGAAACTGTAGCGGGTAACCGGACTAAGGTGAAAATCGTGAAGAATAAAGTAGCACCTCCGTTCCGCCTCGCTGAGTTCGATATCATGTACGGAGAAGGTATCTCCAAACTTGGTGAAATTGTTGACCTCGGCGTGGAATTGAACGTGCTGAAGAAAGCAGGTTCATGGTTCAGCTATGGGGATACGAAAATCGGACAAGGACGCGATGCGGTGAAACAAACACTGGCCGATAATCCGGAGCTCTGCGAAGAAATCGAAGCAAAAATCCGCGCAGCCTTCTCCGCAAAAGCGGAAGAGCAATAATACCGTTTGCCGTCGTGGCGAATGTTAAGATGTTTTGAATGGGAGGGTGGGGCGAAAGCTCTGCCCTTTTTTCATGTCTGAATAATCTGAATGATATTCACCGGACAATTCTTGGCAGCCATCTGGTTTTCTTCCAGCTCATGTTCGTGGATGATCACCGAGTAAATTCCTTTCTTCTCTTTCCCGCCAACAAGTACACTTTTGCCGTCTTTCTTCGAAATTCTCCAGCGATGATGCGCAGCTTCCACACAGGCATTACAGCCGATGCACTTATTGCGATGCTGAATTATCCTGATCATTCGACGAAACGACTTTGTAAAGTTTATCAGAGGCGCGGATGATCTCGGGTATCCGCAACGAAAACGATTGTCCCTTGGTGACCGTCTCCACAGGCTGATCATCTACACGCAACTCTTCTACTACCGATTCAACGATGCCGGTAGTGGGACCTGTTACCATGATTCTGTTTCCAACGGAGAGCTGGTCGGTCTCCAATTTGAACTCCGCTACCTGCAGCTGATTGAAATATTTTACCCCTCGGCCAACATAAATCTTCTTCAACGTAGCTTTCGATCCGTACACTTCCGACCATTCGCCCATTTCTTTGCCGAGGTAATATCCGTCCCAGAATCCGCGATTGAAAACAGTGGAGAGTTCTTCCTTCCATTTCTCTGCCTTCTCTTTCGAATACGTACCGTTTTCCCAGGCATCAATGGCTTCGCGGTAACAACGGGTAGTAGTATATACATAATCTGCCGAACGGCCGCGTCCTTCTATCTTCAGAATATTTACACCTGTCTCCAGCACCTGATCCAGAAAATCGATCGTGCAGAGATCTTTCGCCGACATAATGTATTCATTGTCCACTTCGAACTCAATACCTTCTTCTTTGTCCATCACCACATAGGAGCGACGGCAATTCTGAATACAGGCACCACGGTTGGCAGACGCAAAATGGGAGTGCAGACTCAGATAACATTTTCCCGATACCGCCATGCAGAGTGCTCCATGCGCGAAAATTTCTATCCGCACCGGTTCACCGGAGATGCCCCGGATATCATCGCGTTTGATTTGTCGGATGATGTCGCCCACTTGTTTCAGACTGAGTTCACGTGCCAGTACGATTGTATCGCAAAAGGAAGCGAAGAACTCCACACTCTCTGCATTGCTCACATTGGCCTGCGTGGATACGTGTACCGGTAAACCGATCTTCTTAGCATACCCAAATACCGCCTGGTCGGAAGCGATGATCGCATCAATCTGCTGTCGTTTTGCTTCGTCAAGAATCGACTTCATCAGCCGTACGTCATGATCGTAAATGATGGTGTTAATGGTCAGATATGCACGTACCCCATGTTCATTGCAGCGGGAACGGATTTCGGCCAGATCTTCAATTGTGAAATTATTGCTCGACCGGGCGCGCATATTGAGTTGCTCGATACCAAAGTAAACAGCATCGGCTCCGGCCTTGATAGCGGCCATCATGGATTCGAAGGATCCCGCCGGGGCGAGGAGTTCTATCTTTTTCATACGTGGTATTGGGCTCGCAAAGCAACCCTGTTCGGTTGTTGGCGGGTGCAAATATCAGGAATCTACCGCCATCCTGCACTATCTTGGATCAGCCAGGTTCCGGGAAATAAAGTGCTTTTTTGCCTGAACGGGGACAAAAAGTTCTTTGCGATAAAAATGGAGCTTGTATTTGGCTGAATATGAATATAAAAGGCGCCGGTTTGCCGACGCCTTCACTTTACTAAACCATTGAATTAATGCGTAATGATAAGTTTTGTTGTTCCTCTTTGAATTCCATCTCCGATAAAGATCACCTGATAAATTCCGGCCTGGAATTGAAGGAGATCAAGCGCTGTAAACGATTGTACTAATGTCTGGCGAAGAATTGTTTTTCCGGTCAGGTCGATGATTTGCAGTTCACTGGAGAGGTATTTGGATTCTTGAATTTGAATCTGAAGCTGTTCGTCGGCGGGATTGGGGTAGAGCTGCACGCCAGTGGCAGAAAGATCCGTTAAACCTGAACATACGATGTATTGTATAGTGATCGTGTCCTGATCTGCACAGCCTAAACTGGAAGTGACCGTTACCGAATAGCTTACTGTACTTCCGGTGCCACCAGGTGCAGGAACACCGATTACCGGGGTGGTTGCCCCATTGCTCCAGCTATAATTGTTACCGCCGGAAGTCCCGGTGGTCAGGATAATAGACTGATTGGTGCAAAGAGTAGTATCGTTGCCGAGGTTGACAACCGGAGCGACAGCCGGGAAAGCGATAATGGTGTCTCTTCGGGTCGGACATTCCGGTGCTGTGCCGTATGGACTGCTGGAATAGATGTATTGCCCACCTGTGTTAACACCGTTTGTGAAGGTGCCCTGGTACCCATTTGTCAGTACAGAGGGGCCGGTCCAGGTACCTGTGTTTACCGGAGCGTTTGGAATGGAATTATAGAGGTTGGTGGAGGTGCTGTTGTTGCAGATCCCTGTAACGGTGGAGGAGTGTGTGTTTACGCACTGCTCCAGTGTGAAGTCATCCATCGATAAATCATTGCCACTCGGACTTCCTTCAATGTTCGTATAAATAGTAACGGTTACAGAAGAAGTTGTTGGAGTAATTGTTGAAGAAATGAAATTGGTCCATGCAGGAGCAAAAGGAGGCGTCAGACTGGCTGTGGAATCGAGAGTCTGCCCGTTTGCATCACTGATCACAATCATGATATCGCATTGCACATTGGTAAATGATGTAGTAAACCAGATATTCATACGGGTCGGAAGGTCTGGGCAGATAGGGATGATTCGTTCAAACACTTTGGAACCGGCACAGGCTCCGGCCCCACCGTTGCAGGCCGTAAAATTCAGATAGGCAGATTTAGCACCTGTATGTACCGCGAAACTTTGGGGCGTATTGTGCACGGTCATTCCTGGCATGATGCCGGTTATTGCTGTAGTGTATTCAAAATTATCAGTAACCATCGGTTCCCAGACACATTGCGATTTCGACAGGAATGAACCCATGAGCAGGGCGATTGTAAGTAAGGACGTATGTAGATGTTTCTTCATCATTGACATGTTTAGTACAAAAATAAGGAGAGTAAGTTCCTGATCAGCCGATTCACTACTATTAGGGCAGCGGGACTACCTGATATTCGGGTTAAGGAAACCTGCTCCGGTTTGATTATTTTCGTACCCTGCAACACATTAACATGAAACACCGTCTGCTTCCGTTCAGCTTACTATTATTTTGTGCATCGTTGTTGATGCCTTCCTGTAAACAGGATGTAAAACATGAAAATGGAGTCGCAGTAACCCAGGACACAACACCAGTCGGGAAACAAATCGCGGAGATATCGGTCCGGATCGGCGAAGATCCGCAGAATCCCGGATTATTACACCAGCGGGCGAAACTGCATTTACAACGGATGGATGTTGCGAACGCCATGATAGATATGGAAAGGGTCATCAGCATGGATACAACAAACGCTGATTATTTCCTGACACTGGCCGACGTCCATCTTGCCGCATCCAAACCCGGGAAATCAAGAGCCGCTTTGATTAAATGTTTGGCGCTGGATCCAAAGAATAAACTAGCTTATGAGAAACTGGCCGAGCTGTATTTCTTCGTGCAGCAATACAAAGATGCATTGAAAAATCTCGATGAAGTGTTGAAGCTTGACATCACCAATCCGAAGGCATATTTTATGAAAGGGATGTGTTACCGGGACATGGGCGACACCACAAAAGCACTTTCGAGTTTCCAGACCGCCATTGAACAGAAGCCCGACTATTACGATCCTTATCTCCAGTTAGCCATGATCTATCATGCGCGCAACAATAAACTGGCATTACAGTATTATGATGGAGCATTGCGCGTTAATCCAAAGAGTGTGGATGCCTTATATGGCCGTGGTTTGTGGTATCAGGAAAATGAACGCGATTACGATAAGGCGATTCAGGATTATACATCTGCTGTTCAGTTGTCGCCCAAAGCGGCACGTGCTCATTTTGCATTGGGGTATATTCACTACCAATATCTCAAAGTGTACGACCAGGCTGTGAAACATTACAATGATGCACTGGCGATAGATTCAACCTGGGCTGAAGCCTATCTGAACCGTGGACTTTCTTTTGAGGCGATGGGGAATATAGCGGCAGCGAATCAGGACTTTAACAAAGCAATGATGTTACGCCCGAATTACAGAGGTGCTATGCAGGCATCTGAAAGAGTGAACAAGCCGATGAAGTAAATGAACCGTCATCAAGACATAAATGTTACGAATCAAATTTGGACGCATCCCATTTAACACCCTCAGGAAACAACCCTGCTTTCCGTTTTTTCATCTCTTCAGCAATTAAAGCGCTTTTGCCACCTACTGCTTCCAGCCGTGAAATAATGTTCAGGTAACTTTTTTCGTCGCGGTTCTGACTTAACTTGAAAACATTGTCGAGATTCTCTGCCTTGATTTCGAAGCCGGCGATGGCGGGCATCATATTGCTCAGAAACGACTCCGGTAGATTATCGTAGATGGTTTGTGATGCTGTATTGCCCTTTTCAAATTTCAATGTGAACCGGCGCATCAACTGTATCAATTCGTCATTCGTCATAAACCGGATTTTCCCTTGCAGATGTACACTCATATAATTCCAGGTGGAGCCGGTTTGAGGGTTGCTGTACCACGTTGCACTCACGTAACAATCCGGACCGGTAAACACTACCAGTGCTTTCGGATTTTCGATGAAAGCTTTGTGGTGATCCGTGTTCCGCATGATATGCCCCTGCACATACAGCTCTCCGTCTCTCACATCAAAGAGAAGCGGTATCTGTGTCGCCACCTGTGTGCCTGAATTAAAACTGCCCGTCAGAAAAGCGAAGGGGTTCTGTTCCAGAAATTTCAGAATTTCCTGTTGGTCGTTTTCTTTGAAATAGGAGAAGTGGTACATGGATATACGTGTTGAACGATGCAACAGCAGTTTGATTGATTTCTTGTTCCGTGAATGAAATTAGTGATATTTTTTACTCGATCACCAGTTTTGCGGTTTGACGTTGACCGTTAATGTTTAATTCCACAAGATAAAATCCGGAATCCATCCCAGTTATATTGAGAAGTAATTCGTTCTTGCCGGATATTGCTTTTCCTGTTTCTCTGTACACTTCTCTTCCTCTGATGTCGGTAAGGCGTAACCGGTAGTTAGCCGAGGCAGGGGAATTGAACTGCAGCGTTGTGGTGGAGGATGCAGGGTTAGGGTAGGGACGCAACTGATTTACTGTTGATGCTTCTGTAAGAGCGGTGGTGGAAGGCAGGAACTGTCTGGCATAAAGTGTTCCGCTGTGATAGGCTACGATCGGGTTGTTGTTCGCTGGTATGGCCAGATAATCCCTGGCTGGCATGAAGACCGTCAGACTGGAGGAGAATCCATTATTTCCAACATCAGTCCAGCTCCCGCCATCCCATCTTTTCACGGTCATTGCCGTGTTATTCGCAACATCACAGTACGCAATGACGGGATGACCGGTTTGGTCCATTTTAAGACATTGATTAAATGCTGATCCTGCTGAAAAACCATAGAACCCTAACCAGGCCCAGGTGCTGCCATCCCAGCGTTTAACAGATGTTTTGTAATTATGAATGGCATCCTGAAAAGCAACAATCGGGTAGCCGGCACTATCAAGAACCAGACTTTGAAAGTTGGCTTCATAAGTAGAAATGGCCGGGGCGCCAATGACGTGCCAGTTTGATCCATCCCAACGGATTACCGTTGTGCTAAGTCCGTTCCCGTAATCTTTGTAAGCAACTACCGGAAAGCCTGAACTATCCAGTACTATACTCGGATAGGCAGCTACATCTCCTGAAATTCCAGGGAAGCTGCCGTATGGTTGCCAGGAAAAACCATCCCAGCGTATAACATTTAATTGGTCATACAGGTCGTCATCGATGTAGGCAATAACAGGGTTGTCAGAATTGTCAATCACAATACTGGGTGCATATCCTCCAGCGACTGTTGCAAACTGTGGGCCTACATACTGCCAGTTTGATCCGTTCCAACGCATGACAGATAACTTGTATCCATTTGATTCATCGCAGAAGGCAATAACCGGAAATCCGGAATTGTCGGTTGCGATGACATTATCCAAGGCAACTCCCGCAGAGATTCCGGGATTTCCGACCAGATTCCAGGCCTGACCATCCCAATGCACAACGGTTGCTTTGTCGCCCACTGCGAAGTCACTATATACGATGTATGGATTGCCAGACAGGTCCAATGACATTGACGGGTACGTTGCAAAACCTTCAGATATTCCCTGGTTGCCAACGTACTCCCATAAATTGCCGTTCCAACGCATCACAGATATTTTGTTATTACCGTTATCTCTGTTTTCAAATGCTATGTAAGGTGTGCCGCTGCTATCCAGGGCTAGGCTCGGGGCAAATCCTTTTCCAGCATTGAAAGAATAGCCGCCGAGTGCATTCCAGGTGCTTCCATTCCACTTCATCACTGTTATATGGTCACTAGCTTCAAAGGCGACTATAGGATAGCCTTGGGCATCAATAACCATACTTTTATATTTAACGTAACCATTTCCAAAACCGGGAGCGCCAATCGTATCCCAGTCATTTCCGTTCCAATGAAAAACTGTAAGATAGCTAGCATGCATCCCATCACTAAACGCAATAAAAGGATTTCCTGCACTATCCGGAACAACGCATGGATAATGTATATGTGCCGGAGTAATGACTGGACCTCCCATAGAAGTCCAGTTACTACCGTTCCAGTATAGAACAGCTAGTTTTTGTGCATTAGTATAGTCTTGAAACGCTACATATGGATGGTCGTTCTGGTCGAGCCCGAGACTCTGTTCGGCAGCAAGACCTGGTGAAATGCCGGCATTCCCGACTATGAGCCAGTTGTTGCCGTTCCATCGCATCACAGTGGTTTTATATCCGTTGTTAAAGTTGTCTTTAAAAGCGACCACAGGAAAATCGTTTTGATCCATCGTAAGACTGATATAGTCAACATCGTCCGCAGTGAAGCCAGGGTTGCCAATGTAGTTCCAGCCGGAACCATTCCACCGCATTACCGAAGCTTTCCCTTGTGCTGCCCCGTCTTTGATTGCGATGACGGGGTTACCTGCGCTATCAAGTACCATGCAGAGCTCGTAAATAGAGGAGGGAGTGAATAGTGCGGGGCCAAGAGTGTCCCATTTCATTCCGTCCCAACGCACCATGGTTGGTTTTTCACCATGAACCATGTCTATATAGGTGACAATTGGATGCCCGCTTCGATCAATTTTCAGGGACACCGTTTCAGCATGGTTCATCGAAGCACAATTAGAGTCATCTGGACCAAGAGGAACCCATGTCTGTGGGAATACTTCAGTAGTAATCAGTCCAAGTAATACGATGAGGGTTGAAAAAAGGCGAATCATGATAAGAGAGGTTTATTTCATAAAGGTATAAAAATTAAAATTGTCAGAGGTGACGAATGGTCAAATGAATGCTATTAAAGGTTTTTTTTAGCAGGGATTAACCGCTATTTATAACCTTGTCAAATCGTAATTTCATTGTAGATAGTATTCAATTGCAGGATGGAACCAGGTTCAAAACAGCAGCAAACAACAGGTTTTCCCATTTGACTCTAATAGTTTCGAATTGACTCATCAAGAATGGCGGTGTTTTTTAATTTCAACATTATTTTTTCAACAAATTTTGCAGTTTCTCCAGGGTCATTGTATATCCGGCTTTGAAGCCTTCCATCAGACTTTCCATGCGCTCGAACGATTCATTGTAAATATGGATCCGTACTGTGGTAATTCCGTTTTCTTCGGAGAAGTAAAAGTCCCATACTGAGCCATGTGCGTCAGGGTTTTCGTCTTTGTCTGCAAAAACGTTGAACATTTTAAAGTAGGAGAGGGGAGTAATGGACAAATAGGTTTGCAATGCCCAACGTTCGTTCCCATCGGGACCCACCATGGCATAGAATCGTTTGCCGCCTTCACGGAAGTCCATATACCTGGTTCGTGCGATGAACGGGTCCGGCGCACCCCATTGGTCGAGATATTCCTTTTGAGTAAAGGCGTTCCATACGAGTTCTAGTGAAGCGTCGAATTCACGCGTAATCAATACCAGTTTGTTCGGTTTGTCGACCGAAAAGTCAAAGAAGAGGTCCTTGTTCATTTTTTATTTTTTTTCATGGTTTTTAAAACATCGTCGAGTTTGCTGAACTGCTGTTGCCACACCTGGCGAAACTGATCCAGCCATTGGTCAATTTCCTTCATGCGTTGCACCTCCAGAGAATAGTAGATCTCCCTGCCCAGCTGCTCCTGTTTAACCAGTTCGCATTCGGCCAGGATTTTAAGGTGATTCGACACACCCTGACGGGTGATGTCGAAATATTCTGCCAGCGCATTTGGAGTCATGGAACCCAGCAACAGCAGACTGAGGATGCCCCGCCGGGTAGGATCCGCAATGGCCTGATAGATATCTCTTCTCATTATGCAAGTAATCGTTTGCAAATATATATGCAAATGATCGTTTGCGCAAATATTTTGTGTTTTTTTTTATTTCTGCTGAATCAGACTGTTGTATTGCGGTTAGTTCGAATCGTATGTTGAGGCATGAAAACGAAATAGCCCGTGAGGACCATGTATGCAAGATCCCCACGGGCTATTTCGTTTGTTTACTTATTCCTTAATGACCTGTAAAGACCGCTTCCGGTCCTGATCGATGCGGAAGAAGTAGGCTCCGGCAGCGAAGGTGCTGAGGTCGATCATCTGGTTTTCTTCATTGATGCGACCGGAAAGTACCTGTTTGCCCGATTGATCGGAGAGGGTATAGGTGGTTCCGATTTTACTTTTATCCGAAACGATGGATATTTTATCCGCGGTAGGATTCGGGAAGATGGTGATACCTGCCAGCGAAGGGTTTTCGTCAATCCCGGTGCTGCTTTGAACGATGATTTGCCCTTTCATGCCCATGGAAGCATGGGGCTGACAAACAAAATAATGGGTGCCGACTCCGAGTTGGACAGGTAATACCGTTCCTCCTCCAAATAGTGTTTGGAAGCCGCCTGTTAACATCGTAGTCCCGTTTGCATTCCAGGTGGTCTGACTTACTTCCGTGGCATTGTGCGACCCTGCAAGGGTGAATACAACTGTGTCGCCCTGGCTGATCGTTATACTTGAAGGACTGAAACTGAAACCGGAATTGACAATAGTCCAGGTAGTTCCGAATCCGGTAAAGCTTGTTAAGAACAAGCCTAATGTGAGTAGAGATTTTAATTTCATGCTTTTTGGTTTTAGGGATGAGTTAAATGGTCAATGCGTGTATTAGTTCAGAATTAAGGTGAAGAAGCGCCTGCCGGCTTTATCAAAAAAATTTATTCAAAAGAATAAAGATTCATGGTAATATAGGCGGGCGGAGCCAAATATATCAAACAATTTACATGTTTAATAGATTATTTTCACCTTCTTACCCAAAAATGACAATTTAATGGTAGGTGGCCACTAACGTCCCTTCTTCACCGGTCTGGCAGTGACAGGAGCGCAAAAACAAATATAAACACTCGCCTTCTGCCTTTCAGGCATTGTTATGGTTTATTAGGTGAGTACTTCCCACGACCATCGACCCTGGTAGTGGGTATCCCGTAGTTCTTCCCCGGACCGTCCGGGTCAAAAGTAAAGAAATTGTTAAGGATGCTAAAGAGCCTCAGCGCAGGCTTTCAGGCGATGTTTCGATAAGTGTGACACGCTGGAAAGAAGACATTTCGACATGCTCAGTATAAAAGTGAGAATAATAGTGCTGACCGAAACGTCGGTAGCCTCTCTTAATTAGGATTCGCCAGCAGGGAAGAGTGATTCGATTATGCACAATGCTGCTGTGTCCACGAAGCTATACAGTTTGAAGTTCGCACCCCCTTTATTCAACGACTAATTTCATCACAGTATTACTTTCTCCTTCACCAACCCTCACAAAATAAATCCCACCTGGAATTTCTATGTCAATTACATGTTCATTTCTCCCCAACAACTTTTCTGAACGAACAATTTCTCCAAGTGGATTTGTTATTTGCATGAATGTTTCTTTTTGTGAATAGTTTTTAATGGTGAAGCTTTTCGTTGCAGGATTTGGATAAAGCATAAAACTGTTGCTATGTGTTAATTCATTGATCCCGGAAAATCCACCCGTGTTAGTTGTAAGTATTTTTCCTGCATCTCCAACAGCATAGCCATTCGTGGCGGATGTAAATAAAATTTGAAAAATAACTTCTGTGGTTGTTGAATTTTGTGGAGTCCAGGTTATGCCACCGTCATTCGTGGAAAGTATTACACCGTTATCACCAGTAGTCCAGCCAATAAGATTAGAAATAAAATAAACTGAACGAAGCATGGAGGTTGTACCTGAGGTTTGATTGCTCCATGAAAGTCCTCCGTCTATTGTTCTTAAAATTTTTCCGTAATCACCAACTGCCCAGCCATGTAAAGCATCCGAAAAGTAAACCGATTCTAAATCCTGTGTAATTCCAGTGGAGATGGTGGACCAGTTATTACCTCCATTAGTTGTTTGTATTATTGTTCCAAAATCTCCAACAGCAATACCATTCGTACTACTTGTAAAATATACGCCATTTAACCGATAAGCAGTTCCGCTCGTTTGTTGGGACCACGTAGTTCCGCCGTCAATGGTATTAATAATTGCTCCACCACCCGCACCTAATTGTCCTACGGCCCAGCCATTTTGATTATTTAAAAAAATCATGTCCTGATAGTAGGCATTTAAAGGAGGAGTAGTTAATTGATTCCAGTTTCCTCCACCATTTGATGTTTTGTAAATTCTATCCAATGAACCACAAGTCCATCCTTCATTACTATTTACAAATGTGATTGCTTCCAGAGCCCCTGTCATTCCAATATTTTGAGCTGTCCATAATGCCCCAGCATTGCTTGTAGAAAAAACTAATCCGTTTGCAGTGGTTGCCCAACCGTTGTTTGGATGTGTTGATGAGAAATAAACGGAACGAAAAGACTGAGTAGTTCCGCTTGGTTGATTTATCCATTGTCCAAACAAATTAATTGAATTGAACAATAAAATGGTTAAAATCAGAATGAGGTTTTTCATTAGATTATTTGTATGAATTATTTTAAATATTTGAATCAACTCAGAAGTTAAATCAGAGCGGTTCGCATTGCCGGTAACGTCAGTTTACAATACAGCGGGCAGGCTGTGCTTAGCACACTACGAAACCTTAGTTGTTAGCTGTCTGGTGCCGCCACACAGATGCGTCTAGTTAACTTCAACACCATTTTTGTCGAGGATATATTTATAACCTTCCCAGTCTGTGAGGAATATTTTGTCACCTTGAATTGAAAATGATTCCTTTCCGTCAGGCGTAACCCAAATGTCATGCGCACCAAATTGCCATTTTTCGTTTCCGTTTTTGTCAATTCGCGTTATGCACAGTTCTCCATGTACGATAAAATCATTGTCGAATGAGTAAATGCCAAAACAGGTATCAGGATCAATTCTCTTAGACCAGTTTTTTGACAGGTCAGGCAGATTCAGTGAATAAACTTTGTCACAACAACAGATAAGTAGTGAATTGTCTGCAATGACAAATGATTTATTATGAATTGTTGTCGCACCGCCAACTTCACTAATTAATGCACTTGCAACTTCTTTGTCCGCAAGTCGAACTCGAATGCCATGTTTTGACGTCGGATAAACCCTGTCTTCATTTGTCGCGCCATCAAAATATACGTGGTCATATCGGGAAGTATTGTCTGCAGAATTAATTGAATAAGCCTGGTCGTCGGAAACGTCTATTGAATAATTTTTATATTTCACAGTCATTTCTGTCTTACGGTTGTCTGTTGTGGCACTTGCAGCTAACTGTGGTTTCATAGTTCTGTCTGCGACCGCAGTGAAACCTTAGTTGTTGGCAGTAGTGCTTTTTCCTCTGCTAAAATACAAAAAGCAGAAAAGATATTACTCCTTTCTGCTTACAGTTTTATGAATGTTGTTAGGTTACTTTCTTTCCAAAGGAACTTGCAAGTTGGTTGGTCTGTTTTCTGGTTTGTCAAATCCACGACCGTCAACGTGTTTACTTCCCATAAACAACATATTGTTATGAATGTATATCAAATCGTAATCGCCAACAGTTTCTCCTTCTTTGATGCCAAACAATGGAAATTCCTTTCCTTTAATGTCTTGCATTTTGTTCACTTCCCATTTGTTTAGTCCTTTTCCTGGTGCTTGATTGAGTTGGTCAGCAAACATTGGGTGCAATGGTGTAACTTCAAACGCTTCGTCCAAAATGTAATCAATTTCAAACGCACCTTTTGCAATTTGGTGTTCCTTTCCCCAAACAGTGTGTCCTTTGAACGTAAATTGAACCAATGGCATTTGTCCGAAAGGGTCGGCTGAACTAATTATAGTTCCTTCAAATTGATCATTTGGTAAATATTTGAAAATGCGTTTTACATAGAATGGCTGGATTTTCCCCGTTCCTAAACGGTCTTCAAATGGGCGAAGTTCTACGGAAAGTGAAGTCCACTCTCCACCTTGAATGAATTGTTTTATTTCTGCGATTGTTGTCATTTGTTTACTTTTTTTAGTTGTTACTTTTTTAGTTTGTGAAAAAACGGTTCCTGCTGTCAAAAGGATAGCAAGAAATCCTACAATGATTTTCTTCATTAGATTTTCAATTTTTGTGCTTGTTCAGCGGTTAAAACTTCCTTTAAATCGGTTTTCCATTTTGCCACAGCATTTTGGATTACTTCTTTTTTTCTGTCTTGCTTATAAGCGTCTTCGTGTCTGTTGGCTCTGGCAAGGTTAATTTGAAATACTTTTGCCTTTTGTTCTTCGGAAAGCGAAAGTTTTTTTACCATTTTTTCGGTAATGTGCTTTACCTTTTCTTCTTTTGAAAGGCGGGAATGTGTAAACGCCTTTACGCCAATTACTGAAACTATTATCAGTAATGCTCCAATTACGATTTTCTTTGTGCCCATATTTTAAAATTTATTTGTTATTACGAGCGCAAATTTATTACCTTTGTCCAAATAAATAGTGTAGTCAATAATTATCGTAATAGTCTAAAATTATAGACCAATGGAAAATAAAAGAAAAACGAAAGAATTTAATCCGAATAATTGCCCTGTTACTCATTGTCTGAATAAGATTGGTGGAAAATGGAAACCTGTTATTATTCATTTAATACGAAAAGATTGCAACAGATTCTCAATGTTGCAAAAGGCTATTCCTGATATTAGTAAGCAAATGTTGGTCAATCAACTTCGTGAAATGGAAGATGATGCTATTTTGGTACGGATTATTTATGCAGAAATTCCGCCAAGAGTGGAATATAAAATTTCAAAATACGGTCTAACTTTGTTGCCGATTATTGATAGTATGTCAGATTGGGGTTTGAAGGATTTGAAAAAGTCGGCAAAGTGATTTCTGTCGGTTTTGACAGTTGCTCGTAGCATTACTGCCAACGTCAGTTCGTGCAAAAACAAATATAATAATTCGCTTTAAGCTATGAGGCTCCATGATGGCTTATAGGGATAATTAATTTTGCTGGTTATAATACGCTCAATAGTGCGCCACAGGGCTGAAAGTGAGAAAAAACATCTCTCCAGACGCTTTTTTAACTCTTGTGAGCCTAAAA
>WBZP01000049.1_pt1 | contig 159552 bp, 124 predicted proteins | sample 5204301 | NCBI WGS metagenome assembly WBZP01 (sample SAMN12412401, study PRJNA552823) | activated sludge metagenome | isolation source: activated sludge from nitrification reactor of wastewater treatment plant... | place: USA: Pennsylvania | collected 2017 | reverse complement strand
AAGGCGCCAGATGACCGCACCAGCCCCACTCCCAAAAGCGCTCAGACCCTTACCTCATCTCAACACAAGCGCTCTTCTCACTCTTCAGTTGTTAATGTGCCACAGCCACTGCTGCTCTTTCGCCCACACAATTACCGCAGGCGCAAGAATGTACTTTACACGCTCTGTACGTTCCCGTCAAATTGGAGGGCCGCTGTTGCGCACATCACTCCGTGCTCCACAGCTCCTTTCCAACCCGCACCCCGCTCGCAGCGCTGATGACAGAGGGCGCCTGCTCCACCGATTTCGCACGCAGCGATGACCGTTGAACGCAGGAATTGAGAGTCTACCAGCGTCGTCCGGCCATGTCAAATTCAGGAAACCCGATCCGGCGACGCCTTTGTGGCAAACCTGTGGCGAGTCTGTGGCGAGCCCGCAGCGACGCTTTCCCAACCCCGTCTCAACGCCATCCTAACGCCGTGTCAACGCAGCGGCGTATAGCCCACGCCTGCTGCCAGCGCCCACGGTGCGAGCGCCCACGGCAACTGCCGGCTAGCAAGCGCTTGAACGGTCACTGGTGTGATCTGGTACACTTGTTGACTTGAGAGGAACCACCCCAGCCGCCGCCGGCTTGCTCTGGTGCGGCCATCGATTCCCCTCAACGCAGCATTTACTTTGGCAGCATTCGCATTCACTCCAAGCGGAGGCAACCATGATGGGCTTTTTGGGCACACTGCTCGCAAGTACTTTGCTCGTTCTCTTTGGCCTGAGCTTGACCTTCTACGGCTACGGCGTCTTCCGGCTGCTGCTGCCGGTGGTTGGCTTCTTTGCCGGCCTCTTTCTGGGGCTGGCTCTGGCGCCCAACGCGCCCTTTTGGGGCTGGGTGCTGGGGATTGCGCTCGCCCTCATTATGGCTGTGGTGAGCTATGCCTACTGGAGTGTGATGGTTGGCCTAGCAGGAGCAATCCTGGGCTTTGCGCTGGGTGTGGCGCTGATTGAGATGCTGGGTTGGTGGAACTGGATCGCCGTGGCCGTGGGCATTGTCTTTGCCGTGCTCTTTGGCGCACTCTACTTCCGCTTCCGCGACCTCTTTGTCATGGTCTCGACGGCGCTTACGGGCGCATCGTTCGTCTTCTATGGCATCGGCAACTTCATCCCCTGGTTCGAATTCCTTAAGGACAATGGCAACTGGTTCACCGCCCTGCTGACGCTGGTGCTGGGCGTGATTGGCGCCGCAGTCCAGATGGCGATCTTCTCGGGCATGACCTACTACTCGGAAGCGGGTTCGCGCACGCCGCCGCCGGTGCTGATTACGCGCGGCAACCCCACCTAACAAGAGCCGCCCCCTCTCCCCATGACGACACGTTCTTCGCGCGCTGCCGGCCGGGCTGCTGCCGGCCGCCCGGCAGCACCCGCCGAGTCACCTCAGGCGCGCCCACCCATCTTTGCGGCGCCCGGCTCGCTGCTCGCCACGCTTCCGCCGCCGGTGGCCGCGCTGGCCGTCTTTGCGATTGTGGGCGCCGCAATTGCCCTGGTGCGCGCCGGCTCGGTCATCTTCAACCCGATCCTGCTGGCGCTCTTTCTGACGACGCTGACGCTGCCCGCTGTGCGTGCGCTACAGCGGCGCGGCCTGCCCCTGCGCGCGGCGCAGGCGGCGGCGATTGTGCTGCTGATGGTGGGCGGCGTGGCGTTGGTGGCCGTGGTGGGCTTCTCGCTGAACCATGTGGCCAGCGAGCTGCTCAGCCTGCGCGCCCAGATTGCCGCCTCGGTGGATGGCCTGCTGGCGACTATGGGCGACAACGCAAGCCACCTTGGCGCGCGCGCGGCTGCGCTCTTCACCCTGATCGTCAACACAGCGGGCCGCGCGTTGGGCAACGTCGTCTACGCGCTCTTCCTTTCGGTCTTCATGCTGCTCGAAGCGCCGACGTTCGGCCGCCTGCTCGCCGGCCCGCTCAAGGAGCTTCCCTTCCTGGGCGTGGTGCCGCGGACGATGGATGCCACGGTGCAGTTTATGGGCGTGCGCGCCATCCTCAATGCGATTGTGGCACTGGGCTTCATCCTGCTGCTCTGGGCTGCGGGCATCGAATACGCCCTGCTGTGGGGGTTGCTCGCCTTTGTGCTGGGCTTTATCCCCTACATCGGGCTGCCGGTTGCGGCGGCGCCGCCGGTGCTTCTGGCGCTCTCGCAAGGCGGGCTGCGCCTGGCGCTGATCGTCGCCGGTTCGATCGTGGTGGTGAACTTCCTGGTCGAGTATGTCGCGGCGCCGGCGCTCACCGGCAAGTCGCTCAGCCTTTCGCCCGCCGTGGTGCTCGTCTCGTTCTTCTTCTGGATGTTCATCCTGGGCGCGATGGGCGCACTCTTTGCCGTGCCGCTGACGGTTTGGCTGCTCTACACCTTCGACTGCTACGCCTCTACACGCTGGGCGGCCGCCATCATCGGCGGGCGCGGCAAGTAGCTTGCTTGCGAGCAATAATCAACAGGGGGAGAGCCGGTTGCGGCTCTCCCCCTGTTTTGTGTAGATAGGAGCCTGCGCTCACTTCTTCTGCTCGGCTTTGAGCCGACGGCGTTCGGCCTCTTGCTCGCGCAACCAGACTTTGGCCTCGGGGTAGCGCGCCACCGCCTCTTGCACATAGGGCGCGATCATGGCTTCGTCCACCGCGGCGAGCGTGGTGAAATCGAGCGAGCAAAGGGTGGCCGTGCCGGGCCGCAGCCGCTTTTGAGGGTCGTTGAGCTGCGTGCCGAAGAGGAAGCGCAGGCACGCCCCCTTGGTGGTTGCGTCGATGGCGGCGACCCACGAGCGGTAGTCGCCGCCAATGCCATAGATGAGGATGCGATAGCGCAGCTCGAGAAGCAGCGTCGGGCCGCCGTGTGCGCGCACGATGCGGTCCAGCGCGACCACCAGCGGGGCGTGCGGTGCGCGCTTGGCGTCGAGCGAAGCCAGATAGGCCTCGAGTGCAGTTGCCATGCATGTCTCCTTGTTGCGTGCCGGCGCGCGGGGGTGGGGGTATTGTAGCATTGCGCTTTGATCAAAGGATCGAGAAGCGAGAATCGAGAAGACAGCAGTCGGCGACCAGTCAATCTGGAAGCAAGGTGTCAGGTCGGCGATGGCAGTCTTCTCGCTTCTCGCTTCTCGATCCGAACGGCTCGCTTCTCGATCTTTCCGCTCACCGCCCGTCTGGACAGCAGACGCGCACTCTGGTATAGAATAGGGTTGCGGCGGCGGCAGTCGCACGCCGGGCGAAAGGTACCATTGGCGACCCGGGCGCCGGCTCCGTTTTCAGGCGGCCGGGTCCGTTTTCAGGTGAAGGAGTCTGTTGTGGCGGAGAGTCTTTGGCTGTGGGTGGGATTTCTGCTCTTTGTCTTTGCCATGTTGGCAATCGACCTGGGCATCTTTCACCGCAAGGCGCACGCCGTTTCGGTGAAGGAAGCTGGCATCTGGACGGTGGTCTGGATCAGTCTGGCCCTGCTCTTTAACCTGGGCATCTACTTCTTCTGGCATACGCTGGTGCCGGGCAGCGAGTACAGCAACGGCGAAGCATCGGTTGCCTTCCTGACGTCCTATGTGATCGAAAAGTCGCTCAGCGTCGACAACATCTTTGTCTTTGTAATGCTCTTTACCTACTTTGCGGTGCCGGCCGCCTACCAGCATCGGGTGCTCTTTTGGGGTGTGCTGGGTGCACTCGTCATGCGCGGGGCGCTGATTCTGGCCGGCGCGGCGCTGATCCAGCGCTTCGAGTGGATCCTCTACCTCTTCGGCGTCTTCCTCATCTACACCGGTGTTCGTATGGCCTTCATGAACAACGACGAGGTGGAGCCCGAGAACAACCCGGTGGTGCGCTGGGTGAGGCGCTTCCTGCCGATTACCGAAGAGTATGAGGGGCAGGCCTTTCTGGTGCGGCGCGCCGGCGTGCTCATGGCCACCCCGCTGCTGCTGGTGCTGATCGTCGTCGAGACGACTGACCTGATGTTCGCGCTCGACTCGATTCCCGCCATCTTTGCCGTGACGCAAGACCCATTCATCGTCTTCACCTCCAACGTCTTCGCCATTCTGGGCCTGCGTTCGCTCTACTTCCTGCTGGCCGGGATGATGGACAAGTTCCACTATCTGAAGCTGGGCCTGGCCACCGTGCTGACCTTTGTGGGCGTAAAGATGGTGACGCACGAGATCTTCCACATTTCCACCGGCCTTTCGCTGGCCATCGTGGCGGCCGTGCTGACGCTTTCAGTCGTTGCGTCGCTGCTCTTCCCCGCCCGCACCGAGAGCAGCCCGGTCGTCGAGGCCGAGCCGGCGGATTAGAGTAGATCGAGAAGCGAGAAACGAGAAGCGAGAAGACAGCGGGAACCTTGCAGGTCGCGCCCTTCCTTCGAAAACAGACAGCGCCCCGGCCAGTGAGGCTGGGGCGCTGCATTTTCAAAACAAGGAGAGCGGCCATGCTGCGCCGGCTGTCTTCTCGCTTCTCGCTTCTCGATCGCTCCGCCGCCCCTAGGGTCGCGGGGGGCGCACGGCCTGCATGATGCCCGCCACCAGCACGCCGACTGCAATCATGATCACACCCAGTGTGACGGCAATCGCCAGCGGCCCCGGCCCCGTGTTCTCTGCGGCGCTGCTCGCCACCATCTGTGCGGCGGTCTGCTGCTGGGCGGGAGCCTCGGCGCCCTGCGATTCGCCCTGGGTGGCGGGTGTGGGGCTGGGCTGGGCGGGTGGAACGGGCGTGACGGCCGGCGCCTGCTGCACCGGCGCCGGCTGCACCTGCACCGTGGAGGTGGCGACCACGAGACCATCGGGCGCGTTGTTGCCATCGCGCGGCACCATCAGCGAGCCGAGCGCATCGACCACCGCCGGCGCGTCGTTTACCGCTGTGGGCTGCGCATAGGCCACCGGCGCGGCGGCCGGTGCGGCGGCCGGCAGCGGCGCCGCCGACGAGGCGCCCAGCGAGGTGCCAAAGGGCTGGATCGGCTGGTTGCTGATGCAGAGCTGCAGACCATCGAGCTGCATCCAGGTGGGCTGGCCGTTGCCGTCGTTGAAGGCGTTGAAGTAGATGTAGAAGGTGCGCCCTACATAGCGCGTCAGGTCGGTCGACATCTGCTGAATCGCCTGGTCGACGCGGCGGATGCGGAAGAGCACATCGAGCGTGCTGAGGTCGCTGTTGAGCAGGATCAACTCCTGGCGGTCGGCGCCGGGGCCCACGCTCTGCGCAAAGCCCTCTTGCGAGCCGAAGACGGCCCACCAGCGCAGCTGTGCTGCGCCGGCGTTGGCTGGGATCGTCACCAGCTGCCGCACCGATGAGTAGCTCTGCGTATCGCTCTTGAAGCCCGGCGGGTTGCCCAACTGCGCCGCGCGCGAACCCAGTCCCGCCACGCCGCCAAAGCTGTTGACGATTGTGCCTGCCAGCGGCGTCTGGCCAAACTCCCAGGCGCCCGCCTGCTCGAAGCTGCCATTGACCAGAATGTCGGTGCAGCTCTGCGGCGGCACAGTTGTGGGCCATCCCGTGGGCGTCGCGGTGACAAAGGGCGGCCAGATTGTGGGATAGACCGTGGGCCACGGCGTGGGCCAGGGAGAAGGCCAAGGGGTGGGCCAGGGGGTTGGCCACGGCGTGGGCCAGAGTGTAGGCCAGGGCGTGGGCCACACCACCGGCGTCGCCGTCGGCCAGAGCGTGGGCCACGGGGTGGGCCACAGCGTGGGCTGCAGGGGCGACGGCGGCGCGACCGTGGGATACTCGGTGGGGTAAAGCGTCACGCCCGGCGCCGGCGTTAGCGGCGTTGCCGTCGGCACGATTGGGGTCGGTGTCTCCACCGGCGCTTCACCCGTGGGGCAGAAGAGCAGCGAGACGGCGTCGACGAACATGGCAATCCGCCCGTCCTCGCCGTTGTTGCCCACGCCGAAGACCAGCTTCACCTCGCGCCCGCCATAAGGAGTCAGGTCGTACTGCGAGAACTGCCAGGCGTTGTCGCCGTTTTGAATCTCGAGCAGGCGGGCGAGGGGCACGCTGCTGACGGCGTCGATCAGGTCGACGTACTGCATGTCCCCGACGCCGGGCACGCCGTCGAGCACGCCCATATAGCGGAACTCGAGCACGAGCGTGCCGTTGGCGGGTAGTTGGATGGTCTGTTCGAAGCTGCTGGCGCCCTCGCCGTTGAACGAGCTGAGGTTGCCGGCGAGCATGCTGTAGGCGCCGCCCTCATCGGCCCACCAGCGCAGCGCACTGTACTGCGCCTGCGGCGAGCCAGGCATGATCGACCAGCCCACGCCCGGCGATTCGAACGAGCCGTTGACGATCAGCTCGGTGCAGCCCTGGATGGGTTCGGCGGCGCGCACGTTGCGTGTGTCTGGCGCGCTGAGCAGAAGTGCGCTCACCGCGAGCGCGACCAGGCCTGCGGCCACAAGGGCGCGCAGGCCAAAGGTGCGTTTGGTGGGCGGCGCAGGGGCGCTATCTGGCGTGGGTGGCGGGCTTTGCCCCGGTACATTTGCGGGCGAGGCAGAGCCGCGTGCAGCGGACGGTTGTGCGCTGGAAGGCTGCGGCGGTTTCGGCATAGGTGGCGGTGATGGCGCAGACAAGCGGCGACAATGATTCAGTTGGCGTCAGTCTATCACACCTTCGCCGGCATGTATACAGCCGCGCAAAGCCGGCCCTCACCGCCACCGCCGCTCCTCCCCGCGAACCCCGCTCCCCTCCTGCCTCTCGCTTCTCGCTCCTAAAACGTCCGCGACCACGTATCCGGCCAGCGCTCCACCACCACCTTGGTCTGTGTAAAGAACTCAAAGCCGTGGTGGGCCTGGGCGTGCAGGTCGCCAAAGAAGCTGGCGTTCCAGCCGCTGAAGGGGAACCAGGCCATGGGCGCCGCCACACCAATATTGATGCCCACGTTGCCGGCGTCGGCATAGTGGCGGAAGTAGCGCGCGGTTGCGCCGCTGCTGGTAAAGATGCAGGCCATGTTGCCAAAGGCACGGTTGTTCACCAGCGCCACCGCCTCTTCAACGGTGGCGGCGTGCATCATGCTCAGCACCGGGCCAAAGATTTCGGTGCGGGCGAACTCGCTGGCCGGCGGCACATCCACCAGCAGCGTGGGGAAGACGAACGAGCCCTCCTCGTAGCCCTGCACCTGCTTGCTGCGCCCATCCACCAGCACCGAAGCGCCCTGCTGCGCGCCCTCGCCGATCAGCCGCTCGATGCGCGTGCGGCTGTCGTGGTTGATCACGGGCCCCATCTGCACACCGGCCTCCAGCCCATAGCCCACGCGGCGCGACGTCGCGGCGTCGGCCATGCTCTCAAGGAAGGGGGCGCGTGCCTCGCCTACGGTAATTGCCACCGAAGCGGCCAGACAGCGCTGTCCGGCGCAGCCAAAGGCCGAATCGGCGAGGATGCGGGTCGTCATCTCCAGGTCGGCGTCGGGCATCACCACCACGGGGTTCTTGGCGCCGCCCTGGCACTGGGCGCGCTTGCCGGCGGCCGTCGCGCGCGAGTAGATATACTGCGCGACGGGGGTACTGCCCACAAAGCTGATCGCGCGCACCAGCGGGTGGTCGAGCAGGGCGTCCACCGTCTCCTTGCCGCCGTTGACGAGCGAGACCACGCCGGGCGGGAAGCCGGCCTCCTCGAGCAGGCGGAAGAGCAGTTGCGCCGTCATCGGCACCTTTTCGCTGGGCTTGAGGATGAAGCAGTTGCCGGCGGCCACGGCGTAGGGCAGGAACCAGAGCGGGATCATGCCCGGGAAGTTGAAGGGGGTGATCGCCGCCACCACGCCCAGCGGCTGGCGGAACATGTGCTCGTCGATTCCCGGTGCGATGTCCTCGTTGTTGTGCCCCTGCAGGAAGATCGGCGCGCCGCACGCCGTCTCGACGTTTTCGATGCCACGCCGCATTTCGGCAATGCTCTCGGCCAGCGTCTTGCCGGCCTCGAGCGTGATCGTGCGCGCCAGCTCGTCGATGTGCTCCTCAAGCAGCCGCTTGAGGCGGAAGAGCGGCTGGATGCGCTCGCCGACCGGCGTCTCCTTCCAGCTCTTGAAGGCGGCATGGGCAGCCTCGACCGCCCCGTTCACCTCGGCGGCGGGCGAAAGCGGCACCTGCGTCAGCAGTTGGGCGGTGGCGGGGTTGCGAATCGCCAGCCGATCGCCGGCGGCCGACGCTTGCCAGTAGCCGCCGCTAAAGTTCAGAAGCAGTTCGGATCTCTCGTGCGTCAAGCTGTTCATGGGCTCACCAAGGGTGCGGGAAATGAGGGACGGGAAGGAGCGTCGGATGGCGCACATGCTGCGCAGCGGCAGAGCGTGCGCGGCGCCGCGCGGCTGGGGTTGTGCACATTATAGCCTGAATCGGCGCTTGCAGGACCAGCACCACTACGCACTCTGTGCCACTGCGCACGCTGCGCCTTCCCGCATGGCTCCTGCGCGCGACCGCAGCACGATCCAGCGCGGCAGGTCTGCGCCGCCGGCAAGAAACCAAGATGAAACCCAGAGTATGCAGCGCGAAAATGCATATAGACAAGCGCTCGCTTGCATGCAAGAATAGCAGGCACTCTTGCTGGTCATCCTCCCCTTCCCCTCCTGCAATCGAACTCCCCCGCGCGACGCTGGCTGCCCCGACGGCCTGACGGCCAAGGAGAGATGGACATGATTCGGACGGTTGAGGAGTTGGCCGCGGCGATTGCCGACGCCCAGCAGAGGAACGACCTTGCCGCGCTGGAGTCTTTGCAGCGCTACTTCGAAGCAGCCGACACCCCGCCGCCGCTGCCGCTGATGCCCGCCGTCGCCTTCAACGAAGCCGCGTTTGCCGACCCAACCGCCCACCTGGAGAGCGAGCAGGCAATCCCCATGGCAAACGCGCTCTCGCGCGCCATGCGCCTGGTTGCCTTCCGCCTCAAGCTCGCCGGCGGCTATCAGGGGCCGATCCTGGTGGCCGAGGGCGACAGCTGGTTCGAATTCCCCATCCTGCTCGACGATGTGCTGGACCATCTGAGCCGCCCCTACGCTGTGCTCTCGCTCGCCGGCGCCGGCCATCACCTGGCCGACATGGTGGCGATGGACGAGTTCACCGACGCCATCGTCGCCCAGAATGCCGCCTTCTTCCTGCTCAGCGGCGGCGGCAACGATATGCTGGGCGGCGGCCGTCTGCGCGACTTCCTGCACCCCTTCGCAGCGGGCATGGACGCCGCCACGGCGCTCAATCGGCCGATGTTCGATGCCTTCCTGCAGCTCACCACCACCACACTGCGCGCGCTTGTTGCACGCCTGACGCAGCGTTTTCCGGCGCTGACGGTGCTGGCGCACGGCTATGATTATCCCGTGCCGCGCGAGAATGGCCAGGCGCTGGGCGGCCCGCTGGCCGAACGGGGCATGCCCGCCGAGCTGTGGAAGCCGGTGGCGGCGCTGCTGATCGATGCCTTCAACGAGATGCTGCACGGGCTGCAGGCGGAATTCCCCGGCCGCTTCTTCCACATCGACTGCCGCAGTACGGTCGGCGCGCAGCAGAACCGTTGGTTCGACGAGCTGCACCCCAAAAGCCCCGGCTATGGGCGCGCGGCGCAGAAGTTCATCGAACGCATCGAGCTGCAGCGCGCAGCTGCGCCCCTGCCTGCCGCGGTTGCACCGGCTGTGCCAGGTATGGCGGCCGTAGAATCAACCGCGCGCCTCGTGCCGCGCCAACGGAGCTCGCCCTCGCTGCCCGAGGTCACGCGCGCCGTCAGCCTGCCGCGGCAGTCGGCTGTGCGCCTGGCGCCCGGTGGCCTGGGCCGGCCCGAACAGGCGACTGCCATCTCGGTGGCGCGCAAGGCGGCGCAGAGCGCTTCACCCGCGGATGCCGCAGCGCTCTCCGCCGAAAGCATCGCAAGTGCCGCAAGTGCCGCCCCAGTCTCGTCCGACAGGCGCATCAGCAAGAGTCCCATCGACCGCCTCGTCGCCGAGATGGCCGAGAGCCGGCCGACGCTGGACGCAGCGCCCGATGCGAACATGGCGGCGCTGGAAGCGGCGCTCGCCATCAGTACCTTCGACATCGTGCCCCTGGCGCACACCGAACAGATCATCGACTCGCCGTTGGGGCAGATTCTTGACCAAGCGCCCGTGCCACCATTGCCACCCTTTGCGCCGCAACCGGCTGCGCCCGCCGCGCCTGCTGCAGCCGCGCCATCGCCCTGCGATGCCGATATCTGGCGGGCGCGCCTGGATGCCGAAGACCACCGCGCCTGGCAGCATGTCCAGGAACTGCTCCGCGAACTCGCCCAGCCCGAAAGCGCCGAGAACGAGCGTGCGCGCCTTGAGCTCACTCCCGCGCACGACCTGGACGCGCTCGAGCGCATCGTTGGCGAGTCCAACCTCTACCAGATCAACTACTTTGCGCGCGGCGAACGGGCGGCGCGCGCCGTGGGGCGCGTCTCGGTCGTCAACCAGTTCTCCATCCCCATGGGCTACGGTACAGGCTTTCTGGTGGCGCCTGGGCTGCTGCTCACAAACCATCACGTGCTCACGGACGCAGCCATCGCCCGCCACTCTCACGTCGTCTTCGGCTATGAGTACGACGCCGACAACGGCCTCAAGCAGACCGAGCGCTTTGAGTTTACGCGCGAGATCTTCGTCACCAGCCTTACGCACGATTTCGCCTTTGTCTCGGTGGCGCCCATGGCGCGTTCGGGCAAGGCGCTGAGCGACTTTGGCGCGCTCAAGCTGATCCGCGACAGCGGCAAGGCGCTCAAGCGCGAGTTCGTCTCGATCATCCAGCACGCTTCGGCGCTGCCCAAACAGGTGGCCATTCGCGACAGCGAGGTGATGGGACGCAAGGAGCAGTTCATCTACTACGTCAGCGACACGCTGGCGGGCTCGTCGGGGTCGCCCGTACTCAACGACGAGTGGTTCCCCGTGGCGCTGCACCACCGCGCCGTGCCAAACGTCGAAAAGCCCTGCAGCTATGTGGCCAACCGCGGCATTCGCATCAGCGCAATCTTTGAGGAGCTTGACAGGCTGGCGCAGCAGGATCCACAGGCGCGCCGGGTGCTGGCCCTGCTCGAGCCGGGCGACGTCGGCGAGAGTGCAGACGGCCGCGACGGTGTTGGCGCCAGCGTTCCCACAGGAACGCGTGTCGTAACGCCGCCACCCGCCGGCGGCGACGAGACGCTGGAGGGCATGAAGGTTCCCTTCCACGAGGGCGGCCTGGAGCAGCGCACCGGCTACAACCAGGACTTTCTGGGCGCGCGGGTGCCGCTGCCCACGCTTACCACGCCGGCTGTGGCGGCCCTGCCCATCGGCGCCGCCGAACCGCTGCTCCACTACGAGCACTTCTCGCTCGTGATGCACAAGCAGCGGCGGCTCGCCCTCTACACCGCCGCCAACGTCGACCTGAGCCCGGCGGCGCGCCAGCCCGAGCCCGGCAAGCTCTACACCCGCCGCGCCCTGGGCGGCCTGGGCGAGGGCGATTCCGAGAAGTGGTACATCGACCCACGCCTGGAGCTCGGCCACCAGCTCGCGGACCGCTTCTTCTCCAAAGACGGCGGCGCCTTCGACAAGGGGCACATCGTGCGTCGCGACGATATGTGCTGGGGCCATTCGTACGACCAGGTGCGGCGCGCCAACGGCGACACCTTCTGCCTTACCAACTGCTCGCCCCAGGTGGACAAGTTCAACCAGGCCAGCCGCAACGGGCTGTGGGGCCACCTTGAAGAGCTGGTCTTCGACGAAGTAGGCGCCGAGCGCTGCTCGCTCTTTGCCGGGCCGCTGCTGCAGGCCACCGACCGCAGTTTTGCCGGGAAAGACCACACCGGCGACGTGCAGGTGCAGATCCCGAGCAAGTTCTGGAAGGTGGTGGTGGTGGACGCGCCGGACGGGCAGGTTCAGGCCTTTGCTTTCCTGCTCGAGCAGGACCTGTCGGAGGTGCAGCTGGAGTTTGCCGTCGATGCGGTGTGGCGCCAGCGCATGGTCACGCTTGCCGCGCTCGAAGCGATGATCGGCGCGTTGCGCTTTCCCGAACTGCTGCACCGCGGCGATCAGGCGCGCACGCCCCAAGGCCGCGCCCTGCGTGCCGCCAACCATCTGGAGCTGGTGGAGTAGCTGCAAACGCGCGCACCCGCAAGCAGAAGGGGGCAGCCCTGCGCGGGCTGCCCCCTTCTTTGGTGTCCACACATTCAGTGCGTCCCAGCGCCAGCCTCAGGCGGCCGGCCCGCCCCTATTCCACCACCAGCCGATAGCCAACGCCCGGTTCGGTGATCAGGAGGCGGGGAAGGGCGGGGTTCTCCTCCAACTTCTGGCGCAGTTGGGCAAAGTAGACGCGCAGGTAGTGCGTCTCGCCCACGTATTCGGGGCCCCACACCTCGCGCAGAATCTGCTTGTGCGTCAGCACCTTGCCGGCATGCTGGATCATCAGCCGCAGCAGCGCATACTCGGTGGGCGTCAGCTTCACCGGCGCGCCGCCCATATTGACGGTGCGCGCGGCCAGGTCGACGCGCAGCGCGCCGCTCTCGAAGCGCGCGTTGTGGGGAGAGCCGTGGGCCGGCAGCGCGTGGCGCAGAGCCACACGAATGCGCGCCGTCAGCTCTTGCAGGCTAAAGGGCTTGGTCAGGTAGTCGTCGGCGCCGGCGTCGAGCGCGGCCACCTTGTCGCGGTCGGCGTCGCGCACCGAGAGCATGATCACGGGGGTCTGCGTCCACTCGCGCAAACGGTGCAGCACTTCGTGCCCCTCCATATCGGGCAGGCCCAGGTCGAGCACCACCAGGTCGGGGCGCAGGTGGGCGGCGGCCACAATTGCGTCGGCGCCGCGCTCGGCCTCGCTCACGCGGTAGCCCTGCGCCTCGAGGCTGATGCGCAAAAAGCGGCGGATCGGCCGCTCATCATCCACCACCAGGATCAGGGGACCGCTCGGCGCGGGGTCGTTCATGCCGCTGCCTCTCCGATGGGATCGGGCGCGCCGGCTGCCTCGTGCGTCTGCGGCGGCGCGCCGTCCAGCGGCAGGCGTAGCGTAAAGCGCGCCCCGCCGAGCGGCGCATCGTCCAGCGTCAGCGTGCCGCCGTGCGCTTCTAGGATGCCGCGGCTGATGGCCAGCCCCAGCCCTGTGCCGCCAGTGGCCGACCCCTGCAGCCGGTAGAACTTCTCGAAGACGCGCTCGCGCTCCTTGGCTGGAATCCCCGGCCCGGCGTCCGAAACCTCGACCTCGACCCACGCGTCGCGCCCGCTGCTGCGGCGGCGGGCTGCGATGGTTGCCGGGGTTCCGGCGAGCGTGTAGTGGCAGATATTGACCAGCAGATTCTCGAGCACCTGTTCGATCAGAACAAAGTCCAGGCGCAGCAGCGGCAGGTCGGGCGCCACGTCGAGCGTCAGCGGGCGGCGCTCGAGGCAGGGGCCGGTGCTGCGTACGGCGACGGCGATGATGTCGCCCACCTCGCACCAGTCGCGCTTGAGCGCCAACCGCCCGCTCTCGAGCCGCGACATGTCAAGCAAGTTCTCCACCAGGCGGTTGAGCCGTTCGGCGGCGTCGTTGATGTCCTGGATCAGCGTGCCGCGTGCCTGGTCGTCGGCCAGGGTGCGCGGGTCGCACAGGCTGCTCGCAGCGCCGCCGATTGCCGCAATCGGTGTGCGCAGCTCGTGCGAGATCGAGTTGAGCAGCGTGGTGTAGAGGCGGTCGGACTCCTGCAGCAGCTTCGCCTGCGCCGCCGCCTCGTCGAGCAGCTCGCGCTCGATGCCCAGGGCAATCTGGCTGGCAAAGGTCTCGAGCAGCAGGCGCTGGTCGAAGGTAGGTGGCCGCTCGCCGGGCAGGCGCACGCCCAGCACGCCCACCGTGCGCTGATAGGCGGTGCGCAGCGGCAGGTACTGGGCGGCGGCCATGGGCAGCGTCTGCGTAAAGTGGCCGGCGGCACGCCCATTCTCAAAGACCCAGAGCGCGACCCCAAACTCGCGTTCATCCATGGCCAGCGTTCCGGCGGCGTGCGGCTCACGCTGGAGACGTTCGCCCTGGGCAAGCAGCACGGCGGCCTGGGCACCAAAGACCACCCCAATCTGCTCCAGCGCCGTCTTCACAACATCGTCCATGTTCACCGCCGTCGCCGTGGCGTGCGCCAGGGCATAAAGGGCAGCCGTGCGGTCGGCGTTGGCGCTGGCCTGGCGCTCCTGCATGCGCAGGCGGGCGGTCAGGTTGCCGGCAACGATGGCGATCGCAAAGTAGAGCAGGAAGAGGATGATGTCCTGCGGCTGGTTGATGGCAAGCGCAAAGCGGGGTGGAATGAAGAGGAAGTTCCACGAGAGCGCGCTGACCGTAGCTGCCAACAGCGCCGGCCCGCGCCCCAAATAGACGGCGACCAGCAGCACGGCCAGCAGCTCGGTGAGCCCCACGCCGACGTAGGTGATCCAGCGGTTGGCCAGCACATTGAGCACGGTGACGCCGAGCACAACCGCCAGCGCCAGCCCATAGTCGCGCCACGAGGAGTGGAAGGCCTGGTCCACATTGAAGCGGCTCTGGGGCTGCGCCTCAGCACTGTCGCTCGAGACGACGTAGATGTCGATGCTGCCGGCACGGCGCAGCAGGCGATCGACGAGCGAACCGCCCCCCAGCAGCGACCCCCACCAGGGCTGGATCGGCTTGCCCGCCACAATCTGCGTCACGTTGCGCTGGCGCGCCACGCGCAGCAGGCCATCCACAATGTCCTCGCTGCGCGTCGTCACCACTTCGGCGCCCAGCGAGCGCGCCAGCGTCAGGTGGCGCGCGGCTGCGTCCTGCTGCTCGGCGGTCAGGGCGCGTGACGTCTCCACGTGCACGGCCAGCCAGGGCGCTTCCAGGTTGTAGGCCATACGCCGCGTCCAGCGGATCAGCCGTTCGGCGTGCGAGGCAGGGCCGACCGCCACCATGAGCCGCTCGCCCGACTTCCACGGGCCCGAGATGCGCTTGAGCTGCATGTAGTCCTGCAGCTGGTGGTCCACATGCTCGGCAGTGAGGCGCAGCGCCATCTCGCGCAGCGCCGTCAGGTTGCCCACACGGAAGAAGTGGTCGGCCGCCACTTCGCTGCGTTCGGCGGTGTAGACCTTGCCCTCGGCCAGCCGCTTGCGCAGTTCCTCGGGCGAGAGGTCGATCAGCTCGATCTCGTCGGCGCGCTCCAGCAGCGTGTCGGGGATGGTCTCGTGTACACGAATGCCGGTGATCTGGCCCACGGCGTCGGCGCGGCTCTCGAAGTGCTGCACGTTGACCGTGGCCCAGACGTCGATGCCGGCCTCGAGCAACTCCATCACATCCTGGTAGCGCTTGGCGTGGCGCGAGCCGGGCGTGTTGGTGTGCGCCAGCTCGTCGACGAGCACGATAGCAGGCTTGCGAGCGCGAATGGCCTCCAGGTCCATCTCGTGGAGGGTGATATTGCGGTGCTCTACCGGCCGGCGGGGAATCAGCTCCAGCCCGGCAAGCAGCGCCTCGGTCTCGGCCCGGTCGTGGGTCTCGACGACGCCCACAACGATATCGGCGCCCTCAGTGTGCGCCTGCTGGGCGTCGCTGAGCATGCCGAAGGTCTTACCCACGCCGGCGGCCATGCCAAAGTAGATCTTCAGATGGCCGCGCGCGCTGCTGGCCTCGTGCTTCTGCACGGCGGCCAGCAGCGCTTCGGGGTCTGGGCGGTCGAGGGGGTGATCCATGCTCACAGGAGCAACCTCCGTGCCATTATGCCGGCGATCCTCATTCTAGCGCATCGAGAGCCAGGTTGAGCTGCAGCACGTTCACACGCGGTTCGCCCAGGATGCCCAGTTGGCGCCCCTGCGTGTGCTCGGCAACAAGGCGGCGCAGAGCCGCTTCGTCCAGCCCGCGCACGGCGGCCACACGCGCCAGCTGCCATGCTGCGGCGGCGGGGCTGATGTGCGGATCCAGCCCGCTGCCCGAGGCGGTCACGAGGTCCACCGGGATCGGGGCTGCGTGCTCCACATCGGCGGCGGCGTTGGCGGCCTGCAGCGCGTCAATGCGCGCCTGCACGGCCTCCTCCAGCACCGGATTGAGCGCGCCCAGGTTCGAACCCGACGAAGCGCCGGCGTTGTAGGGCACCGGCCCCGTGGCCGAAAGCCGCCCCCAGAAATAGGCTGGGTCGTCGAATGGCTGGCCGATGAGGGCCGAGCCGGCGTTGTTCGCCAGCAGGCTGCCGTTGGCCTGCACCGGCATCGTCAACTGGGCAATCTCCGTCACCAGCAGCGGGTAGACCAACCCCGTCAGCACCGTCAACAACAGCAGAAGGGTCACAGCCGGACGCAGTTCACGCAACATTGCAGCTTCTCCTTTGGCAAGCGGGCCGCACCCGCCTTCGTCTACACGTAGCACAGCAAGTCCACACAACCGGCCGGCGGCCGAGGAGCTACACCCACCCCGCCAGCGCCAGCAGCATGTCGATCAGCTTGATGCCTACAAAGGGCACAATCAGTCCGCCCAGGCCATAGACGAGCAGGTTGTTGCGAAGCAGCATGGGCGCACCCACGGGCCGGTAGCGCACGCCGCGCAGCGCCAGCGGGATCAGCGCGATGATGATTAGCGCATTGAAGATCACCGCCGATGCGATCGCGCTCTGCGGCGTAGTAAGGCGCATGACGTTGAGCGCGCCCAACTGCGGGTAGGTGGCCGCGAAGGCCGCCGGGATGATCGCAAAGTACTTGGCCACGTCGTTGGCGATGCTGAAGGTGGTCAACGCGCCGCGCGTCATCAGCAGCTGCTTGCCGATCTCGACGATCTCGATCAGCTTGGTGGGGTTCGAGTCGAGGTCCACCATGTTGCCCGCCTCTTTGGCGGCCTGGGTGCCGCTGTTCATGGCCACGGCGACGTCGGCCTGCGCCAGCGCCGGCGCGTCGTTGGTGCCGTCACCCGTCATCGCCACCAGGCGGCCGCCCGCTTGCTGCTCGCGAATCAGCGCCAGCTTGGCCTCGGGCGTGGCCTGCGCCAGGTAGTCATCCACACCGGCCTCGGCGGCGATGGCGGCGGCGGTCAGCGGGTTGTCGCCGGTGATCATCACCGTCTTGATGCCCATGCGCCGCAGCTCGCCAAAGCGCTCCTGAATGCCGCCCTTGACGATGTCCTTGAGGCGGATAACGCCGAGCACGTGCGCGCCGTTGCCGTTGCGCTCGGCCACCACCAGCGGCGTGGCGCCGTTGCGGGCAATGTCGTCGACGGCCGCCTTCACCCCCGCCGGGTAGCTCCCCCCCTGGCCGATGACCCAGCTCTGCACGGCGTCGGCGGCGCCCTTGCGAATTTGGCGGCCGCCCAGGTCCACGCCGCTCATGCGCGTCTGCGCCGTAAAGGGCACAAAGGTCGCGCCCAGGGCGTGGATGTCGCGCTCGCGCAGCCCGTAGCGTTCCTTGGCCAGCACCACAATCGAGCGCCCTTCCGGCGTCTCGTCGGCCAGCGAAGAGAGTTGGGCGGCGTCGGCCAGCGCTTCCGGCGCCAGGCCGTCCACAGGCACAAACTCGGTGGCCTGGCGATTGCCGAGCGTGATTGTGCCCGTCTTGTCCAGCAGCAGCACATCCACATCGCCGGCCGCTTCCACAGCCCGGCCCGACATCGCAATCACGTTGGCCTGGATCATGCGGTCCATGCCGGCAATGCCAATCGCCGAGAGCAGCCCGCCGATCGTGGTGGGGATGAGGCAGATGAGCAGCGCCACGAGCACGGTGACGGTGATCGGCGCGCCCTGGCCGGCTGCTTGCACGCTGAAGAGCGAGAAGGGCAGCAGCGTGGCCGTGGCAAGCAGGAAGACAATCGTCAGTGCGGCGAGCAGGATGTTGAGCGCGATCTCGTTGGGGGTCTTCTGGCGCTTGGCGCCCTCCACCATGCCGATCATGCGGTCGAGGAAGCTCTCGCCCGGGTTGGCGCTGATGCGCACGATCAGCCAGTCGGAGAGGACGCGCGTACCGCCGGTGACGGCGCTGCGGTCGCCGCCGCTCTCGCGGATCACGGGCGCACTTTCGCCGGTGATGGCGCTCTCGTCCACCGAGGCGGCGCCTTCGATCACGTCGCCGTCGCTGGGAATGGGGTCGCCCGCCTCGACCAGCACCACGTCGCCCTTGCGCAGCGTCGCGGCCGAGACGTGGCTTACGGAGGCGGTGCGTGCCGGGTTGGCCAGCTTCTTGGCGCTGACGTCGCGGCGCGCTTTGCGCAGCGAATCGGCCTGCGCCTTGCCGCGCCCTTCGGCCATGGCTTCAGCAAAGTTCGCAAAGAGCAGCGTGAACCAGAGCCAGACGGTGAGGGCAAAGATGAAGCTTGGCTCGGTTTCGCCGGGGCCAAAGAACTGGGCCTGAATCCAGAGCGCGGCGGTGAGCAGCGCCCCAACTTCGACGACGAACATCACGGGGTTGCGCAATTGGTGGCGCGGGCTCAGCTTCACAAGTGCGTCGAACAGGGCACGGCGCACGATCGGCGGGTCGAACAGCGGGCGCACCTTGGCATGAGTACTCATAGACAGGACTCTCTGGTCTCTCCCAATGGGCAGATGATTAGTTGACCATCATCAAGTGCTCGACAACCGGGCCGAGCGCGAGTGCAGGCAGGAAGGTCAGGGCGCCGACGATCAGCACCACGCCGATCAGCAGTACAACGAAGAGCGGCGTGTGCGTGGGCAGCGTGCCGGGGCCGGCGGGCACAGGCTTCTTGTGCGCCAGCGAGCCGGCCAGCGCCAGCAGCGGCACAATCACGGCAAAGCGGCCGATCAGCATCACCACACCCAGCACGATGTTGTAGAAGGGATTGTTGGCCCCCAGCCCGGCAAATGCGCTGCCGTTGTTGTTGCCCGCCGAGGTGAAGGCGTAGAGCACCTCGCTGAAGCCGTGCGGGCCGGGATTGTAGATACTGGTGTAGGGCATGGCGGCGTCGTAGAGCGCACCCCGCCCCTGCGGTAGCAGCAGCGCCAGCGCCGTGCCCACCAGCACGATCAGCGGCATGACCAGGATGATCAGCGAGACCATCTTGATGTCGAACGATTCGATCTTCTTGCCCAGATACTCGGGCGTGCGCCCCACCATCAGCCCGGCGACGAAGATCGCCACAATCGCAAAGGCCAGCATGCCGTAGAGCCCGGAGCCAACGCCGCCGAGGACGGTCTCGCCCAGGTGCATCATGAAGAGCGCCACCGCGCCGCCCAGCGGCGTGTAGGAGCCGTGCATCGAGTTGACTGCCCCGGTCGAGGTGGCGGTGGTCGCGGTGGCAAAGATCGCCGAGCGGGCGATGCCAAAGCGCAGTTCCTTGCCCTCCATATTGCCGCCGGGGTTGAGGTCGCTGGCCACGGTGTCTACGCCCAGGGCGGCGATGCGCGGGTTGCCTGCGGCTTCTGCGGCGTAGGCGCCCACCATAAAGAGGGCGAGCAGGAGCACCATGACAGCCAGAATCGCCCAGCCCTGGCGCGTGTCGCGCACCAGCTTGCCGAAGGTATAGGTCAGGGCGGCGGCGATCACACACTGGGCCAGGATCAGCACAAAGTCGCTCAGCGGCGTGGGGTTTTCAAAGGGGTGGGCGGCGTTGGCGTTGAAGAAGCCGCCACCGTTTGTGCCCAGGTGCTTGATCGCCAACTGCGAGGCCGCCGGCCCCATGGCTAGCGTTTGCTGCGTCACGGCAGCCCCGTCGGCGCCGGTAGTGGGCTGGAGCAGGTTCACCGTCTGGTAGGCGGCCAGGTTCTGGATCGCGCCCTGCGAGACGATCACCAGCGCCACAATCAGCGAGAGCGGCAGCAGGATGTAGAGCGTGCTGCGCGCCAGATCCACCCAGAAGTTGCCGAGGGTGCCGGCCGAGCGGCGGGCAATACCGCGAATCAGCGCGATCAGCACCGCCATGCCCGTGGCCGCCGAGACGAAGTTCTGCACCGTCAGGCCAAGCATCTGCGTCAGATAGCTCATCGTCGTCTCGCCGGCATAGCTCTGCCAGTTCGTATTGCTGACAAAGCTGGTGGCCGTGTTGAACGACGAATCGCGCGTGACGGCGCCGAAGCCCTGCGGGTTGAGCGGCAGCCAGCCCTGCACCCGCTGCAGAATGTAGAGCATGAGCAGACCCGCTACGCTGAAGAGCAACACGGCCAGCGTGTAGCGCTTCCAGTCCATCTCGTCGTCGCGGCGCACCCCACCCACGCGGTAGATCAGCCGCTCGACGGGCCCAAGCGCACGGTCGAGGCCAATGGGCTGGCCTTCGTAGACGCGCGCCATGTACCAGCCCAGCGGCTTCACCAGCGCCACCAGCACAACCATGAAGAGCGCAATCTGCAGCAATCCGTCGGCGGTCATCAGAACAGCTCCGGCTTGAGCAGCGCCACAATAAGATAGAGCAGCAGCGCCAGCGCAAGTGTGCCGCTGATCAGGTAAAGAATCTCCACATTCCCTCCTCACATACGGTCTTGCACCATCTGGGCCGCCCGCACTGTCTGCACTGTCTGCACGTCTGCACCACCCGCATACAGGCGTCACCCTGTGGCGGCGCCCTTCGCTTGCGAGCACAGCGACAGCCGTTCCGCGAGCACAGCGACGGCAGCCTTGCGCCCATCGTGACAGCAGTCTTGCGCGCACTGTGACAGCAGTTCCGCCATCGTGCGCCGTTATTCGCCAAATGGTGTGTGCAGCACCCCACCACCCCACACAAACACGCAGAGCAGAATCACAACCAGCACCAGCGCTTCCATCACCGTTCTCCTCTCCGTACTCCTCTTCACTGCGGCGCACCATCTTCACTGCGGCGCACCATCGCACCCCACCGCATCCCACCGCAGCGCACCGCAGCGCACTTCATTTCAACGCCCCCATCTTCGCGCCGGTCGCTGGGGGAAAGGTGTCAAGGTCGACACTGCGGCCATCAAGGAAGTATCAAGGCGGCTGCGGGATTGAAGCTGGAGTGGCCCGTGTCGCTCGGACGGGCTGCCCACGCCCACGGCCGCTACGAGCACGTGGGCCGTCAGGCGCTGAAGTGGTATCGTTGGTTGGGCTGCTGCATCCTGTAGCGACTGGCACCTGCTGCAGGGCAGTCCTCATTGATCAGCAACGTGATTGATCAGCAACGTGAAGAAGGTAGCCATGCCCCTCCTCGGCGCGACCTCCTACGTCTATCCGGCTTCGCTGGCCGAAAACGCACGGCGGCTGGCCGGGCAGGTCGACGATATGGAGCTCGTGCTCTTCGACGGGCCGTATGGGTCGAACATCCCGGATACGGCCGAAGTTCAGGCGCTGGCGCAGGTGGCCGCCAGAACCGGCCTCGCCTACACCGTGCACCTGCCGCACGACCTGCCCTGCCGCGCCGATCCAGAGCCCGGGCTGTGGCCGCTTGTCGAGCGCGTGCTGCGGGTGACCCGCCCGCTCGCACCCCGCGCCTACGTCTTCCACCTCGAGACGCCTTGCAGCGCAACGCCCGACTGGCAGCCGCAGGCGCGCCGCAGCCTCGAGCGGCTCTGCGCGCTCGTCGACGAGCCGCAGCAGCTTGCGCTCGAAAACCTTGAATCCTACCCAATCGAGCTGCTGCGTGCGCCCGCCGCCGGGCTGGGGCTGCGCTATACCGTGGATGTGGGCCACCTGTGGAAGGCCGAACGCGACCCGCTGCCCGTGCTGCGCGCCTGGCTGGGCGAAGCGGCCGTCGTCCACCTGCACGGCTGTACACATGTAGAGGGTGCGCTGCGCGACCACCTCTCGCTGGCCTGCATGGCTGCAGAGCTGCTTGATCCAGTAGTCGCCGAGCTATGCTTCTTCGCCGGTGTACTCACACTCGAAGTTTTCGAAGACGACTACTTCAGCAGCCGCGCCGCGTACGAGGCAGCCCTGCGGCGTCTTCGTGCCACCGCCGATCGCAGCGGCTGAAGCGGCGCACGCCCGCATCGCCCGCTGCGTACGTGCGTTTGCACACCAAACACCCAAGGCCTGCAGCGTCGCCCGTTTGACAAGCCCCCCGCTTCCGACTACGATCGAAGCCTCGTAACCCCTTGGCTCCAACCCGAATTCCTGCTTCCTGCCGCCGTCCAGCGCAATAACGCCCGTTTCCGCTTCCGGCCGGCAGGGTTGGCTTTCCGTGCGCGTCTCCCGCGCCCTCTATCCGCACCCCTTGAAACAAGCAGCCCTTCGCACCAAAGCTGCTGCGCGAGGACCTGGAATGGTTGCAATCAAGCGTGACCTGGTAGGCCAAAGCCTGATGCTGCGCATCGCCGAACAGGCGGCGACGGACGAAACCCGCGCGCTGTTGGCAGCTACACGCGCCTGCGGCCTCATCCTCTTCGCGCACAATGTCAGCAGTCCCGCACAGCTTTACGCCCTCTGCACGGGGCTCCAGCAGCAAGCCGCCGAGCTGGGGCTGCCGCCGCTCCTGATCACCATCGACCAGGAGGGCGGCGTCGTCAGCCGGCTGCCCACGCCCTTTGTCGTCACCCCCAGCCAGCAAGCGCTCGGCGCCGGCGGCGACCCGGAACTGGCCTACCAGGCCGCACGCCTGACGGGCGCACAGCTGCGCGCACACGGCGTCAACATGAACTTTGCGCCCGTGCTCGACGTGGGCAACAACCCACAGAACCCTATCGCCGGCACGCGCGTCTTTGGCCCCTCGCCCACACAGGTGCAGGCGTTTGGTCTGGCTGCCCTGCGCGGCTATGTCGAGAGCAATGTCATCGCCACCATCAAACACTTCCCCGGCAAGGGCGACACCACCGTCGATTCGCACCTGGGGCTGCCGGTGGGCCACCACGCGCGCGCCCGCCTCGACGCCGTCGAGTTTCCTCCCTTCCGGGCCGCAATTGCCGCCGGCGCGCCTGCCGTGATGACGGCGCACATGGTCTACACCGCGCTCGACGAAGTTCCGGCAACGCTCTCGTCGAAGATCTTGCGCGGGTTGCTGCGCGGCGAGATGGGCTTCGACGGGCTGATCGTCTCGGACGCGCTGGACATGCGCGCGATTGCCGACCGCTACGGCGCGCCCCAGGCCGGCGTGCTCTGCAAGCGGGCCGGCGTCGACCTGCTGCTGCCCCTGGGGGACGCCGCCAACCACGTCGCCGTGGCCGATGCTCTGCTCGCGGCGCTGGAATCGGGCGAGCTCGACGAATCCGTCTTCACCGGCACCGTCGAACGGCTGAACCGCCTGCGCACGCGCTACAACCTGAGCGCACCAACGCCCGCCCCGGCGCCGATTACGCCCGAGCAGGGCCGGCAGGGGCTGGAGTTTGCCCGTCGCTGCCTGGCCGTGGACGACCCCACCGGCCTGCTGCCGCTGAACCCGGCCACCGAGCTGCTTGTCATCGACTGCCTGCAGCCCCGCTTCAGCAACGTCGAAGAGGCCGTGGCGCGCGCCGACCTGCTGCGCGGCTTCATCTGCGCCGCGCTGCCCCACGCGCGCTACCTGTCGCTGCTGCCCGACGCACCGCAGCAGCAGTGGGATGAAGCCCGGCACGCCGCCGCCGGCGCGCCCGTCACTCTGCTCGTAAGCCGCAACGCCACCTTTGTCGAGAGCCAGGCGCAACTGGCCGCCCAGCTTCTGCAGCACTGCCCACAGCTGATCCATCTGGCGGCGCGCGGCGCAAATGACGTCGCCCTGACTCCCGGCGCAACCCACCTGCAGACCTTCGGCGACCAGCCGCTGGGGTTGCAGGCCGCGATCGATCGTCTCATCGGGCGCTGAACGCTGCTGCCCGATTCGCCTCACACGCTGTCGCCCGTCACAGAGTTCGCCAGGAGAGCCATGGCCCATCGCAGCGCCGCCGCAGTCCAGCCAGGCATCTGTCTGCTCCTGGGCGAGCGCGCCGATCTGCTGCGCGGGCGGCGTGTGGCGGTGCTCAGCGGGCCAAGCGGCGTGCTGCCCGATCTATCCAGCAGCGCCGCCGAGCTGGCGCGCGTCGCCGATGTGCGTGCCTTCTTTGGCCCCGAGCACGGCCTGCTGGGCGCCGCGCCCGAAGGCGACCACGTGGCGGATGGCAAGCTGGGCGGCGTGCCAGTCTACAGCCTCTATGGCGCGCAGCAGGCGCCCACGCCCGAACAGCTGGCCGGCATTGATCTTGTGGTCTGCGACTACCAGGATGTAGGCAGCCGCTTCTACACCTATGCCTGGACGCTGGTGCGGCTGATGCAGGTGGCCGCGAGCCGCGGCGTCGCCGTGATCGTCTGCGACCGGCCGAACCCGGTTGGCGGCGCGTGCGTCGAAGGGCCGGGGGTCGAGCCGGCGTACCGCACGCTGGTGGGGTTGCACGATGTGCCCATCCGCCACGGGCTGACGCTGGGCGAGCTGGCGCGCCTGACCAACGCCGAACTGGCGCTGGGCTGCGCGCTCGAAGTGCTGCCCTGCACGGGCTGGCGGCGCGCCATGCTCTGGGCCGAAACCGGGTTGCCGTGGGTGGCGCCCTCGCCGAACATGGCGGCGTACGCGAGCACGCTACCCTACCCGGGCATGTGCCTGGCCGAAGGCGCAAACCTATCGGTGGGGCGCGGCACGGCTCGCCCCTTCGAATGGGTGGGCGCGCCCTGGGTTGATGGCGTAGCGCTGGCCGCAACGCTCAACGGCATGCAGCTGCCAGGTGTGCGCTGGCGGGCGCATGCCTTCCAGCCTGCGCTGCCACCCTACGCCGGCGAGGTTTGCCAGGGCGCGCAGCCCTACGTAACCGACCCGGACGTGTACAGGCCGGTGATGTCCGGCGTGGCGATGCTCACGGCGCTGCGCGACCTCCATCCCAGCACGTTCGCGCTGCGCCCCGCCGATGCCGTCTATGCCGACGCCGGCGCCATGCAGGCACGCGGCTACGGCGCCGCGGGCGACTGGGGCAGCGCCCACTTCGACAGGCTGGCCGGCGGCCCGGACCTGCGCACGGCGATCGAGCAGGGGCTTGACGCGCGCACCATCGCCGCGACGTGGGCCGCCAACGAGGCCGCCTTCGAGCGCCGCCGGAGCCCCCACCTGCTCTACGCATGATGGGCGCTCCACACCCTATTGGACCATTCACCGCGCCCTGCGGTGTTGGGATTGACACTCGCCACAACGATGAGGGGAGAGAAATGAAGACTCGTTCGTCAATTCTGCTGTTGCTGCTGGTCGCCAGCCTGCTGCTGTCGGCCTGCGCCGTTGCACCTGTTGCCACTGCCCCCGCCGAAGCGCCGGCGGCCGAAGCGCCCGCTGCCGAAGCGCCCGCCTCGGACGACATTCGCGTCAGTGACAGCGGCTTTGAGGGCACCCTGAACTACTGGGTGCTGGGCTTTACCCCGGGCAATCAGTTTGCCACCCCGATGGAGACCGCCGTCGCCGCCTTCGAAGCCGCCAACCCCGGCATCGACGTCGAGATCATCGGCTACCCGCCGAATGACGAAGGCTTCACCAAGCTCAACACCGCCGTGCAGACGGGCCAGGGCGTCGATGTGCTGCGCCTGCCTTCCGACCGCCTGCTGGGCTTTGTCGCCGAAGACCTGATCGCCCCGGCCGAAGACTACATGACGGAAGCGGACCTGGCCGACTACTACCCGAACGTGCTCGACGTCGTGCGCCTGAAGGACAACAAGGCGATGGCCTGGCCGCTCTGGGTGGTGCCCATGGGCATGTACCTGAACACCGATGTCTTTGCCGAGCGCGGCGTCGAGCTGCCCTCCAAGGAGTGGACCTTCGACGAGTTCGTTGAGGTTGCCAAGCAGCTGACCTTCACGCGCGACAACGGCGAGCAGGTCTACGGCTGGTCTGGCTTTGTCGACCCGGGCGTCGTCAACACCTGGCCGCTCTTCATGAACGAAGACCCGTCGGTGCGCCCGCTGGTCGATGGCAAGTTCGGTCTCGCCTCGCCCGCAGCTATCGCCGGCATCCAGCGCTATGCAGATATGGCGCTGGTGCACAAGATCACCCCGCCCGACTTCGGCTCGATGGCCGACGCCGACGTCAAGGGTGGCTTCACGAATGGTCAGTTCGCCATGGTCATCGACGCCACCGGCCCCGCCGCACAGTTCAAGGCCGACGGCGTGAACTACGAGATCTACCCGATCCCGACCGTGGGCGAGAACGACATGGTGACGATCGGCGCCGTGGGCCTGATCGCCGTCGTGGCGCAGGATGACGAGGCGCGCGTCGGCGCCGGCATGGACCTGGCCCGCTACCTGACCAGCGCCGCCGTGCAGGAAGATGTGCCGATCACCGAGAACACGCCGGTGGGCTTCTATCTGGCTCCGGGCGCCCGCGCTTCGGTGCAGGTCGCGCCGCCGCTGGACCAGTTTATCCCCTTCCTGCCCTACATGTACGTCACGCCGATTCTCAAGAACTGGTCGGCGATCACCCGCATCGTCCACCCGGCGCTGCAGAATGTGATCTTTGGCGAGGCCACGGCTGAGGAAGCCATGACCGCCATCGCCCCCGAGATCGACGCGCTGCTCGCAGAGGAAGGCCAGTAACCCAGTCCTACGTTGCCGGTTCCGCCGCCAGTGCCGCCGGCGGAACCGGCAACCCCATCGCAGGGGAGAGGGTCTTTTGGCAACGACTGATATCACCGGCAGTGCGCCGGCGCAGCCGCGGCGCGAAGGGGGCGTCAAGCGCTTTTTCCGGCGCTACGGCTGGAGCTATGCCTTCATTGCGCCCAGTCTGCTGACCTTCAGCCTGTTCGTGCTGATCCCGGTTGTCTGGTCCTTCATCATCTCGTTCCAGGACTTTAGCCTGGTGCGTGGCGGCAGCTGGCAAGAGCCGTGGTACCAGAACTACGTCGTTGCCTTTTCACAGCAGAGCCGCGTCTTCATCATTGCGATCAAGAACACGCTCATCTACAGCGTCTTCACCGTTACCGCCGCCATCTTCTTCGGGCTGATCCTTGCCAGCCTGATCCAGCCGCTCAGCAACTTCCTCAAGAACATCTTCCGCGCCGCCTACTACCTGCCCGCCGTCACCTCGGCGCTGATCGTCGGCATGACGTGGCGCTACATCTTCAACGCCCAGTGGGGCTTTGCCAACTGGATGCTAGGGCTGGTGGGCATCGAACCAGTCCGCTGGCTCTCGGACCCCGATATCGCCCTCGCCAGCATCATCCTCTCGGCCGTGCTCACCATGCCGGCGACGGCGGTGGTGCTCTTTAGCGCGGCCATGGGCAGCGTGCCGCTTGAGTACTACGAGGCGGCCGAGCTCGACGGCGCCGGCCCTATCCGCCGCTGGTGGAGCATTACGCTGCCGCTGATCAAGTCGACCACGCTCTATCTGGTTGTCCTCTACACCATCGCCAGCTTCGAGGTCTTCGACCGCGTCTATGCCATGGTGCCCTCGGGCGTGGCCAACAGCACGCAGACGATTGTGACGCAGATCTACAACAACGCCTTCAAGGAGTTCGACTTTGGCGTCGCGTCGGCCCAGGCCTTCATCCTCTTCCTGATGGTGGCGGCCGTGGCGGTGATTCAGTTCCGCTCCCTGCGCAGCGATGTGGAGTATTGAGATGGCAACCGCACCCATGGCACCCGATGCACCCATCGTTCCGTCTCGCCCGACTCGCCGCAGGGGTCTTTCGATTGGGGGATGGCTGGTGCTGCTCGTCACCTCGGTCATCTCGCTCTTCCCCATGTACTGGCTCTTTGTCAACGCGCTGACGCCGATCACGGCCACGCCCCCGCTCACGCCGATCCTCTGGCCGGCGTGGAGCCTGGACAACTTCCGGCGCTTGCTCGAAGGCAACGTCTACTATTTGAACTGGATGCTGAACAGCCTGCTGATCGCAGCGGCCATCACCATCTGGCACCTCTTCTTCGACAGCCTGGCCGGCTATGCCTTTGCCAAACGGCGCTTCCCGGGCCGCGAGGTGCTCTTCTGGCTGATGCTGAGCACGCTGATGGTGCCGATTCACGTCACCGTCGTGCCGCTCTTTGTGGTGACGAACGAGTTGCACCTGATCGATTCGATCTGGGCGGTGATCCTGCCCGGCACGGCGACGGCGTTCGGCGTCTTCCTCATGCGCCAGTACATCCAGACCCTCCCCTCCGAGCTGGAGGACGCCGCGCGCATCGACGGCTGCAGCGAGCTGGGCGTCTTCATCAACGTGATCCTGCCGCTTTCGATGCCGGCGCTGGGCGCCCTGGCAATCTTTACCTTTGTGCGCCACTGGAACGACTTCCTCTGGCCGTTGATCGCGCTCACCCGCCCGCAGAACTACACGCTCACCGTGGGCGTGGCCAACCTGCAGGGCGAGTTCGCCACCGACTACGGCGTCATCTTCGCCGGGGCGGCGCTGGCGGCACTGCCGATGATCCTCTTCTTCTTCCTCTTCCAGCGCGCCTTTGTAGAAGGTGTGCGCATGGGCGCCGTCAAGGGTTAATACAGGTCAGGGAACACAATGGAAAAGAAGGGCTTTGCCCTGATCGGTGCAGGGTTGTTTGGCGAGCGCCACGCCCAGGCCTACAGCCGCCACCACGCTGTCGACTTTGTCGCGGTCTGCGACCTGAACCTCGAGCGCGCCGAGCAGATTGCCCAGCGCTACGGCGCCGGCTATGCCACGGCCGACTACACCCGCGTGCTGGCCGACCCGTCGATCACCGCCGTCTCCGTCGCCACGCCGGACCACCTGCACCGCGAGATTGCCGTTGCCGCCGCCGCCGCCGGCAAGCAGCTGCTGGTCGAGAAGCCGCTGGCCACCACCGTGGAAGACGCCGAGGCGATCACCGCCGCTGCCAGGCAGCACGGCGTCACGCTCGTCGTCGACTTTCACAACCGCGTCAACCCGCCCATGGTGCAGGCGCGCGACGCCATCCGCCGCGGCGACATCGGCACGCCGCGCTACATCTACGCCCGCCTGAGCAACACCGTAGGCGTGCCGCTGGACATGCTGCGCTGGTCCGGCCGCTCGTCGGCGCTCTGGTTCCTGGCCAGCCACATGGTGGATGTGGTGCGCTGGATGCTGGAGGACGAACCGGCGCGCGTCTACGCCGTCAGCCGTTCGGGCGTGCTGCGCGAGCTGGGGGTGGATACGGTCGACTTCCACGTTGCCACCGTGGAGTTCCGCAACGGTGCGGTCGCGCTCTTCGAGCACGCCTGGATTCTGCCCCGCTCGCACCCCACGGTGAAGGACCTGAAGCTGGAGATTCTGGGCAGCCGTGGCCAGATCAACATCGACGGCTCGCACAACCGCACGCTCGAGCTCTACGGCGAGCGCGCCACCTATCCCGATCTGCTGGCGCCGCCCACGGGGCCGCACCTCACCGGCTTTGTGCTGGACAGCATCGTCCACTTCGTAGATACCGTGACGATCGGCGCGCCGCCCATCGCCACCGGCGACGACGGCACCGCAGTCACTCGCATCCTCTGCGCAATCGAGGACTCGGCGGCGAGTGGGCAGCCGGTGGACCTGTGAGCCAGACTGTGGGGCGCGACATGCTGGTTGTCGGCCTGATGTCGGGCACCTCGATGGATGCCATCGACGCCGCGCTGGTTGAGCTTGGCCCCGACGATGCGCCACGCACCCTGCGCATGCGCGTGCGCCATTTCCTGATGGCGCCTCTGGAGCCGGCGCTGCGCGAGCGGGTGCGCGCCCTGCTCCCGCCCCACGCCGGCAGCACCTCCGGCGTCTGCGAGGTGAACCAACTGCTGGGCGAGGCCTTCGCCGGCGCGGCGCTGGAGCTGCTGCGCGCCGCCGGCTGCGCCCCAGCCGAGGTCGACCTGATCGCCTCGCACGGGCAGACGGTCTACCACCAGGTCGCCGCAGGCGCGGTGCGTTCGACGCTGCAGATCGGCGCGCCGGCGGTGATTGCGGCGCGCACGGGCTGCACCGTCGCCGCCGACTTCCGCACGGCGGACATCGCGCGCGGCGGCGAAGGTGCGCCGCTGGTGCCCTACCTCGATGCGCTGCTCTTTCGCCACCCCACGCTGCGCCGCGCCGTGCAGAACATTGGCGGCATCGGCAATGTCACCTACCTGGCGCCCGGCGCGCCCGCGCTGGCCTTCGACACCGGCCCCGGCAACGTGCTGATCGACGAAGCCGTGCGCCAGTTGAGCGGCGGCCGCCTGCTCTTTGACGAGGATGGGCGTATGGCCGCCGCCGGCGCGCCCGACGAGGAGCTGCTGGCCGACCTGCTGCAGCACCCCTTCTTGCAGCGCCAACCGCCGCGCTCGACCGGGCGCGAACTCTTTGGCCCGACCGAGGCGCAGGAGATCATCACCCGCGCCGCCGCTGCCGGCCTCTCGCCCGAGCAGACGGTGGCGACGATCACGGCCCTCACCGCCTGGAGCATCGCCGAAGCCTGCCAGCGCTACTGTGGCCCGGTCGACGAGATGTGGCTTTCGGGCGGCGGCGCGCGCAACCCCACGCTGCGCGCCATGATCGCCGCCGCCCTGCCCGGCGCGCAGGTGCGCCCGGCCGACGACTTCGGCCTCGACGCCGACGCCAAGGAGGCGGTGGCCTTTGCGCTGCTGGGTTATGCCTGCCTGCACGGCTACCCAGCCGGCATGCCCGGCGTTACCGGGGCCAGCGCGCCGGCGGTGCTGGGCAGCCTGACGCCCGGCGCCAACTACCGCGCCCTGCTGGCCAAGGCGCTCGCCGCCCCCGCCGCAGCGCCAGAGCGGATTGTTCTGGGCTGAGAAAAAGGTACACGGAAACGACGGAGACAACGGGTAAACAACTGCGACCAGGCATGGTTTGTGGCGCAAATGCTCCCGCATTCTTGAGCAGTTCTGTCGTTTCCGTTTTTTCCGTGTCCTTTTCTTGCAGTTGCTTTTGTGAGGGGTTATGTCTGCGCTTGAGAGCGATACGCCGCTGACCGAGGGGCGCAACCCGGCCACCACCCACATCGACGAGGCGAGCGCACGCGAAATTGTGCGCCTGATCAACGCCGAGGATGCGCGCGTGGCCGGCGCCGTGGCCGCAGTGGGCGACCCGATCGCCGCCCTCGCCGAACAGACCGCCGCGCGCATTGCACGCGGCGGCCGCCTGATCTACGTCGGCGCCGGCACGTCGGGGCGGCTGGGGGTGCTCGACGCCTCGGAGTGCCCGCCCACCTTCAGCGTGCCGCCCGGCATGGTGCGCGGCGTCATCGCCGGCGGCCTCGACGCGCTGACCAACGCCATGGAAAACGTGGAGGACCAGCCCGAGAGCGGCGCCCGCGACCTGGCCGCGCTCGATGTTGGGCCGGACGACGTGGTGGTGGGGCTGGCCGCCAGCGGACGCACCCCCTATGTGCTGGGCGCGATCGCCGAAGCACGCCGGCGCGGCGCGCTGAGCGCCGGCGTCACCTGCTCGCACCCCTCGCCGCTGAGCGACGCCGTGGAGATCGTCATTGCCCCCATCGTCGGCCCCGAAGTCATCGCCGGCTCGACGCGCATGAAGGCCGGCACGGCGCAGAAGCTGGTGCTCAACAGCCTGAGCACAACGGTGATGATCCTGCTCGGCAAGAGCTACGGCAACCTGATGGTCGACCTCAAACCGCTCAACGCCAAGCTGCGGCGGCGCGTGGTCGGCATCGTGGCCACCGCCACCGGCCTTTCGCTGGAGGAGGCGCGCACGACGCTCGAGGCGGCCGGTTCGGACACAAAGACCGCAATCGTGATGGCGCTGGCCGGCGTCGACGCCGACGCCGCGCGCCAGCGGCTGGCAGCAAGCGGCGGCCACGTGCGCAAGGCGCTGTAGCCGCATGGAGCTCCTGCTCGCCATCGACGGCGGCGGCACCCACACCCGCGCCCTGGTTGCCACGGCCGAGGGCGCCGTGATCGGGCGGGGCGCAGCGGCGGGCAGCAACCCGCGCGCGCTTGGCTTCGCGCCCGCTACGGCGGCGATTCGGGCCGCAATCGACGCAGCGCTGGCGGCGGCCGGGCTGCCCGCCGAAACGCCGCTCGCCGCGGCCTGCCTGGGCGTTGCCGGCGTCGGCCGCGCCGCTGATCGAGCGCAGTTGCAGGCGTGGGCAGAAGCAGTTGGGCTGGCGCAGCGCTGCCTGGTGGTAACCGACGTCGAGCCGATCCTGGCCGCCGGCACGCCCACAGGCTGGGGCGTGGCGCTGATCAGCGGCACCGGTTCAAGCTGCTACGCCGTGGCGCCCGACGGCCGGTCGCTGCAGGTGGGCGGCTGGGGTTATCTGCTGGGCGATGAGGGCAGCGGCTACGACTTGGCCCTGCGCGCCCTGCGCCTGGCCACGCAGACCGCCGACGGCCGCGCCGATGCCCACGCCCTGCTCGCTGCGCTGCTGGCCGAGTGGGGCCTGGACGCACCCGGCGAACTGGTGGCGCAGGTCTACGAGCGTGGGCTGACGCGCCCCGAATTCGCCGCATTGACGCGGCCGATTGTGAAGCTGGCCGCCGCCGGCGACGCCGACGCGCTGGCGCTGATCGACCACGCCGCCGCCGACCTGGCGCTGCTGGCCACCACCGCCGCCCGCCGCCTGGAGCTGGAGGGCCCGCCGCTTGCCCTGGCCGGCGGGCTGCTGGGCGCCAGCGCCGAGCTGCGTGCACGCCTGGCCGCACAGCTGGGCCCGGGCTGGCCGCCCGCCACCTGGGTGGAAGACCCGGCGCAGGGCACGCTGCTCCTCGTCCGCCGCCTGCTGAACGGCTGACCGTCGCCCCGCGCCGAACATTCCAGCCATCCTGCCGATAACAGAACGGCCACCGCCTCCCCGCCAAGAGCGCCGGTGGCCGTTTCGTTTTGCCGCGTGAACACGCCAGTTTCCGAAAACGATTTTCACGTGGCGCACAAATTGGGTATTGACAATGGCCTGCAGCAGGTCTACAATTCCATATAACAAAAATGATTTTTATTGTATAAAAATCACATGAGGTGAATGTTTGCACTACATCCCCTCATGCTCCGGCCAGCAGCAAGCCCGCCGCCCCCCGCAAACGTCACCCTACACCAGCAGGGATACCCACCGTCATGGCTCCAAAGACAACCGGCGCCGGCTCCGACAACCCCTACAACATCCGGGCCGTCGAGCGCACGCTCCTCCTCCTCAACACGCTCGCCGACGGCAAACCGCGCACCCTGGTTGAGCTGAGCGACGCCATCGGCCTGCACAGCAGCACCACCTTCCGCCTGCTCTCCACGCTCGCCGCCGGCCACTATGTCCAGCGCGACGAGCAGACCGGCCGCTACGGCGTCGGCCTCGCCTGCCTCGAGCTGGCGCATGCCTTCCTGGCGAGCAACGACATCCGCGCCGCCGCCCTGCCCGAACTCGAGCACCTGCGCGACGCCACCACCGAGACCGTCCACCTGGCCCTGCTCGACAAGATGGAGGTGGTCTACCTCGAGAAACTGCCCGGCCTGCACGCCGTGGGGCTGATGTCCTCGCGTGTGGGCGGCCGCTCGCCCAGCTACTGTACGGGCGTCGGCAAGGTGCTGCTCGCCGGGCTTGACCCCGACGCCGTGCGCGCCCACTTTGCCGACCACACCCTGCACGCCTTTACCGGCAACACGCTCGATACGCTGGACAAACTGATGGCCGAGCTGGCCCAGATCCGCGCCGCCGGCTACGGCTTCGACAACGGCGAGCACGAGCGCGAGGTGCGCTGCGTGGCCGCCCCCATCTACGACATGACGGGCAAGGTGATCGCCGCCGTCAGCGTCTCGGGACCGGCCAGCCGCATGGACCCGGTGAAGGAGCAGACCCGCCTGATCGACCATGCGCTGGAGTCGGTACAGCGCATCTCGGCCCGCCTTGGCTACCGCGGCGCGCCCCTGCCCGTGACCGATACGCCGCTGCGCAGCCGGCGCAAAGTGGCCGCCCGTTAACCCGCAGCAACTTCCGCATTCCGTTCAGCCAGAAAGCGACGCCATCCCATGCGCAAGGTCATCCAGACTCGCACCCGAACGCCCGACCCGGCAGTGCTCGAAGGGTTCAAGGCCCTCCTCTCCATTTACAGCCCCTCGTGCGTGGTGGCCGATTGCCAGGAGCGCATGGGTGTGATGCACAGCGCGCTGCGGCCGCTCACCACCAAGACCCGCTTTGTGGGCCCGGCGCTCACGGTGCAGTTGGAGCCCGGCAACCAGGTCGACTGCCTCGACGCGCTGGCCGTGGCCGAAGCGGGCGATGTCGTCGTGGTCGACGCGGCGGGCGAGACGGAGACCTCGATCTGGGGCGGGCTGATGTCCGGCCTCTGCCTGATGAAGGGTGTGGTGGGCGCCGTGGTCGACGGCGGCATCCGCGATACCGACGAGACGCGCGACCTCGGCTTTATGATCTTCTCGCGCAGCGTGGTGCCGCGCTCGACGCACAGCCCCTACTCGGGCCGCATGGAGCCGATCTCGATCAACGTGACGATCCAGTGTGGCGGCGTGGTGGTGCAGCCGGGCGACCTGGTGCTGGGCGACGAGATCGGCGTGGTGGTGATCCCGCTCGAGCAGGCGGCCGACGTGCTGGCCAAGGCCCAGGCGCAGGCCGAGCGCGAAGAGCAGACGCGCGCCAAGATTCGCGAAGGCAAGACGGTTGAGCAGTTGCTGGCGGAGTTTGGCCGCCTGTAGGCCGGTTACGCACGCGCTGCGGCGCGTTTGAAGGAGGGTGCTGTGAGCACATTCAGCGGGGAAGAACAACGGCTGCGCGTGCGCCGTTTGCAGCAGCAGATGGCGCAGCAGGGGATCGAGCTGCTGGTCTGCCGTCTGCCCGAGAACGTCGTCTACATTGCCGACACGTGGCCGCACCACGCCATTTCGGTGGCCGTGCTGCCCGCCGAGGGCAAGCCCACGCTGCTGATCCCCGCCGTCGAAGCCGAGTACGGCAACACGGAGTGGGCCGAGGTTGTGCCCTTTGGCTGGGCGCTGCTCAAGGACCCCGACCTCTACGCCAGCTACCGCCGCCTGCTGGGCGATTTCGCCGCTCGCTTGAGCTCAGGCGCGCGCGTTGGCGTCGAGCAGCAGTTGGAGACGACGGGCGCACCCTACCGCCATGCCGAGCCGGTGATCCCCGCCCAGCCCTGGGCGCAGCTGCTGGCCACCCTCTTTGCGCAGGCCGAGCTGGTGGACTGCAGCGAGCTGATGCAGCGCGCCAAGCTGATCAAGACCCCCTACGACCTTGCACGGCTGCGCGTGGCCAACGAGCTGGCCGAGATGGGCACGCGCGCCTTCCTCGAGCAGTTGCGGCCGGGCATGACCGAAGTCCAGGTCAGCGCGCTGATCGAAGGCACGATTCGCAGCGCGGGCGCCGGATACAAGGGCGCGCGCCTGGTCTGGGCCGAAGCCGAGATCGCCTCCGGCCCTAACACCGCCAAGGCGAACCTGCTCATCCCCTCCACAAACCGGGTGATTGAGGAGGGCGACCTGGTGATGGTCGAAATGGCGACCGTGGCCGACGGCTACTACTCGGACCTGACCTACATGGCCGTGGCCGGCGAGCCGAGTGCCCGCCAGCGCGAGGTGCACAACGCCGTGCTGGCCGCGCAGCAGGCCGCGGCGCACGCCATCCGCCCCGACGTGCTCGAATGGGAGGTGGACGCCGCCGCCCGCAGCGTGCTCATCGATGCCGGGCTGGGCGAGCACTTTGTGCACGTCACCGGCCACGGCCTGGGCTTCCGCTTTCACGAATCGGCGCCCTTCCTGATGCCGGGCGGGCAGCTGCCGCTGGCCGAGGGCATGGTGACCAGTGTCGAACCCGGCGTCTACATTCCGGGCTTTGGCGGCATCCGCATCGAGGACAACGTGGCCGTGGGCGTCGATGGGGCGATCTTCCTCTCGACGCCGCGCCGGCCCTGGTGAGCGGATCGAGAAGCGAGAAGTCGCCGGCAGGCGTGCAGGCAGGACAGGCAGTCCAGGACAGAGCCATGAGCGCACCAGAGACCGAAGCAGAGAGCGGGCCACTCCTGACCGATGAGGAGCTGCTGCAGTTTGCAGGGCGGACGGGCGTTGTTGTGGCCTTTGGCGAAACCATGCTGCGCGACACCCCGGCCGACATGCAGCGCCCCGAGCAGACCCGCCTTGTTCACCTTTCGCTGGCGGGCAGCGAATGCACGGTGGCGATGATGCTGGCCCGGCTGGGCATCCCCTCCGCCTACATCAGCCGCCTGCCGGACAATCCCTATGGCTGGCTGGTGCGCGACACGCTGCGCAGCCAGGGTGTGGGCGTCGAGCAGCTGGTCTGGGCGCACCAGGCCGAACCGATTGGCCGCTACATCTACGACATCGGCCGCACGCCCCGCCCCAATGTGGGCTGGTACCAGCGCATGTACTCGGCGGCCAGCCGACTCGACGCGGGCATGGTGGACTGGGCCACGGCGCTCGCCGACTGCCGCCTCTTCCACACCACCGGCATCACCTTTGGCCTGGCCGCCCACAGCGGCTACGCGAACAACCCGCTGCTCGCCGCCTTCGAGGAGGCCATGAGCCTGCGCCCGGCTGACTGCCTGGTGGGGCTGGACTTCAACTACCGCTCCACGCTCTGGTCGCCCGAGCAATGCCGCGCCACGCTGACGCCAATTCTCGAGTACCACGTCGACGTTCTGCTGACCGGCATCTACGAGATGGCGCAGTTCTATGGCATCGGCTGCGGCCGCTACAGCGCCGAGGCGGTGCTGCGCGGCGAGGCACAGGTGCTCGAGGATGACGACCTGCGCGCGTTTGGCAAGGCCGTCCATGCCCGCCTGGGCACACGCGTGGTGGCCGTCACCATGCGCTCGCCTGAGAGCATGGAGATGCACCACTGGGAGACGGCCGCTATCGACGACCGCGGCAACTTCTTCCGCTCGCCCGCCGTGCGCTCGATCCTGCTCATGGACCGCCTGGGCGGCGGCGACACCTGGACGGCCGGCTTCTACTACGGCCTGCTTACCGAGGGGCTGGGGGCAGCCGGGCTCGCCAAGGGCGTACAGGTGGGCGACGCCGCCACCTGCCTTAAGCAGACGCTGATGTTCGACCTGCCCATCGTCAATCGCAGCGAGATTCAGGCGCTGCTCTCGAGCAACCCGGCCACCGTGGGCCGGCAGACCGTTCGCTAGCGCACGCCGCGCCCCCGGCGCTGCGCTGCAATTCCGCAGCATCGCAGCAATCACGTTGCCCATTGCTTCCCGTGCCTCACGATCAGCAAGGAGTCTGACTGTGACCTACCCCAGAGCGTTCTCGCACATCGGTCTCTCGGTGCCCGACCTGGACCACGCCGTGCAGTTCTACAGCGACGTCTTCGGCTTCTATGTGATCATGCCGCCGACCGATGTGGAGGAGGAGACCGAGACCGCAATCGGCGTCATGTGCAACGACGTCTTCGGCGCCGGCTACGGCGGTTTCCGCATTGCCCACATGGCCACCAGCGACGGCATCGGCATCGAACTCTTCCAGTTCCGCAATGCCGAGCAGCCGGCCAACAACCTGGAATTCTGGAAGACCGGCCTCTTCCACTTCTGCGTGCAGGACCCGGACCTGGAGGGGCTGCTCGCCCGCGTACAGGAGCACGGCGGCAAGGCGCGCATGGCTGTGCGCCACTACTACCCCGGCGAGAAGCCCTATCGCATGGTCTATGTGCAGGACCCGTTCGGCATCGTCTTCGAGATTTACAGCCACAGCTACGAGCTGACCTACTCGGCCGGCGCCTACCAGCACGCGCTGGAGTAGCGACGGCGCGAGCCGCAAGACAATTCTTTGTGTATTACGGGCAGGGAGAGCAGCAATGGCGCAGTTCAAGGTGTACGTCAGCGATTACGACTATCCGGACCTGGCGATCGAGCGCAGCGTGCTCGAGCCGATCGGTGCCGAGGTGATTGGCCTGCAGTGCCGCACCGGCGAAGGGCTAGCCGAACAGGCCGCCGACGCCGACGCCATCCTGCAGCAGTACGCCAAAATCATGGCGCCCACCATTGCCAGGCTCACGCGCTGCAAGGCGATCTGCCGCTACGGCATCGGCGTCGACATCGTCGATGTCAAGGCCGCCTACGCGCATGGCATGGTTGTGACCAACGTCCCGGACTACTGCATCGACGAGGTGGCGGACCACACGATCAGCATGGGCTTTATGCTCATGCGCCGCATTCCGCAATACAACCGGGCCACGCACCAGGGCGAGTGGCACTGGGCGGCCAGTGGCGGGCCGATCACCCGCTTTCGCGCCGCAACCTGGGGGCTGGTGGGCTTTGGCCGCATCGCGCAGAACATTGCCCGCAAGCTGCAGGTCTTCGGCTATCGCGTCATCGCTTTCGACCCCTACGTCTCGGCCAGCCTGATGGGCAGCTTCGGCGTCGAGAAGGTGGAGCTTGATGCGCTCGTCGCCGAAGCGGACGTCGTCAACGTCATGTGCCCCTACACGCCCGAGACCCACCACATCATCAACGCCGCCACGCTGGCGCGCATGAAGCCCGAAGCGGTGCTCGTCAACTGCGCCCGCGGCAAGTGCGTCGACAACCAGGCGCTATACCGCGCGCTGGTCGCGGGACAGATTGCCGGCGCCGCGCTCGACGACACCGAAGAAGAGCCTGCCAAAATGGACGCATGGTCGCCGGCGCAGAACCCGCTCTTTACGCTCGAAAACGTCGTCATCACGCCCCACGTCGCCTACGTCTCGCAGCAGTCGCTGGCCGAATGCCGGCAGATTGCCGCCGAAAACGCACGCGAAGTGCTGCTGGGGCGCCCGCCGCTCAACCCGGTCAAACCCTAATCAAGCCGCACGTTGACCCTTGTGCTTCCCATCTCTATTTCCCGATCAGGAGGATTGCCATGAAGAAGCAGCTGTTCCGACTCTTTATCCTGCTTGGCGTGGTCGCGCTGCTGGTGGCCTGCGCCGCGCCCGTCGCGCCGGCCCCTGCCGCCGAAGCGCCGGCCGAAGAAACCGCTGCGCCGGCTGAGGAATCCGCCGCCGCCGCAGTCGATTACGCCAGCTACGCCCCGGTTGGCGGCGCGATGACGCCGGTTGCGCTCGAAGCGGGCGCGCAGGCCAGCTGCGCCGACCTTGGCTTCGAGGCCGGTTCGCCCATGCGCATTGCCTACATGCCGCCCGCCACCGAGTTCAACTACTACATGGCGATCGGCGCCGGCATTGAGCAGCAGGCCGCCGAACTGGGCGCCGAGACCTTTATGCTTGCCCCGCAGAGTGGTTCGGACATTGCCGGCCAGATGGGCATGATCCAGGACGTGATGACGCAGGATGTGGACGCCATCATCCTCTCGACGCACGACGAGAACGCCGCTGCGCCGCTGGTAGAGCAAGCCGTTGCGCAGGGCATCGCCGTCATCATCGTCAACTCCGACATCCCCAAGTTCCCCACGCCGGTACACGGTGTAGTGGGCTACAGCCAGCGCGGCGGCACCACCAAGGAAGGGCAGTACATTCTGGACATGGTAGGTGGCGAGGCCAAGGTGGGCGTGCTTGAAGGGCTGCCCGGCTACCACTCCACCGAGCGCATTGGCGGCTTCCTCGATGCATTCGCCGACCAGCCCGGCATGGAGATCGTCGCCACCCTGCCCACCGAGTGGAACGTCGAGACCGGCAACAAGGCCATGACCGACATGCTGCAGGCCCACCCCGAGATCAACGTGGTGGTGACCGCGAATGACTACATCGCCATCGGCGCCGCACGCGCGGCCGAGGCCCTGGGCCGCACCGATGTGCTGCTCTTTGGCAACGACGGCGACACCACCGGCCTTGAGGATATCGCAGCCGGCAAGTGGACCGCCACCGTCAACACCACGCCCTTCGTCATGGGCCAGGTGGTGCTCCAGGTTGCGGTGGACTGCCTGAACGGCGCCTTCCCCGGCGGCTGGGTCGAGACGCCGACCACGATCGTCGACGCCACCAACGCCGCCGAGTTCCTGTGCAAGCCCGAGAACCTCTTCCCGGCCCCGGCCGAGAGCTACGAGTGCCCCAGCTAGGACCTCATCGCCTGCGCTTGATTCGCTGAATGGTTAGACCAGGCGAGCGCGTCCACTCGCTCCCCGCTCCGGGTGGGCGCGCTCGCCAAAGGATGAGACGATGGCTCCTGTGCAACTGGCAGACCCAACCGCCCCGCCCGCCACCCCGATAACGGCTTCCGCCCCGCCGCCTGCGCCGCCCGCACCTGCGGCCGACGCTGCCCCACTCTGGGAGCTGCGCCGCATCTCGAAGTCCTTCCCGGGCGTACAGGCGCTGGACGGCGTCTCGCTGCAGCTGCTGCCGGGCGAGGTGCACGCGCTGCTGGGCGAAAACGGCAGCGGCAAGAGCACGCTCTGCAAATGCATCGCCGGCGTCTACAGCCCGGATGCAGGCGAAGTGCTCTACCGCGGCGCGCCCGTGGTGGTGAATACGCCGCTCGAGGCACGCGGCTATGGGGTCGCCACGATCTACCAGGAGTTCTCGCTGGTGCCCACGCTGAGCGTGGTGGAGAACATCTTTCTGGGTCGCCCCTTGCGCCACCCCACGCTGCGCACGCTCGATTGGCCGGCCATGCGCGCCCAGGCCGCCGAACTGCTGCGCGCGCTCGAGATGGAGATCGACCCCGACGTCGCCGTGCGCACCCTCTCGGTGGCCGAGCAGCAGCTGGTGGAGATCGCCAAGGCGCTCGCCATCGACTCCTCGCTGCTGATTATGGACGAGCCGACCGCGGCCCTGGGCCTGGCCGAGACCGAGCGGCTGCTGACCCTGATCCGCCAACTGGCAGCACAGGGCAAGGCGATTCTCTACATCTCGCACCGCCTGGACGAGGTCTTTGCCCTCTGCGACGTCGCCACCATCGTCAAGGATGGCAAGCTGGTGCTGGCGCGCGAGCCTGTGCGCAACCTGAGCATGGACGCAGTGGTGCGCAGCATGGTGGGCGTTGATATCGACGAGCACTACCCAAAGCAGGCGCAGGAGCTGGGCGCGCCGGTGCTCGAGGTCGAGCATCTGTCGACGGAGAAGGGCGTCAACGACGTCAGCTTCACCATCCACGCCGGCGAGGTCTTTGGCCTGGGCGGCATGGTGGGCGCCGGCCGCACCGAAATTGCGCGCGCCATCTTTGGCGTAGACAGGATTACGGCCGGTGTCGTGCGTCTTGCGGGACAGGAGGTCCATTTTGGCACGCCCTCGCAGGCGATTGCCGCCGGCGTGGGGCTGGTGCCCGAGAACCGCAAGGCCGATGGACTCTTCTTCAACTTCGACGGCCCGCCCAACATCACCATCTCGCTGCTGCGCCGTATCCTGCGCGGCGGCCTGCTGAACCTGGGCCGCGAGCGCGAAATCGGCGAATCCTACGTCGATACGCTGCACATCAGCCGCAACGCCCTCGAGCGCTCGGTGCAGTTTCTCTCGGGCGGCAACCAGCAGAAGGTCGTGATCTCGCGCTGGCTCTTCTCGCAGGCCAGGCTGCTGATCTTTGACGAGCCAACGCGCGGCATCGACATCGGCGCCAAGCAGGATGTCTACCGCGTGATGAACGAACTGACGGCGCAGGGCATCGCCATCCTGCTGATCAGCTCCGACTATCCCGAACTGCTCGCCATGAGCGACCGCGTGGCCGTAGTGCGCGACGGCCGCATCCTGCACACCTCCGCCGGGCAGCGGCTGACGGAGCACCAGCTCACGGCCATCGCCTCGGGCGTCGCGCTCGCCACCGAGGCGCAGCCGTAGCAACACCTTTGCCGCTGCGACCAGCACGCGGCTTTGCGCCGGCAGCTTGCTCCCCAGGCGCGCCGGGCTTCCCGCTCCCGCCCACTTACTCCCTGCACAAAGGGGAACCTTCCAATGCTCAGCCGACTCTCCCGCTCCCAACTCGCAGGTCCCCTGGCCGCGCTGCTGCTGGTGATCGTCGTCATCAGCTTGACGACCGACCGCTTCCTGGACGCGCAGAACATGGTCAACGTGTCGCTGCAGGTGAGCACTGTGGCGATCATGGCGATCGGTTCGACGCTGGTCATTCTCACCGGCGGCATCGACCTGTCACCGGGTGCGATGGTGGCGCTGATCAGCTGCGCGCTGGCCATCTTCGCCAAAAACTGGGGCATCCCCTGGCCGCTGGCGGTGATGATGGTGCTGGCGCTGGGCGCGCTGCTGGGCGGCATCAACGGCTTCATGAGCACCTATGCGCGTATCCCCTCCTTTGTCGTCACCCTGGCGACGATGAGCATCTTCCGCGGGCTGGCCTTCTACATCACAAACGGCTCGCCGATCTTCTCGGTCTCGCCGCAGCTCTCACAGCTCTTCTACGGCCGCTTCCTCGGCATCCCGCTGCCCTTCTACTATGTGATCGGCGCCTATGCGCTGGCGGCCTTCTTCCTGCGCTACACCGCGCTGGGGCGCTCGATCTATGCCGTGGGCGGCAACGAATCGGCGGCGCGGCTCTCGGGCATCCGCGTACACCGCGTGCGCATGCTGGCCTTTGTGCTGGCCGGCCTGATGGCTGCCTTTGCCGGCGTGCTGATGACGGCGCGCCTCGATTCGGGCTCGCCCAACTACGGCACGGGCATGGAACTGCAGGCGATTGCAGCCGCCGTGATTGGCGGCGCCAGCCTGGTGGGCGGCTACGGCAACATCATCGCCACCCTCTTTGGCGCCCTGACGGTGGCCCTGGTGCAGAACGGGCTGAACCTCAACGCCGTGCCCACCGCCTGGCAGAACATCATTCTCGGCGTCATTCTGGCGCTGGCGGTCTTTGTGGATATGTGGCGCGCCGACCTGGGCGCGCTGCTGGGGCGCGTCACCCACCGGGGCGGCGCGGCCAAGCCGGCCCCAGCGCGCAGCTCCAGTGCAGGCAGCGACTGAAGCGACAAGTCGATTCGGGCAGTGTCAGAAGCAAGGAGACTCACAATGAGTGCGGCACGGAAGTGGATGGGAGTGAGCTTGCTGTTGGCAGTGGTGATGCTCTTTGGTGCGTGCACCGTGCCCGTGCAGCCGGCCGCCGACAGCGCGGCTCCGGCGGCGGCGGCCGACCACAGCGCCGACGAGTACATCTACGTCTCGGCGATGGGCAACCTGGAGTTCTTCAACGCCCACAAGTACGGGTGGGAGTGGGCCGGCCAGGAGCTGGGCGTTACCGCCAGCTATGTGGGCCCGGCCGAGTACGACATCAACGCCATGTCGGCAGCATTTGACCAGGCAATCGCGCGCCAGCCCAAGGGCATCGCCGTCTTCGGCGTCGAACCCGTGCTGCAGCCGCAGATCGACAAGGCGATCGAGGCCGGCATCCCGGTCGTCACCATTCTGGGCGACGTCGCCGGTTCGAAGCGACTGGCCTTCGTCGGCTCGTCGCAGTTCGAGCTGGGCTTCAAGGGCGGCGAGAAGCTGGCCGAAGCCATGGGCGGCGAGGGCAAGATCGCCATCCTCAGCATCCCCGGCGTGGGCATGTTCGACGAGCGCGAAGAGGGCTACCGCGCCGCCTTCAACAACTATCCGGGCATCGAAGTGGTGCAGGTGGGTGACACCAAGGCCGACTCCGTGACGGCGCTCAGCGCAGCCAAGGACATCCTGCAGCGCTTCCCCGACCTGGCAGCCTTTGCCGCCACCGATTCCACCGGCGGCATGGCGGCAGCCACCGCCGTTGAGGAAGCCGGCAAGGTGGGCGCGGTCAAGGTGATCTCGATGGACCGCAACTCCGACGTGCTGCAGAAGATCAAGGACGGCGTGGTGACGGGCACCGTGGCGCAGAACGACGCCGCGATGGCCTTCTGGGCGCTGCAGTACCTGGTTGACTACAACTACCACCAGGCGCCGCTGACCAGCGACAACACCGCCGCCGCGGCGTTGGCCGCCCCCAGCAGCGTGATCATGGCCGCCAACTACGTCGACGCGTCGAACCTTGATTACTACCTGCAGGCCAACGAGACCTACGTGCCCTGACGGGGAGTGACGGAGCAAGCCGGTCTGCGGCGTCCGTATGGGCGCCGCAGACCGGTTCTCTGCTGAGTCTGCGAATGAACGATTGTCTTGATGAGCGAGCAAGGGCGCCCGTGATGAGCGAAGTCCTCTCTGTCGAGCACCTGGTCAAGAGCTATCCCGGCGTGCGCGCCGTCGACGACGTGAGCTTTGCGCTGGAGCGGGGTGAAATCCTGGCCCTGCTGGGCGAAAACGGCGCCGGCAAGAGCACGCTGATGCAGATCCTCTGCGGCGCGGTGGCCCCCGATGCGGGCACGATCACGCTCGAGGGCACGCCCGTCGCCTTCAGCTCGACGCACGACGCGATCCAGGCCGGCGTGAGCATGGTCTTCCAGGAGCTGTCGTTGGTAGGCGGCCTCTCGATTGCCGAGAACATCTTTGCCGGGCGCCAGCCGGTTGGCCCGCTGCAGATCATTCGCTGGCGCGCGCTGCACCAGCAGACGCGCGCGTTCCTGGCGCAGTTTGGGCTGGAGCTGGACCCGCGTACCCTCGTCAAACAGCTCTCGCTCGGCCAGCAGCAGATCCTCGAAATCCTCAAGGCGATCTCGACGCAGCCCAAGGTGCTCCTGCTCGACGAGCCAACCTCCTCGCTCTCCGAATCGGACACGGCCTTCCTCTTCGAAAACATCCGCCGCCTGCGCGACGCGGGCATCTCCTTCATCTACATCACCCACAAGCTCTCCGAGGTCTTCGAAATTGCCGACCGCGTGCTGGTGCTGCGCGACGGCCAGAGCGTGGGCAGCCGGCCAATCGGCGAGGTGACCGAGGCCGACCTGGTGACGATGATGGTGGGGCGCAAGATCGAATCGCTGCACGGCACAACGGGAGAGATTGCGGCCGACGCTGCCGAAGCGCTCTCTGTGCAGGGGCTGGGCCGGCGCGGCTCCTTCGCTGACGTCTCGCTCACGCTGCGGCGCGGCGAGATTGTGGGGCTTGCCGGGCTGGTGGGCGCCGGCCGCACCGAACTGGCGCGCGCGATCTTTGGGCTGGAGCCGGCCGATGCAGGCGAAATCCGGCTGAATGGCGCGCCGATCACAATCCGCAGCCCGCGCACGGCCATTGCCCAGCGGCTGGCCTATGTGAGTGAGGACCGCAAGGGGCAGGGGCTTTACCTGAGCATGACGGTGCGCGAGAACCTCGTCGCCTCGACACTGGACAAGTTTACGACCGCGCTGGGCGTGCTGCGCCGGCAGGGGATTGTGGAGCATGCCGAGGCGGCGGTGCACGACTATCGCATCGCCACGCCTTCGATCGAGCGGCTCGTCTGGAACCTTTCGGGCGGCAACCAGCAGAAGTGTCTGCTCGCGCTCTGGCTGGCGATCGAGCCGCAGGTGCTGCTGCTGGACGAGCCGACGCGCGGCGTGGATGTGGGCGCCCGCGCCGAGATCTACCAGCTTCTGCGCAGCACGGCGGCAGAGGGTACGGCGGTCCTGCTCATCTCCTCCGAACTGCCCGAACTGATTGGGTTGTGCGACCGCATCCTCGTCATGCGCCAGGGACGGCTGGCGGGCGAGGTGGCATGCGCCGACTTTTCCGAAGAGCGGATTCTCTCGTATGCCGCGGGTGTTGCGCAGCGCGCGCCCGCGACCCACCCGTAGGCCGGCAAACGATGGCGACCGAGCGTGAAAGTGAACAGAATGCGGGGCAGGGCGCGGCGCAGACGAGCGGGCTGAAGAGCCGGCACGAGAACGCGCTGGGCGGGCCGGCAGCACGCGGCGCCGGCCGGCGCTCGCTGACGGCCATGCGCGAATTTGTGCTGCTGGTGGTGATCGTCGTCTTTGCCCTCGTCATGGCCTTCCTGAACCCGATCTTCGTCAATCGTCTGAACATCGAGGCGATCCTGCTCGCGCTTTCGGTCGAGGCGACAATCGCGATCGGCATGGTAATCCTGATCATCTCGGGCGGGCTGGACCTGTCGGTGGGTTCCACGCTGGCGCTCAGCGGCGTCGTGACCGGCCTGGCCATGACGGCGTTCGCGATCCCCGTGCCGCTCGCCATTCTACTCGGCCTGGGCGCCGCGCTGCTGATTGGCCTCTTCAACGGCCTGCTGATCGCCAAGCTCAAGATCAACCCCTTCATCACCACGCTGGGCACCATGATTGCCGTACGCGGTCTGGTGCTGGTGATCGCCGAGGGGCGCGCCGTGCTCAACCTGCCCGAAGCGTTCAACCAGATTGGCCAGGGGCGTTTCCTGGGCGTCCAGTACCCCATCTACGTGGTGCTGCTGCTGACCGTGGTGGGCGACCTGCTGCTGCGCAACACCCGCTTCTTCCGCCAGAACTACTACGTGGGCGGCAACGAGCGGGCGGCGCGCGTCTCGGGCATCAACGTCGATCGCGTCAAGCTCTTCAACTACTGCCTGGTGGCGGGGCTGGCCGGCGTGGCGGGCATCCTGCTCACGGCGCGCTTTGGCTCGGCCTCGGTCACGGTGGGCTCGGGTGTGGAGCTGCGCGTGATTACGGCCGCCATCATCGGCGGCGCCAGCCTCAACGGCGGCGAAGGTTCGGTGCTGGGCGCGTTTCTGGGCGCGCTCTTTATGGCCATGCTGGCGAATGCGCTGAACCTGCTCGGCGTCGATGTCTACTGGCAGAACCTGATCACCGGCATGTTCCTGATCCTGGCCGTGGTCTTTGACGTTCTGAACGAGCGCCGCCGCCTGGCGCGCGGGGTCTGATCCGCCCGGCGCAGGCGGGGCAACGAAAGTGAAGACAGAGATGCTGCACGGTGCGCTGGTTCCCAACCTGACCTTCTTCGACGAGGACGGCTCGCTCGACCTGGAGACGACGCGCCGGCACATGCGCTGGCTGCTGCGCTGCGGCGCCGATGGTCTCTTCCTCACCGGCACCTACGGCTCCGGCCCAATGATGACACTGGACGAGCGCGCCCAGCTCTTCCGCCTGGCCAAGGAGCTGGTGGCCGACTTCCCGGGCCGCTCGCTGCTGGCACACGTGGGCTGCATCGATACGCAGTCGACGGTGGAGCTGGCCCAGGTCGCGGCGCAGGTTGGCGTCGACGCCGTCAGCGCCATCCCCTCGTTCTACTACAAGAACAGCGAAGCCGACGTGCTCGAGTTCTACCGGGCGCTGGTGCGCGCCGTCGATCTGCCCGTCTTCGCCTACAACAACCCCGAGGTCGCGCGCTTTGCTTTTACGCTCAACACCGTGCGCAAGCTGAAAGAGATGGGGCTGGCCGGCATCAAGGACAGCCAGATGGACATTGGCTTTGTGAGCACCCTCTATTACGAGAACAAGCTGGCCGGGCGCGACTTCCAGCTGATCGTGGGCAGCTCGAAGGGCTGGCTGCCCTTCTACCAGATGGGCATCCGCGCCATGATCGCCGGTCAGAGCAACTGGGCGCCCGAGATCATTACGCGCCTGGTGGCGGCCACAGCAAGCGGCGACTGGGCGCAGGCCGAACGCGTCTATCTGGTGATGATGGAGCTGAGCCGCCGCGTGCAGGTGGCCGAGAGCATCATCGCCTCGCACATGGCGCTGCAGGCGCGCGGCTTTGCGGCAGGCTACCCGCGCCGGCCACTCGCGCTGCCACCCAGCGGCGACCCCCGCTACGCCGCCGTGCGCGACGCGCTGCGCTGGGCCTGCGCCGAGCTGGGCATTGAGCCGACAATCCGCGACGAACCCACCCCCGCAGCGCAACTCGCCGCACGCAGCACAGCGGACGGGTAAGGAGAAGAGAAAACACAGCTGAAAAAGTACACGGAAACGACGGAAACAACGGGGATGGTGAGCTGAGCAGGCACGCGTGGTCGAGACAACCACGTGGCCGCAGTTGCACTTCCCGTAGTTTCCGTTTTTTCCGTGTACTTTTTCGCTGTTCTTGTCCGGAAAAACGGTGGTTGACAAGGCGGGCACGCCTTCCTATAATGGAAGCACAAATGGTTATATCAACGTAACCACTTCCCGAGGCCCGCCGTGCAGCTCAAGCAGCTCGACAAGGGCAGCCACACCCCCCTCTATCTCCAGCTCGCCGCCGCGCTCACCGGCGACATCGCTTCCGGCGCCCTCAAACCGGGCGACCGCATCCCCTCTGAGCGCGAGCTGGCCGCACAGCTCGGCGTCAGCCGCATTACGGCGCGCCTGGCCGTCGACGCACTGCTCGAAGGCGGGCTGGTCTATCGCGAGCAGGGGCGCGGCACCTTCATCGCCGAACGCAAGATGCACGGCCTCAAGGGCTTCCTCAGCTTCACCGAAGACATCCTCGAGCGGGGCATGCAGCCCAGTTCGCGCGTGCTGGCGCAGGAGGTGGTGACGCCCGACGAGGCTATCCGCGTGGCGCTGCGGCTGCAGCCGGGCGAACGTGCGCTGCGCCTGGTGCGCCTGCGCCTGGCCGATGGGGAACCGGTGGCCCTGCAGTTCTCCTTCCTGCCCGCGCAGCTCTGCCCCGGGCTGGAAGCGGTCGACCTCAACGACCAGTCGCTCTTTGGCGTGCTGCGCGCCCGCCACTTTATCCACCCCGTCTGGACCGAGGCCGAGGTGGAGGCCGCCGGCGCCACACCCGAAGAGGCGCGCGCGCTCGACATGGCCCCCGGTGCCCCGGTGCTGGTGGTGCGCGGCCTCACCTTTACCGAATCCTTCGAGGTGGTGGAGAGCGTGCGCACCGTCTACCGTACGCTGCTGCCGCTCTACATCGGCCGCCAGAGGCTCTGACCGTGGACACACACTATCTGGCTGTCGACATGGGCGGCACCAAGGTTGCCGCTGCACTGGTGGATGGCGCCGGCCGCATCCGCGCCGCCGTGCAGCAGCCCACCTGCCAGGAGGGGCCGGCCGCCGGCATTGCGCAGGTCATCGCGCTGCTGCGCCAAGTGCTGCAGGGGGCAGGCAGCGCGGCCGGCAAGCTTCGCGCCGTGGGCATTGGCATCCCCGCCGTGCTGGCCGAAGACGACGGCGTGATCTGGGCGCCGAACCTGGCCGGCTGGCGCGATGTGGATCTGGCGACGCCGGTGGCGCAGGCGCTGGGGCTGCCGGTCGCCATCGAGTACGACGGCCACACCGCCACCCTGGCCGAATGGTGGTTGGGCGCCGGGCAGGGCTGCGCCAACTTTGCCGACGTGATCATTGGCACGGGGATCGGCGGAGGGCTGGTGCTGGGCGGGCGGTTGGTGCGCGGCGTCAACCGGCTGGCGGGCGCGGCAGGCTGGTTCGCCGTCGGGTCGGCTGGGCTGCACAAGCCCGAACGCCCGGCGCGCGAGCGTTCGCTAGGCACGTGGGAGGCGCAGGCTGCCGGGCCGGGCATCGCGCTGCGGGCGCAAGCAGCCGGCTTGCCCTATGCCGACGCCGCCGAGCTCTTTGCCGCCGCCGCTGCGGGCGACGCCGCGGCGCAGGCGCTGCTAGACGAGACGGCGGCGATCATCGGCGCTGGGGTGGCCAACATCGTCAGCCTCGTCAACCCCCAGCGGGTGATTCTGGGCGGCGGCGTCGGTTCCCGCTGCGGGCCGCTGCTGCCACAGATTACCGCCGCAGCGCAGGCGTGGGCGCAACCGCTCTCCATGCAGTCATGCACCATTGTCACCTCGCCGCTCGGCCCCGAAGCAGGGCTGCTGGGCGCCGCCTACGCCGCCATGCTGCGCTTTGCCCCTGAAGAAACGGAGGGAACGCGCGAGCCGGAGCGCGCCTGATGCCCCTGCTCACCCCGTTCCCTTTGCTTCCATCGTCTTGTCGTTTTCGTCCACTTGTCGTTTCGTCCATTCGTCACTTATGGAGTTGGAGGATGGCATGAAGAGAACCTTCTGGATCTTTGCCTTGCTTGCGCTGCTGGCCCTGCTGGTTTCGGCCTGCGCCGCGCCCGTGGCGCCCGCAGCCGACGGCGGCGCCGCGGCCGAAGGCGAGGCAGCCGCAGCATCGGGTGAGCCCGTGACCCTGACAATCCTTACCCACTGGGGCGAGGAGTCGCTGGCGACCCCCATGCAGGCCAAGCTCGACGCCTACATGGCAGCAAACCCCAACGTCACCATCGAGTATCAGGCCGTTACCTTTGACCAACTGCTGACCAAGATCACCACCGCGCGCGCCGCCGGCGCCAGTCCGGACATCATCCACTTCTACAACCTGTGGATGCCCGACTTTGTGGAAGGTGGCATGCTGGCTGAACCGCCGGCCGACCTCCTTGCCGAAATCCAGGCCAACTACTCCGAAGGCACGATCGGCGCCGTCTCGTACGGCGGCCAGGTGTGGGGCGTCCCCACCGAGCTCAACACCTACCAGCTGATCTACAACAAGCAGATGCTGGCCGATGCCGGCGTCACCCCGCCCACCACGCTGGCCGAGCTGAAGGAAGCTGCCTGCGCGCTCAAGGTCGTCGGCGACGACGGCACCGTGCAGCGCGCCGGCCTTGTCCTGCTCACCGGCTGGGATTCGGGCGTGGTGCACCCCTACGTCTCGCTGCTCTGGTCGGCCGGCGGTGAATACCTGGCCGAAGACCTCTCGGTGGCCGAGTTCAACAGCGCCGAGGGCGCCGAAGTCGCGCAGGCCTATGTCGATATGGTCAACGAGCAGTGCGTGGACCCGGCGCTTGGCGCGATGACCAACTTCGCCGAGGGCAAGGGCGCGATGATGATCGTGGCCAACTTCTTCCGCTCGACGCTGCAGACCTCGATGGAGGGCGGCTACGAGAACGTGGGCGTCGCCCCGATCCCGACCAGCAACGACGGCCAGTCGACCACCGTGCAGTACAACTGGCTGTGGGGCGTGGACGCCGCCAGCCCCAACCAGGCCGAAGCCTGGAAGTTCATCCAGTGGATGAATTCCCCGGCGGCCGAGGGCGAAGCCAGCCCCATGGGCGATTACCTGACCTCGGCGCTGGGCGCGATCCCCAGCCGCCTTTCGGACCAGGAAGCGCTGGCCGACCGCCTGAGCGACGAGTTCATGACGGCGTTCGTCGGCTCGGCCTCGACGGCCCGGCCCGAGCCCGTGCTGCGCGGCGGCCAGGAGATCAAGACGGCCCTGCAGCAGGGAATCGAAGCCACCTGGTATGGCCAGAAGGACGTGGCCACGGCGCTTGCCGATGCCGAGACGGAAGCCAACCGCATTCTGAGCGAGAACCAGTAATCTACCTTGTGCGCTGCGTGCTCCCCGCCGCGCCGGCGGCGCAGCAGGGAACACGCAGCGCACAGCACCCACTGCCCAGCACCTACAGTCATGGCCGCGATCACACCCCTACCCACCCCAGCCACACCCACACCGCGCCGGCGACGCGGCGGTCTGCTTGGCCGCCGCGCGCTCTGGGCCTACCTCTTCATTGCCCCGGTGCTGATCTTTCTGATCGTCTTTGCGCTGATGCCGATCCTCTTCTCGGCGTGGGTAAGCCTGCACAACTGGAACCTGATCACGCCCATTCCCGAAATGGAATGGGTGGGCTTCGAGAACTTCCGCTACATCCTCACGGCGGATGACGTCTTCCAGGTCGCGCTGCGCAACACCTTTGTCTTCGCCTTCTGGGGCGTCGTCGCCAACCTGGTCTTCGGGCTGGGCGGCGCGCTGCTGCTCAATTCAAACGTGCGCTTTCGCCCGCTCTGGGCCACGCTCTTCTTCCTGCCCATCGTCACCTCGCCGCTAGCGCTGAGCATGATGTGGACGGCGCTGCTCAACAAGAACTTCGGCCTGGTCAACGAGCTGCTGGGGCGCATCGGCATCTCGCCGCAGCCCTTCCTCTCAAGCCCCGACCAGGCGCTCGCCAGCATCATCCTGATGGCGATCTACCAGTACGTGGGCTACTACATGGTGATCTTCCTGGCGGGCTTGCAGGGCATTCCGCAGGACTATTACGACGCGGCGTCGGTGGATGGCGCCGGCTGGATGGGCTCGTTCCGCCACATTACGCTGCCGCTGCTGCGCCCCGTGCTGCTCTTCCTCATCGTCACCAACAGCATCGGCGCGCTGCAGGTCTTCGATCTGGTCTATGGCGCCACCACCGGCGGCGCCGAAACCAGCGGCGGCGGCCCGGCCAATTCGACAATGGTGGTGGTGTTGCACATGTACAACACCGCCTTCAAGTTCTTCCGCATGGGGCGCGCCTCGGCAATGGCGATGGTCCTCTTTGGCGTAATCTTCCTGATTACGCTGGTGCAGCTGCGCCTGCTGCGCAGCCAGGAATAGCAGGAGCACGCGTGTGCGCATCGTCACTGCCATCCTCAAATATACGGCGCTGCTGGCCATCAGCGCGCTCATGCTGCTGCCCTTCTACTGGATGATCGCCGGCTCGCTGATGACGACCGAGGAGATCATTCACACGCCGCCGCCGCTTTGGCCCGCTGTGCCGCAGTGGCACAACTACGCCGAGGTCTCGAAGGCGGCCGACATCGGGCGCGCCTACCTCAACAGCATCGTCGTCTCGGCCTGCGTGGTGGCCGGCGTACTCTTCACCAGCTCGCTGGCGGGCTTTGCCTTTGCCAAATACGACTTCCCCGGCAAGAACTTCTGGTTCGTGCTGATCCTGGCCTCGATGATGATCCCCTTCTTCGTCATCCTGATCCCGGTCTTCTGGATTGCGCGCCAGCTTGCGTGGATCGACAACTACGCCGGCCTGATTATGCCCACGATTGTGAGCGCGTACGGTGTCTTTATGATGCGCCAGTTTATGGAGAGCACGCCCGACGAGCTGCTGGACGCCGCGCGCATGGACGGCGCCAACGAGTTCCGCATCTACTGGCAGATTGTGCTGCCGCTTTCGGGGGCGGCGCTGGCCACGCTGGGCGTCTTTACGCTGGTCAACACCTGGAACGCCTTCCTGTGGCCGCTGCTGGTGGCGCAGAGCCGCGATCTCTACACCGTGCCGCTGGCGCTGAACGCGCTGCGCACTTTCGGCGCCGAAGAGCGCGTGCTCAACCTGCGCATGGCGGGCACAGTGCTCAGTGTGCTGCCCACGGTGCTGGTCTTTGCCTGGCTGCAGCGCTTCTTTACGCGCGGCATCGCGCTGACGGGGATCAAGGGCTGAGTAGAGGGAGAGGGAACTGCATGGTGCGCGCCAAACCGCTTGCCCTACTGCTGCTGCTCCTGCTTGCCGCATGCACGCCGATCCAGGCGCCGGCCGCGCCGGCCGATGCTGAGCTGCCGCCCGTGCCCGCGCCCGTGCTGGCGACCGAGGCGATCCCCGATGTGCTGGTCGACGAGGCGGTCTCGCTGGCGGGCGAGTGGCGCATGCAGCAGGTGGCGCAGTTTACGCCCGACATGGCCGAGCCCGACTTTGACGACAGCGGCTGGCCCACCGTTTCTGCACCGGCGCGCTGGGCAGATCAGGGCCTGGGCGAGCTGACCAGCACCGGCGCCGTCGTCGTCTACCGGCGCATGGTGGATCTGCCGGCGGCGTGGGCCGACGCGGCGCCGGGCATCGGCATCAGCGCCTGGTTCAACCCCTACGGCAGCCAGCTCTTTGTGAACGGCCAGAAGCTCGAGCCGCTGCGCACCCCCTTTGCGCCCTACGCCGACGTCACCGATCAGGTGGCGCCCGGCGGCACGGCGCAGGTGACGGTGGTGGCGCAGTACGACGGCCTGCTCGAGTACGCCGATGCACTGCCGCCGCGCATTGGGCCACTGGGCACGCGCGCCGTTGTGGCGGTGGAGCAGAGTGACGGCGCCTTCGCGACGCCGACGGGCGAAGCGACCTACACACTTTACGCGCCACAAACGGATGGCGCGCTGCCCGCACTCCTGCTCTTTGCCACCGGCTCGCACGGGCTGGCCGAGTTGGGCGCCTGGGCCGACACCGCCACCGACCTTGCCCGCAGCGGCTACGTGGCGGCGGCTGTCGCCCTGCCCAGCGTCACCACCGAAGGCATTCAGGCCGCGCTGGAGCTGGTCGCGGCCGACCCGCGCGTCGACCCCGCGGCGCTCTATGTATGGGGCGCCGACGAGGCCGCCACCACTGTCGCCGCAGCGGCCGGGCTGCCTGTGCGCGGCGTGATTGTGCTCGGCCCGCCGATGTGGAACAAGCTCCCCGACGTGGGCGACAAGCCTGTGCTGCTGATGGCCGCCGCCGAGGAGCGGGGCGGGATGGTCGTCAACCAGCTGGCCAAGCTCGCCGGCCCGCTCGGCGACCAAGCCACGCTCGTCACCCTCCCCGGCGAGGGGCACGGCCTCTTCCTGCTCACCAACGCCTGGAACGACGTGCGCGCCGCCCTGCTCGGCTGGCTCGCAGCGCACCCGTAGCAATCCGCCGCATCGACAACCCAACCCAACCAGACCCAACCTGACCATGGCACTCGAACCCTTTATCCCCATCGCTGTCTGGTACACCGGTGGGCGCGCCCGAGCCACCATGGTGCGCCCGCCCGACGCCGACTCGCCCACCACCTGGCGGCGCGACCTCGAAACGATCAAGGCATGCGGCTTCAACACCGTGCGCTGCTGGGTCGACTGGGCCAGCGCCGAACCGCGCCCCGGCGTCTACGACTTCCGCACGCTCAACCTGCTCATGGATCTGACGCAGGAGCTGGGGCTGCGCGTGATCTGCCAGCTCTACCTCGATTCGGCGCCCGATTGGCTGGTGAACAGTTATCCCGACTGCCGCTACGTCTCGGCCGACGGCACGGGCGTGGATTCGCAGGGCGCGCCGGGCTACTGTTACGACAACCCAGGCGTCCACGCCGCCGCCGAGCGCTTCATGCAGGAGACAGCACGGCAACTCGTCAACCGCCCCAACTTCTATGCCTGGGACCTGTGGAGCGAGCCGCACATCGTGCAGTGGGGCTACTTCGATTATCTGTCGCAACCGGCCGTCTTCTGCTACTGCCATCACACGGTGCAGCGCTTCCGCGACTGGCTGCGCGCCAAATATGGCGACCTCGAAACGCTCAACCGGGCGTGGTACCGCAGCTTCTCGAGCTGGGACGTCATCCCCGCGCCCAAGTTCATCTCGCTGATGACCTACACCGAGTACATCGACTGGATCCAGTTCATCATGGACAAGCTGGCGGCCGACCTGCGCTGGCGCCACGAGACCATCCGCAGCGTGGACCATCATGTGACGACCAGCCACTCGGCCGTGCCCTCGGTGCTGACGCTGCCGCTCGACGAGCAGGGCTCGCCCGACGACTGGCGTATGCCCGCCAGCGTGGATGTGTGGGGCACCTCGCTCTACCCCAAGCACGTGGGCGCCAAGGAGACGAACGACCCCTCCTTCCGCGCCGCCATGCTCAGCTCCACGCGCTCGGCGTGTACGGCGGTGGGCGCGCCCTACTGGCTGGGCGAACTGCAGGCGGGGCACGGCTACGTGGGCATGTTCGCCTCGCACATGACGGCCACCGACGCCCGCCACTATATCTGGCACCCGCTGGCGCACGCCGCTAAGGGGCTCTGCTTCTACGCCTGGCATCCCATGAGCAGCGGCTACGAATCGGGCGGCTTTGGCATGGCGCACCTCGACGGCTCGCCCAGTGACCGTGCGCTAGCGGCCGGCGCGATCACAAAGGTGGTCGACGCACACCAGCCGCTCTTCTACAACGCCCAGCCCACGCCGGCGCAGGCGGCCGTCTGCTGGAATGTGAACGCCAACATCATGTGGCTCTGCATGCGCGAGAAGCGCCACTATGTGCCCAGCCGCTGCTACATCGGCGCCTATCGTGCCCTCTTCGAGCAGCACATCCCGGCCGACTATGTGCACCCCGACCAGATCGCGGCGGGCGAACTGGCGCGCTACAAGCTGCTGGCGCTGCCCTTTGCCTTTATGCTGCCGCGCGCGAGTGCCGCGGCGCTGGAGCAGTGGGTGGCCGGCGGCGGCGTGCTGCTGGCCGAGGCGCGCACGGCGTGGAACGACGAGACGGGCTACTGCGGCGAGGCGATCCCCGGCTTTGGGCTGGAGCAGGTCTTTGGCGCACGCGAGGCGGGCGCGCAGGGGGTGGACGAGGGTGCGCCGCTGCCGATTCGCGTGCTGAAGGCGCACCCGGCGCTGCCGCTGCTGCGCGAGGGCGATGTGCTGCTAGGCGCAGCTTTCAAGCAGGTGCTCGAGTCGCGCGGCGGCGAGGTAGTTGCCGTCTTCGAGGATGGCCAGCCGGCGATTGTAGCCAACCGTTACGGCGCAGGCTGGGCCGTGCTGGTGGGCACGCTGCTGAGCTACGGCTTCTACCGGTTCGGTCGCGAGTCGGCGCAAGGGGCAAATGGGGGCAAGCTGCTGCAGGGGCTGGCGCAGCTGGCCGGCGTGCAGGGCCCGGTCGGCGTGAAGGCCGCCCTGCCGCAGCAGGTGGAGGCGCAGCTGCACGAGGGAGTTGGTGACGACGGCGCGCCCTACCGCCTGCTCTACGTCTTCAACCACGCCGAGCAGGAGCAGGAGATGACGCTGCGCCTGGCGCTGCCGGAGGGCGCTTGGTCGGCCGGCGACATTGTGACGGGCGAGGCGGTGGCGCTGACCACAGAGGCGGGCCAGACGCGTGACCCCTCACTCCGCCTCAAGCTCGAGCCGCACGGCATCCAGGTGCTCCACTTGGCGCAGTAGACCGCAGCGCTGCACTCCTGCAACAAGAGACCCCCACTCGCCGCATTCGCTTCGACGAATGTGATGAGTGGGGGTCTTATATTGATTCGTTGCAAGGCTACTACAAGTAGTTCAACCGCCCCGCATATTGCGCCCAGACGCGCTGATTGTGCGCCTCTGAGCCGTCGATGTTGGCGCTGCGCGTCACCGGCGGCTCGATGCCGCGTTCGGCAAGCAAGCGGATCGCCTCGACCACGAGCGCGTTGAGCAGCGCCGCGCCCACCACGGTGGAGGTGGGCCCAACCGGCGCAGCGACGCCGGGCACCTGCACCGCCGCATCGCCCACCACGCCGCAGTTGTCGATCACCAGGTCGGCCGCTTCGGTCAGGCGCAGGCCGCTGGGGTGGCGCGAGGGCAGGCTGCGGCACTGTTCAACGTTGGTCAGGGCAATCACCGTCAGCCCGCGGCGGCGCCCCTCGTCGGCCATCTCAATCGCGACCGTGTTGCGCCCCGAATTTGAGTGGACGATCAGCACGTCGCCCGGCTGCACCTGCTGCGCGTCGAGCAGGAGGGTGGCGTAGCCGGACTGCCGCTCGAGCGCGGTTTCGAGCGTGATTGGGCGCGTGCTGAGCGTGAGCCCCGGCCCGAAGATGGGCAGCACGGGCACCAGCCCCCCGGCGCGATAGAAGAGCTCCTCGGCCAGGATGCCGGCGTGGCCGGCGCCGAAGACATGCACCAGCCGCCCGGCGGCAATCGCGTCGGCAACGCGCGCTGCGCCATCGAACAGCATGTCACGCTGGCTTTCGAGCGCCCGCGCCAGGATCGGCAGCAGCGCCTCGGCATAGAGGAGTGTTGTCATCGTAAAGCCCGATGCTATACGCGCTGCGTCGGATCAAACCGCTTCCCAGCCGGGCAGCTCGCGGCCCCTGCGCCGAGCGGACCCCGCTCGCTGCTTCTCCTGGCGCTGTTCCTTGCGAAACCTTGCGCCCTACCGCCCTTGCGTCAAGCTGTTCGCAGCGCTAGACGATCTTGCGCCGGAACTCGCGGTAGTGCTCATAGACCTTCAGGTTGTGGTCCGGGCTGAGCGCCACGTTGGGCGACACAAAGGTGGGCACCTGCACGCCGCGCTCGTTGAGGCGGCGGGCGCTCTCGGCCACCAGCGCCATCGAGATCGCAAGCACGGTGACGGTGGAGGAAGCCGCCACGGGCTCGGGCCAGCCTTCAAGGTGGATCAGCGAATCCTCGGGCGGGGCGCCGTTGTCGATCACAATGTCGGCCACGTCGGCCAGCGTCTGCCCCGACGAGTGCTTGGGCTTGGCGACGGCGCGGTTCTGGGCCGAGGTGATGGCGATCACGGTCATGCCATGCTGCTTGCAGATCTGCGCGCACTCGATGCCGGCGGCGTTGAGGCCGCCATGCGAGATGACGATGATCGAATCCTGCGGCTGCAGGTTGTAGTAGCGCAGCACGTTGGCCATGTAGCCCTCTTGCCGCTCGATCCAGAGCAGCTCGGGCGTGCCGCCGGGGCCAATCACGTTGGACCACATCAGGCGCGTGTCGTGGATGGGCTGCAAGCCAACATACGAGCCGTAGCGGGGGAAGACATCGAGCGCGGGGATGACCGAGTGGCCGGAGCCGAAGTAGAAGACGGCGCGGCCGGCGGCGATGGAGTTGGCCATAGCCTCGGCTGCCTGCTCGATAGCGGGCAGGGATTCCTGGCCAACGTTGCCAATCAACTCTTGAATGCGAGTAAAGTACTCTGAAGCGGACATCGGAAGCTCCTGAGCGGGTGGAGATTGTTATATTGATATAACCATTATAGGCACAAACGCCGGCTTGTCAACCGGAATGCGCGCGGCGGGTGGGGGTTGTGCGTGCATTCATGCCAGTTATATCTCTTGACTTATATAAATATATGTTGATATACTAATCTCCATGTTGATGCAGGAGACCGTCTGCTCTGACAGACACCCGAATGATGCACACGCCTGCCTCGTCGCCGAGCATTTGGTCGACGGTGTGACCGCCACGCGCATGGCGGAGCTCTTCAAAGCGCTGGCCGACCCCACGCGCGTTCGCATCATCAGCTTGCTGGCGCATGCTGAACTCTGCGTAGGCGACCTTTGCCTGGCGCTTGGCATGAGCCAGCCGTCGGTTTCGCATCACCTGAAGCTGCTACGCCTGCTGCGCATTGCGCGCACGCGCAAGGAAGGCCAGCACGTCTTCTACGCCCTGCTCGACGACCACGTGCACGCCCTCTTTCGCCAGGCACGCGCGCACATTCAAGATGAAGAGCAGCGCGACAGCCTGTAGGTCGCTCCTCCTGCGCCCACTGCACAACCAGAAGCCCGTTCGACAAGGCGGATGCCCATGTCGTGGAACGAGATCTTTCTACTCCTCTACCTTCTGCTCTTCTACGGCGCCGCGTTCTTTGGGCGCTCGTGGCTGGCGTGGCGGCAGACGGGCATCAACCCCTACCGGCTTACGGCGCGTACGGGGCTTGAAGGCTACCTCGCGCGAGGGTATCGGCTGATTTTTGCCGTGCTGGCGCTGGCCGTGCTCCTCTGGATCTTCGTCGAGCCGGCGCGAGTGTGGATGGGACCGCTGCTCTGGCTGGAGCGGTTGCCCGTACAGATCGCCGGCGCTGCGCTGATGACGGCTGCGCTGCTGTGGGTATTGGCGGCGCAGGCGCAGATGGGTGCGTCGTGGCGCATTGGTATCGACGACGAAAACCCGACGGGGCTGGTGGTGCGCGGCCTCTTTGCCCGCTCGCGCAACCCAATCTTCCTCGGTATGCGCGCCAGCCTTGCCGGCCTCTTCCTCATGGCGCCCAATGCAGTGCTACTCGCCTGCTGGCTGGTGGGCGACGTGTTGATTCAGGTGCAGGTCTTCCTCGAAGAACAGCACCTCGAGCGGCAGCACGGGGAGAGCTACCGCCGCTACTGCTCGGCCACACCACGCTGGCTTTGGCTACGTGCGGGGGCATGAGGAAAACGAGACAGGAGAACGAACTTGAACGCAGCGAATTCAGAGACACCCAGCACAGGGCCGACGCACGAGGTGATTCCCCTCATCTGCAACCTGAACGCCATTGACGCCGCCGAGCGTGACGCCCATATTGAGAACGCCGGGCATCTGCTCACCCACGCTGCGCTCAAACGCAACGAGCGTGAGGACGGCTTCGTCTTCCACTTTGCCGGTGCGGACTACGAACGCGTGGCGGCCTTTGTTGCCAACGAGCGGCGCTGCTGCCCGTTCTTCCACTTTGTGCTAGACGTGCCGCCAGGCCAGGCGCCACTGACACTGGAGATCAGGGGCAATGCTGACGCTCGCGCCCTTCTGCGCGCCGAACTACGGCTGCCCTGAGCCGCGCGCAGCGCGCGTTGGCAACCGAATCACCTGGAAACCGTCTCACAAATTGGCAGGGAGTGCATACCGTATGTGGGAGATTGTGCGGACTGTAACGCTCTACGTCGTCGCAGGCCTGGCCGAGATCGGCGGCGGCTGGGCTGTCTGGCAGTGGCTGCGCGAAGGCAAGGGGGTTGCCTGGGGGATTGTGGGCGGGCTTGTGCTGGTGCTCTACGGCGTCATCCCCACCCTGCAGCAAGAAGCCACCTTCGGCCGCGTCTACGCGGCGTATGGCGGCATCTTCATCATCCTCTCAATCCTGTGGGGCATGCTCTTCGACGGCTGGCAGCCCGATCGCTACGACTGGCTCGGCGCTGCAATCGCCCTGGCCGGCGTGGCCGTCATCCTCTGGGGGCGCAGATTGTTCTAGCGCGTGCCGGCGCGACCAAAGGATAGGGCGACCTCACCCCCGGCATGGCTCTCCACACGCACAAGCACGAGCCCGCAGCGCGTCGCAAATGGACGCGCTACGGGCTCGTGCCGTTTGGCTCAGTCTGCTGCTGCGACCTGCATGGCAGGCGCATCTCAGAAAGCCAGAGGATCGGCGGCCGCAACGCCGCACCGCTAGCGGCTGCGGCCAGAGAGGATCATCGAGACGATGTCATCGATGCTCGTCTCGGCCTTGGGCTTGACGCCCACCAGCGCGCCCTGTTTCATGACCATGAAGCGGTCGGCAACTTCGAAGACCTCGTTGATGTTGTGCGAGATGATGATGATCGAGATGCGGTCGCGCTTGAGCGTCTGGATAAACTCGTAGACCTTGCGCGTCTCGGCCACGCCCAGGGCAGCCGTCGGCTCGTCCATGATCAGCACGCCGGCCTTGAAATGGATGGCGCGGCTGATCGAGACCATCTGCCGCTGCCCGCCCGAAAAGAGCTTGACCTCGCGGTTGATGTTGCCGATGTTGATAGCGAAGCGGTCGAGCATGGCGCGGGCGTCGGTGCGCATCTGGCGCAGGTTCATCATGCCCAGCCGGCCCAGCGGCCCGCGCACGCGCAGCTCGCGGCCCATAAAGACATTGGCCGGAATATCCAGGTTGTTGAGCAGCGCCAGGTTCTGGTAGATCGTCTCGATGCCCAGATGGCGCGCATCTTGCGGGCTCTCGATGCGCACCCGCTCGCCCTCGACGTAGACCGCGCCCGAATCGGCGTGCAGCGCGCCCGAAAGCACCTTCATCAGGGTGGACTTGCCCGCGCCGTTGTCGCCCACCAGCGCCAGCACCTCGCCCCGGTAGAGGTCAAAGGTAATGTCGTTGAGCGCGACCACACCCCCAAAGCGCTTATTGATCTTCTCCATGCGCACGATCACATCGCTCGCAGCGGCGGGCGCCGCAGCGACGGGTTCCAGGGTGGGCATCGAGAGGGGATGGCTCTTGTCGTTGGTTGGCAGCACGGCGCGCTACTCCCTGTTCCTGGCGCGAATCTTGTCCGAAAGTACGGCAATCAGCACAATCGCGCCGACGATCACGGTCTGGTAGAAGGAAGCAACGCCCCACAAGTTGAGCGCGTTGCCCACGATGCCCAGAATGATCGCGCCCAGCAGCGTGCCCACGATCGTGCCCTTGCCGCCCGTCAGTGAGGTGCCGCCAATCACGGTGGCGGCGATTGCAATCAACTCGTAGCCGTCACCCACGCTGGGCTGCGCGCTGCCCAGCCGCCCGGCAAGGATCACACCCGCCGCCGCAGCGAGCATGCCGCAGAGGCCATAGGTCATCATCTTGACAGCCCGCACCGGAATGCCGCAGAGCCGCGCCGCCTCCTCATCGCCGCCCACCGCCAGCACGTGGCGGCCAAAGACGAAAGAACGCAGCAGGATTGCGCCGGCGACGTAGATTGTAGCCATAATCAGCACGGGGATCGGGATGCCCCACAAGTAGCCTGTGCCGATCACCGAGAAGTTGCGCGGCAGCCCCCAGAAGGCCTGGCCGTTGGTAATGACGAGTGTCATGCCGCGAATGATGTACATCGCACCCAGCGTGGTGACGAAGGGCGAGACTTTGGCGAAGGCGATGATGCCGCCGTTGAGGCAGCCCACCGCCAGCCCCACCACCAGCGCGGCGACGATCGAGAGCGCCACGCCTGCACCGGCGGTAAGGCTGGCAACGGCAACCACACCGCCCAGCGCCACCGTCGAGCCCACCGAGATGTCGATGCCGCCGCTGATGATCACAAAGGTCATGCCGACGGCGACGATGCCGGTAATCGAGACCTGCCGCAGCACGTTGAGCAGGTTGTTCACCTTCAGGAAGTCGGGGACGAGCAGGGCGATCACCGTGCTCAACACGATGAGCACCAGCAGCGTGCTTTGGCCAAGCAGCCACGCCAGCACGGTTTTGAGCGTGTTGTGGTTCGCTGGCGCAGGCGCCGCCATTGCGTTTTGATCACTCGCCATCAAACGGTTCCTTGTGCGAGGGTCAGAGGATTGGGTCGGGGGGAACGGGCTGCTCAGGCCACCACTTCGGGGATGCGCTTGACGCCCGGGTCGGTGTACTGATCATACGCATCGGTGCCGGGCGTCGAAAACTCGGCGAGCACGGCGCCCTGCGGCCCGGCCTGGAACCAGTGCACCTGGTTGGGGTAGACGGTGTATTGGCCGCCTGGCTGCAGTTCCACCTCGTGCCAGACGGTGAAGTGGTTGCGGCGCGACTCGGGCACGCACGCCTTGGGCGCCGGCGTTGGCTCGCCCTCCACATAGAGGTAGATCGTCCCCCAGCGGCAGCGGAAGGTCTCTTCCTTGCCAGGGCCGCCGGCCACGGGCGGGTGACGGTGCTCGGGCACGGTTTGGCCGGGGAAGAGCACAACTTCCTTGGCGCCCACGCGCTGCGTATCGATGTAGGTGATCAGCTGCACGCCGTATTCGGGCAGCGAACCCAATCCGAAGTCCGCCACCTCGATGCGCCCCTTCTCCTCGTCGGTCAGGAAGATGCCAACCTTCTCGAAATAGGCCAGCGCCTGGCCGCGCGCCGCTTCGTATTGATCCTTGGTCATCGGCATGATTTCACTCTTTTGCCTGGAGGGCGGCGCAGCCGCAGGCTCTCCCACACATGTGGCGCGTGGGAGAGCCTGCGGCTGCGTTGTGACGAAATGGCTACTGGCTGACAGCCTGCCACGCCTCGATCAGCGGGTCGACGTTGTCGGGCAGGGCAAGCGTCATCGGGGTGATGATCGTGGGCTCAATCGCGCCGGTCCTCAGGAACTCGAGCCCCTTCTCGACGGCGTACTGGCCCATCAGGTCCGGGCGCTGGGCAACATCTGCCGCCAGCGTGCCATCCTTGACGGCCTGCAGCGCCTCGACGATGCCGTCCAGACCGACGATGATGATGTCGTCGCGGCCAGCTGCAGTCGCCGCCGAAGCTGCGCCCAGCGCCATGCGGTCCGCCTCGGCAAAGACGGCCTGCACCTCGGGGTGCGCGGTGAGGATGTCTTCCATCACGGTCGCGCCCTGGTCGGCTTCCCAGTTGGCAACGCCCTCGGCCACGATCGTGATGCCGGGGAATGCGGCGACAGCTTCCTTGAAGCCGTCGTTGCGCTGGGTTTCAACGGGGTTGTCCAGGCGGCCGCGCAGCACAGCGACCGCACCTTCGCCGCCCAACTGCTCGGCGATGAACTGGCCGGCCATGCGGCCACCCTCGACGTTGTCGCTGCCGATAAAGGAGACCACCACATCGGTGTCGATCGGCGAGTCGAGGTTGATGACGGGAATGCCGGCGGCCACGGCGGCCTCGACGGCGGGCACCAGCGCGCGCGACTCGGCGGGAACCACCACGATCAGGTCGACACCACGCGTGACCAGGTCCTCGATGTGGGTAACCTGGCCGGCGTAGTCGCCCTCTTCGGTGATGCCGAGCACAATCACCTCGACGCCGGCCTCGGCTGCGGCCTTCTCTGCCGCAGTCTTGGCCATCAGCCAGAAGGGGTTCGCAAATGATTTGAGGACAATGCCAATCGTGTACGACTCAGCTGCGGCGGCGGCTTCCGGCTCGGCGGCGGGGGCGGCCGCAGGCGCGACGGGAGCAACACAGCCGGCGAACAACGCCAATACCATCGCCAAAGCGGCAATCAGCAGCAGGGTGCGCTTCACTGTCTTCTCCTTTGAATGATCGTGATGGTGAATGATCGTGATGGGAAAGAATGGATGCGGCCGGACTCGGGATCACTCGGCAACAAGCGGTGCGGTGAGAACAACTGGAAGCAACAGGCAGCGGCGTCCGCTCACAATCAAGCGGCGGGTTTGGCGCTGCGCAGCAGGTCTAGCACGGCGGCGATCGCGTTTTCGAGGTTGATGCCGTAGGCGGCGCGCAGCAGCTCGCCTTCGTCGGATTCGGTGAAGGTGTCGGGGATGCCAATGCGGCGCACCGGCTTCATCAACTGCTCGGCGTAGATTTCGGAGATGGCGCTGCCCAGCCCGCCGATGATGTTGTGGTCTTCGATTGTGAGCGCGCCCTTGGTGAGCCGGCCGTGGCGCAGAATCTCCTCGGCAGGCAGCGGCTTGAGCGTGGGCACCGTTACCACCTGGGCGCGGATGCCCTCAGCCAGCAGCGTTGCGTGCAGCTCGAGCGCCAGCGTCACCACGTCGCCCGTGACGAAGATCGTCACGTCGCTGCCCTCGCGCAGCAGCTCGGTGCAGCCAATCGCAAAGCGGTAACCCGCCGTGTGGATGTCGGGCGCCGAAGTACGCGTCAGGCGCAGGTAGACCGGCCCATCGTGCTCGGCCATCGCCCAGACCATCTGGCGCGCCTCGTTCGCCGTCGACGGGCTGAGGATGGCGATGCCCGGAATCGAGCGCAGCACGGCGAAATCCTCGAGCGTGTGGTGGCTGGGCCCTGTGTAGCCCATGCTCTGCCCGGCGGCGTGGCCCACGATCTTGACGTTGGCCTTGTTGTAGGCGATCGACTGACGGATGCAGTCCACGCCACGCTCGACCGCAAAGGGGGCAAAGCTGTTGTAGAAGGGGATCTTGCCCACCAGCGCCAGCCCCGCTGCAATGGCGGGCAAACTCTGCTCGGCGATGCCCAAGTCGATCGAGCGCGTGGGGAAGGCAGCCAGGAAGGCCTCGGTCTTGTTCGAATCGGCCAGGTCTGCATCGACGACGACAACGTTCGGGAAGGCATGCCCCACCTCGACCAGCGCCGCGCCGTAGGCAGAGGTCATATCCTCGATCGCGCTCACGCTGCACCTCCGTTGCCGCCCAATGCCTGCTCCAGCGCCTGCTCCTGGGCGTCCAGGTTGGCAAAGGCCTCGGCGTACTGGGCTTCCGTCAGGCCGTGGTTCGAGCGGGTGTTGTTCTGCTCGACGTAGGGGATGCCCTTGCCCTTGGCCGTGTGGCAGAGGAGGACGGCAGGCCGCCCTTCCACCGCCTCGGCCGCCGCCAGCGCACGGCTGAGCGCCACAAAGTCGTGGCCGTCGCAGGCAAAGACCTCCCAACCAAACGCCCGCCATTTGTCCGCCAGCGGCTCTACATCGTTGCGCCCCTGCATGGGGCCATACGACGACTTCCGGTTCCAGTCCACAAAGACAGTCAGCTGGTCGGCGCGCTGGTTGGCGGCAATCAGCGCCGCCTCCCACACCGAACCTTCGTTGCATTCGCCGTCGCTCAGCAGCGTATAGACGCGGTAGGGCGCCCCATCGATGCGGGCGCCGAGCGCCATGCCGCAGGCCACGGGAAAACCCTGGCCCAGCGAGCCGGTGGTGCAATCGACGCCGGGGGTCTTGTTGCGGTCTGGGTGGCCCTGCAGGATGCTGCCCAGCGTGCGAAAGTGGTCGAACGCGCCGTCGGCAAAGAAGCCGCGCAGCGCCAGCGCCACGTAGAGCGACGGCGCCGCGTGCCCCTTGCTGAGCACAAAGCGGTCGCGCACAGGCCAGTGCGGCTGCTGCGGGTCGATGCGCAGCCAGCGCTGGTAGAGCAGCGTAAGGATTTCGACGCAGGACATGGACGCGCCAAAGTGGAGGCGGATCTGCAGCGTCTGGCCCAGGTTGAGCAGCCGCCGCCGGTGCGCGAGCGCCGCCTGCTGCAGTGCGCGCAGCGTGGCCGCGTCGGCGCCTGGCTCGAGTGCGGATTTGCGGCCAACTGGCTGCTCGGGGCTGGCCGCAACGGTCTCCAGCATGGTGCTCATGGCTCTCCTGAAGGTGGAAAGCGGGCTGCAGGCGGCAGCCACTCTTGGGCGCAGGGTTCGAAACGTGCGTGTTGGGGGAGTGTGACCGGACAGGGATGCATGCGTCGGCGTGCTGGCATCTGCGCGCCATTGTAGCGCCTGTTTCACACCTTGTCAATGGTTTTCCGGAAACAAGTCAATACAATTGCTGAAACAAGCACAGAAACAATCAGAAAAGCCATTGACACGGCCCACCATGTGCGCGACAATTGCGCTGCGACAATTGCGTATGGTGTTGGCCCGCACAGACACAATTCCCCGCACCTCGATCCACGGAAGGAGATCCCATGAAGCGCAGCGAGATCAACCGCACCCTCGAAGAAGCAAAGGTGTTCTTTGCCGAGATGAAGTTCGCACTGCCCGCCTGGGCCTTCCGCTCGCCCGCAGAATGGCGCGGCAAGGCTGCCGAAGCGGCCGAGATCGTCAAGGTGGGGCTGGGCTGGGATGTCACCGATTTTGGCAGCGGCGCGTTCGACGAAGTGGGGCTGACGAATTTCAACCTGCGCAACGGCATCCCGGGGCAGGGGCCAAAGGTCTACTGCGAGAAGCTGCTGCTCGTCAAGGAGAACCAGGTGACCCCACTGCACACCCACCGCAGCAAGGTCGAGGACATCATCAACCGCGGCGGCGGCAACCTGGTGATCGAGTTGATCCAGGGCGACGACGCGCTCAACCTGACCGACAAACCCGTTACCGTCAAGATTGACTCGATTGAGCGTACGGTTCCGGCCGGCGGCACAGTTATACTAACGCCAGGCGAGAGCATCTGCCTGGTGCCCGGAGTCTTCCACAAGTTCTATGGCGAAGAGGGCGCGGGCTGGGTGCTGGTGGGCGAAGTGAGCACCGTAAATGATGATACGAAGGACAACGTCTTTGTGGACGGCAGCCCCCGCTTCCCCATGATCGAGGAGGACGAGGCGCCCACCTGGTTGCTGGTGAACGACTATGGCAAGTACCTCTGATTCAGAGCTGGCGGAGCACGACGCAGCCGCGACCGAAGCTGCAACTGGGGGCGAAACCGAAAGCGCGACCGCCCCTGCCCGGCCGATTACCATGCGCAACGTGGCGGAGAGCGCGGGCGTCTCGCTCGCATCGGTTTCGCGCGTGCTGCGCGGGGATGTCACGGTGCGGCCGCACATCCGCCAGGCTGTCGAAGAGGCAATCCGCACATTGAACTACGAGAGCAAGCCGGCGCCGCACAACGGCAAATCGGTGCCCTTGCGCCGCATCGGCCTGCTGATCCCCGACATCACCAACCCCTACTTCCCCTTCCTGATCAAGGGCATCACCAACATCGCCGCCGTGCAGGGCGCCGAGGTGATCCTCTGCAACGCCAACAACAGCCCGGCCGCCGAAGATGAGCACGTGCGGCGGCTGGCGTCCGGCGGCGTCGACGGCATCATCCACATTCCCTTTACCGAGCAGCCGGCCCCGGCCATTTGCGAGTTGCTCGACGCCGACTTTCCCTTTGTCTTCCTCGACCGCGAGATGGGGCTGGAGCAGACCTGCTCGGTCACCTCGAACAACGAGGAGGGGGCGAGCCAGGCGATCACCTACCTGCTGAGCCTGGGCCACCGCGACGTCGTCTTCCTCTCCGGCCCGGCCCACCTCAGCACATCCGAAGCGCGCCTGGCTGGCTACCGCAGCGGCCTGGCCGCCTATGCCGTGCCCGAAGCGCAGGAGCGTATCGTCTGGAGCGACACCACGCTCGAGGGCGGCTACAGCGAAACGGTGCGCCTGCTCACAAGCCACGTGCCCTTCACCGCCATCTTCGCCTCCAACGACATGATGGCCTTCGGCGCATGGAAGGCGCTCGAGGCGCACGGCCTGCGCGTGCCCGACGACGTCTCGCTGATCGGCTACGACGACGTGCCCTTTGCCTCCTACATTCACCTCACCACCATCGCCCAGCCCAGTTACGAGTTGGGGCGCAACGCGCTGATGCTGCTGATGGACCTGATCAACGGTCTGCGCCGCGCGCCGCAAAAGGTGCTGCTGCGCGACAGCCTGATCATCCGGCGCTCCTGCCGGCGGATCTAGCCTGGGAGTCTCCCGCGTATGGACGAGTCGCTGATCCTGGCCGTCGACCTGGGCACGACCAACTGCAAGACCATTCTCCTCAACGCGCAGTGCCGCATCGTCAGCAAGCATGTCGTCGAATACCCGGTGAGTGTGCCGCGTCCCGGCTGGGCCGAGCAGCAGCCCGAGGCGTGGTGGGAAGCAGTCGCGGCGTCGATCCGCCGCGTGGCGGCCGAGGTGGAGCCGGCAAGAATCCGCATGATCGGCCTCAGCGGCCAGATGCACGGCCTGGTGGCGCTGGACGCGCACGATCGCGTGGTGCGGCCCGCCATCCTTTGGAATGACCAGCGCAGCGCGCCCCAGTGCGAACAGATCTATGCGCGCGTGGGCGGGCGCGAGGGGCTGCGCGCCTACACCAGCAACCCCATGCTGCCCGGCTACACCGGCGGCAAGATCCTCTGGCTGCGCGAGCACGAGCCGCAGAGCTACGCCGCCATCGCCACCGTCCTGCTGCCCAAGGACTACATCCGCCAGCGCATGACGGGTGTGCGCGCCACCGACGTCTCCGACGCCTCGGGCACCGGCCTCTTCGACGTGGCCAACCGGCGCTGGGCCGTCGACCTGCTCGAACTGCTCGAGCTGCCCGCAGCCTGGTTCCCCACCGTACACGAATCGGTGGAGGTGGTGGGCGCGCTGCAGAACGCAGTCGCGGCCGAACTGAACCTGCCGGCAGGCATCCCGGTTGTCGCCGGCGGTGGCGACGCCGTGATGCAGACCGTCGGCTCGGGGGCGGTGACGAGCGATGTGGCGCTGATCGTGATCGGCACGGGCGGCAACGTCACCGTGAGCCTGCCGCGCCCAATCGAAAACCCGGGCAGCACGCTGCAACTCTTCTGCCACGTAACGCCGGGGCAGTGGGTGGCGATGGGCGTCACACTCAGCGCCGGCGCCTCGCTCAAGTGGTACCGTGACACGCTGGGCGGCCTCGAGGCGCTGCTGGCGCGCGAGCTGCACCGCGACGTCTACACGCTGCTCAGCCAGGAGGCCGCGCAGGCGCCGGCTGGTTCCAACGGGCTGCTCTTTCTGCCCTACCTGCAGGGCGAGCGCTGCCCGCACGTGGATGTGGACGCGCGCGGCGTCTTTGTGGGCATGGGGCTGGCCACCGGCAAGGCCGAGATCGTGCGCAGCATCATGGAGGGCGTGACCTACAGTCTGCGCGACGTACTCGAGGTGATCGAGGCGGCCGGCGTGCGCCCCTCGATCGTGCGTTCGTCGGGCGGCGGCTCATCGAGCGAGCTCTGGCGGCAGATCCAGGCCGATGTCTTTGGCCGCGACGTCACCACGCTCGACCACAGCGAGGATGCCGGTGCGCTGGGCGCGGCCATCATTGCCGGCGTGGCGGCCGACCTCTGGCCCAGCGCCGAAGCCGCCGTGGCCCTGCTCCCCGCGCGCACGCACGACCACCCGAACCCGAGCGCGACCGCCACCTACGAGCGGCTCTTTGGCATCTACAGGTCGCTCTACCCCGCCCTCAAGCCTGCGTTTGGCGAGCTTGCCGCAGCCGTCGCCGCCCCGGCCGTCGCGTAGCGTTCTCCACCTGCGGCCGAAGAACTCTCCTGCCTGGAACGCGCAGAGACCGGATGGTTTCCCTTGCGGGGCCATCCGTTCTCTGCGCGTGAAATGTGCTCTATCGATTATGCCCGACGGCTAGAAGCTGCGACCTGCCTCGCTTCTGCCCGTGATGCTGCCCTGAATGTTGCCCGTTATGCCCGCTCAGAACGGGCAGCATGCGGGTGCATTTCATTTTGGTGGAGAACCGCCTTGCCGGCGCGTTTGGGCACACCGAGCAGACGCTTGTGCACGTCGCCAAGGGATGGTCGTCTGAGAAACACTCGTGCGTGGCCCACCACTCATCATTGTATTTGAGCGCTCAACGTGTAACGGCCGCACTGGCCGACGAATTCGCCACCAAACTGAAATAGGCCCGCAAGGTTTTGCCCTCTTGACAAGCAGTTGCGTCGGCGCGATGATGTGTACAGCGTTGAATACAACGCTGTATTCAACGCTGTACACCTCTTTGCATCGTACACGTCCCTGGAGTGCGCATCCTCCTCGCTGCACCTTGCCGCCCGTAGCCCGATACAACCATGGTCATTTCTGCCCGCACCACCGTTGCGCCTGATCTGGACAGCGCCCTGGTTGCGCCGGGCTTCTTTCAAGCGCCCTATCCCCTCTACCAGCGCCTACAGCACACCCTGCTGCGCGAGCTCGAGTCGCTGCCGGTGCGGTTCGGTGCGCCCGCTGTCAAGCCTGCCTAACACGCCATGCCCGCCAGCGCACCTGTGCTGACTCCATCTCTTGCTCGAATCACCCGAGGCGTCATGAGCAAAAAACGGATTGCCACCATGAGTGATGTGGCCGCCCATGCCGGGGTCTCGATCAAGACGGTCTCGAACGTGATCAACGACTGGCCCTATGTGACGGACGAGACGCGACAGAAGGTGCAGCAGGCAATCGAAACCGTGGGCTATCGGCCCAACCACCTCGCGCGAAGTCTGGTAACAGGCAAAACGCACTCCATCGGCGTTGTCGTCCCCGACCTCTCCAATCCCTTCTTCTCCACCGCGCTGCGCGGCTGCGAGGACCTGCTCTTCGGCGACTACAACCTCTTCGTCTGCAACACCAACGAAGACCTGGCACGCGAGCAGCAGTCCATTGCCGACCTGCTCAGCCGCAGCGTGGATGGGCTGATCCTCTGGGGCACGCGTATTGGCGGTGAGCAGCTTGCCAACCTGGTAGGCGATGCCATTCCGCTCGTGACGGTTGAACTGAGCGACGAACCCATTAGCCCCAACCACATCAATATCAATGTGGACAACCTCACCGGCGCGCGTCTGGCCACCGAGCACCTGATTGCCTCGGGCCACAAGCGAATCGCGCATGTGGCCGGCCCCATGGACCGCATTACGAGCCGGCTGCGGCAGCAGGGCTATCAGCAGGCGCTGACGCAGGCCGGGCTGCCCTGCCCGGAGTGCCTGGTAACATCCACGCGCCCCAGTCTTGGCGAAGCGGCGCGCACAGTGCTCACGCTGCTTGAGGAGCAGAAGCCCGATGCCATCTTCTGCTTCAATGACCTGATGGCGATTGGCACCCTGCTGGCCGCGCGCCGGCTGAACTTGCGCGTGCCCGACGACCTGGGGGTTGTCGGCTTCGACGACATTCCCATGGCGTCGCTTGTCAACCCGCTGCTCACAACCGTGCGCATTGCGCAGTATCAACTGGGGCGGCTTTGCGGCGAATTGATGGGTGCGCGCCTGCGCGGCGAGGCGACCGACCGCCAGATTCTTTTCCCCGTTGAGTTGGTTGTGCGTGAATCATGCTCGGCGCACGCGATGACGCACGCCGAGCGCATAGCACTGTTGGACTCATTGATTGCCACCCGGTATTAGTCGCATCGTGCTGTAGGAGGCGCAGGATGGAATACAAGCCCGATTGGGAGGCTGCGCGCCAGCGCCTTCTGGCCTTCTGGAACCACGACGCCCTGGATCGCTGCTGTTTGGCCGTCCATGCGCCGCGGCGCGATGCAACGCTGCCGCCGTTTCCGGATTTGCAAAGCGGCGCCTGGCTGGGCGGGATGGAGGCGATTGACGAGAGCGACGAGGCCGCCATTGCCGCCTGGTGGAGTGACCCCGAGCTGAATTACCAGCGTGCCGTTGCCTGGTTTGAAAACACCTTCTTTGGCGGTGAGGCGCTGCCCGTCACCTACATCAACTGGGGCGCCATGGCCATGGCCGGCATGTTCGGCAGCCCGGTTGTCTTCAAGCAAACGAGCGTCTGGTATCCCGCCGTGATTGACAACTGGGAAACCTGGACCTGGCGCTTTGACCCGACCACCAACCCTGTTTGGCGCACGCTGCGCGCGATCCACAACCGGCTGCTCGAGGACGCCCCCGGCCGTTACCTGGTGGGCAAGCCCGAACTGGGCAACGGCGCCGATGTCCTCTCGCTGATGCGTGGCATGGATCACCTGGCCACGGACCTGATCGAGTTCCCCGATGCCGTGCGGCAGGGCGTGGAGGTCATCTCGGATGCGTGGGTCACGCTGATGGAGGAGGCCTATCAGGCATCGGCGGATGTCAATCAGGGCGATGTGCTGGCGTGGATGGGGCTGTGGGCGCCGGGGCGCATTGATCAACTGGCATGTGACTTTTCGTCGGTGATTTCGCCAGCCATGTTCCGCGACTTCTTCGTGCCCGAACTGGAAAAGATGGGAACCTGGTGCGCCTATGGCACCTACCACCTGGACGGCCCCGCCTGCATGAAGCGCATGCTCGACCCGGTGCTGGAAGTCCCGCAGATTCGAGCCATTCAGTTTACGCCCGGCGCCGGCTCGCCGCGCACCTCGTTCCCCGCCTACATCCCGCGCTACCAGCGCATTCTTGACTCGGGCCGCAGCCTCTATCTGCTCTGTGATCCCGACGAAGTCGAGCCGATTCTGGCCGCCCTGCCGCCCGAGGGGCTCTTCATCCGCACCTACGTCAACACGCAGGATGAGGCCGAAGCCCTGCTGCAAAGAGCAACGCATTGGTCGGCGCGCACAAACCGCGTGGTCGTCCCTGCGCTGCCGCAGAGTCTGCAGCCCACCGGCATCTAGCCAATCGCCGGCGAGGAGAGTCGCATGGAACAGGCGCGGCAGCAGAATTTCCCGGACCCCTATCTGGAGATGCGCGGCATCAGCAAACGCTTCCCCGGCGTGCAGGCGCTCTCCAATGTCTCGTTCGACCTGCGCTCCGGCGAGGTGCATGCCCTGCTGGGCGAAAACGGCGCCGGCAAGAGCACGCTGATGAAGGTCTTGAGCGGCGTCTATCAGCCCGACGCCGGGACGATGACCCTGGATGGTGAAGCCATCAGCTTCAGCGGCCCGCGCGCCGCACGCGAACGGGGCATTGCCATTGTCCACCAGGAACTCAACCTCTTTCCCAACCTGACGGTGGCCGAGAATGTCTTTGGCGGCGCCATGCCGGCGCATGGCCCGCTGGCGCTGGAAGACCGGCAGGCTGCGGCGCGCGTGGCAACCGACTATCTTGCGCGTTTTGGGTTGACGGTGGACCCGTACACGCACGTGCGGGCGCTGAGCATTGGCCAGCAGCAGGTTGTGGAGATCACCCGCGCCCTGGCGCAGAAGACACGCGTGCTTATTCTTGACGAGCCCACTTCGTCGCTCACCGAAACCGAGACCGAGGTGCTCTTCAAGCTGATTGACCAGGTGCGCCGCGACGGGTTGGGTGTGGTCTACATCTCGCACCGGCTCGAGGAGATTTTCCGCCTGGCCGATCGGGTGACGGTGCTGCGCGATGGGCAGTACGTGGCCACCGAAGAGGTGAAGCAGACCGATATCGGCGCGGTGATTCGCCTGATGGTGGGGCGGCAACTGAAGGATGTCTACGGTGCGCCCGCTGCTGCCCCAGCCCTGGATACAGCCACAGCTGCGGCGCAGCGCCCTGTGCTGCGTGTGCAGGGCTTGGCCAGCGGCAGCCGCTTTGCCGACGTAAGCTTTGATCTTCATGCCGGCGAGATTCTGGGCATGGCTGGCCTGGTGGGCGCCGGGCGCACCGAAGTGGGGCTCACGCTCTTTGGCGCCCTGCCAATCACGGCCGGCGCCATCGAACTGAACGGGCAGCCGGTACGCATCGGCACACCCCAGCATGCGATTCACCTGGGCATTGCCTACCTGACGGAGAACCGGCGCAGCGACGGCCTTTTCCTGAGCATGGCGGTGCGGCCCAACATTTCGGTGAGCCACCTGGAGCGCTTCGACCGCTTCGGGATTATTGACCAGCGACGCGAACGCGCCGGCGCTGAGCAGTTTGTACGCGCCCTGAATGTGCACACGCCCAGCATCGAGCAGTCTGTGATGAAACTGAGCGGGGGCAACCAGCAGAAGGTTCTGCTCGCGCGCTGGCTTGCCATTCAGCCGCGCGTGCTGATTGTGGATGAGCCAACGCGCGGCGTGGATGTGGGCGCCAAAGTGGAAATCTACAGCCTGCTGCGCCGACTGGCGGCCGAGGGCGTGGGCATTCTGCTGATTTCGTCGGAACTGCCCGAAATTCTGGGCATGGCCGACCGGATCCTGGTGATGCACGAAGGGCGGCTGACGGGCGTTGTCGCGCGCAGCGAAGCAACCGAAGAGCGCATTATGGCGCTGGCCACCGGCCAGGAGCCGATTGCCTTGCGTTCGCAAATCGGCTTGAGCAAGAAAGAGGGTGCAGCATGAGCAGCGCAAGCAGCAGGCCGCAAGCGGCCGGCGACCCGGCGGGGGCAATCGCGCCTGCAGGCGCGCAGCGGAGTATTCTGGGCCGCATGGCCGGCGTGCGCGAACTGGGCATCTTCCTGGTGATCCTGCTGGTCGCGGTGATTCTGTCGGTGACCACGCGCGCGTTCCTCACGCCGCAGAATCTGAGCGCCGTCGCGATTGGTCTGGTTACCGACGGCCTGATCGCAATCGGCATGACACTGGTGCTGATCATGGCGGGTGTGGACCTTTCGGTGGGTTCGGTGCTGGCGCTTACGGGCATGGTGGTGGCCAAGCTGCTGGCCGCTGACCTTGGGCTGGCGCCCGCGCTGCTGATCAGCCTCTTTGTGGCCGCCATCGTTGGCGCCGTCAATGGGCTGGTCATCTCGGTGGTGGGGGTGAACCCGCTGATCACAACCCTGGGCATGATGGGGATTGCCGCCAGCATGACGCTGGTGGTCTCCGGCGGCTACCCGGTGGCCGGCCTGCCCGAAGCGTTCCTGTACTTGGGTCAGGGGCGGGTGTGGGGCATTCCGGTCACTGTCATCTTCCTGATTGTGGTCGCAATCATCGCCGACCTGCTGCTGCGGCGGGCGCGCTGGCTGCGGCTGGTTTACTACATTGGCGGCAACGAACGTGCGGCGCTGCTGGCGGGCGTGCCCGTGCGTACGGTGCGCGTGGCAGTCTATATCTTTGTGGCCATCATGGCCGGCATTGCGGGCGTCATTGCCACAGCGCGCTTGGGGTCGGCTTTCCCGCTGGCGGGGCGGGGCGCCGAACTGCGCGTGATTTCTGCCTGCGTGATTGGCGGCTGCAGCCTGGCCGGCGGCGAGGGCACCGTGTTGGGTGCGCTGCTGGGCGTGCTGCTCATGGCGCTGATCAGCAACGGCCTGGTGCTGTTGAATGTATCGGTCAACTGGCAGGGCATTGTCACCGGCGCCATCCTGATTGGAGCGGTGACGTTTGACACGCTCAGCCGCCGCTCGCGTGCCTAGGCTGGCCAGCGCCCCTGCTGTGCTGCCGTGCATAGGAGTGAGAAAGGAGAACGCCCCCCGATAGCGCCTCGCCAGCCCTACCTCAGCCCCGGCATGATGTGCCGGTTGCCCCTCCCCGGTGCACTGCATGAACGGGCCGTTGCCGGCAGTTTGCCATTGCTCCTGTTCCCGCTTGTCTGCACCTGTCTGCCAATCACAACAGACTACTCTGTACCAAAAGGAGACAACGATGTTCTCTCGCAACTCAAAACGTGCCTGGATGGTCCTGACCCTCCTTTCTGCGCTGGCCCTGCTTGTAACGGGCTGCACTGTGCCCGTTGCCGCGCCTGCGGCCGCGCCTGCTGCGGCCGGTGAGGCCGCCGCACCGGTGGTCAATGAGAACGAACGCTATGTCATGGTCTCCAACGTTGCCTCGCACCCCTACTGGCTGGATGCGCAGTATGGCGGGCGCGATGCGGCCGCCCAGTTGGGTGTGGTGTGGGAATACACCGGGCCGGCCGAATATGACACTCCGGCGCAGGTGACGGCGATTGAGCAGATCATTGCCACCAAGCCAGCGGGCCTGCTGATTGCAGCGCTGCAGCCCGATGCACTGGTCCCTGTGATCAACCAGGCTATTGAGGCCGGGATTCCAGTGGTGACGGTTGACACCGACGCGCCGACAAGCATGCGTATGACCTATCTGGGCACGGACAACTACCAGGCAGGGCGCCTGATGGGCCGCCGCATTATCGAGGTGTTGGGCGGCAGCGGCCAGGTGGGCCTTGCCACCGTGCCGGGCCAGTTCAACCTCGAAGAGCGCATCCGCGGCATTGAGGACGAGCTGGTGGCAACCGACGGCGCCGTTGAGATTGTGGCGGTGGTGGACAACAAGGCCGACGACGCCGCCACCACCGACACCGTGGTGGCCATGCTCCAAGCCAACCCCGACATCGATCTTGTCTCGAGCATCAACGCAACGGGCGCCGGTGTGGCCGCAGCCCTGCGCCAAACCGACAATGTAGGCAAGGTGAAGGCCGTGACCTTCGACATCACCGAGCCGATTATCCAGGCGCTTGAGGATGGCACAATTGACAGCACGCTCGTCCAGCGCACCTACCTGATGACCTACCTCGGCGTGCAACTGCTGCATAACTACAACCACCAGACGGAATACGCTGCCAACTGGAGCAACAACGGCCTGGTGCCCATGCCCAATGGCGTAGACACGGGCGTGATGGTTATTACCAAGGACCAACTGGCGCCCTTCAAGCCGGCTGAATAGCCCCCGGCGCAGCCTGCGCCTGCTGCGTGTATCGGCAGGCGCAGGCCATCCTTTGCCGTCGGCGCCAAGGCTCTGCTTGTGGCAGGCGCGCCTGCGCTGGCCGGCGGGCATACGACACGAACGATGTTTAGGAGATGGAACACAAAAATGGATGAGCGACTCAACGCCATTTTTGAACTGGTGCTCGCGGGCCAACTGAAGGTTGTGTCGGGCAAGGTGCAGGAGGCGCTCGCTGCAGGAGTGCCCGCCGAGCAGATTTTGCGCGAGGGCATGGTTGCCGCCATGGCCGAGGTGGGCTGCCTCTTTGAGGAGGGCGATATCTTTGTGCCCGAGATGCTGATGTCGGCGCGCGCCATGCAGGCAGGGATGGCCGTGCTCAAGCCCGCGCTGATGCAGGCTGGCGCTGCCACTTCAAGCGCCGGCAAGGTCGTCATCGGCACCGTGCGCGGCGACATGCACGACATCGGCAAGAATCTGGTCGCGATCATGCTCGAAGGCGCCGGCTTTGAAGTCGTTGATCTGGGGGTGGATGTGCCCGTGCAGGGCTTTGTGGAGGCCGTGCGCACACACCAGCCCACCATTGTCGGGATCTCGGCGCTGCTGACAACCACCACGCCCCAGATTGCCACTACCATCCAGGGGCTGGCGGATGCGGGGCTGCGCGACGGCCTCAAGATCATGGTAGGCGGCGCGCCGGTAACGCAGGAGTTTGCCGACGCAGTGGGCGCCGACGGCTATGCGCCCGACGCAGGCGCCGCTGCCCGGCACGCGCTGCAATTGGCAGGCGCGAGCGCGTTGTGAGCACCACGTTCACCGTGCTGGCCTATCCATCGGCCCAGGCGATGCACTTTGGCCATGCGCTTGCAGCCCATCTCATGCGGGCATGGGCTCACGATTGGCGGCGGGGCCGTTTGGCCCGAAGCTAGCTTTACGCTGCCGGCGATGCCCATCTGTGCCGAAACCATGTCGGCCGTGCGCCGCCAGTTCTGCGAAATGGCCACTTCCGTCCTGCGGCGCGCGGTAGCGCTGCACCTGCCCGCCGTGGTGCTGGAATTCGAGCACCTCTTCGAACTGATACTGAACCCGGCGTGGAGAGCCGCGATTACAGCCGATCTCAAGCAGGCGATGAATGAGACGCACGCACGCACAGGCCTGCGTTCGGTGCTGCGTGTGACGGTGGCCGACATCCGCGAGCAGGAGCGCCCCCCGCACATGCGCAGCGGTGCGCACATACAGACCATGCTCGAGGCGTTCGACGCCTGCGCCGCCGGCGGCGCTAACATTGCCGCTGCGCGACCTGCCGACGCCCGAGCCGCAGCCCGGCGAAGAAACCCTGCTTGGCCGGTTGGCAGGCCGCCGACTGCGCTCATAGCGCGTCTCTGGACCCCATGACGCACTACCACCGGCTGCAGGTCGAGGACTTCCTCGCCGCCATCTACACGGGGCGCGCGCCGCTGGTGTCGGGGAGCGAGGGGCGCAAGGCCCTCGCCCTCTTCGAGGCGATCTACACAGCGCAGCGCACAGGCTGGCCTGTGCGCTGCGCTGTGTAGATGCATTTGAGATTGGTGGCTGGTTACCTACCGACAGCCAGGCTGGCAAAGAGTGCGGTGTCGCACTCCTTTAGGTCATAATAGCTTGCCAGGTAGCTCATAGGTACCCACGGCAGCCAGCCCCGGTGCAGGCCATACCCGCGCAAAGGCGCCAACGTCCAGTGTTCCTGCTGCCAGCCCGGCTCTTCCAGTCAGGAACTCCTCGTTGTCCGGGTGAAGACCCAGGCGTACACTGGTTTTGCCCACGCCCACGGCGATCAGCTTGTGGGGACCAAACTCCGGCGCCGATTCGTAGCGCCATTCGGCAACGTTCTCGCCCGAGGGCGGGTTCTGCGTGCGCGCCGTAGGCCGAAAGCAGGCAATCAGGCCGCGCGCCTCCAACTCTTCCAGCGCAGCGGCCGCAAGCGGCACGGCCTGCAAGCCCACTGTGGCAAGGCTGGTGTGGGGAGTGGGCGAGACGACGCGTTCCACGAAAACGTCTCCTTTCGGTGTTGGCCGACGAGGGTCGCGCGTGCCGCGCCGTCAGGCCGGCGGGCGCGGCGTGAGCCAGCGCGCCGGGTTTGCGCACCAGATCAGCTCCAGTTCGGCGTCGGTAAAGCCCTCGTCGCGCAGGCGGGGCGTAAAGACGGCCAGCAGGTAGTCCAGCCCCGGCCCGCCGCCATACGCGCGCCAGTAGGAGCGGCGCGCCGTGTCGCCCCCCAGCAGCAGCCGCTCGCCGTGGCCGGCATCGACCAACGTGCGCATCAGCCCGGCGACGGTGCTGTCGGGCAGGTATTTGGTGCGCGAGGGGGTGTCGTACTGCAGGTACGCGCCGCGCGCCGCCAGCCGCTTGTGCAGCCAGGGATCGGGGTTGCGGTCGATATGGCTGATCATCACGCGCGCCGGCGCCACGCCCGCCGCTTCCAGGCAGTCCAGCAGCTCGTCGCAGGCTGTGCCCGTTTCGGTGTGGGCAAAGACCGGCAGCCCTGTGCGCTGGTGCACCTTGCCAACGACGGCAATCAGCCGCCGCATGTTTGCGCTGACGTAGTTGTAATCCGCCGCCACCTTGATTGCGCCGGCGCGCACGGGGCTGCGGCGCACAAGGGGGCCATCGTAGCCGTTGCTGTCGACGCCTTCGAGGCACTCGGCCAGCAGCAAGTCGTAGATCACCTCGTCGGGGTAGCGGTACTGCCAGTGGTCCGGCAGGTAGAACTTGCGGTGCTGGAAGCCGGTGCTGACGACGATCGGGATGCCGGTGGCCTGGCTCACGGCCACCAGCTTGTCGACGTTGCGGCCGCAGCCGAAGGGCTGGGCGTCGAGCAGGGCGCCGCCGCCTGCCGCCTGCCACAGGCGCAGCTCCTGCACGGACTTTTCGACGCTGTCCAGCCGGAAATCGGGTTCAGAGACGGTCGTCAGCCCACCCTCGAGGATGATATGCTCGTGCGCGTTGACGCGGCCAAGTCTATCGGCGGCAACGGGGCCAAGTGTGGTGTTTACGTTTGCCATGGGCAGGCTCGGCAGGGATCAGGGGCGAGAATCGGCAGGGGCAGGGGCGAGAAGTGGTTGTGGAAGACAGGTTAACGGGCGGGGGCGGGCAGTTCAACACCGCGCTTGCCCGCTTGGGCGCAGGCGCCGGCTACACGCGCACGAGCGGAATCGCCCGCTGCGCCAGCGCCTCGGCGAGCGCGGCGGGCACGGCGCCATCGGTGATCAAGGCCAGCACGGGCGCTTCGATAGGCAGTGAGGCGAACGCCACCCGCCCGACCTTCGAGCCGTCGGCCACCAGAATCAGCTGCTGCGCGTGCGCGATCATCAGCCCCAGCAGCGACGCCTCTACCTGGCTGTTGACTGTAAAGCCCTCGCGCACGGTGACGCCACTGACGCCGATCACGGCAACGTCGAAATAGTGCAGCCGCAGCTCGCGCTCGGCCACCGGGCCGGCGAGCGTGTGGTAACGCCCCTGCACCTCACCCCCGGTGCAAACAACGCGCAGGCTGTCGGCCTCGGCCAGCTCGAGGGCGATATCCAGCGAATTGGTGACCACGTCGCCGTGAAAGCCGAGCGCCTTGAGCGCGCGGGCAACCTCCAGCGTGGTCGATCCCCCGCTGAGTGCCACATGCGCGGCGGGACGAATGCGCGCGGCCGCCGCCTGGCCAATGCGCACCTTGGCGTCGTGGTGCTCCGCCCCGGAGCGCTCCAGCGAATCGACGATCCCCGTGGCCAGGGCTGTGCGCGCCACCAGCGCCGCCTGGCCATGGCGGCGGGCCACCACCCCGCGCTGCTCCAGCTTGTCCAGGTCGCGGCGCGTCGTCCAGACCGAAACGTCCAGCGCCGCGGCGATGCGCTCCACGCTCAGCGTCTCGTGCAGCGCCAGCAGCCGCACCACCGCTTCCTGCCGCTGCAGCCCATGCGCCCGTTCCATTCCTGCCTCGCTTCTGCCTGTGATGCTGCCCGGAGTGCTGCCCGTTTTGCCCGCACAGAACGGGCAGCAAGCAACTTGCCTTGCCCGCATTGCACTGATATACCAGAAAGGCAGAGTCCCTTCAACCTGCCCCAACCCTACTCACCCCGCTGAGGTCCTGATGCCAGACACACCTTCGGCGCTGCCTGCCTCGCAGCGCTACCTGGAGATTGCCGGCGCCATCGTTGGCCGTATTGCCGCCACCCAGCTCGAGACCATCGACAAGGCCGCGCAGATCTGCGCCAACACCATCGTCAACGATGGCATGGTCTACTGCTGGGGCGGCGGCCACAGCCGCATGTCGGTGGAAGAGATGTTCCCGCGCATTGGCTCCTACCCCGGCTTCTACCCCATGGTCGAGCTGGCGCTCACGTTCTACACGAATTTCGTCGGCGCCGACGGGCTGCCGCAGTCCTTCTTCCTCGAGCGGCAGGAGCGCTACGTCGATGCGATTCTGGCCAACTACGAGTTCGGCCCGCACGACAGCATGATCTGCTTCTCGAGCACGGGCATCAACGGCCTGGTGATCGAAATGGCGCTGCAAGCCAGGGCGCAGGGGCTGCCGATCATCGCCGTCACTTCGCTGGCGCATGCCAACTCCACAGTCTCGCGCCACTCGTCCGGGCGCAAGCTGATGGAGGTCTCGGACGTGGTGCTGGACAACTGCACGCCCGCCGGCGACGCGGTGATCGAGCTGCCGGGGCTCAAGTACCATGTCAGCCCCACCTCCACGATCGGCGCAACGGCGATCGTCAACGCACTCAAGGCGCGCACGGCCGAGCTGATGCTCGAGCGGGGCGTGACGCCGGTTGTGCTCACCAGCCCCCACTTTGCCGACCGCCCCGAGGAGGCCGAAGAGCAACTGCAGCGCGTCTACAAGGAGTTCAAGCGGCGCAAGCGCAACATCTACGGGCGCGACTGAACCGGGCGCAGCTTGCGTACAGCAGGGCGGATAGGCAAAATGGCGGCTCTTCTCCTGGGCATCGATGTAGGCACAAGCGTTGTCAAGGCGGTGGTGGCGACGCCGCAGGGGGAGGTGCGCGCGCAGGCGCAGGCGGCCTACGCCACCCACCACCCGCGCCCCGGCTGGGCCGAGCAGGAGCCGCAGGAGTGGTGGCGCGCCGTCGTCGAGGTGACGCGTGCGGCGACGGTGGGCTGCGAAGCCCAGATTGCCGCAATCGGCGTCAGCGGCCAGGGCTGCGCCGTGACACTGATTGACCGCGCGGGCGAGGTGCTGCACCCCGCCATCATCTGGATGGACACGCGCGCCGAGCCGCAGTGCGAAGTGCTGCGTGACACCTGCAGCGCGGCGATTCTGCGCATCAACGGCAAATCGCCGGCGCCCTACAACGCCGACCCCGTGCTGCTCTGGCTGCAGGAGCACCTGCCCAGCGTGCTTGCCGCCGCCCGCTGCAGCCTCACCACCACCGGCTATATCAACTTCCGGCTCACGGGGCGGCCGGTGCTTAATCCATCCGACGCCAGCATCCTCTTCGCCTTCGACCTGGCGCAGGGGCAGTGGTCGCAGAAGCTAATCGAGAGCTTTGGCCTGCCGCGCCGTCTCTACCCCGAGGTGGCGCCCTGTGCGCAGGTGATCGGCGGGCTGACGGCAGAGGCTGCGTCGGCGCTGGGGTTGCCGGCCGGCACGCCCGTGGTGGCCGGCGGCGAGGACACCTCGTCGGCCGGGCTCGCCGCCGGCGCCTGCACGCCCGGCGTCGCCTTCCTCTCGCTGGGCACGGCGGGCACGCTCTATGTCACACAGGCGCGGCCGCTGGTGCACCCGCGCCTGCTCACCTTCCTGCACGTGCTGCCGGGGCAGTACCTGGTGGGCGGCTCGATGGCGGCAATCGGCGCCTCGCTGGCGTGGCTGCGCGGCCTGCTCGGCCCGGAACTCTCCTACGACCAGTTGACAGAGCTGGCGGCGCAGAGCGCGCCCGGCGCCGGGCACACGCTCTTCCTGCCCTACCTGAGCGGCGAGCTGCAGCCGATCAACGACGGCTACGCGCGCGGCCTCTTCTTTGGCCTGAGCATGAGCACCGGCCGCGCCGAGATGGCACGCGCCGTGCTCGAAGGCACCGCGCTGGCCATGGCCCATAACCTGGAATACGCCGAGACGCTGAGCGCTCCCATTGCCGAGATTCGGGCGATTGGCGGCCCCACGCGCAGCACCCTCTGGTGCCAGATCATCGCCGACGTCTGCGGGCGGCCGCTGCTGGTGATGCATGACGAGGGCGGCGCGCCCTTGGGCGATGCGCTGCTGGCCGGCGCCGGCGTAGGACTTGTGCCAAACCTGGCGACGGCGGTGCAGGCCGCAGCCACACCGCGCCACACCTATCACCCCGACGCCGCCCGCCACGAGCTGTACAAGCGGCTCTTCGTCACCTACAAAGAGCTCTACCCCCGCATCAACGACCTTTCGGCGCGGCTGGCGCAGGGCTGACGCACCCAAGAGGAGCGGCATGGACGCGACACCCGCACGATCGAACCGGATGGCAGGCAAGACGGCGCTGATTACCGGCGCCGCAGCGGGCATCGGCCGCGCCTGCGCCGAGGCGATGGCGTACGCAGGCGCGCGCGTCGTGCTGGCCGACCGCGCCGCAGAGGCCGGCGCCGACGCCGCGGCGACGCTGCGCGCACAGGGCTGCGATGCAAGCTTTGTGCCGGTGGATGTGGGCGACCCGGCAGCGGTGGAGCAGATGGTGGCGGCGACGCTGGCTCACGCCGGCTGGCTCGATTGCCTGGTCTGCTGCGCTGGCGTGGGCGGCCGCAGCCTGGGCGATGGGCCGGTTCACCTTTGCACGGTGGAGGGGTGGGATGCCGTGATGCAGATCAACCTGCGCGGCACCTTCCTCACCTGCAAGTATGCGCTGCCGGCGCTGCTCGCGCGGGCCGGCAGCATCGTCACCATCGCTTCGGTGCTGGGCATGGTGGGCACGCAGGGGCTCTTCGACACGCACGCCTATGCCACCAGCAAGGCCGGCATCATCGGGCTGACGCGCACGATCGCCGCCCACTATGCACGCGCCGGCGTGCGCGCCAACGCCGTGGCCCCCGGCCTGATCGATACGCGCATGGCCGCCCGTACCAAGGCCGACCCCGAACTCGCGCGCCAGGTCGACTTCTGGCAGCCGCTGGGCGGGCTGGGCGCGCCGCAAACTGTGGCCGATGCCGTGCTCTTCCTGGCCGGTGACGAGGCGCGCTTCATCACCGGCGCCGTGCTCCCGGTCGACGGCGGCTGGACGGCGCAATAGGCAGCGGACAAGCAGAGCGCAAGCGGCACGCGAACAACCGCTTGAAACCAGCCTTCGCGCAGCGAGGAGAGAGATGCAGACCTATTCAACGCAGTTGACGCAGCTGGGCGATTTCGACGTGATCGTCGTCGGTTCGGGCTCGGCTGGGGCCACCGCCGCGATTGCCGCCGCACGCGGTGGGGCGCGCACGGTGCTCGTCGAGCGCTACGGCTTTCTGGGCGGCACCAGCACACAGGTGTTGGATACCTTCTACGGCTTCTACACACCAGGCAGCGTGGGTTACAAGGTGGTGGGCGGCATCCCCGACGACGTCGTGGCGATGCTCAAGCAGCACGACGCCGCCTTCGAGCGCCCCAATACCTATGGCGCCGGTACGGGCATCACCTACGACCCCGAGCTGCTCAAGGTGGTTTGGGAGACGCTGGCGCTGGAGGCAGGCGTGCGTCTGCTCTTCCACAGCTTTTGCACCGATGTGCTGATGGACGGCAACCACATAACGGGCGTGGTGGTGGATGGCAAGCGTGGGCTGATGGCGCTGACGGCGCGCGTGGTGATCGACTGCACCGGCGACGCCGACCTCTGCGCCCGCGCCGGCGCGCCCTTCGAGCGCGCCGGCGAGATCGACCCCGGCCAGACGCTCACCACCACCTTCCGCATGGCCGGCGTGGATGTAGCGCGGGCGCAGGGCTTCGGCAAGCAGGCCCTGGCCGCCGCCATGCACGCGGCGGCCGAAAGCGGCGGCTATCGGCTGCCGCGCCGCGAGGGCAGCGGCCACATCACCACGCTCGACGGCGTAATCCACACCGTGATGACGCGCGTGGCCGATGTGGACGGCACCGACCCAGTGGCGCTGAGCGAGGCCGAGGTGGAGGGGCGGCGGCAGGCGCTGGAGTACAGCCGCTTCTTGCGCGAGCGCGTGCCGGGCTACGAGACGGCGCGCCTCTCCTGGCTCTGCCACCCGATTGGCGTGCGCGAAACGCGCCGGGTCTACGGCCACTATCGGCTCACGCGCGACGACTGCCTGGCGGCGCGCAAGTTCCCCGATGCGATCGGCGCGTGCGGCGCCCCAATCGAGGACCACCACGCCGGGGCGGACACAACCTGGGTCTACCTGCCCGACGGCATGACCTACGACATCCCCTACCGCACGCTGCTGCCCGAACGTGTGGAGGGGCTGCTGGTGGCCGGCCGCTGCTTCAGCGCCACCCACGACGCCCACGCCTCATGCCGGTCGATGGCGCAGACGATGACGATGGGGCAGGCCGCCGGCGCCGCCGCCGCGCTCGCCGTGGCAGGAGACACGCTGCCCCAGGCCCTGGAGGTGGGCCGCCTGCAGGCCCGTCTGCTGGCCATGGGCGCGCGCTTCGGCGAGATTCGCGCCGACACCCCTACCCCCACCACCCGCTGAAATCCAGGCATGCCGGTAGGGCATGCAGGCTGAACGAAGAAGGCAGCACGCCGGCTCGGGCCGGCGCGCTGCTCTTTGTCTATCGATTCTCCAGCCCGGCTCGCTACCCCCGGCGCGTCAGTCGCCCAGCGCAACCGTGGCAAACATGCCCGGCAGCAGCGCGGCCGCATCGCCGGTGGGGCGCACCGTCACCTGCACGGTGCGCGTGGCCGGATCCAGGAGCGGTGCAATCAGCGCGATCTCGCCCGCAAAGACGCGCTCCGGGTAGGCGTTCACACGGATCTCCACCGGCTTGCCCACCGCGAGCGACGCCAGTCGTGCTTCGTCCACGGCCACCTCCACCTTCACGGCCTGGCTCTGCACCGTGGCCACGCGGGTTCCCGCCGGGGCCAGCGCGCCGACTTCGGCATAGACACCCGCCACCACGCCATCGATCGGTGCGCGCACGCCGGCCTTGTCCAGCTCCAGTGTGGCCAGGTAGAGCGCAGCCTCGGCCTGACGCGCCTGCGCCTGCGCCGCGTGCAGCTGCCCATCCTTGGCGCCGGCCTCCAGCGTGGCCAGCCGGGCGCGCGCCTGCACCACCTGGGCATACGCGCCGGCGATCGCTGCATCGCCTGCGCCTGCAACCAGACCGTCATGCTGGGCGCGGGCCACCTCTACCTGCAGCGTCGCCTGCTGCAGCTGCAGGCTCTGCGGCAGCGCGCCAATGTCGCTGCGCCACGCCACCAGGTTGTAGGCCGATTGCGCCTGATCCACCGCCGCCTCGGCCTGGCGCAGCTGGGCATCGGCGGCGCGCAGCGCTTCTGCGCTCGGGCCGTCGATCGCGCTCTGGTAGGCGCTTTCGGCCGCCGAGACCGCAGCGCGTGCCGCCTCCAGATCGGCCTCTGTGGCCGGCTCGCTCAGCAGCTCCACCTGCGCCGCCGCCACTTCGAGCGCGGCCACCGCCTGGGCCTGGCGCGCCTCCAGCACCGCCGTATCCTGCTGCACAAGCAAGTCGCCCGCTTGCACCTGCGCGCCCACCTCGGCATGGACGGCCAGAATGCGACCGGGCACCTCGGTTAGCACCTCCACCTTGTCTTCCGCGACCACGTTCGCGGCGTAGAACACCGGCGCCGTAGCCTCAGCCGCACCGTCGCCGATGCGCGGCGCTGTGGGCGTTTCTGTCGCGGGGGATGCCGTGGCGGAGGATGCCGTGGGGGGGAGTGCCGTGGGAGGGAGTGCCGTGGCGGTTGCGTCGGCCGCGCGCGCCTGCGGCAGGCGCGGCGTGCAACCGGCCAGCGTCAGCAGCAGGCAGGCAAGCAGGGCAAGTGGGGGGCGGATGGGCATTGTGCGCACCCGTGGTCTTTGTGGGAACATCGGCAACCTTCTCTACTCTGAAATCTACTCTGATCTACTTGGGCGGCTGCGCGGCAGACGACGTGACCAACGAGATGAAGACATCTTCCAGCGTCGGCTCGACGGACCGTATCTCGCTCACCGGGAGGTTGACGGCGCGCAGCCGCAGGCCAAGCTGTTCGGCCGACAAGACAGTGGAATCAACCTGAGCGTGGACATCGTTGCCCTGCAGCGCAACATTGAGCACACCGGGGACGCCCTGCAGCGCAGCCACCGTATCGAAGGGCGCCGTGCCCGTCACCTTCAGCAGTTGGCCGCGCAGCGACCGCTTGAGCTCGCCCGGAGCAGCCAGCGCGCGCAGGACGCCGTCGTAGATCATGCCCACACGGTTGGCATGCTCCGCCTCGTCCAGATAGTGCGTGGTGACGAAGATCGTTCTGCCCTCGCGTGCAAGGTCGTAGATCATCGTCCAGAACTCCTGGCGCGAGAGCGGATCCACACCAGCCGTCGGTTCGTCCAAAAAGAGCAGGCGCGGGTTGTGGACGATGGCACAGCCCAGCGCGAGCCGCTGCTTCCAGCCGCCCGAAAGCTGGCCGGCAAGCTGCCGCTCGCGCCCCGTCAACCCCGCCATGGCAGTCAGCTCGGCCAGCCGCGCGCGCCGCAACTCGCGCGGCACGTTGTAAACGCTGGCGTAGAACTGCAGATTCTCGCGCACCGTCATATCGTGGTAGAGGGCGAAGCGCTGGCTCATGTAGCCGATGCCCTGCTTGATACGCTCGCTCTGGCGCACGACGTCAAAGCCCAGCACGCTCCCCGTGCCCGCAGTCGGCGCCAGAATGCCACACAGCATGCGGATCGTGGTGCTCTTGCCCGAACCGTTCGGACCCAGAAAGGCGAAGATCTCCCCCTCCTGCACCGAGAAGTTGACGTCGTTGACGGCGACCAGGTCGCCAAAGCGCCGCGTCAGGTGGCGCGTCTCGATCACCGTGGCGGGCGCCATCAGGCAATCCGCTTCTGGAAGCGCACCGCGCTCAAGGTAAAGACCCCAATGCTGAAGATGGCCAGTGGAATGACGGCACGCCAAAGCATCTCGATCCCCACCCCCTTGAGGATGATGCCGCGCAGGATCTGGAGGAAGTAGGTCATGGGGATCAGCAAGCCAAGCTTCTGCACGATCCAGGGCATGCTCTCGCGCGGGTAGAGAAAGCCCGACAGCAGGAGCGACGGCATGGTGATGAACATCGCCATCTGCGTTGCCTGCCCACCCGTCTGCGAAACAGTGGAGACCAGCAGCCCCAACCCCAGCGAGCCCAGCAGGAAGAGGATGCAGAGCAGTGCCAGCAGGCCCAAGCTCCCCGCCACCTCGACGCCGAAGATGAGGTAGGCGGCCAGCAGCGAGCCCGCGGTGGCGAACGAGGCCGTCACGGTATAGGGCAGAATCTTGCCGAGCATGAACTCCCATGTCCGGATCGGCGTCACGATGATCTGCTCCAGCGTGCCCTGCTCGCGCTCGCGCACCACAGCAAACGCGGTAAGCAGGATGGTCTGAAAGGTGAGGATCATGGCGATGATGCCGGGCACCATGAAGTTGACGCTCTTCATGCTCGGGTTGTAGAGCACGACGGGGCGCAGGTCGATGCCGGCCACTGTGGATGATCGGCTGCGGCGCGCGACTTGCGTCGCAATGAGGCTCGCCGACTGCGACTGCACAACTGCGCTGGCGGCAAACGAGGCCGTCGACGCCGTATTGGGGTCCGAGCCGTCGATGATCAACTGTGCGGCGGCGGCCTGCCCGCGCAGCAGAGTATCGCCAAAGTCGGGCGGAATATGCAGCGCCACTTTGGCCTCGCCGGCGTCAATTGCCATCACAAGCTGCGGCTGCGATTGCACAGTCGCCACAATGTCGAAGTAGCCACTGTTCTCGAACGCGGCGAGCAGCGCCCGGCTTTCGGCGTCGCCGGCTTCGTCGAAGACCACCATCGCCAGATGGTCGACCACTGTGTTGATGCCGTAGCCAAAGAGGAGCAGCAGCATCACCGGCTGCACGAGCACCATGGCCAGCGTGCGCGGGTCGCGCGCGATCTGGATGAACTCCTTGCGAACCATGGCGAAGATGCGCGAGAACATGGCGGCGCGACCTCAGGGCGCGGGCAGCGGCAGCGGGCCAAACGCCACGTCCACCGGCATGCCAGGCTTGAGCGCGCCATCCGGGTTGTCAACGCGGATGTTGACGCCGAAGACAAGGTTGAGCCTGTCGGCCTGCGTCTGAACGTTGCGCGGCGTAAACTCGGCGCGCGGGTTGGTCGATGTGACCACACCGCTGAAGGTGCGACCGGGGAAGGGGTCGGCGGTAATCGTCACCTGCTGCCCAACCTGCACGGCGCCCAGGTCGCGCTCAAGCACGTATGCCGTCAGGTCAAGCTGCTCGAGGTCAGCGATGGCGAGCACCGTCGCGCCCGGCGTGACGACCTCACCCACATGCATGGCCACACGCGTCACCACCCCTGCCATCGGCGCGCGCAGCTGGTAGCGATCGGCCTGGATCTGCAGCTGCTGCAGTTGCGCGGTGGTGGCCTGCATGATCTGCGTCTGGATCAAGGCGTCATCCAGGCGCGCCAGCACGTCACCCGCCTGCACCGGGTCGCCCTCCTGCGCCAGCGAGACCAGTCGCCCGGCCACCTCGAAGCCAACGTAGACCTCATCGGCCTCGATCGTGCCCGAGGCAGTCACCGGCGCGCTGCCATCGGCCCCTAGCGCAAACCACCCCGCATTCCAGCCCCACCAGCCGGCGGCGAGCAGGGTCGCCAGAAGCAGGGCGACGGGCAGAAGCGCGCGCGGTGCGCGATGCGTGCGGCCGGCTACATCGCCATTCGCTTGCTCTGTGCTTGTCATCGTCAACTCGTATGCTGAATGCGGCTGGCTCATTCCGGACGCTCGGTGGAGAGGATGCCGTGCAGAAGGATATCGATGAACTCGCGTGCAGTCGCGGCTTCGTCGGGCGCGAGCAGCTGGGCAAAACCGGGCCGCATCACAACCAGCCCCATAAACATACCCATGATGGCCTGCGCCCGCACCTGCGCCGTGCCCGGCCGCAACCTGCCGTTGCGCGCGTGCTCTTCGAAGAAATCGGTGAGCAGCGGCAGGACGCGCCCAATGCCGTGGGTTGCGGCCAGCCGCGCCACTTCGGGATAGTAGGCCGATTCGAAGAGCAGCACGCGGCCTATCCCTCGATAACGCTCGCCTTGCTCGGCCAGCACAGCAAGGAACGACGTCAGTTGGCGCTCGATGTCGGCATCGGGCGCGGCGGCACGGATCACCTCGGCCTGGACGCGCGGCAGAACGTCGATGTGGCGCGCCAGGTCGGCAACAAGCTGTTCCTTGTTCTTGTAGTGCCAGAGCAGACCGGAGCGGGAGAGGCCGGCGCGCTCGGCGATGTCGTCGAGTGTGGCGGCGTAGAGACCGCGCTCGCCCGCCACTTCGAGGAAGGCCTCGAGGATGCGCTCGCGCGGCGTGGCGGTCGGCCGCGCTTCGCCAGTCGCCGCGCCAGCGGCGTGCAGCAGCGTCGCCTTGTCGGGAAAGTAGCGGTAGAGGGTGGCGCGGCTGACGTGCGCCGCCGCAGCCACCTGGCTGACGGTTGGCGTTGCAGTACCGGCGGCCTCGTGCAGCAGGGCGCGGGTGGCGGCCAGGATGCGTGCGCGCGTTGCGTTCTCGCTCATCGCCCTGAGCCTAAGCCGTGGATACAGTACTGTCAATACGGGAATGTCTCAGCGCCGAGTGAACTGCTTGCGACGCGAGCGATCTGCCACCTCGCGTCAGATCGGCGCCACTTTGGGGCGGTACTGCAGCGCTTCGGCCAGGTGCATCATCGTCACGTGCGAGTTGTCGTCGAGGTCAGCGATGGTGCGGGCGAGCTTGAGCACACGGTGCACACCGCGCGCAGTCAGCTGCATCTGGCGCATGGCCGTACGCAGCACCGCCATGCCGTCGTCGTCGAGCACCACATGCTCCTGCACCTCGGCCGGCCCCATGTCGGCGTTCAGGCGCAGCTGCTTCTTCTTGTGGCCGGCAAAGCGCTTGGTCTGGCGGGCGCGGGCGGCCTCCACCCGCTTGCGGATCGCGGCCGAGGACTCGCCGGCCTTGAGCGTGGTCAGGTCGTGGAAGGAGAGGCGAGGGATGTCGAGGTGGATATCGATGCGGTCGAGCAGGGGGCCGCTGATGCGCGACTGGTACCTTTGGACCATATTCAGGGTGCAGGAGCAGTCGCGCGTGTTGTCGCCGAAGAAGCCGCAGGGACAGGGGTTCATCGCCCCCACCAGAATGAACGAAGCCGGGTAGGTGAGCGAGCCGTTGACGCGCGAGATGGTGACCACGCGGTCCTCGAGCGGCTGGCGCAGCGTCTCGAGCGCCTGGCCATTGAACTCGGGCAGCTCATCGAGGAAGAGCACGCCGCGATGGGCCAGGCTCACCTCGCCGGGGCGGGGCACGGCGCCGCCGCCCACCAGCGCCGGATGGCTGACGGTGTGGTGCGGCGAGCGGAAGGGGCGCTGGCGGATCAGCGGTGGCAGCCCGCGCGACAGCTTATCGGCCACCGAGTAGATCTGCGTCACCTCGAGCGCCTCTTCCAGCGTCAGGCGCGGCATGATCGAAGGCAGAGCGCGGGCCAGCAGCGTCTTGCCGGCGCCGGGCGCGCCCTTCATGATCACGTTGTGGCCGCCGCTCACCGCCACCTCGAGCGCACGTTTCGCCGATTCCTGCCCCTTGATGGCGCTGAAGTCCTCGCTGTAGGGCGCCTCCACATCGTCGCCGAAGGGTGTCGTCACCACCGTCGGTGCGATGGGGTGGCTGCCGTTCAGGTGCTGCGCCAGGTACTCGAGCCGCTCGATGCCGTAGACCTCTATCCCGTCGACAAGCGCCGCCTCGGGCGCGTCTTCGGCAGGCAAAAAGAGACGGCGAAAGCCCGCAGTGCGCGCCGCCGCCGCCATCGGCAGCACGCCGAAGATGTGGCGCACGCTGCCGTCCAGACTCAATTCGCCCAACACCAGCGCATCGTCCAGCGCGCCGTTCAGCCCTGGGGCCTGGCCCGTGGCCAGCAGCACACCGAGCGCGATCGGCAGGTCGTAGGCCGGCCCCACCTTGCGCAGGTTGGCCGGCGCCAGGTTCACTGTCAGCCGGTGCTTGGGGAAGGCAAAGCCGCTGTTCACCAGCGCCGCGCGCACCCGCTCGCTGCTCTCGCGCACGGCGGCATCGGGCAGCCCCACCAGCGTGACTCGCTCGAGGCCGGCGTTGATGTCGACCTCCACATCCACCAGTTCGGCCGTAAGCCCAATTGTGGCGCAGCTGCGAACCTTGGCAAGCATGGCGGGGGGGGAGAGGAGATGGGGAGTGGACGCGGCGGACGGCGGTGAAAGTGAGACGGTGCTTGCTTCAGTCTACGCCAGCGCCCGTTCCTGCGCAAGGGAAGCGGGGAGGCGCAGAACCGCGCACAGGGAGCAGCCAATTGGCGTGGTTTGAGCCACGCGCAGAGCAGACCTACAATCCTCCCGCGGGAGGTTGACCCCGTAGCGCTGCATCAACCTTGAACAGAAGCGAGGCAGCAATGCGAGTCGTCATTATCGGCGGCAGCGGCCATGTGGGCACTTATCTTGTGCCGCGTTTGGTGACTGCCGGGCACCAGGTGGTCGCCGTCAGCCGCGGCCGGCGCGACCCCTACCAGGCGCACGGCGCGTGGGCGGGTGTTGAGCAGCACACGATCGACCGGGCCGCAGCCGAGGCGGCGGGCACCTTCGGCGCGCAGATTCGCGCCCTGCAGCCGGACGCCGTGATCGACATGATCTGCTTCACACTCGACAGCGCGCGCCATCTGGTAGAGGCGCTGCGCGGCGGCGTGACCCACTTTCTGCACTGCGGCACAATCTGGGTGCATGGGCCAAGCGCCGTTGTGCCCACCAGCGAGGCGCAGCCGCGCGCGCCCTTCGGCGATTATGGCATCCAGAAGGTGGCGATTGAGGCCTGGCTGCTGGACGAGGCGCGGCGCAGCGGCTTTCCGGCCACGGTGCTGCACCCGGGCCACATTGTGGGGCCGGGCTGGGCGCCGCTCAACCCTGCCGGCCACTTCAATCCCGCCGTCTTCACGCAGTTGGCAGCGGGCGCTCAGCTCGCCCTGCCCAATCTGGGGCTCGAGACGGTGCACCACGTCCACGCCGACGACGTGGCGCAGGCCTTCGAACGTGCGCTGCACCACTGGGGCGCCGCCGTGGGCGAGAGCTTCCACGTCGTCTCGCCGGCGGCGCTGACGCTGCGCGGCTACGCCGAGGCGGTGGCGGCCTGGTTCGGCGCGCCGGCGCAGCTCGCCTTTGTGCCGTGGGAGGAGTGGCGCACCACCGTCGCGGAGACCGAGGCGGCCGCAACCTGGGACCACATCGCGCACAGCCCCAACTGCAGCATTGCCAAGGCGCAGCGCCTGCTCGACTACCGCCCGCGCTACACATCGCTCGAAGCGGTCTACGAAGCGGTGCAGTGGCTGATCGCAGATGGGCAGGTGCAGCTTCCGGCGCGCTGATCGCCCGTATCAGCAGGCCAAGGCAGGTGCGTTGATCAGACATGGGCACACACCTTGCCGGCGTGTGCCCATGTGACGCAACCTGATCGCACTACAACCGGCTCGCCAAAATGGGGAAGCGTGCCCCATGCAAGCGGCAGCCACACGCGCCAGCCGCTTGCATGGGTCGTCTCTATTCAGCAGGCACACCAGCCACCAGGTCGTCGAAGACAAACGCGGCCGGTGCTGACGCGTCGAAGTTCTCCACCATGTAGCCTGTACTCCCCGCCCCGTAGCTCTCATCCGCAAACTCACCCACCTGCTCGCCATTCACAAAGAGGGTGTAGACGCCCTCTTCCCCTACGACGGAGAGCGTGTTGACCACATCCTCTGTCGTGTCGAATGGGCTGGCCACAGTCCAGTCCACCAGCGTCTCCAGCTCGCCGTCCGTGGCCTTCCTGACGAGGAAGTAGCCGTCTCCACTGACGCTGAAGGCATAGTAGTGGTTGTCATCCTGCACCCCAAAGAGCAGGCCAAATGCGGTGTCCATTGCGCCCGCCGTCTGCGCCGAGACTTCGAGCATGAGGGGCTCCGGCAGCAGGAGGTCTGGGTAGTAGTCGTAGATCACACCGGATGCGGGGTTCATGGCATAGACATACTGTTCGGTCTCTGGGTCGTAGTAGCCCTGCCCCCACTCCTGCGCCGCGGCATCGTCATAGAGACCACTGGTCGGGTCACTGTAGTCGTCTGCGAAGGCGATCTCGCCGAAGTCCGGCTGGACGGCGGCGAACACAGCGCGGTCGATGCCCGGGATGAGAACATCGAAGCTGTAGAGCACTGCGTCAAGGTCGGGCAGCAACTCCTCTGCTTCCTCGGCGGGCGCTTCAAAGTAGACGACATAGGTCATTCCAGCTGCGGGTGTGGACGCGATAACTTCACCTGCATACGGCATGCCATCAACCTCATAGCTGAAGTCAAGCAGCATGGCGTCGAATGCCCCCAGCGCGTACTCCACCGGATCGCCGACTGCTTCCACGTTTTCAAGACCGGCATCGGCCTCAAGTTCGGCGAACACATCATCCAGCGCCGTGAGGTTGACCTCCGTAGCACCGTAATCATCCGGGTATTCGAAGAGCGACACAGTCATCTGCGCGGCTTCGTCGGCGGTGGTCAGCACAACCGGATCGAATGGCTCTCCGCTGCCGGCATAGGCTGTCCACGTCTCCGGATAGAGCAGGGCAAACTCGAGCGCCGCGTCCACCAGCGGGACGAAGCCCTCTTCGGTGACCTCCTCTTCCCCTACAACAAAGAGCATGTCGTAGGAGACCTCCTGGTTGCCGTCCAGGTCCTCCGCAATGATGCCCACGATGTAGTTGCCGCTGGGGGCAGGCGTCTCCTCGATGAAGAAGGGCTCGTTGCCAAAGGTCAGCGTCCCACTCTCGCCGCTGTAGTCCTCGTCGCCAGTGTCGCCCAGATTCCAGCCTTGCTCCAGAACGATGAATGCGTCGCCGGGCTGCGGCGTAATCTCGCGCGGGGCGCCGACGCCATCGTTGTTGGGGCCCAGGAAGCCGAAGACCTGCGTCATTTCGCCGCCCTTGAAAAAGAGCCGCGCATAGCGTTCCGGGCTGCCATCCAGGAAGCGGTAGATGCCGTCCACGGTGTAGGTGGGCTCTTCGCCATAGGTCTCGGGAGAGAAGAGGGTGCGGATCGACGTTGTGCCGTCGCTGATGGCGTAGACCACCGGCGCCCATTCAAAGCCGGCGGTGAAGGCGCCCTTCGGCCACTTTGGGTACGTGACACCGCCCACGGTGGTCTCCTCGTCGGCAAACAGATAGTCCTGATCCTCGATGATCAGGATCTCATCCTCGGGCAGCAGGCGACCAATGAAGCTGTAGAGATAGCCGACGCGGTCACCTGTGATTTCGGCCTCTACGGTCACCGGTTCGTCGGGGTATGCCACTTCGGCCGAGAGCATGATCGGCCCCACCTGCAGCGGCTTGCGCTGGGTCGTGTTCACCCCAAACGCACCTGCGGCTGCCGTGGCGCTCAGCAGTCCTTGCTCATACAACGCCGAGACGACCTCTTCTTCCAGTTCAAACTCGCTCGCCAGGGTCTGTGCAACCTCTTCTGCCGAGTATCCGTTTTCGACCATCGCTGCGATCTCGTCCTGCAGCACGCGGATGTACTCGGGGTCCAGGTTGGGCATCAGTGCCTGCATGGCCGCGGCGAAGGTGGATGCCGGGCGCGCAGGGGCGGCAGCGGGCGTGTCGCCGGCATGGAACGCGAGGAACTCGTCCCACTGCGTCTCCTGGGCAAAGCGTTCGGCCACCTCGACATAGCCCAGGTTGTCGGCAATTCTGTACATCTCGAACACTGGGAAGTAGATGGCAATCCCTGTAGAGCCAGGCCGTGCGCTGCCGTGCTTTTCGGCGATCACTGCCGCTTGCCACGCCGCGTTGATCTCGTCGGCTGCCGCCAGCACAGCGGGGTCGTCCGTTCGACTCTGAATCAGCTGCACAAAGTGGCCCAGGTCGATGTAGGGCGAGGGGAACTCCTCGCCAAAGACAGATTCAAAGGACTGGGCGTAGGTGCGCGCCTCTGCGACGGCGTTCTGATCGATGATCTGGAGCGTACCGACGAAAGTATCCAGCGCGGTATTGAGCGGCGCAATTTGGCCCAGGTCGATGGCCGCCAGGGTGGTGTCGGGGCTGATTGCGGCGGCGGCATCGGCGCGCGCGAGGTTGCCGACGTAGCTGGGGTCTTCGAGCCGCATGTCGTCATCAATGTAGGAGGCAACCACATGCTGGGCCAGCTCATCGCCGCCCATGGCCGGGTTGTTGGCCAGTTGGCCCAGGAAGCCGGCATAGGCCCAGCCCAGCCCCGGTTCCACCTCCTCCGAGGCGACAGCGTAGAGCGCATGGGGCGCCATCGCGGTGTAAACCTCGAGCTGGCTCATGAGGCACGCATCAAACCCAATCACGTCGAGAACGTCCAGACCAAGATTCTCGCGCGCCTGGCCCAGCGCGCGGTCGATCTCCATCAGCCACAAGCTGTCGCCAAACATTTCGGAGAGCACAATGTCGTCGGCGCCGTTGCCGCCCGGATCGGGGTCCGTCCAGCCGCCGGGCCATCCGGAGCCATGGTCCGACATGATCAACATGCGTTTTTGCGCGGGGAAGGAGGTCACCGCCCACTCGATGAACTCCTGGAGCGTTGCGGCGTCGGACATGTTGACTTCGCCCAGGTCCTCAAGGACTTCGGATTGCAGGCGGCTCATGTCGTCATCCTGCGTGATCAGGAGGCGTTTGGCGCCGGTCCAGTCGCCCATGCCGTCGTAGCTGCCCGAGAAGCGGTCGGTCTGCACAACGATGGTGACCTCGTCCGTCGAACCGACGAGTTCCGCTTCCTGCAGATCGATCAACATGTCTTGCTCGAGCACGTTATCATCGGCGTCGCTGTAGATCATCACGAGCCATTGGGCTTCGTTCGCTTGGGTGGGCGCGGCTGCGCGCGGCGCAGCCGCCACCGCGGCAGGGGTTAGGCCAATGCTGCAGGCAACCAGCGCTACAAGCAGCCAACGCAGATGGAGAGTGGCGCGCGGCCGTCCAGGATGGTGCATCAACTGCCCCCAGTTGGGTGGTGCCGCTCCCAGGCGCCAGGAGCAGCATAGAGAGCTTCTCTTCGCTTTGTCTACCCGCTGTTCGCGCTCCCTGTCGGGTGGAGCGCCGCCCTACACCTTGCGCAAATGCCTACACCTCGCGCAGGTACTGGTGCACCAGGCCCACGGCCACGGCTCCTTCGCCCACGGCCGAAGAGACGCGGCGCACAGCCCCCTGGCGCACATCCCCCGCCGCAAAGATGCCCGGCGTGCTCGTCTCGAGCAGAAAGGGGTCGCGCGCCAGCGTCCAGCCGCGCGGGCGCTTGCCGTCGCGCAGCAGGTCGGTCCCGGTCAGGACAAAGCCGGCGGCGTTGCGCTCCACCACCCCGTCGAGCACTTGCGAATGGGGCGTGGCGCCGATAAAGAGGAAGAGCGCCGGCGCCCGCATCGTCTCGACAGCCCGTGTATCGATGTGCAGAATGTCCAACTCCTCCAGCGAGCGCGCGCCGCGCACCGCCGCCACCTCGGCGCGCAGGCAGACGGAGATGTTCGGCGTCGCCCGAATCTGATCGACCAGATAGTGCGACATGCCCATCTCCAGCGAGCTGGCGCGCACCACCATCGTCACCTGCGCGGCGTAGCGCGAGAAAAACATCGCACCCTGCCCCGCCGAATTTGCCCCGCCCAGCACCACCACCTGCTCGCCCCGATAGTTCGCTGCCTCGTTCAGGGCCGCGCCGTAGTAGATGCCGGCGCCGGTCAGCCGCTCGACCTCGGGCAGCTCCAGACGGCGCGTGGTCACGCCCGTCGCCACAATCAGCGCGTGGCAGGTCAGCTCGCTGCCGTCGTCCAACTTCACCACGCGATAGGGCCCTTCCACGCGCACGCCAACCGCCTCTTGCGCGGTGAGGATTTCGGCGCCAAAGCGCGTGGCCTGCGTGGTGGCGCGCCGCGCCAGTTCGGCGCCGCTCAGCCCCTTGGGGAAGCCAAGGTAGTTCTCGATGCGCGAGCTGGTGCCCGCCTGCCCGCCCGTCGCCTCGCGCTCGATCACGGCCGTGCGCAGCCCCTCGGATGCGGCGTAGACTGCCGCGCCCAACCCGGCCGGCCCCGCGCCCAGAATGATCACGTCGTAGAAGGGAGAGGTTGCCAGCTTGCGCACGCCCGCCTTTTCGGCCAGCGCGCGCGCGTCGGGATCCACCAGCACTGTGCCGTCGGGAAAGTAGACAACCGGCAGTGTCGCGCTTTCGCCGCCACCTGCGCCCGCTGCGCCGCTTGCGCCGGCTGTCGCACCTGCCGCCACCAGCGCCGCCGCTTCGGCATCCTTCTCGATGTCGAGGTACTGGTAGGGGATGCGGTTGAGCGCCAGAAAGTTCTTGACCTGATAGGTGTGGGGCGACCAGCGCGTACCCGCCACGCGAATGCCCTCATAGGGGAGCGACGCCGTCGCCTGCCATTCGTCGAGCAGGTCATCGAGCACGGGGTAGAGGTGGGTTTCGGGCGGGTCCCACGGCTTCATCAGGTAGTGGTCGAGACCGATGCGGTTGATGCTGTCGATGGCGGCCTGGGTGTCGGCATAGGCAGTCAGCAGCACCTTGCGCGCGTCGGGGTAGAGCTTCATCGCCTCGGCCAGGAACTGTGTGCCCTCCATCTCGGGCATGCGCTGGTCGGCGATGAGCAGCGCCACGGGGTCGTTGCGCTCCTTGAGCCGGCGCAGCACGTCGAGCGCGCCGGCGCCCGACTCTGCCTTGAGTGTGCGAAAGTCGCGCCCATACTGACGGCGCAGATCGCGCTCCACGGCGTTGAGGACGGCGCTCTCGTCGTCCACCACAAGAATGGCAGGCTTGGTCACGGTTCGATCTCCATGTGTGGTGGGGTGGGCGCTGCATAGTCTAGGCCCAAGCGGCTCGCTTGTCCAGCGCACGCAGGAGGCTAGACAAGCGAGCGCAACGCGCCGATAATAGGCCGCACCTCAGCGACTGCCGAGAGCCGACCTCGATGCGCCCACTGGCGGCGGCGCTGCCCTCCCCACTTTGCTGTCCCTTTGCTCTGCACGCCTCAAGCACGGCGCGCTGCGCTTCGCCACCTGCTGCGCCTTCCCAGCCGGCGCGCAAGAATCCGCTGCTCAGCCGTAGACCTCCCCCGGAAAGAGATGCAGCCATGGCCGTCCTGCCGAATACCGGCCTGACCTATGTGGACGAGAGCGAAGCCCAAGGCGAAATCGCCGAGCTCTTTGACGAGGTGCGGCGCACCCTGCAGTTGCCCCACGTGCCCATGGGCTTTCAGGCGCTCTCGGGGTCGCTCGCTGCCTTCAAGGCGTATTGGAGCATGTACAGCAACTTCGTTGCCAACACGGTGCTGCCCGCGCCGCTGATCGCAATGGTGCTCTATGCCATCGCCGAGAGCAACGACTGCCGCTACTGCAGCGCGCTCAACGAGGCCTCGTGCCGCATGTTCGGCATCGATGACGCCACGCTCACCGCGCTGGCGCGCGACCTCGGCCACATCACGCCGCACCGCATCCAGGCCATCGTCCGCTTTGCGCTGATGGCATGCCACAGCCCCAAAGAGATCGAGCGCAAGCATTTCGACATGCTGCGCAGCCACGGCGTCAGCGACGAAGAGATCACCGAGATCACGCTGCTGGCGGCGATTGGGCAGTTGAACGATATCCTTGCCGACGCGCTCAAGGCCGAACTGGACCCCATGTTCAAGCCCTGAGGCCCGGCGCGCAGACGGTCGTTTCTCCCCCCGGAAGGCGCAAACATGGAGAGTGCTGAGCTCCGTTCGGCTCCGGCTGAAGGCGCACGCTATGCCCTGCTTTCGGAGGTGGTGCTGCTGATCGCGCGCGCCGCCGACCTTGATTCGCTGCTGCGCAACCTGGGTAAGCGTGCCAAGTGGGTGCTCGACTTTGACCGCTGCCTGCTCGCCCTGCTCGATGAAGAGGGCGAGAGCTACACAGTGCGCACCGTGCTCGAGGCGCAGCCGGGCGCACCGTCGCTCGAAGGGGCGACCTTCGCAGCAAGCACAGGGCTGCCCGGCCAGGCAATGCGCGCCCGCCATCTGCAGGCGCACAAGGCAGATGCAAGCGAAGCTGCGGCCGCAGCGCAGGATGCAGCCTCTGCCGTCGACGAGTTGATCTGGCACGGCGGCATGCAGGGCGTGCTTGCCCTGCCGCTGGAGGCAGGCGGCCAGCTTGTAGGCGCGCTCGTCTTCGCCAGCTCCAGGGATCAAGGCTACGCGCGCGAAGATCACAACGTCGCGGCGGCCATCGCCACCCACCTCGCGCTGGCGGTGGACCGCGCCCGCTCCACGCAGCGGCTCGAGGCCGTCAATGCCAAGCTTACCCGCCTGGCCACCTTCCCCGAACTCAACCCCGCCGCCATCGTCGAGGCTGATGCCACCGGCGTGATCCACTACATGAACCCGGCTGGGCGCGCGCTCTTTCCCGAAGCGCTGCACCTGCGCTGCGAGCACCCGCTGCTGGAGGACCTGCCCGCCATTGCCGAAGAGTTCGCGCGCGACAACAAGAGCTACGTCATGCGTGAGATTCTGGTCGATGGCATCTGGTACCAGCAGGTCTTCCACACCGTGCCCGACAGCCCCAACATCCGCTCTTTCCTGATCGACATCACCGAGCGCAAGCGCGTTGAAGACGAGCTGAAGGAGCAGAACGAGTACCTTGCCGCGCTGCATGCCACGTCGCTGGCGCTGCTCAGCCGCTCGAACCTCAACGACCTGCTCAAGGCGCAGATCGACCGCGTGGCGACGCTGCTCGGCACGTCGCACGGCTTCATCGCGCTGGTGCTGCCCGACGGCAGCCGCATGCGCCAGATTATGGGCAGCGGCGCCTTCGAACCGGGCAACGGCCTGACGCTGAAGAAGGGGGAAGGGGTCTCGGGCCGCGTCTGGGAGACGGGCCAGCCGCTGATCATCAACGACTACGACAACTGGCCGCGGCGTTCGCGCACGCTGCAGCGCGGGCTTGTCCACGCGATCATCGCCGCGCCGCTCTACAGCAGCGGCCTGGTGATTGGCACGCTTGGCATTGCCCACGGCTCCGGCTCCGGCCGCACCTTCACCGAAAAGCAGATCAACCTGCTGATGCGTTTTGCCGACATGACGTCGCTCGCGATCGACAACGCGCGCCTCTTCGAGGAGAACGTCGGCCGCCGCGCCCAGGCCGAGCTGCAGGCGCAGCGGCTGGAGCGCGTCAACGAGATTGGCCGCCATCTCTCCGAGTCCACCGGTCTCGACACGATCCTGCGTGTGGTGATGGACGAGTTGGGCGACCTGATTGCCTCCGACCGCAATAGTGTGATTCTGCTCGACGATGCGGGCGAAACCATGACGATCCACGCGCTGTGGGGGGCGGAAGAGAGCCTGCCCGTTGGCATGCAACTGCCTGTGCAAGGCACCGAGGTGGGCAAGGCCATCGCCGCACGCAGCCTGCTGCGCGTGGACGACTTAACGCTCAGCAGCGGGATCGATGCGGCTCTGCTCGTGCGCCAGGGCTACCGCTCAAGTCTGGTTGCGCCCATGATCGTGGGCAGCAATGTGCTGGGCACGCTCAATGTCTCCAGCCTGCAGCCGGCCGCCTTTGGCGAACAGGAGGAGCGGCTCCTCATCAACATCGCCGGCTTCCTGGCCACCACGATCGAGAACACCCGCCTGCTCCAGCGCGCGCAGGAAGCGCAGGCCGCGGCCGAGAACGCCAACGCCGCCAAGGGCGCCTTCCTGGCCACCATGAGCCACGAGATCCGCACGCCCATGAACGCCATCATCGGCATGACGGGGCTGCTGCTCGACACGGCGCTCGATGACGAGCAGCGCGACTTCGCCGAAACCGTGCGCAACTCCGGCGAGTCGCTGCTGACGATCATCAACGACATTCTCGACTTCTCAAAGATCGAGGCCGACCGGCTCGAACTCGAGTCGCAGCCGGTGGAGCTGCGCGCCTGCATCGAGAGCGCCTTCGACCTGCTGGCCGCGCGCGCCGCCGAAAAGCAGCTGGACCTTGCCTATCAGGTTGCTCCCGGCACACCCGCCGCGATCCTGTGCGACATGATCCGGCTGCGGCAGGTCCTGGTCAACCTGATTGGCAACGCGCTCAAGTTCACCGAGGCGGGCGAGGTCTTCGTTGCGGTCTCGGTCGAGAAGGCCAAGCCGGGCGCAGGCGAGCCAGGCGCAGACAATGCGGAGGGCGAGCGCGCCCTGCTCCACTTCAGCGTGCGCGACACCGGCATCGGCATTCCGCCTGCACAGCAGAGCCGTCTCTTCCGCTCCTTCAGCCAGGTTGATGCGTCGACCACACGGCGTTACGGCGGCACGGGGCTGGGGCTGGCGATCAGCAAGCGGCTAGTCGAGATGATGGGCGGCACGCTGTGGGTGGAGAGCGAGGGCATCCCCGGGCGCGGCTCCACCTTCCACTTTACGATCCGCGCCCAGCCGGTGGAGGTGCCGGCGCCCGCTTACCTGCAGGCGGCGCGTCCCGAGCTGCGCGGCAAGACGCTGCTGATCGTCGATGACAACGCCACCAACCGGCGCATTCTGGCAGCACTGGCAACTTCGTGGGGAATGGCGCCCATGGAGAGCGGCTCGCCGCTGCGTGCGCTCGAATGGGTGCGCACCGGCACCCGCTTCGACTGCGCCGTGCTCGACATGCAGATGCCCGAGCTGGACGGCGTGGCGCTCGCCACCGCCCTGCGCAAGGAGGCGGCCGGCGCGCAGATGCCGCTGGTGCTGCTCACCTCGCTGGGGCGGCGCGAGGTCGCCGCCGATGCAGGCCTCTTCGCCGCACTGCTCAACAAGCCGCTCAAGCCGTCACAGCTCTACGATGTGCTGGTGAATGCCTTTGCCGCCGCCGGGCGCGCCGCCAGCGACCCCGCCTCGGCCCCTGCGCCGCGCGCTGCGCTCGAGCTGGACCCGGGCATGGCCGCCCGTTTGCCGCTGCGGCTGCTGCTGGCCGAGGACAACGCCACCAACCAGAAGCTTGCGCTGCGCCTGCTCTCGCGCATGGGCTACGAGGCCGACGTGGCGCTCAACGGCGTCGAAGTGCTCGCCGCCCTCGAGCGCGCGCCCTACGACGTGATCCTGATGGACGTGCAGATGCCCGAGATGGACGGGCTGGAGGCAACGCGACAGATTCACCAGCGGCAGCACGGCCGACAGGGCGAACATCCCTACATCATCGCCATGACGGCAAATGCGATGCAGGGCGACCGCGAGGCCTGCCTTGCCGCCGGCATGGACGACTATGTGAGCAAGCCGATCCGCGTGGAGACACTGGTGGATGCGCTCACCCGCGCCGCCGAAGCGCTGCCGGCTCGCGGCGCATTGGCGGCGCTGACAGAGGATGTGAACCCCGGACCACTCGTGCTCGATGCCGGCGCGCTTGCAGGGCTGCGCGAGCTGGTAGGCGACGACCCCGCCTTTTTGCGCGAGCTGGTGGATTCAGCGCTGGAGGATGCGCCCGCCCTGCTGGCCGACCTGCGCCGCGCGCTCGACGCCGGCGACGCGCCCACGCTGCGCCGCGCCGCACACACGCTCAAATCGACCAGCGCGCAGTTTGGCGCAACCCAGTACGCCGCACTCGCCAAACAGGTGGAAGCGATGATGACGAGCGAGCCACCCGCCGCCGCCGCGTTGCACGTCGCCCGTCTTGAAGCGGAATGGCCCGCCGTGCGCGCCGCGCTCGAAGCGCTGCGCAACGGCTGAACAGGGCCGGCCCACCGTCGCGCCGCCGCCCGCACACTTCTGGAAAGCCCGATGAGCCAAGAGAGCGCCCCACCCGCCGCCGAAAGCGGTGAGATCCTGGTTGTGGACGACAGCCGCGTGAACCGGCTCGCCCTGCAGCGCAGCCTCGAGCAGCAGGGGCACCAGGTGCGCGTGGCCGAAGACGGCGCGCAGGCGATCGACGCCCTCCACGCCCGCCCCTGCGACGTTGTGCTGCTCGACATCATGATGCCGGGGGTCGACGGCTACGGGGTGCTCACACACATGATGGAGGATGCCGAGCTGCGCCACATCCCCGTGATCATCATCTCGGCGGTGGATGAGCTGGACGCGGTGGTGCGCTGCATCGAGCTGGGCGCAGACGACTACCTGCACAAGCCCTTCAACGCAGTGCTGCTGCGGGCGCGGCTCAACGCCAGCCTGCGCCGCAAACGGCTGCGCGACCTTGAACAAGCCTACCTGCGCCAGGAGGTCGCGCTGCGCCAGAACGAGAAGCTGGCGACGCTGGGCCGGCTGAGTGCGGGCATGGCGCACGAGCTCAACAACCCGATCGCCGCGATCTCGCGCGGGGCGCAGCAAGTGCTCGATTCCTTTCTGCGCCACCTCGACGCCGAAGCCGCGCTCGATGCCGATGCCGCGCCGCACGCAGAGGGCGCGCCGCACGTAGAGGGCGCGCCGCACGCGATCGCCACGCTGCGCGCACGCGTGGACGCGCGCAGCAACCACCGCATGGACCTCGACCCGCTCGAACGCAGCGACCGCGAAGAGGCGCTGATCAGCCGGCTCGACGCGCTGGGCGTAGCCGACGGCTGGTCGCTGGCGCCCGACCTCGTCAACCTTGGCATGGAGAGCGCCGCGCTCGACGCGCTGGCGGCTGAGCTTGCGCCCGAGCTTGGGCCGGGAGCGCTGCCCGCGGCGCTGGCCTGGATTGTGAGCAGCAGCAGTCTGCTCGACGTGCACGGCGAGATTGCCGACGCCGCCCAGCGCATCGCCGAAATCGTCAAGGCGCTCAAGACCTACACCTATCTCGACCGCGCCCCGGTACAGAATGTCGACGTGCGTGAGGGGATCGAGAGCACGCTGGTGATGCTGCGCGCACGGCTGCGCGGGGTGACCCTGCGGCGCGACTACGCGCCCGACCTGCCGGTAATCGAGGCCTACAGCAGCGAGCTCAACCAGGTGTGGACGAACCTGATCGACAACGCCGCTTCGGTGCTTACGGGCGAACAAGCGCCGGCGGGCGGCGGCGTGCTCACGATCACGGCGCGCCGCGAGGGCAACGAGGTAGTGGTGGAGGTGGGCGACAACGGCCCCGGCATCCCAGCAGACGTGCAGCCGCTGATCTTTGACCCCTTCTTTACCACCAAGCCCCCCGGCGAAGGCACCGGGCTGGGACTCAACATCTCGCACAACATCATCGTCAAGCGCCACGGCGGCGAGATCAACGTCCGCTCGCACCCCGGCGAAACGGTCTTCACGGTTCGCCTGCCGCTGCGGCTGGGGTGAGGCAACAAATCCACACCGCGGTGCAGCTGTGCACAACGCCGCGGTGCGCATGTACTGCGTTGCGCTGCGGCGCATGCGGGCGCCGCTACGGGCGCCCGATTGGAACAACCCTCCCCGGCAGCACAAACCCCTGCACCGCGTCGAAGCGTGCCTCGATTTACCTATTGACACGGCTCATTATCAGATGTATTCTTCCTGTAACCGGTACCGTAACCGGTTACGGTACCGGTTACAGGAAGAGGCGGCTGTGGACTCTCCAGTCACCATCTCGCGCATTGCCCAGCACGCACAGGTCTCCAAGGCCACTGTCTCGCGCGTGCTCAACAACAAGCCCGATGTGGACCCCGACACCGCCGCGCGCGTGCGTCGGGCGATTGACGACCTGGGTTACGTGCGCAGCAGCCAGGCCATCAGCCTGGCCACCGGGCGCGCGCTGGCCGTGGGCATGCTTGTCCCCGACTTGACCTGGCCCATGATGCTCGAGGTGCTGCGCGGCGTGACCGAAGCGGTGGAGGCCAGCGACTATGGGCTGATGCTCTACAGCATGGCACGCGGCGAGCAGGCCATTCGCGACTTTACAAATCGCGCCGTGCGCGCCCGCCAGATCGATGGGCTGGTGGTTGTTGTGCCTACGGGCATGCTCGACTATCTGACCCGCCTGCACGACGACGGCCTGCCCATGATGTTCGTCGATGACCGCGGGCTGGACCCATCGCTGCCCGCCGTTGCGACCACCAATTTCGATGGCGGGCTGGTGGTCGGACGCCACATCCTCGCCATGGGGCGGCGGCGCCCTGCCCTGATCGAAGGGCCGATGCACTTTGGCTGCAGCCGCGAGCGGGCCGATGGTTTTCGTCAGGCGCTGCACGAGGCAGGCGTCGAGCTGGACCCGGCGCTGGTCTGCGAAGGTGACTTTACCGAAAAAGGGGGCGCGCGCTGCGCCGCCAGGCTGCTCGCCGCCGATCCGGACTTTGATGCCCTTTTTGCAGGCAACGACTTGATGGCGATCGGCGCCATGCGCACGCTTGCGCGCGCGGGCCGGCGCATCCCCGAAGAGGTTGCGGTCGTCGGCTTTGACGACATCCACGCCGCGGCACATACCAGCCCCTCGCTCACCACTGTCCGCCAGCCCTTCTACGAAATGGGGCTCACCGCCGCGCGCCTGCTGCTCGAACGGCTGAACGGACGCCCTCTTCCCCAGCAGCCGCTGCAGCTGCCGACAACGCTGATTGTGCGCGGCTCCTCGGGCGGCACAGGTGCTTAGTGCTGCGTCTCGCAAGTCACTCGAAGCGCATAGCGACGACTTCAGCCGTCGGTGCCCGGGTTCTACTCGAGAACGAAAGCTGAAGCTTCCGCTATGAACCTCAAATGTATTGCGAGACGCAGCACTTAGGCTCTCTTTTGCTCTCGTTTGTTCAATCTGCGCTCTTCATTCGAAATCCGTTCGCCATTTTCAGGAGGTTACGATGTCTCATCGAGTGCTGCGTCTCTCGTTTCTTCTCGTTCTGGTTGCTGGACTCCTGCTGAGCGCGTGCACCGCGCCGGTTGCTGCCCCTGCGAGCGACGCCGCCGGCGACGCCTCTGCTGCGCAGGCAACCGTGCGCGTGATGACCTTCTTCGCCTATGACAACCCCGAGGTGGAGCAGGCGGTGGTCGACGCTTTCGAGGCCGCCAACCCCGGCATCAACGTTGAACTGGAGTTGACCAACTACAACGATATCTTCACCAAGTTTCAGACGCAGGTAGCCGGCGGCACGGCGCCCGACGTGATCTCGATGAACTTTGAGAATCTGCGCAGCTTTGCCACCCGCGGTGCAGTCGAACCGCTCACCGACCGTATCGCCGCCGACGACTTCGACACGAGCATCTACTATCCAAACACGCTCGACATGCACACCGTCGATGGCACCGTCTACGGTCTGCCCGCCACCTTCTCGGACAACGTGCTCTACTACAACAAAGACATGTTCGACGCCGCCGGCATCGCCTATCCCGACGACACGTGGGACTGGGCCAAGCTGCAGGAAGTGGGCGCGCAGTTTGTGCAGGATGAGGATGGCGACGGTGTGGTGGATGTCTATGGCTACGGCCCGGCGTGGTGGCCGATGTATCTCTTCATGTGGGGCAGCAACATCCTGACCGCAGACGGCAGCGCCTGCGCCCTTACCTCGCCCGAAGCGCTTGAAGCTCTCAATGCCTATGCCGGCCTCTTTGTGGATGGCGGCATCTCGGCCAACAAGGCTGCCGAAGCGACGCAGGGCAACTACGATCGCTTTGTGGCCGGCAAGCTCGCCATGTTCTCGGCCGGCCCGTGGGCGGTGCGCCCCTTCAACGACAGCATCACGAACTTCACGTGGGACATTGCCCACGGCCCCAGCGGCGCAGTCGACGGCACCTTCCTTTACAGCAACAGCTACGCGATTCCGGCCGACGCCGAGAACAAGGACGCGGCGTGGGAGTTCATCAAGTTCGCCTCTGGCCCCGAGGGCGTGCGTGTTCGCCAGGAGGGCCAGTTTGAGATTGCCGCCGTGCAGGAAGTGGCCGAGTCGATCTTCGTCGAGTCGATGCAGGGGCAGTCGCCTGCCTCGCCGCAGGTCTTTATGGAAGCGACCGAATACGGCTTCCGCCTCTCGGAGCATGCCCGCTTCCCCGAAATGCTTGACGCCGTCACCGCCGAGCTGGACCTGGCGCTGACCGGGGCGAAGAGCATGGAAGAGGCCATGAGCGCCGCCTGCACCACCATCGACGGCATCATTGCCGAGCAGTAAGCAGCAGCGCTGTCGATTCGGGGGGCGGCGGGCAACCACCCGCCGCCCCCCTTTGCAACGGGCTGGCGCAGCAGCAGGGGGAGGACGGTGATGCAGACCATGGGCAGCAGCAGCGGCGCAGCCAATAATGCGCTGGACCGCAACCGCCAGGGACTCTCCATACGAACACGGACTGCGCTGTGGGGCTACGCCTTTGTTGCGCCGGCCTTCGCGTTCGTGCTTGTCTTTACCTTCCTGCCCGTGCTCTCCGCCTTCGCCATCAGCCTCTCTTCCTGGGACCTGGTAGGCGACATGAAGTGGGTTGGCGCGGCCAACTACCTTAAGCTCACAAGCGACCCGCTGGCGCAGCGCACGCTGCTCAACACCTTGGTCTATACGCTGGTCAGCGTGCCGCTGGGCATTGTGCTCTCGCTGCTGCTGGCGGTGCTGCTCAACCAGAAGCTGCGCGGGCAGGCCTTCTTCCGCACCGCCTACTACATGCCCGTCGTCTCCTCCACCGTGGCGATTGCCGTCATCTTTACCTGGGTGCTCGACCCAACCTATGGGCTTCTGAACCGTGCACTGGGGCTGGTTGGCATCTTGCCCATTCCGTGGCTCACCAGCCCGCAGTGGGCCATGCCCGCCGTAATCCTCGTCACAATCTGGCGCAGCCTTGGCTACAACATGATCATCCTGCTTGCCGCTCTGCAGGATGTGCCGCAGGAGCTGCACGACGCCGCAACGGTGGATGGGGCGAGCGCGTGGCGCAGGTTTACAGGGCTGATCGTGCCGCTGATCACGCCGGCGCTCTTCTTTGTGGCCATGACGGGCTTCATCAGCAGCTTTCAGGCCTTCGACCTGGTCTACAACATGACGCAGGGTGGGCCGGGACGTGCAACCTACCTGGTGGGCTTCTACATCTGGCAGCAGGCCTTCGAGTATCTGCACATGGGCTACAGCGCGGCCATGGCCTTTGTGCTCTTTCTGGTTATTTTCGTGGTGACGCTGCTGCAGTGGTTCACGCGCCGCCTTTGGGTCTATGGAGAGGAGTAGCCACACATGCTCGCCAATCAGACCCGCCGCCCGTCGCACGCTCCCGCTGCAATCCGAAAGCTGCCCGCCTACGTGGTGTTATCGTTGGGCGCAGCCATCATGCTGCTGCCCTTCGTTTGGAGCGTGACCACGTCGCTCAAGCCCGCCGGCGAGCTCTTCCTGCACGGCGCTTTCTGGGTGCCGTGGCCACCGGACTTTTCAGCCTACCGGGCGCTGCTGCAGGAGGTGAACTTTGGCCAGTATGCGCTCAACACCGTCAAGGTGGCCGGGCTGATTACCGCCGCGCAGCTGCTCACTGCCTCGCTCGCAGGCTATGCCTTTGCCCGCATCGAGTTCCCGGGCCGCAACCCGCTCTTCCTCATCTTCCTCGCCACCATGATGGTGCCGGTGGCGGTGACGATGGTGCCCAACTTCATCGTCATGCGCACGCTGGGGCTGGTGGACACCCACGCCGGGCTGATTCTGCCTGCGGTAGGAACGGCCTACGGCACTTTCCTGCTGCGCCAGTTCTACCTGAGCTTTCCGGCCGAACTGGAAGAGGCGGCGCGGCTGGACGGCTGCAACCCGCCCACCTTCTACCTGCACATCCTGCTGCCCAACTCCAAAGCGATCCTGGCCGCGCTGGGACTGCTCACCTTCCAGTGGGCGTGGAACGACTTTCTGTGGCCGCTGGTGATGATCAATTCGGCCGAGAAGCGCACGCTGCAGGTGGGGCTTTCGTACCTGCTGAACGAGAACTACATCAACTGGCCGTGGCTGATGGCGGCCAGTGTGCTCACCACGCTGCCGGTGCTGCTGCTCTTTGTGCTGGCGCAGAAGCAATTTGTGCAGAGTGTGCGCCTTTCGGGCGTCAAGGGGTAGGAGGGTGACGTGGAGTTTCTGCGTTGCGTGAACGGGGGGGTCGTCAATGAGCAGGGGCAGGCGGTCTTTCTGCGCGGCGTCAACATTGGCGGCTGGCTGAACCTGGAGCATTTTCTCACCGGCCACCCCGGAGCGGAGTCGGGCCTGCGCCGCACAATGGCCGCCCACCTGGGCGCCGAGCGCGCCGGGTTCTTCTTCGACCGTCTTCTGCACCACTTCTTTGGCGCAGAAGATGTCCGCTTCCTGCGCAGCCAGGGGGTAACGGCGATTCGCGTCCCCCTGAACTACCGCCACTTCGAGGCGGATTCTGCTCCCTTCGAGTACCGCGAAGAGGGCTTCGCGCGCCTCGACCGGCTGCTCGACTGGTGCGAGCAGTACGGCCTGTACGTCATCCTCGACCTGCACGCCGCCCAGGGCTGGCAGAATGGGGACTGGCATTGCGACAATAGCAGCCGCCACGCCCTGCTCTGGAGCACGCGCCACGCACAGGATCGCTTTGTGGCGCTCTGGGCGGAGATCGCCCGCCGCCTGCGCAATCGCCCGGCCGTTGCCGCCTACAACCTGCTCAACGAGCCGCTGACAAACGCCCCCTTCGGCCGCTTTGGGCCGGACGCCGACTACTGCCCTGATTGGCCGGCGCTCAACAGCCTCTATGCGCGCACGGCTGCCGCGCTGCGCGAGACAGACCCCGCACGCATGCTCGTGCTCGAAGGGGACTACTACTCCACGCTCTTCGACCGCCTGGAGCTGCCGACGGGAAGCAACACGATCGTCAGCAGCCACAACTACATCGAGGCTGCGATTGCGTCGATTGCCGAGTACCCGGTGACGCTGAATGGCGTGCACTGGGACACAGCCGAGGTCGAGCGGCAGTTTACCGCCAGCACGGGCTTTCAGTTTGCGCAGAGCCACGGCGCGCCGCTGCTGGTGGGCGAGTTTGGGCTGAGCATGGAGTACCCGGCGCCGAATGTGCCGATCAAGGTGCAGGTGCTTGCGGACCAGTTTGCCACCTACAATCGCCATGGCTGCCACTGGAGCTTCTGGGCCTACAAGGGGCTGGGCTCGATGGCGTGGGTGCAGGCGCACTCCGAAAGCCCGTACATGCGCGCAGTGGCGCCGGTGCTGCGGGCGAAGGAGGCGCTGGGCGTGGACTTCGGCTGGCTGGGTGCGTTCCCACAGCCGGTGCAGGGGCAGATGGAAGGGCTCGCCGCCGCGCTGCAGGCGCAGATGCCGGGTCTGGATGGGGCGGCCAACTTCCGCTATCTGGCCCAGAGCGCCATGTCCTGCTACGCCGCCGAGCAACTGCAGAACCTCTACGCCGCGCAGTTTGTGGGCAAGACAGAGACCCAGATCGATGAACTGCTTGCCTCATTTGCCCTGCACAACTGCGTTGAGCGCGTGGAGATGAGCGCCGCGATTCGCGCCGCCGTCGCGCCCGCTTTCTGAACGCAGCGCCTTACAAACAAGGAGCCGTAAAGATGACCGCCACGCAACCGGCGGCGCAGACAGTGCGCGCCATCGAAATCGAAGTCCGTGTCCGGGCGCTGCTCGCCCATATGTCACTGGACGAGAAGATCGCGCAGATGACACAGGCGGAAAAGAACAGCATCACGCCCGCCGCCGTCGCGCAGTTTGGCATCGGCTCGGTGCTGAGCGGCGGCGGTGGCAGCCCCACGCCCAACACGCCGGCAGCGTGGGCCGCGCTGGTGCGCGGCTTTCTCGATGCGGCGCAGCGCGCACGGCTGGCCATTCCCCTGATCTATGGGGTGGACGCAGTGCACGGCCACAACAACCTGGCAGGCGCGACGATCTTTCCGCACAACATTGGCCTGGGCGCTGCGGGCGACCCCGCCCTGGTTGAGCGGGTGGCCGCCGTCACGGCGCAGGAACTGCTGGCCACCCATGTACGCTGGAACTTTGCGCCGGCCGTGAGCGTGGCGCGCGACCCGCGCTGGGGGCGCACCTACGAGAGCTTTGGCAATGATCCGGCGCTGGCCGGGAAGCTGGGTGCAGCCACCGTACGCGGCCTGCAGCAGGCAGAGCCGGCTCGCCCTGTGCTGGCCTGCGCCAAGCACTTTGTGGCCGACGGCGGCACAACGTGGGGCACGACGCCACGCTATCCCTGGATCTCCGGTCTTTGGCAGAGTTCCGACCCGCACAAGTGGCAGCTGGACCAGGGCGACGCGCGCATCGACGAGGCGGAGCTGCGCGCGATCCACCTGGCGCCCTATGCCGACGCAATCGCCGCCGGCGCGCGCACCATCATGGTTTCGTACAGCAGTTGGCTGGGCGAGAAGCTGCACGCGCACGGCCACCTGCTCACTGGCCTGCTCAAGCAAGAGCTGGGCTTCAGCGGCTTCCTCGTCTCGGACTGGCTGGCCGTGAGCCAGCTCGACACTGACTTTGAGACCGCCGTGGCGCTGGCGATCTGTGCCGGCGTGGACATGGTGATGGTGCCCTTCGAGTGGGCGCGCTTTATGGCTGCCGTGCGCACCGGCGTCGAAACCGGCCGCATTCCACCGGCGCGCGTCGACGACGCCGTCACGCGCATCCTGCGTGTGAAGATGGAGATGGGGCTCTTTGCCGACCCATTTGGCGACGAGGCGCTGCTGCCTGCTGTTGGCTGCGCGGCACACCGTGCCATCGCGCGCGAGGCGGTGGCCCGCTCGCTGGTGCTGCTCAAGAACGACGGGAGCGCGCTATCGCTGCCGGCCGCGCCTGCACGCGTGCTCGTCGCCGGGCCGGCCGACGACCTGGGCATGCAGTGCGGTGGCTGGACAATTGCGTGGCAGGGCAGCCGCGGCCCCATCACCGAAGGCACGACGCTGCTCGATGCCGTGCGCACGCAAACGGGCGACGGGCGCGTTCTGTTCGAGCCCACAGGCGACTTTGCATCGAGCGAGCGTGCGCCGGTTGCGCTGGTGGTGGTGGGCGAGGTGCCCTATGCCGAGGGCGATGGTGACCGGGCCACGCTGCACCTGACGGCCGAGGATGCGGCGTGCGTGGAGCGCGTGCGGCCACATTGCGACCGTCTTGTGCTGGTGATCTATGCGGGCCGCCCGCTGCTTCTGGATGCAGTGTGGCCGCTTTGCGATGCGGTGGTTGCGGCGTGGTTACCCGGCAGCGAGGGCGATGGCCTGGCCGACGCCCTCTTCGGCGTCACCCCCTTCAGCGGCGCCTTGCCGCAGCCCTGGCCCTTCGCCGACGGCAGCGTTCCCGCCCTGCCGGTCGGTTATGGGTTGAAGGCAGGGTAGGGAAGCGACTGCTCGTAGGTGGGTCCAGTGAGCGTCCGGCGTTCCCCCGCACGCTGCCATAGATGTGCAGCACTGGTGCAGCGCCACTCGCTGGGGTGAAGTCGAGAGCGAACTCACTCAGCTCCAACACTGCCTTTGGAAGGCTGCGCGCACAGTTCCGTCTGCTGCTCGATAGCGACCCTGTGAGACATTGTCCTAATTGGGTCAACTATCACCTCTTTTTGGGGCATATTGTCGTCTTCACAGAAAACGCACAGAGGGTTATGATCAGCGCGTTAACCTCGCGATCTCGTTGCGTCTTTGTTGAAGGCGACAGGTGGTGAACCCCGCACCATCGCGCAACCTCAGTTCACTGTATACGCTGCACGTCAGAACCCACCGCCTTCTCGCGACGGGTGTTTTGCGTTGCCCTGTTGCCAGTCTGCGCAGGCGCACCAACTCGATGCAATTCTCGAGCGAACCAGCTGCCGTATCTCTGTCATTCCATCACAACCGCAAGAGAGCCGGCGGCGTGCGCATGATCATGCGGTGGATGGGCGTCAGCCCGAGCGGCTGAAGCTTGCCCCACACTCCAACGGGCGCAGCGAACGCTCCTGCGCGTCATTTCCATTGGCGCACCCCGAATCAAAGCGTCGAAAGGACTTCCATGCGACACCTGCGGCCAAGAGAATCTGCTACCAAACGCCGGCATGGCCACCTGCTTGCTGTGCTGATGCTTACGGCCCTCCTGCTCGCCATGGGAACAAGCGGACGAGCTCGCGCACAGACACCGGCCACCATCACGGCCCAGGCTTGCCTTTCGATCCTTGGCTACAGCAACGAAAACGACCTGCGCGCCGACCTGCTGGCAGAGGCAAAGCTGGCTCTGGCCGCACAGCTCTTCGGCGAGGTCATCAGTGCCGATAGGCGCACCGAAGATGGCGTGCTCGTACATGACGAGGCCCAGAGCTATGTGCTTGGCTTGGTGCGTACCGTTGGCAGCCCTCGCTACTTTAGCGGCTCTGCGCTGGGAGAAGGCTGTGTCGAGATCGTGGGGTATGCCACTGCCGCCGACCTGGCGCGCCTGTTGCCCGTGCCGATCAAGGCCTCTCTCTGCCACAGTGACCCCAGTCTTGGGCGCGACCTGCTACGCTCTGTGACGGTTGACCTGACGCTTGTGCGCGCCCTGACGGATCACGACCGCCGCCTCTCCAACCTTGTGCCAACTGAAGTACTTGCACTGGCGCGCCAGGTCTCCGTTTCTGGCGCGGAGTACACGTCCACGACACGCACCTGGTGCCTTGATGTCGATGCGCAGGTGATCCCGGTAGAGGTCGAACTACTGCTACGCTCGTCGGCGGCCTTGACTGTGAGCGTGGCCACACCCACGCCTGACGCCACCGCTACGCTGACCGCCGAGACCACGCGCATTGCGGCCGTTGTCGCACAAATGAACGCCGACGCCAATGCCACGGCACAAGCCCTTGCAGTCAAGTTGACCGCAAGAGCGCCGCGCGCAACACCATCTCCCACGCGTCCACCTGCGATGGCACGCGTGCAGACCCCAACGCTGGCGCCGACGGCAACCCGTGCCGTTGCGGCGCGCAACGCGAAGGTCGATACAGATACGCTCAATTTGCGCGCCACACCCAACTCGCAGGCAGCAATCCTGGCCAAGCTGCCGCAGGGCGCCCTGCTGAATGTGCTCGAGGTGACGATTGACCTGGCGTGGCTGCATGTGCGCACTGAGGGCGGCGATGAAGGCTGGGTAGCCTCCGAGTACACGCTGACCGGCCTGCCGCTGGAGGAGTACCCGGTTGCGCCGCTCAGCGCAACGGTGGCGGCTGCAACTGCCCCGGCCGCCGCCGCACCTGCTCCTGTTGCAGCCGCACCTTCAGCCCCGGCGAGCTGCGCTGTGGCCGTGGATGGCCGCCTGGCGGACCTCTGGAACCCATCCGCCCTTGGCTGCGCGTCGCAAGGCGCCGCCCTCACCTGGGCCTCATGGACGCCTTATGAGCGCGGGCAGGTTATCTGGCGCGCCGACACCAACAGCGTCTACGGCTTCTACAACAGCGGCTGGTGGCAGCGGCTGACCGATACGTGGGACGGTTCTTCCACGGCTCCGTCACGCGGGTCGCCGCCCGCAGGACTGCTGGCGCCCGAGCGGGGCACGGGCTGGGTTTGGGGCACCAACGACAGCCATTTCAACGAACTGGGCTGGGCCACCGTCCAGCAGCGCGGTTTCTGCGCTCTGGTGCAGCCCTTCGAACGGGGCTTTCTGCTGCGCAGCAACAATGTGGAGTTCTGCCGCGACACACTCTACAACCACGCACGCGAAGGGAATTGGCCCCTGGATGCCATCACTGCCGTCAGCGGCGGCGCGTGGTCGGCGCGCTACCGCTAGCGCTCAACGCCGACCGTGGCGGGACGCCCGGAACCCGGTGCGATTCTGCACTCTGGGTGAGATCTTGTTCTGAAGGTACTGTCATCGATTGCCTCCGGAAGGAGCCATTCCCATGCCCTATTGTCCCATCGGCCACGGCCAGCAAGCCGGCAGCACTTGCGACATCTGCGGCGCGCCCACGCAGGCGAGCCCGCCGCCCCAGCCCACCGACGATAGCTCGGTGCGCATCCGCACGCAGGAGAACAGCGCCCACTTCCACAACGTGGTGCAGATGGGAGGCGAATCGAAACCGGCCCTCTTTGTCTGCCCCGAGGACGGGCGGCGCAATCCAGGCGAGCAGACCTTTGACTGTCGCGGCCCCTGCCGGCGCGAGTACCTCTGCCTGAGCCACCAGGATGCCGAACTGGGCGTCTGCAGCCGCTGTGCCACCTACCTGCGCCCCTACCTTAAACAGGCTACCGCTCTTGAGGCTGCCCAGGCTGAACTGGAGCAGGTGCGCCGCCAGCTCCACGACGCCGAGCGCGCCACCCTGGCGGCAAAGCAGGAGCGCGCCGACCTGACCACGGCGCTGGCCGCCGCCGAACGCCAGGCGCTGGAGGCCGACCGTCATACGCTTGACGCCACACGCGCGCTGGCTCAGGCCGAGCAGGAGATCGGCGCGCTGCGCGAAAAGGCAGCTGATGCCGAGGCGCGCGCCACTGCCTTGAGCAGAGAGCTGGATGCGACGCGCCTGCGCGCCACCGAGGCCCAAACCAAGCTGGCCGCCTTGCACGCAAAGCAGCTGGAGGCCGAAGCCGTACGCAAAGCCGCCGAAGTGGAACCAATCTGGAAGCGCATCGGCATCGAACTGATCACGATCCCGGCCGGCCACTTCTTCTACGGCGAGAACAAGGCGCGCGTCCATCTTGATGAGTTCCAGATCGGCAAGACGCCCGTCACCAACGCCCAGTACAAAGCCTTTGTCGACGCCACCGGCCACAAGCCACCTGCCAGCTGGGAGCGCGGCCGCATCCCCGGCGGCAAGGAGAAGCACCCAGTGGTGGAGGTCTCGTGGGAAGACGCAGTGGACTTCTGCGACTGGGCAGGACTGCGCCTGCCCAGCGAGCAGGAGTGGGAGAAGGCGGCGCGCGGCACCGATGGCCGCACCTACCCGTGGGGCGAGAGGGAGCCGATCGCGGAACTGTGCAACTTCAGCGGCAACGTTGGGAACACTACAGCAGTCGGCGCCTATCCTGAAGGGGCAAGTCCCTACGGTCTGCTGGATATGGCGGGTAATGCGGCCGAGTGGTGTGCAGAATGGTATGCAAGTGCCAAGAAGGAACGCACTTTGCGCGGTCTTGGGGTAGGTTGGAGTGCAGACTTCGTGCACTGCACCAAGCGTGGTGCCATGCCCCCTAACCTCTATAGTTACTGGGTCGGCTTTCGCGTGGCAGCCTCGAGCGCTTGAACTTCTGGAGGCGTGACCCACTCGACCCTACACCTCGCTCTTCAATGAAACCTATGCCAGGCAACAAGGCTCTCGCTGCACCTCGCACCAACTGAGCGCACCCTCCTCCCTGGAGCACTTGACATGTACACACCCGACACACTGATCCTCAACGGCAACTACCGCATTGAACGCGAGTTGGGGCGCGGCGCTTTCGGCATCGTCTATCTGGCGCAGCACACCATGCTCAACACGCAGCGCGCGATCAAGGTGCTGCATACGCAGAGTCCAGAAGTAGGCAACACACTGCTGGCCGAGTGCCGCAGGTCCTTTGCGCTCGAGGCGCGGCTTGGCGTGCGCCTCAAGCACCCGCACATCGTCCAGGTCTACGACTTTGAGGAGTGGGACGGCGCGCTGCACTGCATCATGGAATATGCCCCCAACGGCAGCCTGGCCGCCCTGCGCGCCCGCGCCCCCCTCCCCGCCGACGAGGTGGCGCGCCTGCTCGACGACGCCTGTCGCGGCCTGCACGCCATTCACAGCGAGCTGGATGCCGTGCACCGCGATATCTCGCCCGGCAACCTGCTGCTGGATGCCAACGGCCGTGTGCTGGTGGCAGACTTGGGCCTCGCACAGGTGGATGATCTGAGCCTGCTCGATGGACTACCCGACCAGAAGTCGCTCTTTGGCTCGAAGGCCCAGCCCCACCCCGGTTCACCCGGCTACCGCAGCCCCGAGCATGACGACGGCGGCCGCTTGCTCAGCCCCGCTGCCGACATCTACGGGCTGGGCAGCGTGGCCTTTGAACTGCTGACGGGCAAACGCTGGGAGCGGCTGCAGGCGCAAGTGCGTGGCCCGCGCGCCGTGCGCAGCGAGGTGCCCGAGTGGCTGGATCTGGTGGTCACCCGCATGTTGGCACACGATGTACCGCGCACACCGGCCGACGCCGCAAACCCGCTGCTGCGCTACGCCTCCTGCGCCGAGGTGCTACAGGCTTTGACGGAACAAGGGACCGTGGCGCCAGAGCCGGCGGCCGGCGTGGCCGGCACTGCACCTGGGCAGTCCGCCGGACCGATGCACACTGACGCGAACCTGCCGAAACCGCCGATGCCCACGCCCGAACCGGCGCTTGACGAAGGGCAACTGGCCGCCCAGCGCCCCTACACGCAGGCCGTCGCCGCCCTGAACACGGCCGAACACGAGCGCGATGAGATCGCCGAGGCAATTCGCCAGGATGCCGCCCGCTCGTTGTGGAACAAACTTGCGCAGCCGGCGCGCTACACGCAGACCAGCCTGGCGACAGCAGAACAGGTGGTCGCAGCACGCCGCGCGGAGCTTGCCAAACTTGGTGGCCCAACGGCGGTTCCGCTTGCCACCACCAAGCAGCATTCTCCGCAGCCGGCGCCGGCCGCCAGTGATGGAGAGGCGGCAAACCGCTATCAGAGCGACACCCATCGGCGGGTTGCGGACTATGAGGCCAAGACCAGGACCGAGCTGGAATCCAAGGCCACTGCCGAGCGCACCGCCCGCGAAGAGGCAGATCGAGAGCAAGATGACGCGAAGCCGCTTTTGCAGGCGATCTTCGAGCGCACGGGCATCGAGCTGCTCTATGTGCCCGCCGGCCCTTTCCGTTATGGATATGAGGAGGCACGCACTACGCTCGACTCCTTCTGGATAGGCAAGACACCGATTACCAACGCTCAATATGCCCGTTTTGTGCAACTCACAGACTGCGACCCACCGCAGCATTGGGAATCGGGCCGCATCCCACCAGGGTTGGAGAACCATCCAGTGGTGTTTGTGTCCTGGGACGATGCGAACGATTTCTGCGAGTGGGCGGGCCTGCGTCTGCCCAGTGAAGAGGAGTGGGAGAAGGCGGCGCGCGGCACCGACGGCCGCGCTTACCCGTGGGGCAACACAAAGCCGAACCGTTGGCTATGCAACTTCAACAACAATGTGAAGGGCACTACAGCTGTCAGCTCCTATCCCAATGGGGCAAGCCCTTACGGCCTGCTGGATATGGCGGGCAACGTGTGGGAGTGGTGTGCGGACCCTTATAACAGCCATTACTACGTGCGAGGCGGGGCATCCCACCTTCCGTTTAGGGAGGTACGCTGCGCCGAACGAGACCATTTTTCCAGTACTGACCAAAGTGGCAGCATCGGATTCCGAGTTGCAGCCGATGGGCCGCTAAGTCTCTAGCCTTGTTGCCTTCTCCACTTTCCTCAATGAATACCAGGAGAGGCCTCTCTTCCATCACTTGCGCCTGCACGATCCTCAAAGACAATGGGTAATTGCATGTAAATATCATTGACATTTACCATTATTAGTGATATTTTGATATCAGTTGGTAATGTAGCAAAAGTCATTCTTTGCCTTTCCTTAATTGCGAGGAACGCTATGAGCACATGGAATCCCTTCCGCCGCCGCCCCGTGAACCCGATTGATCAGCTGAGCGTGGATGAGCTGCGCGCCGCGCGCGTGCGCATGGAACATTCGCGCACCAAGGTGCTCAAGGAGATCAAGGGCCTTGAGGACCGCAAGAGCGAGGTCTTTCAGCAGGGCGTGGGCCAGCCCGACCAGCGCGGCCGCCGCATCGCCGCCCAGCAGATCGTCGAGATCGAGGAGCAGACGCGCCAGCTCGACCAGCAGCTCGCCTTCTACAGCAAGCAGCTCACCATCGTCAGCCGGCTCGAGTTCCTCAAGCGCAACAGCGAACTGATGGCCGAGATGGGCATCGACAAGCTGCTTGTGCGCATGGATACGGGTGAATTGCGCAGCTACGTGGAAGAGGGCGCGCTGAGCGGCGAAGTCACCAACGAGCGGCTGGACGAGCTGGCCGCCATGCTGGGCGAAGCCGTCAACACCAACAGTGCGCGCGAAGAGAACCCCGAAATCGCCGACCTGGTGGCGCGTATGGAGATGGCCTCGCTGCAGCAGATTGCCCCCGAGTCGCTGCCGCCCGCTGTCGAGAGCGAACCTTCCGACGCCAGCTCGCGCGAGCGGAACTAGGTCATGCCACCGATCGACGTCAGCGGCGCCCTCTTCACGCAAGTGCAAGAATTGGACCGCAAGGCGAAACATGCCGTCAACCAGGGGGATTTCGCCGAGGCGGCGAAGCTGTGGCGCACCTGCAACCGGCTGATGCAGCAGTACGCCGAATCCGGCACCGGTGAGACTGTGAAGCACATGCGCCGCGCCCGCGCCGAAGAATTCCTGGCCAGTGCGCACAAGGCCGAAGAACGCGCGAAGCAGGCCGCGTCGGTCACCGTAACGGCGGTGGCCGAACGGGCGGGCGGCGGCGACTATGCGGGTGTGATCGAAGGGCTGATGACGAAGGTGGAGGTGCGCTGGGGCGACATTGGTGGTCTGGACGAGACCAAGGCTGCCATTCAGGCCAACTATGCGCTGGCGCTGGCGCAGCCGCCGCCCGGCGTGCAGATTCGCCCGCAACGCACGTTGCTGCTCTATGGCCCGCCAGGCACTGGCAAGACCATGCTCGCCGCCGCCGCCAGCCGAGAGCTCGATGCCACCTTCTTCAACGCACGTGTGCCGGATCTGCTCAGCCAGTACTTCGGCGAGAGTTCGAAGCTGATCAGCGCCCTCTACGACGTAGCGCTCACCCATGCACCGTCGGTGATCTTCCTCGACGAGATCGACGCGCTCAGCCGCCAGCGCGGCGGCGGCCAGGAGAGCGGCGCCGAGCGGCGGATGCTCAACACACTGCTGGGCGAGCTTGACGGTTTGCAGCACAAGGGTGGCGAGCAGCCGGTTGTGCTTACGATCGGCGCCACCAACCTGCCTTGGGAGCTCGACCGAGCCATCCTCAGCCGCTTTGCCAGTGGCGCCATTTACGTACCTTTGCCCGACGAGGCCGCCCGCCGCCGCATGTTCGAGCTCTACCTGGCCGGCCGGGGGCACCACTCCCTGCTCAGCCCGGACGAGCTGGTGCAGCGCACGGAGGGCTTTTCAGGGCGTGAGCTCGAGCGGCTCGTTGCGCAGGCCACAGCAGCCATGGTGCGCCGCGCCAACCCGGCGCTGCTTCAGCAAGCCGCCGCCGGCCGCGATGCGCTGCGTGCCTACCAGCTGCGCGCCGAACCTGTGGCACGCGCCGACTTTGACGCCGCCTTCGACACAATTCACACTGCGACTTCACCCGCCGACCTGCGGCGCTATGCGACCTGGCAGGCCGATTAGCCTCGAATGGAGATCTGCCATGAACCTCTGGAAATCGAAGCAGGAGCGCGAAATCGAGCGCCAGATCAAGGCGAAGGAGGGCAAGAAGGCAGTCGAACGCCACATTCGCCGCCAGAAGACGAATGTAGAGAAGTACTGGGAACTTGCCAAGCGCGCCTACCGCCTGCGCGACTCGAAGCGCTTCGAGCAGATCTCGACACTGGTTCTGGCCACGCAGCGCGACGTGCAACAGTGGGAGCAGCGGCTGCTTGACTTTGACATGATCGAGGCGCAGCGCGACCAGGTGCTGGCCGCAGCCGACTTCGCACGCTCGTACGAAGCGATGGCCAAGTCCATGATCTCGGCCTCGGATCCGGTGAAACTGGCCAACATCCAGCGCGACATTCAGGTCGCGCTCATGCGCGCCGAAATGATGGACACCGTGCTGGAGAATTTCTCAGAAATGAGCCAGGAGATGTTGCAGGAGACGGCGCTCAACGATCGCGGCGGCGAAATCAAGGCAATCATGGCGTCGCTGAAGGCCGAAGCGGAGCAGGAAGCCCAGGCGCCTGACGATAGGGAGCTGGAGGCCAACCTGCGCGCGATCGAAGAGCAGTTGAAAGGGCGTTAGCAGCACCAGCGCTGCTCACCAATCAACAACCGAGGCACTGCGATGAAATGTCCTGCGTGCCAGAAAGAGACACCCGACAAGCTGCCGCACTGTGACCAATGCGGTGCTCTCCTGCCCAGTTCACCTGCGCCCAGCCCATTACCAGCGAGGTCGCCTGTGTCCGACGAACCGCCGTCCTCCCTGCCCCCATCCAGCGCGCAGGATCCTGCGAAGTCCTCTCGCAACGTAATCACCACGGACATGTCGGGCTGGACGATCAACAATCCGCCGCCGGTCGTCGTGCCGCCTGTGGTTGTGACACCGATCGTTGCGCCGCCTCCAGATCCGGACCTGAAGTCGCACGGGTTCAGTTTGGAAAAAGCGCTCCTAGTGGTCTTGGGGTTGTTCGTCATTGGCGTTTTTGCGCTTCTGTTTGTGTTGGTGCTGGGGCCGCTCGCCGCTGCGCCAGCCGACGGTCGAGCGGATCCGGTGGAGCAGCTCAGCACGCCGATGCGCGACCCAGGCGAGGAAGCCACGCCTACGGAGGAGGGCGTAATTGTCCCCGCCCTCACCAACACTCCGCTTCCCACGGCGCCCGCAATCGTGCCACCCACCACCGTCCCGCCCACCGCCGTCCCGACCGCAACTCAGGCGCCTGCCACCGAAACGCCGACCGAGGCGCCAACTGAGCCGCCCACGCCGACACCGACTGAGTTCTCCACTGCTACATCAACAGCAGTGCCGACTGCGGCGCCTGCCGCCACCGTGCAGCCCACCCCGTTGTCGCCCACCGTAGCGCCGGCAGCAGTACTGGCCGAAACGCCGACCGCGACCGCTGTGCCGCTCGAAACGCCGACTGGCGCCAGCGCAGTGACTGACCCTCAAACCCACTTGCAGGCAGAGGGCTGCGGCTACCCGGCCGAGAGAGCAACCACGGAAAGCCAACGTGCACGTTCTGCCCTGCGCGCTGCGGAGATGGTGGCGAAGGCCGAGCTTGCCGAGATGCTGACTGGTGCCTTGGTCACCGCTGTGCGAGAGAGTGAAGATGGGGTGCTCGACATGGATGTGATCCATGAAGAGGTTGAGGCCCGCCTGTTCGGAGCAGAGGTGACGGTAACGAACTACAACGACATTGCGCGCGAGGGCTGCGTTGTCGTCGAACTTCCTTACCCTGCGGTCGCTCCTTCGCCCGTTGCGCCATAGAGCAGTGGCCGCACGTACAACGCCAACTTCCGACCAGTTCTGATGTCAGCCTGCAACCCCATCGATCGGAGCCACTCAGGACGCATCCACATAACCATGGTCCACCGGTGCACCGCCAACCAAGGCGTCGTACCTGACACCCTTCCGAACGTGGCTATCGCTCATGGGTGAATCAACGCTAGCCTGCCCAATAGCCAGACATTGGCGCGGCAAGAGCAAGACCAATACGACGAGGAATCATCAATGAAGCGCACACTATTCTCAGTCCTGCTGGTTGCCGTGACACTATTTCCGACCTCTGCGCTTGCCCAGGAAGAGGCGACTGTCACCAAGACCTACTGCACTTCGGCTTCAGGGTATGTCGACGTTGACGCAATGAAAGCCGATCTGCTGGCAAACGCCAAGCGTGAAGTCGTCAATGAGATTTTCGGCGAATTGATCGCATCTACCACCGCCGTCGATGACATGGTCGTCACGAGCGATCAAATTCGCGCCTCTTCAATCGGATTCGTGCGCACCGGCGGAGATGCCAACTTCTACAACGGCGCCGACTTCGCGGAGATATGCGTAACCGTAGAGGGGTATGTCACTGCAGCAGATCTGGCTTTGTTCGACCCCTTGGTGCTCACGAAGCGCAACTGCGTTACTGATCCTGACATGACGACTTCGCGCTTGACGACCTTTGCTCGCCAAGAAGCCATCGTCCAAGCGCTGTATGACTATGACCACTCGCTAATGGTGCTAGACCGCAGCGACATTCTGGACCTGATGCAGCGTGTTGAGTACCTCGAAAGCGGCTTCATCACAGATACCGAGACTTACTGCGTGCAGGTGCAAGGTGCGATCATCCCGATTGAGATCCGGGCATTGATGGAGACGAATGGCGATAGCAGTGACTGGTGGAGTCGGATTCAAGAACGCAACTCTTGGTTTGAACAGCGTAGTACGACGGGCGCTTCAGAGTAGCTCATAACGCCTTGGAATCCCAAGTCGATAGAGATGGTCTCTTGTCGGCGCGGAAGACAGACTCCGAGTTGTGGTCGAAGGCAGCGACTCGCAGGCTGGGCCAGAACAGTGGGCGCAATCGAGCCTTGTCTCGTGCAAGCGCCGGTGTCTTGAACAGTTCACGCAAACAAGACACCGGACGGCGTGCTGTCCTCGATACGTATGTAGACTGCCCCAATTGTGAGCATTGGTTATTTGACTACCAGGCTCTTGCAAGCATGAGTTGGCGCTGGCTGGCTGAAGCTGAGAGGTCTAGCCTGAAGCACAAATGCAGTTGAAAACTATGTCGAAGCTAAACTGAGAAGTTTCGCCTACGCAAACTGGCGTAGACATCTCGCTACAACAGATCTGGCCCAAGGAACTCACCTATGCGATTACGCTACCTTGCATTGCCTGCATGTGTGTTCATGGCAACTTTTTTTCCTACCTCTGCCCACGCACAGGAGCCGCAGGTCGTCACCAAGACTGCCTGCATCAGCGCCTTTAGCTTTGGTGACGAAGAGGCGGCCAAGGACGAGCTGGTCGCCGATGCTAAACGTCTGATCGTCAACGAACTCTTCGGCGAGCTGATCTCCGCATCGACAGTGGTGGACAATATGGCGGTGACCAGTGAACAGATTCGTGCGACGTCACTGGGCTTCCTGCGCACGCAGGGCAATCCGCTCTATGCCAATGGCGAGGACTTTGCCGAAGTCTGCGTCACGCTCACTGGCTATGTCACTGCTGCGGACCTTGAGCTCTTTGAACCCACCCTGCTCAACAACCGCCTCTGTGCGAGCGACCCCGACTTGCCCGCCTCGGCCCTGCGCGAAGCGACACGTACCGAGGCCGCCCTGCAGGCACTCTACGCCTATGAGCCGCAGCTGCTGGCTGGCGCGCCGGAAAGTGTGCTGACGCTGCTCAAACGCGTGGACTACGCTGGCAGCAACTTCTTGCCCGATTCAGATATCTTTTGTGCCGAGGTGGTAGGTGAAGTCTATCCAATCGAAGTGATGGCCCTTCTCGAAGCAAACGTTGCACCGGTTCCCGCCAGTGATGGCGAGGCTGCTGCACTGCCCTCACCGGTAATCCCTTCCAGCTTCGTCACCGTGATCGACGAGCGGCTGGGCTACTCGCTCGCAGTGCCTCCTCGCTGGGCGCAACTGGATCTTCGCAGCACCGAAACCCGCAACGCAGCCAAGACCATGCTTGGGAGCGCTACGAGCCAACAGCTGGATGACTTCCTCAACTCCGAGGCCGCTGACGAGATGGGCGTGCTCTACGTTTCGGACCTGTCGGCTGCACTCTTTGGGCGTATGCCCACGGTGCTCAACGTCTCAGTAGGACAAGCAGGCGGGCTAACGCTTGAGCAGATTCAGACAGAGCTTGTTGCCAAGCTCAACGCGAATCTCGAAATGATCGGTGAGCCGAGCGTGCAAGAGGCAGATGCCTGCACGGTCAATACCCTGCCTGCAGTCTGTGCAACAGTCGCGCTTGACTTGGACATCGGCGGTATGCGGTCTGACGTTATTGCCCAAATCACCGCGCTGCTCTATGGCGATCGCATCTACGTGCTCACGCTCGCCACTGGAGCCGACAGCTTAGCCGAGCACGCCGATGAGTTCGACCAAATCATCGCCACCTTCCGACCCGAATGAGTGTCAGGCTCGATCTTGGCATTTGTACGACAGCGCACCTGAACTCATTCGGTAACGCCGGCACTCACCACCGGTGCGGCGCGCGATGCATGCCTAACCCTCACTGCCTCGGCAATGCCATATGCTCAGTGTCCGCCACCGCATCCGAGATGGCGGCCGGCCCAGTTGCAACCCACGTCACCTGATTTCCACCTTCACACTGCAAAGGAGCACCCCCGTGATGCGTTTGCTCTCCTGCCTCTTTATCCTCTCCACACTTCTGCTCCCCTCCACCACCCGCGCGCAAGAATACAACACGGTGGAGAAGACCGTCTGCATGGCGGCTACCGGCTTTCCCGATTTGGCTGCGCTGAAGGACGCGCTGCTGGTTGAGGCAAAGCGCGAGGCTGTGAGCGAATTCTTCGGCGAACTGATCTCGGCCTCCACCGCTGTAGAGAACGCTGTTGTCACCAGCGACCAGATTCAGGCATCCTCGCTAGGCTTTGTGCGCATCGAGGGCGACCCCGATTTCTACAACGGCAGCAACCTGGCCGAGGTCTGCATCACCCTCAATGCCTACGTCACCGAGGAAGATCGCTCGCAGTTTGATCCCGAGCCGATCACCAAGCGCCTCTGCCTGGCGGACGCAAAGCTCAGCGCCGATGCCCTCGCTGCGCAGGTAAAGACCGAGGTGATTATCCAAGCGCTCTACGATTACGAGCCTACGCTCGGCGCAGCCGACCGCCGCCTGCTGCCCACTCTCGTCGAGCGCGTCACCTTCAGCGAGGGTGGCTTCCTACAGGACACCACGACCTATTGCGCGACCATGCATGGCTACATCGTACCGGTTGAGCTTCTGGCGCTGACTGTAGCGCCAACGGCGGCCAATGCCGGCACGCGTTCTTCTGCCAGCGCTGCCGCCCCGGCCGGCGCTCCACAGTCAGGCGCCTCCCTTGCGGCCGCGACCGATCAAGATGCCGGCGAGTGCGCCACCTCCCTCGCCTACGGCCAGCAGACAGATTGTACGCTCGACGAAGAGAACGACGAGCGGCGCCACACCTTCGACGCCAAACCGGACGACCGCATCATCATCACCCTGATTCGCACCTCCGGCGATATCGACGTGCACTTCGAAGTGTTGAACAAAGGGGGCGATATGCTCGCCTTGGAGCCCGGACACTGGGATGGTTGCGCTGCAGAGGGCTCGGCGGAATTTGGCGAGCGAGTCTGCTTGATCGAACGCACGGGGACTTACACGATCAAGGTTACGAGCTTGGCCGAAGAGACAAGCGGCAGCTATCGCCTCTTTCTACAGAACCTTTCAGCACCTGAACTGGCAACGCCTATCGCATTTGGCGAACCGATCGAGGGTGCGCTTGGGCCGATGGGCGACTACACCTACTACACCTTTGATGCCGCCGTCGATGACCGCGTCCACTTCATGCTCGAGCGCACTGACGGTGATATCGAACCCTACTTCGGAGTGTACACAGATGAAGGGAATCTGTTGGCCCTCGAACCAGGCCACTGGGATGTCTGCGCAAAGGGCGACGTCGAAATGGCATCGGTGGATTGCCTCTTTGAGCGCTCGCGCACGTACTCGATCGCAGTCGCGAACCAGGCCGATGACACGGAAGGCGCCTATCGCCTGCGCATCCAGCGCCTCAACGATCCAACACCCGCCGAGGAGCTGGTCCCGGGAGAGGCCGTAGAGGGGGAGCTGACGTCGGATGGTGACCGCCGCTACTACACCTTCGAACTCTCAGCCGGTGACTCATTTACACTCGCGCTCGAAGACACAAGTGGCGATCTAGTGTCACGGGCTTTCGTGCTGGACAAGAACGGAGACTCGCTTGCGCTCGAACCCGGACACTGGGACTTGTGCGCGGTGGAAGTCGGCAGCGAGCGCACCTGCACGGTAGACCGCTCAGGGCGCTTCACGGTTGTGGTGGACAACTACGCTCGTGGCACTACTGGAGGCTTTAGTCTCAAGCTTGAAACGGAGTAGGTCACTCACGTAAGGAACCCTATGTACGCGTCAGGCACCCTAATCCTCGACGACACCTACCGCATTGAGCGCGAGTTGGGCCGCGGAGCATTTGGCATCGTTTACCTGGCCACCCATCAGCGGCTCAACGTGGCGCGCGCAGTCAAGGTGGTGCACGCCGAAGAATTGGGAATGGGTAGCACACTTCGCACTGACTTCCGCAATCGCTTCCAGCTTGAGGCGCAGTTGGCCTCACGCCTTACTCACCCACACGTAATTCAGGTGTATGACTTTGCCGAATGGCAGGGTGCCTTGCACTGCGTGATGGAATACGCGCCCGGCGGGAGTCTGGCCGACCTGCTCAAACAAGAGGGGCAGCAAAGCGTTACGCGCGTGCTTGCGCTGCTTGACGACTGCTGCGCCGGACTTGATGCGCTGCATGAACAGCTCGGTGTGATCCATCGCGATGTCAAGCCAGCCAACTTACTACTCGATCCGCAGGGACGGCTCAAGGTCGCCGACCTGGGACTTGCACAGGTAGGTGGTTCGAGCCCGAGCCAACGGTCACTTCATGGCAGCAATGCGCCCGACCACCCTGGTACCCCCGAGTACAGCTCACCCGAACACCGCATCAGCTCTGAGCCGCTGAGCCCAACCTCAGATGTCTTCAGCTTGGGCTGTGTCGCTTTCGAGCTGCTAACGGGCAAGCGCTGGAAGGCGATGCAGACCAAGGTGGAGGGACCCGCCGACCTGCGCCCAGACACACCTCGCTGGCTGGATGCTGTGGTGCGCCGCATGCTCGCTCCCGAGCCCGGTCTGCGCAAGGCCGACGCCGCAGACCCGCACAAGCGCTATGTGAGCATGGCGCAGGTACGCGCCGCGTTGGTCACCGCAGCCGGTTCGCCGGTCAAGACAGTTGGCGACAGAGATGCCAGCAAAGCCGGTGAGGCGACGCGAGCAGGAGGATCGCAGCCGCAAACGCGCTCGACTCGCGCCGCACTTGTACTGAGCCTGGCGGCATTGTTGCTAGCAGCTGTAGTGATTGGTTTGATCTGGGTAAGGCGTGCAGATGATGGCGGCAGCTTGCCTCCCACTAATGTCGCAGCGGCGGCAAGCGCCACGCCAATCGGCAACAGTGCGGTCGGCGTCGAACCAGATACGCCAATGCCGACCGAAGAACCCGCCGAATCGATGGCTACGCCGGCGCCAACGCCAACATCCACGTCAACATCCACACCCACGATTACGCCAACATCCACACCCACGATCACACCAACCCATACGCCGTCGCACACCTCCACTGCAACTGCTACCAGCGCGCCTTCGGCTACGCCCACTGCAACGCCGACCTTGGCCCCTACACCCGACGTAGACGCCACTAAAGCCTCGTTCGAGGCCACGGTTGCTGCCGCAATTTCCGCCACAAGCGCAGCAGCCACAGCGGCCGCGCCCACCGTAACGCCAACGCCGACACCAACGGCCACCGACACGCTACGACCTACCTACACTCCAACACGCACGCCAGATGTGCGCGCCACTTCTGACGCCAACCAGACGCAAGTTGCGGCTGCTGTTGCGATGACACGCGCCGCTCAGGTGGCACACACACCGACACATACACCGACGCCTTCAGCGCGAGCCTTGGTTATGGCCAACATGCGCGTCGGCCCTGGGCTCGGTTACGAAATCAGCGGTCATGCTACTGTCGGCCAGGAAGTCGACATCGTTGGGCGCACTGAAACGGGCGACTGGTACTTGCTTGAGAATGGATCGTGGATCTCGGCCTCAGTTGTCGAAGGCGCAAGCCCGGAGATAGTCCCGATCGTGGCTACTCCGACATCAGAGGCGCTAGTACCAGCGTCCGAATCGGCCAATTGGGTTTCGGTGGAAGCTGGCACCTTCTGGATGGGCTGTGACGGCAGCGATCCGAGCTGTGCAGTTGGCGAGGGGCCTCTTCGCGAGGTCTATGTATCAGCCTTTCAGATCTACAGATACGAGGTAACCAATAGCAGCTATGCAGCGTGTGTGATTGCTGGCGCATGTTTGCCACCGAAAACCTTTAGCTCCGAGACGCGCGGTGACTATTACAACAATACTGCCTACGCCAATCATCCTGTGCTTGCTGTCACTTGGCATCAGGCTGCAGCCTTTTGTGCTTGGGCGGGAGCACGCTTGCCAACCGAAGCCGAATGGGAGAAAGCGGCGCGCGGCAGCGGCGATGCCCGGCTGTTCCCTTGGGGCAATAGTTGGCCGGACTGCACTTTGGCCAACTTTGACCCTGAAGGCACGAGCAATCGTTGTGTTGGAGATACTTCTGAAGCAGGCGCATTCCCGGCCGGCGCCAGTCCATATGGCGCTCTGGACATGGCAGGGAACGTGTGGGAATGGACAGCTGACTGGTATTCCGCAAACAGCTACAGCGTTGGCGACGTTGATCCGAGCGGACCGGTGTCTGGTGAATCGAAGGTTGTTCGTGGCGGCTCGTTCGGTCGCGGGGAGGATCGGCTGCGCGTGGCTCGCCGCAGCATTGACGCTCCACATGTTTGGAGTCTCGATGTCGGCTTTCGCTGCGCTGCGTCGGAATAGCCAGCAAGGAGACACCTGATGGCAGTGGCTCCCACTCTACTCTCCACCCAGCTGCAGGCTGCACTTGAGGCTGCACAGCAGGGCGATGCCGTAAAGGCGCAGCGCACGCTGCTCGAGGCGGCGCGCGGGTTGTTGACGCAGGCGCAGGCGACCACAGCGCCAGCCACCCGCCGCGCGCTGCTGGAACAGGCCGACCGGCTGCGCACACGCGCCGCTGCGCTGGCTCCGCAGGTGGAGGCGCAGAACAGCACGCGCCGCGCGCAGGAAGAGGCCGCGCGCCGCGCCGCGCCCGCCCTCTCGGAGAGCGACGACGTGCCGCCCTGGCTGCTTGCCGAACGGCCGAAAGAGCGCCTTGCCGATGTCGCCGGGCTCGACGACGCCAAGCAGCAGGTACACCTGAAGCTGATCTATCCCTTCACACACCCTGCGGCCGCCGAACGCTTTGGTGTGGCCGCCGGCGGTGGAGTCTTGCTCTTTGGCCCGCCGGGCACGGGCAAGACCTTTTTCGCGCGCGCCGTGGCGGGCGAGCTGGATGCCGCCTTCTTTGCCGCGCGCGGCAGCTCGATCATGAGCCAGTGGGTGGGCAAGGCAGAGCAGAATGTGGCTGCACTCTTCGATGCCGCCCGCAGTCACCCCAAAGCCGTCATCTTCCTTGACGAGATCGAGGCGTTGTTGGGCGTACGCGGCGCCACCTCCAGCTCTGTCACCCCACGCGTCGTCGCCGAATTCTTGGACCAGATGCAGGGCGTGGGGCACAGCAGCAAGGGCGCGCTGCTGGTGCTGGGCGCCACCAACTTGCCCTGGGCGGTTGACCCCGCAGCGCTGCGCCCAGGCCGCTTCGACTCCTTGATCTATGTAGGGCTACCCAATGAGGCCGCTCGCCTGCGCCTCTTCGAGATCAACCTTGCCAACCGCCCGCTCGACCCGACGCTGGATGTTGACGAGCTTGTCCGGCGCACCGATGGTTTCAGCGGCGCCGACGTGGCCGACCTCTGCCTGCGCGCCGCGCAGCGCGCCTTTCTTGACGAGGTATTGTTCGGCATCCAGCGCACAATCACACAAAGCGACTTTGACGCAGCGCTGCTCGAGCGGGCCCCCTCGGTCAGCCGCGACACACTGCGCCGCCTTGAGAAGTTCCGTCACGAGCACGAGACCCTCGGCTGACTGCCCAGCAGACAGCTTGGCCTCTTTCCCACGGCTCAAGAGTCAGAGTGGGTTTTACTTCTGCTCCCTATAGACAGTCAAGAAATGTCGTGGTATATTTTATTTACCATTTGTTACCTTTTGATATCCAGAAAGGCGGAGGCGTCAGCCGCTTCCTTATAGGCAGGGAGCTCTCCCCATGCACAATAGCCCTTCTCTCCCCTTTGCTGACGACCAGACAATCTGGGCCCAGCGCCTGCGGCCCAAGCATCGGCGCACCCGTGTAGCTGCCTCCTGCGAGGCGCTGCTGGTGCGCGACGGCCAACCCGAACGCACGCTGCCCAGCGGCGAGCAGCGCGTGCGCGGCTTCGCCCAGTCGGCTCCCGAACTCTACCTCTTTCAGACCACGCCGCTTGCGCTGCCGCTCTGGATCACGACGCTTGCCACCGCCGATGGCGAGGCCGTCAACCTCGGCTGGATGCTGGATGTGCAGACAGTTAACGCCGCGCAGGCTTGGGCGGCCTGGTGGATGCATCAGAGCACCGACGCCATCCCGCTGCCGCTCGCACAACTGGCTGCCCACGCCGCCGATCCGGTGCAGGATCTTCTGCAGCGCTATACCCTGAGCGACCTGCGCACCAACGCCGATGTGCGCCGCTTTGTGGCCGGTCGGCTGAGCCTGCTGCTGCGCGAACCGCTCGCCGGCTATGGACTCGAAATTGCCGCCCCGCCCGACGCACAGGCGCTGCGCTTTGTGAGCGACGCTGATTTGGCCGCCGCCGAACACAGCCGCCAGCTTGCCGCGCGCCTGCTCGAAGACGGGAAGCTGCAAACCGAGCTCAACCGCATTACCAACGTCGAAGTGCTGGCCATGCGCCTGGCCGACGCAGCGCGCGCGCGCGGCGAAGAGCTTGATCCCACCGCCGCTCTTGCTGCCGCTGCCGACAGGCTCGCCGACCGCGCGCCCGTGGCCACCAACGGCGCATCCCCGGCCGCGCCCAATGCCCTGCCATTCCCGGGTCAGGAGCCGGCAACTGCCGCACCGGCCACGCCGCTGCCCGTCACGCTCAGCGCGTCGCCCCATGGCGGCGCGCACCCAATCTTGCGCCGCCTCAGCCTGCTTGTGATTACCTCCAGCCTGCTGGCGGCGCTGGGCTTCGGGGCGATTGCCCTGCTGCGCCCCGACCTGCTCGATGGCGCCGCCGAGCGCAACCGCGTCTTCGGCATGGTGGTGGGCCTTGCCTTCGCCGGCGTGCTGGTCTCGTGGCTCATCGACCAAGCCATGCGCCTCCAGGCCGAGCACAGCGCCGAGCGCATCCTGATTGCTGCCGAGCTTGAAAGCGACGAGGTGCACAACACCCATCTGCAGCTGCGCCACATCTTGATCCTGGTGGGCGCAATGCTGGGTGTGGGCATCACCGCTGCCACCTTCTGGTGGCCCGAAAGCGTCTTATGGCTGCGGGTGATCAGCTCGGCGGTCGGTCTGCTCGCCGCCGGCTTTGCCATCCGGCTCGACTGGCTGCACAACGTCAACCGTGCCAACTACGTCGTGGCCGATGCGCAGCGGCGTGTGGCCGAAGCGCGCTTGCAGGCAGCCGGCCGCCGCACGCAGCACGCGGTGATGCAGAAGAACCTCATGGGCGAGCTGAAGCTCCTGGTCCGCAACCTGGCCGAGGCCGGCACTTTGGCCTACAGCGCGCTGCGCGACCGCGAGCTGGTGCGCACTCTGGCGCAGCTACAGGCGCGCGCCGAACAGATGCAGACCTTGGCCGGCGAACTCCCCTCGGTTGCCGGCGGCGACGAAGCCGAGCGCACCGAGTTTGCACTGCGCGCCGCACAGATCAATGAGCAGATGGCAGCCGCCACTGCGCAGGCCGCTGCGCTGACCGCTGCGCTCGACGCCAGGGACGGCCCGGCCGCACGCCAGGCCGGCGCGACACTTGCCACGGCGCTCAAGTCGCTCGAAGCGCAGCTGCTGCGCTGGCAGCATGCCGCCACCCCGCTCTAGTCCCCCAGCCACGGAGCCACCCGCCCATGTACACTCCCGACACCCTGATCCTAAACGGCGCCTACCGCATCGAGCGCGAGCTGGGGCGCGGCGCCTTCGGCATCGTCTACCTGGCCACCCACCAGCGGCTGCAGGTTGAGCGCGCGATCAAGGTGCTGCACGCCGATACACCTGCGGTGGGCAGCACCGTCTTCAACATCTATCGCGACCGCTTCACGCTCGAGGCGCAGTTGGCGGCGCGCCTTCACCATGCGCATGTGATTCAGGTCTACGACTTCCACGAAGACCAGGGCACGCTGCTCTGCGTGATGGAATACGCCCCCGGCCGCAGCCTGGCCAACGTGCTGGAGCAGGCCCAGCTGCGCGGCGCTCCGCTGCCTGTGGAGCAGGTGGTGAGTTGGCTGCGCGAGGCCGCTCTGGGCCTGCAGGCGCTGCACGACAGGCTGGACGCCGTCCATCGCGACGTCAAGCCCGCCAACCTGCTGCTGGACGCCGAGGGCCGCATCAAGGTGGCCGACCTGGGCCTGGCGCAGATTGCAGGTTCGAACTTGAGCCAGCGTTCGCTGGTGGGCAGCGTCTCGGCCGATCACCCGGGCACACCCAACTATGCCAGCCCCGAACACCGCTTCGGTTCGCAGCCGCTGACGCCCGCCGCGGATGTTTATGGGCTGGGCTGCGTGGCCTTTGAGCTGTTGACGGGGCAGCGCTGGAAGCGGGTGCAGTTGCGGGTGGCGGGGGCGCGCGACCTGCGCGCCGATGCGCCCGACTGGCTCGATGCCCTGCTGCGGCGCATGCTGGCCGAGGAGCTGCCCCGCACCCAGGCCGAGCTGCAGAACCCGGCCCTGCGCTACGCCGAGATGAGTGGCGTGCTGGAGGCGCTGGAGGCGGCGTACGAAGCCGCGCGCCGGGCTGAGAGGGAACGCCAGGAAGAGCAGATGCGAACAGCAGCGGCACGCAAGGCCGAAGAAGAGCGCCGCGCCGCTGCGCTGCAAGCAGAGCAGGAGGAAGCCGCGCGCTGGGCGGCGCAAGGTAACACAGCCCTGGGCGGCAAGGACTATCAGAAGGCAATCTCCGACTATACGCGCGCCATCGAGCTGGCGCCAGACAACGCCGTCTACTCCTTTAGCCGCGGCCTCGGCTTCCTCAACGCAGCCAATTACAAACACCCCGCCGGTGACTACGCCAAGGCGATCGCAGACTTCACGCGCGCCATCGAGCTGGCGCCAGACAACGTCGAATACTCCCAAATGCGCGGCATTTGCTACAACACCGCAGCCAATGCCAAACACCCGGCCGGCGACTACGCCAAGGCGATTGCCGACGACACGCGCGCCATCGAGCTGGCGCCCAACAACGCCAACTGCTACAACAATCGGGGCCTCAGCTACACAAGCGCGGCCCTCAACAAACACCTGGAAGGCGACTACGCCAAGGCGATTGCTGATAACACGCGCGCCATCGAGCTGGCGCCAGACAACGCCGTCTACTCCTTTAGCCGCGGCCTCAGCTACCACAACGCAGCCAGCTACAAACACCCGGCCGGCGACTACGCCAAGGCGATCGCAGACTTCACGCGCGCCATTGAGCTGGCGCCCAACACAGCCGACTACTACTACCTCCGAGCGCTTAGCCTCTGGTTCAAGGACGAAAACCTCAAGGCTCTGGCCGATGTGCAGCGCGCAATGGCGCTCGAGCCAGGCAACAACAAGTACAGCGAGTTGGCCGACAAGATTCGCAAGAAGATCGCCGGCAGCCGCTGACTGTCCTCGCCGCCGCCCCTGTTCAGGAAGAGAGCCCGCCCATGTCTACCACCATCACCTGCCCCAAAGCCGATTGCCGTTACGCCAACCGCGCCGGCGCACGCTTCTGCGCCGTGTGCGGCACCCGCTTGGGAGATGAGACCATGGAGAGCGTTCCCACCCCGCCACCCGCACGCCCTTTGATCAGCGGCAGGCGCTGGCAGCGGCGCCCCGGCGAAATCGCCGCCCGCATCACCGCCGCAACCCTGGGCAACGACTCGCGCGGCCAGATCATTATCGACGAGGGGCTGGCGGCGCTGGCGCTGCGCAACGGCCACCTGCAAGGGCAGCTGCCCGCCGGCCCCTACACCGTGGAATCGGTGATGGGCAACCTCTTCATCCGCGGGCAGGATACGGTTGTCTACCTGGTGGACCTGAGCGAGCACGCCCTCGCCTTCTCGCTCGACGGGGTCTGGTCCAAAGACCCGCTGCGCCTCAAGATGGAGTGCGAACTGGTGGTGCAGGTGGAAAGCGCCGAGTTCCTCTGCCGCAACGTGGTGCGCGAGCAGCCCACCTACACGCTGCACATGCTGCGCGAGGTGATTGCCCCCGAGGTGCGCGACGCCGCCCAGGCCTATCTGGGCGACCACACGGTGGCCGAGCTGGACGCAAACGCCGCCACGCGCCGCGACGACTTCGCCGTCGACGTACAGCAGCGTTTGGGCACTGTACTCCAGCAGATGGGCCTTGCCTTCGTGCGCGTGCGCTTCGTCGACATCCGCCACCCTCGCCTGGACCAGCTGCGCGGCCAGCAAGAGGAGCTGGTGCTCGGCGTGCCCGAACTGGAGACCCGCAAGCGCCTCTTCGACCTCTACACCGAGCAGCAACTCCACGAACTCGCCAAGGAGGAGGGCGAGACGGCGCTCTTTGCCCAGCGCGCCCAGCTGTGGGACCGCATGCGCCGTGCCGTGCAGCAAGACCGGCTCAACGAGGCGACCACCCAGGAGGAGTGGGAGACCTTTGTCGCCGGCTCTGACCGCCGCCGCCTGTTGCGCGAGGACGAACTGGCGCGCTTCCGCGAGGAGCTGCGCTGGAAGACCGAAGATCGTAACAGCGAACGCGCACAGGCAGTGGCCATGGCTGCGCTCTATGCCGAGTATGAGGTCAAGGCGGCGCAGCTGACCGAGCAGCACAAGCACGACCAAAGCCGGCTGCAGAGCGAGCTCTCGCTCCTGAAGCAGGAGACCCTGGGTCGTCTCGAGATCGAGCGCCAGCGGCTGCTGATGACGGCAGAGACCAACGCGCTCCTCGCTGCCCGCCGCCGCGACGAGGAACAGAAGGAGCAGCTCGCCGCGATCGAAGCGCTCACTCGCGACGCAGCCTTCAAGCGCCAGCTGGAGCTGCAGAAGGTAACCGACTGGGCAGAGCGCCGCAAGCTTGAGATTGAGATCGAGGCGCTGGAAGACAAGGCCGATCTGGCGACTGCAGCTGCGGCGCAGGAGATGATGCGCATCAACCGCGCCGAAAAGCTGCGCATCGAGCGCGAACACTGGATCGCCGTGCGCAGGGCGCAACTGGATGACGACGAGCGCCGCCATCGCCTGGCAATGGAGGAGAAGCGCGCCGAGCGCGAGCATGAGCTGCAGCGCATCGCCAAGATGGCCACGCTCTCGGCTGAAACGTTGATTGCGCTGACCGACGATCAGGGTCGCGCCGCGCTGCTGGCTGACCTCAAGCGCACCGAACTGCTCAAGGGCTTCTCGCAGGAGCAGATTCTGGCCATGGCCGCCGAGAAGAACCCGATTGTGGTCGAGGCGCTGAAGGCCCAGTTCCAGGCCGCTTCTGAAGGGCAGCTGGGCCGCGCCGAAGCCGAAAAGTGGAAGGCGCTGGCGGAATCGACTCAGCAGCAGCAGGGCGCCGTGGCCGGCATGATGAAGGAGTTTATGGATCGTCAGGAGAAGGCGGCACGCGAAGCCGCCGAGCGCCAGGAGCGGCTGACGGGCGAGGCGCTGCGCGGCATGGGCGACGTTGCCAAGTCCTTCGCCGCCAAGCCGGAGGCCGGCTCCACTCTGATCATCGGTGCGGGCGGCGCGCAACAGTTGCCGAGCAGTGGCGCAGGTGCAGGCGCCGCGGCGCCTGGCTCGGGCGAGCAGCAGGTCGTCATCTGCCCCCGCTGCCAACTGCGCTCGCCTGCGGGCGTCAAGTTCTGCCAGAACTGCGGCCACAAGTTCTTTGATTAGGCCGTAGGCGCTCCAGATGCCTGCATCTGGTTCCAGATCCACCCGCAGCCAGGAGTACTCTCATGGCCGATAGCACCCAGCCCACCGCACCAGGTGTTGAGCCATCTGTCCCACCGCCACTGCCGCCTGCGCCAACGCCGAACGAGTTGGGGGACGAAGGGCCGCAGATGCGCGATGTGCAAGACTTCGCCGCCAGTCTCAAGAGGCCCGGCGGCGACGAATCGGGCGTGGTGATCTCGCGCACCTACATTACCCACAACTATGGCGCCGCCGACGAATCGCGGCCGCGCGGAGAGGCGGCAGCGGGAGGGGGGCAGACGCTTGCCGGCGTCGTCGCGCTCTCTGTCGCCGAAACCGAGGTGGAGGAGACGCGCGCCACTTTCCTGCCGCCTGTCGAGATGCCTGCGGCGCGCAAGATCCTGCGCGAAGCAGGTTTCGTGATCTTGTGTGGCCCAGCAGGCGCCGGCAAGCGCGCTGCGGCGATTCAGCTCTCCGCCGAGTTGAACAATGGCGGCCAGGCACGCGCCCTTTTCGAGTTGACCGCCGACAAGCGGCTGGTTGATCTGCAGTTGGAGGCTCTGCGCAGGCGTGCCGGCCTCTTCGTCGAGACGCCTTCGGGCGTGGTTCTGGAAGAGCTGAGCCACACGAAGATGAAGGCGCTGCACGATGCCCTGCGCGACAGGGACGCAACGCTCATTGTCTGCTGCGAACAGCTCTCCGCCGTGCTCGAAAGCGAGCACAGGCACTATCTCGTGCGCTGGCAACCCACCTGGAGCGACGAGCCTCTGGCCGCACGCCGAAGCCTGTTGTTTCGCCACTTGGCGTACGTCGTGCGCGAGCAGTCTGCACCCACCGGCGAGGCCACGACGGCGGAGACCCTTGCCGCGCTCCTGGAAAAGCCCGAACTGACGAGACTGTTGGAGTACCCGCTCAAGATGAGCGAGATCGTCGAACTGGCGCACAGTCTGCTCCCGGTGCTCTCCGGCCAGCGCACGCTTGAAGAAGTGCTCAGCCAGAACATGCGCCGCATCGACAACGACGTGAAGGAGTGGTTTGAGGCCGGTAGCTACGATCTGGAGACGCGCTTGCTGCTCGTCGCGGCCTCTGTCTTCGCCGGTGCGCTGGTGGAAGAGGTTGAGGACGCCGCCCACAGCCTGCTCCTGCGCATTCGGCCTGCACACTTGGCCACGCCAGCGTCAGCTCCTGAAACGCCGTTTGATCCGTTTGAGTCCGGCGGCCGGCGCAGCAAACGCTTGCTCAGCATTCGCGCTCGACAGGTAGAGCGGCCGATTACGGGAATGCACTATGGCACGGCCTCGGCCAAGGTTCTGGAGCTGACCAATCCGGCGTGGGGGCGGGCGGTTCTCGAGTACGTATGGAGCGAAGTCCTGGCGCTGCGTGAGCCATTGCTGCAGTGGCTTGCAGAATACTGTGCAAGCGAGATCGCCCGGCTGCGCATGATGGCAGCCGATGCCCTGGGCGCATTGGCGCAGCAGAATTTCGTCCTCATCGAGTCGCGCTACATTCGCGGATGGGCCAACAGTTACCAGAGCCACGAGCGGCGGACGGCCGCCCGAATCGTCGGCCGCGCAGTCTGGAACGACCCACCCGGCCCCGGCGTAGAGCTGATTCACCATTGGGCGGGCGCAGCCGACAACCCGCGTCTGCTGTCTACGGCTGCATATGCGGCTGCCGGCCCCGCAGGCTTGCGCTTCCCTGCCTCCACACTGGCTGACCTGGAGAAGATCGCACGCAGCAGCGTGAATTACCCCTCGCTGGTTGACCCGATCTGCCAGACCTGCCTGCATCTGCTTGACCCGCGCAATGGGTCGGCCGCCCAGCAACTCCAGGTGCTGCAAGTGCTGCAGCGGTGGAGCAGACTGTGCACAGACGAGCAGATGTCAAAGGCAGATGCGTTTGCCGTCAACCGGGTTGCCTTAATTGCTTTCTGGGTCTGCCTTTGGCCGGCGGATGACGACCCGATTTGGCGGCAGTTGTTGCAGGAAGCCACAGCACCCGCATCGTCCACTGCCGCGCCCGTGATGCAGCTCATTCTGACTTCGCTGCGCTTTCGGCAGCCGGCTGCAAGCGTACGCGACGGCGTCCATCCACGGCGGCTGGCGCAGAATGGGCTGCGCGCGTTGCTGGAGCAGGTATGCCGGCCGGCAGATACGGCGCTGGAGCCGGCGCTGCGCTCGCTGCTGGCTTCGCTTGTTCAGGCTGCAGAAGCGGACAGTGTGGATGGTGACCTGCAACGCGATGCTCTACGCGATTGCGCTGATCTTTGGGACGACCTGCCTGCACAGGCCGAGGCCTTGCGCAGGATTCTGCTGTAGCAACTGTTGGTAGCGAGCAACTCAACGTGTGTTTCCCAAGTAAGGAGCTCTCCATGTCGACCCCCATTATGAGCAAGACCTCGATCAAGCGCTCATTCTTTGGCCTGCGTGCCCCCCGCCCGCGCGCGGAACCTGGCACTGCGCTGGTGCTTGTAGGCGGCTCTGCGCCAATTGTGTTGTGGCCCGGCTCAAGCCCCACGCCGGGCGAGGGTGCATTTGGCGGCTACACCGGCGCATACACGGTGGACTTGAGCCCGCGCCCGATCGAGATCAGCAATGCAAGTGTGGCCGCCAAGGATGGGCTTAACTTCCTTTTCAACTTCGAGGCCTCATATCGTGTCAGCGATCCGGTACGCGTGGTCAACGAACAGCTGAGTGACGGCGATGCGCTGCTGCGTAACGTGCTTCTGGCTTCGGTGCGCCGCGAGACCAAGCGCTTCCCGGTAGAAGAAGCGTTGCAGGCCGAAGAACAGATTCGCGTCATGCTGGATGAGAAGCGATATACCGAGGCAGTGCCGTTCGAGATCTCCGGCCGCAACTTCCATTTGAGGCCCGATCCCATTGCCGAGCAGCACATCCGTGCACTACGCAACCAAGAAAACGCGTTCCAGATCAAGGACCGGGAAGAGAGCGCCAAGTACCAGATGCTTGACAAGCGTCGCGCGTTCTATCGGACTGCTTTCGAGAGCGGCGCGATGGGTTTGTTGCTTGAGACACTCGTCAACAACCCGAACGAGATGGCGATGGTTACGCAGATGGTGATGGAGCTGGACAGCAAACGCACTTCTGCAATGGTCGACACCCTGCGCATGTACATTGAAGCGGATCGTCTTCCCGACCGCCCATCGCGCGACATTGCCGAGAGCCTGATGAGCGCTGTGCAGCGGCAGTTGGGCGTGAGCCTGCCGCCATCTGCTCCAGCGCCGAAGGCATTGAGCGATGGACCCTCGAGCAGCTAACGACGCCCACAGCGATTGTTGTCATGACAACCTTCATTGAAGGAGTAGAGCGATGACCCTCGATCAGGTGTGGGCGGCAGTGCAGCAGGCGTGGCGCTTTCTGCCGTTCCCGGTGCTCTTCCTGTACCTCATTGCGCTGAGTCTGCTGTGGCTCTTCGTGGAGTACCAGGCCACACGCCTCGGGCGCGCGCTTCCCGGCTGGCGCCGGCCGGTGCCGATGCTGCCAATGATCAGCGTGGCTGCCGTCTGGATGTCGCGGCTCTCAAGGTGGGCACTCTGGCTCTGGGCGCTGCTCTTCATTGCCTATGCCGGCGTGATTTGGGCGCAACCGCTCTTTGGCCCGTCGCCTGCCACCGAAGTCGTGGGAGGATGGGTCGCTTTCTGGCAGGTGGGGTATCGGACCGTCGTCCGGGCCTTGCCTGCACAGATTACCTCGTTGCTGCCGGGTTTTGCACAGTGGCTTTAGTCAGCGGGTTTAGGGCCATGGGCGATTGAACAAATAACAACACATGCAACCAGATGTAACTGCTGGTGCTTTATGGTAGCATCAGTCGGCGCTCAAAGATGCTGCGTGCGGCGCCCTACTGGAAGGAGCAGTCCGTGACGAGTTACTTCAGCATTCAGGAAGCATCCGAAATCCTCAAGGTCGACTACAAGGTCGTCTACCGTCTTGTCAAGGAAGGCGTCATTCCCACAGCACGCGTGGGCTGGCAGTTTCGTATCAATGAGGAGGACTTGAATGCGTACCTCAGCGCGCAACGTGTAAAGCAGGCATCTGCGGTGCAGGCGCTGCCCGCGCGCGAAGTGTACGAAACTGCTCCTGCACCGCGGCCAACACCAGGTCCCGCTGCAACGTCTACAGAGAATGGCACGTCAGCCGGAGCTGCAGCGGCAGGCGCAGGCATCTCCAAGCTCAAGGCGCGCCAACTGGAGCTCAACTTCATCAACCGCTTTGACGAGAAGATCGCTGACGTGGAGACCGTACGCCACCCGGTCACCGATGAGTTGCTGCACGTTGACGACTGGGCCCCGCTTCGCACGCAAACCGAAGAGCGCGAGCTGCTCATGCAGGTGCTCAACACGGCTTTCCTCGACAAACGCACGTTGGCCACAACGCCGCGCAACACAACGGTGCGCTACACAGTTGCCGCCAAGCCGCCGCTGGTGCTCGAGGCGCGTGTGCTTACCCACCTCGATACGCTGCTGAACAATGGTGCAGATGAGCAGCCCGCCGACCTCGCCGACCTGATGGTGGAAGTCGACCGGCTGCAGGAGGAACAGCAGAAGACTCGGGCGGCACTCGTGGTCGGATTGGCCTCGCCCACCGGTTGGGATGAAGAGGCCGCTGCGTTTGTGGAGGGTTCGCAGCGCGGCGCCGTCTATCGCCATCCCAACATCCGGCTTGTGCTTGTAGACCTGCGCAGCGAGAGTGTGCATTATGACGTCAACGACGAGCGCGCCGCCGCCGTAGCCGGGCTTTATGCGCTGGCAACAGCACGCGAGAATACCGCTACCTTGCGCGACCTGCTGCGCACTGAACTGGCCGACCGCACAGGGCTGCTCCTGCAAGAGGTTGCCCGTTCGCTGCAGGTCAGCGAGAGTTCGCTGCTTGACGCTGCACGCTTGATGGTGGAAGGGGGCGGCTATCAACTCATTCCCGATCGCGCCTCCGGCTGGATTCTGGTCAAACTGTGATCTTCCAAAGCCAAGCACATGGTGTGTGCCGCTTTGCGCTGCTCTTCGAATGTAGACTCCAGGTTCTCTGCGAAGGAGTTTGCCAGTGTACACCCCCAATACCCTGATTCTTGACGGCGCCTATCGGATCGAGCGCGAGCTGGGGCGCGGCGCCTTTGGAATCGTCTACCTGGCCACCCACCAGCGGCTGAATGTGTTGCGCGCGCTCAAGACGCTGCATCAGGAGAGCCCGCAGGTTGGCAGCACTATCCTCAGCGACTACCGCAACCGCTTTGTGCTCGAAGCGCAACTCGCCGCGCGCCTCACCCACTCAAACGTGATTCAGGTCCACGACTATGTCGATGACCAGGGCACACCTGTCTGCGTGATGGAGTATGCGCCGGGCGGAAGTCTGGCAGACCTGATCCTGGCCGCGGCCAGGAAGGGCCAGTTGCTCGCCGTCGATCGTGTGGTGGCGCTGCTGGATGACTGCTGCGCAGGGCTCGAAGCCGTTCACGACCAACTGGATGCCGTACACCGCGATATCAAGCCGTCCAACTTGCTGCTCGACACCGGCGGGCGCGTCAAGGTGGCCGACCTGGGTCTGGCCCAAGTGGGCGGCCTGAACCAAAGCCAACGTTCGCTCATGGCCAGCGTGACGCCGCCGCATCCTGGCACGCCCAACTACTCCAGCCCCGAACACCTCAACGGCTCGGAACCGCTGGTGCCAACTGCCGACGTCTACGCCCTGGGTTGTGTCGCCTTTGAGTTGCTGACGGGGCAAGCGTGGAAGAGCGCACGCCGAAAAATCGATTCCCCGCGCGAGCTGCGCGGCGAGATACCTCCCTGGCTTGACGCAATTGTGGTGCGCATGTTGGCCGAGACACCGGGCATACGCCGATCTGACGCTGCCGATGCGAACAAGCGCTACGTCGACGTTTCGGCCGTGCGCGAGGCACTGGCGAACCGGCTGGCTGTACCGGTGATGCATCAATCGGCATCAAGCGCATCTGCAGCGACGGCAACGCCGGTTGCTGCAGTCGCTGCACCGGACCAGACAGCGGCAAGCCGGCTCGAGGCCGAGATTGCGCGCCTGAACGCCGAGAACGGTTCGATTGAAGCGTGGGATGCGCTGGTCGATTCGCTTGGTGCGCCGCCCTACGCCCCGCAGCTGCAGCCGCTGATTGCCAAAGCTTTTGCCGGGCGCGGCCAGGCCCACCGGCGCGAAGGCCATACAATGACGGCAATCAGCGACTTGACGCGTGCGATTGAGCTCGACGCCGGCCGGCCCGAGTTCTATGGGTTACGCGCTCGCGTCTACGCCGACGCCGCGGCGAGCAAACACCTGTCGGGCGACTTTGCCAAGGCGCTGGCCGATGCCGGCCGGGCCATCGCGCTCAACCCGTCACAGGCGGCTGCCTACGCCGCGCGCGGTGAGATGGCGCTGCAGGCCGCCAAAGCCAAACATCCTGCCGGTGACTTTGCGCAGGCACTCACTGACCTGACGCAAGCGATCGAACTGGCGCCACGCAGCGCCGACTACCACCTGCTGCGCGCCCACTGCTATCGCGCCGCTGCCGCCGCCAAACACCCGCTGGGCAGCTTTGCGCGCGCCCTGGCAGACCATGCGTCTGCCATCGCCTGCGCCCCCACCGACGCGCGCTATCTGCTCGCGCGTGCCGAGACGATCAAGGAGGCGTCGTATGTCAGTGATCCTGCAGGCGAGCTCGAGAGAGCGATTGAGGATGCCACAGCAGCTATCGCGCTAGAGCCCGAGGCCGCCGCAGGTTACGTCGCCCGCGGCCACCTCTACCAGCTTTCCGACTACGGGGATGAAGCCACACTCGACAAGGCTGAAGGCGACCTCAAGTGCGCCCTGGAGTTGGACCCAACGAGTACGGCTGCCCGCGCCAATCTCGCTCGCGTCTACTACTTCAAGGAGGTGAACAAGAAGGAGGATCGAGACTTTGAGCAAGTGCTGGCCCTGTACAGCGCGGTGATCCAGGCTGAACCGCAGAACGCCGAACACTACAGGTTCCGGTCAGACGTTTATATACGGGCGGAGAATCTCGAAGCGGCGCTGGCCGACGCCACTCGCGCAATCGCGCTGGATCCTGAGTCCGGCGAGGGCTACAGCGCGCGCAGCCATGTGTATTCAAAACTGAAACGCGACATTGAGGCACTGGCCGATGCGCTTGAAGCGTACAAACGCGACAGGGAGTGGGAGATCTACATTCGGTTCGTAATGTTAACTCTCTTCTCAAGCAAGCTTAGTTTGAAGATTCCTGAACATGAGTGGGAATGGTCGCAGTTCGAGATGGACTACCTGAACAAGTTCAAGAGAATGCGCTCGATGTTAGCCGCCGCCAATTTGCCTGCAAGTCTGCGCTCTGAGCTTGAGGAACAGATGGGTGATCCGAAGAAGGATCTTGCTGATGCGTTCCACGGGGAGGGGTTGGGGTCGTTCCGGGACGAGTCGTGGTTCCCGCTACGGGGAGAAGCCGCCTACAGGCGCGCCATCGCCCTGGAGCCGGACAACTCAAACCACGAGGATAGTCTGCAAAGAGGGCTATACAAGGTCAAGCGCTACGAGGAAAAGGTCGAGTAGTGCATTTGGGCCAAATTTCAGAAAGCTGCTCAAGTATGAGCCACGTACCGCAAACGGCCGCGCACGATGGGCCGGCGCGCCTCTTCTGTCCTCGCTGCGCAAGCTACCTGGGCACGCGCACGGCCTGCACGTGCGGCTGGATGGCGCCCGCAGCCCCGCCCGTTGTGCACACGCGCCTGGCTGAATGGGACCTTCCTCTGATGGCGCCGCCCCTGCTGGTGCAGCCCACCGCCGGCGACGCGCCTGCACTGCTGGTGCAGGGGCGCGGCGCCGCCGGCGGCCTGGAGGGTGGCATCGCCGCTCTCGAACTCCCCACCGGCAATTTAGCGTGGCAGAGCGACCTCGGCTCGCCCGTAACCGTGGCGCCCGTGCTCGCGCCAGACGGCGCCTCGCTGCTCGTCGCCAGCGAAGACGGGTTGCTGCGCCGGCTGCACGCACGCGACGGCAGCGAGCTATGGGCGAAGCCGGTCGAACTAGGGGAGCGGCTTGAAGCACCGCCGCTCATGCCCCTGCAGCGCAGCGAGCGTGGGCTCACTGCCTTGACGGCGCGCGGGCAGGTCATCACCGTCGACTGGGTCACTGGGACAGTAGGCCGCAAGTTCGTGTTGAGTACCGACAGTGCGTTGCGCTGCGCCGCTGCGCCCATCTATTGGCGCGGCGACGTGCTGCTTGTCGCCTCAGACAGTCGGCGTGCGGGCCAAAGCCGCCTGCTCACGCTGAGCGCGCACGGCCACCTGCAGGTGCGGGCCACGCTTGAGGGAATGGTCTACACGACACCAATTCCTGGCGCAGACGGCGACTCGGTCTTTGTGGGCACTGACGAGGGTCTACTTCACTGCCTCAACCTGTCCACGGGCAAGGCAGTCTGGACCTTTGACGCCGGAAAGCGGATCCGCGCCACGCCGCTGCTTGTCAATCACATGCTCTACTTCGGTTCGGCCGCTCACTTTCTCTACGCCGTCGATGCGCGCAGCGGGAGCCGGCTCTGGCAGTTTCCCTGGCCGCACAGCATCAACACCACGCCGATTCTGGACGCTTCCATTCTGCTCTTTGCCGACAACGCCGGCGCCGCCGTTGCCCTCGAACTGGCGCACGAGCCGGATGCGTCACCCCGGCAGGCGTGGGCCTTCGACGCCGAGGCCGACCGAAAGGGTGTGACGGCCAGCATGCCCAGTGCAGCGTTCTTTGGCAGCTTCATTGCGCACCAGGGAGTCTTCTATGGCGGTTCGGCCAACGGCGCACTCTACACACTGCCTGCGCACGGCGGCAATCTGGCCTGGGCTGCCGAACGAGCCAAACTGTCTGGTCGGCCGCTCGAAGCAGCGGCCTTCATGGTTGCCGCCGATAAAGCGCGTGGCGAAGCTGCAGCGGCGCAATTCCTGCTGGATCAGCAGGAGTATGCGCACGCGGCGCCCATGCTGCAGGCGCTTGGAAACCAAACCAGCGCCGCCAAGACATACGAGAAGGCGGCAGAGAAGGAGCGACTGCCTGACTACTACCGGCGCGCATCTTCGATCTACATAGAGCTGAACCGTCCCACCGACGCGCAGCGCTGCGACATTGCGGCGCTGCGCATGAGCAACAGTCCACTGCTGAAGGTAGAGGTCGTCAGCATTACCCCGCTCAAGGTCCATACGCACAGCCACATGAGCTTGAGCGTGCAGAACATCGGACGTCAGCATGCAAAGCAGGTGAAGCTGGAACTCGTCTCGCTCACCTGCCAGCGTGTGGAGCCGGTTGACTGGTCCGAACTGTTGGCAGATGACAGCGCAATCCCCTTTGAGCTTGACCTGGTGCCGACAGAAGCCGGAACGCTTAGTTTGCGTCTGGTTCTGCGCGCAAAGGACCAGGTTGGCAACGCTCTGCCGCCAGTGGAAGTCACGCACAGCTTCCAGGTGGCAACGCCGGATGCACCGCCGATTCACGTCCAAATCGAAAAGGTCATCACAGGCACCGCCACGGTTTACGAAGGCGACGCAACAATCATCTCTCGACCGCCACATACGCCGCCACCAACTGGCTAGTGGCGACCCCAATACGCAACGCAAAACCGCCGCCCGTAGTGGGGCGGCGGTTCTTTGTTGCTGGGAAGTTCTCTCGACTCAGATGCCGCCGGTGACAGGGCCGGGCTCAGCAGTGCCCCCCACCACCGGCCCCGTATAGCGCACCTGCATGCGGGGGACGAAGCGCATGGGCTTGCCGGTGGCGTACTCTTCCTGCACGTGGGCAAGCAGGCCGGCGGTGCGGGCAAGAATGAAGAGGCCGCGCGCCATCAGCGGCGCAAAGCCCATGTCGCTGGCCAGCGCCGCCAGCGCGCCATCCACATTCAGCGGCAAGCTCTTGCCCGTGCGCGCGTGCAGCGCGGTGACGATCGCTTCGGCCAGCGCGACGTGCGGACCGGCCAGCCCCAGCTCGCGCGCACGAGCAAACAGAAAGACGGCGCGCGGGTCGGGGTCGTGCAGGCGGTGGCCAAAGCCGGGCAGCCGCTTGCCCGCCGCAGCCGCCTGCTCAACAATTGCCGCGGCCGCAGTGGCCACATCGAAGGGCTGCGCCGCACGCACGGCGGCCTGCAAGAGCTCGGCGCACTGCTCGCCGGCGCCGCCGTGATGGTCGCCAATTGCGCTGATGCCGGCCGCCACCGCGCTCTGGATCGGGCTGCCGCAGTTCGCCACCGTGCGGGCGGCGTGGGTCGAAGGCGCATTGATGCTGTGTTCGGCCATCACCACCAGCATCGTCTCCAGCAGCTCGCCCTCGCGCCCCGGCGGCAGCCTGCCCTGCAGCAGCAGGTAGACCATCTCGCCGAAGCTGCAGTTCTGCGCCAGGTCGATCAGGTTGTAGCCGCGCACCTCGATACGGTCGGCAAACGCCTGCGAGATGCCGGTTTCGATGAACTGTTCCATGGCTCAGCCCTCCTCTTCCCACTCTACGCGTAGATCCACAATCGAGAGCCCCTGTGCGTGCACGATCACCGGGTTCATGTCGAGCGAGCGCAGCGCCGGCGTGCGAGCGGCCAGGCGGCCCAGCGACCCCATCAGCGCGGTGAGCGCGCCTGCATCGGCGGCGGGGGCGCCGCGCAGGCCGCCAAGCAGGCGCGCCAGAGCCGTCTCGCCCAGCATCGCCTCGGCGTCGGCAGGCGACAGAGGAAGCGGCCGCAGCGCCGTCTGATTCAGCAGCTCGACGAGCACCCCGCCCGGCCCCGCCACCAGCAGCGGGCCAAACTGGGCGTCGGTCTCCACCCCCAGCAGAACTTCGACCCCCGGCGGCGCCATCCGCTGCACAAGCAGCCCTTTCACGCCCAGCTCCGGGTCGGCCAGCCAGCCGCCGGCGACGGCGCGCACCGCCTCGGCCGATGCCAGCCCCACGCGCACCAGGCCGGCGTCGCTCTTGTGGCTGTGGCGCGCCGAAATCCCCTTCAGCGCCACCGGCAGACCCAGCTGCCGGGCCGCCGTAGCCGCCCCCTCGGCGTCGGCTGCCTCGAGTGCGGCAATCGGCGCGATATCCACACGCGCCAGCAGCTCCACGATTTCGGCGTAGGCGAGTTGGCGGCGCGCGCCACTTCCCGCATGCAAGGGAGGGGGCGCGGAATCCTGCGGCGCCGGAACGCGCTGCTCGCCCCAGGCAGCGAGGCGGGCAAGCGTGCGCAGCGCATCGCGTGGCTGGGAAAAGAGCGGTATGCTCGCCTCGGCCAGCAGCCGCAGCGGTTCGGCGCTGTCGGTGGGCAGCTGGGGCGCACGCTGGCCCACCCAAACCAGCGCAAAGGGCTTGGGCGCCGTGGCGGCCAGCTGCGCCAGCGCCTGCGCCGTGGCCAGCTCGCGCGGCGCCACGGCCGATTTGGCCAGCAGCAGCAGCGCCGCATCGTAGGCCGGGCTCTCCAGGAAGAGCTGCAGCAGGTCGGCGGCGACCTGGCCCAGCGCGCCCGCGCCGCGCACGTCAGCGGGGTTGCCCAGCGCCGGCACCCCCTTCAGCGCCGGCGCCCCATTCGGCGCGAGCACGCCTTGCGTCTGCTCCTGCAGCGCGGGGGGAAGCGGCGGCAGCGCCAGCCCCTCGGCGCTCGCCCAGTCGGCCGCCAGCGAACCCATCCCGCCCGACTGCGTTACCAGCGCCACGCGCCGCCCAGCCGGCATGCGCTGCCGCCACGCCACACACGCGTGCAGCGTGGCCGTCAACTCGGCGATGTCGTCGACCAAAATTGCGCCCGCTTGGCGGCAGACGGCCTCGAAGACGCGCTGCGAGGTGGCCAGCGCCGCCGTGTGCGTGGCCGCCGCTGCCTGCCCAGCCTGCGAGCGCCCGCTCTTGAGCAGCACCAGCGGCTTGCCCGCGGCGTGCGCACGCGCCGCAACCCGGGCAAAGCGCCGCCCATCGTCCATCCCCTCGATGAACGCGCCGATCACCTGCGTCTGCGGGTCATCCACCAGGAATTCGAGCACGTCGGTCAGCGAGACATCCACCTGGTTGCCCAGCGAAACAATGCGGCTGAGCCCCAGCCCCGCATCGGCAAAGAGCCCCTGCATCGCCATCATCAGCGCGCCGCTGGCCGAGACGAAGCCCACGCCCCCCGCACGCGCTGGCGCCGAAAGGCGGGTGGCAATCACGGCGTTGGCCAGGCTCGCAAAGCCGGCGCAGTTGGGGCCAATCACGGCGATGCGGCTCTCCTGCAGGCGTGCCCGCAGCGCCGCTTCCAACTGCTTGCCCTCGGCGTCGCTCTCGGCAAAGCCGGCCGAGATCACCACCGCGGCGGGAACGCCCAGCCGCTCGGCCTCCTCCACCACGCCCAGCACGGCCTGGCGCGGCACGATGACGAGGATCAGGTCGGGCCGCTCGGGCAGCGCCGCGAGGGTGGGGTAGCAGGCCAGCCCAAAGATCTCGCTGCGTTTGGGGTTGACCGGAAAAAGCCGCCCAGCATATCCGCAGCTGAGCAGGTTCTTGAGGATGCCCGCCGGGTACATGCCCTCCTCCGAGGCGCCGACAATGGCAATGCTCGCCGGGTCGAAGAAGTGCGCCAGGCGCAAGCCGCGCGCCGCGCGCACGCCCGGCGGCGCGCTCACGCCGCCACCTCCTGCACCTGCAGGCGACCGAAGCGGGTATGGCTGCCGTGCGCCGTGCCAAAGCCAATTTGCCCGGCCAGGTAGGGCGCGTCGCTATCCTCCCACGCCAGCAGCGGCGCGCCGTCGGCGGCCACGCTGATCAGCGGCCCACGCAGCGTCACGTCAAGCGTCACCTCTGCGCCGGGTCGCCAGGCCAGCGGCGCCGAAGCCAGCTCGCGATAGCCTCCGGCGTTCTTGTAGAGCGCCAGCCGGCCGCCCGGCGCCAGACCCGCCACATAGGCGCGGCGCGCGCCCTGCACGCGCAGCAGCAGGTGGTGGTGTTCGCCGGCAAGCGGTGTCAGCGTTGCCGTCAGGCGCAGGTCGCGCCAGGCCGGGTCGCCGGTGTAGCTTTCGCCCACCGTCGCGCACGAGCCGTGGTAGCCGTCGGCCTCGGGGCGCCAGAAGCCGCGCAGGAAGGTCCACTGGCTCAGCGCGCCATACTCGGGGCGCTCGAGCGCAAAGTCGGTCGAGAACGAGGGCGCGCCCGTCCAGTCCAGGTCGTCCAGCAGCAGCGTGCCGCTCCACGCCTCGCCCAGCGTGCGCAGCGTCACCCCCACGCGGGCGAGCAGCGCGTTGTGCAGCGGCGGGATGGTGTAGGTCAGCTCGGTCCACGCGCCGGGCTGCAGCGCGACCGCCTGCGCCTGCAGCGTGTTGTCGGCATTTGCGTTCCACACATAGAGCGCGGCGTAGAGCTGGTGCGCGTCGTCCGGCGCGAAGAGGCGCGCCCGCACCGTTTGCCCCGGCCAGATCGTGGGCGAGAAGCTGGCGCCGTAGTAGTTGGCGCTCAGCTCGCGCGGGCGGCAGTAGGTGCGGAACCAGACGGCGATATCGCCCTTCTTCTTGAGGCCGCGCACCTTGATTGCCAGGCTGCCCTCGTGCTGGCGCAGCGCCGCCACATCGGCCAGGCGCGCCGAGAACTCGGCCCCCTGCGTCGAACCCGGCAAGTCGAAGTGCAGGCGCGCCCGTTGCGGCGTCGACGCCCCGGCGCGCTGCGCGCCCAGCGCCGCCAGCCGCCCGGCAACGCTTGCGATGTCGGTGAGGTTGTGCGCCCCAAAGAGGCTGGCGGCAACCAGGAGATCGTTCATCGGTGTGCGCCAGCGTGCGCCAATCCCGGGCAGCCCCACCGCCACCCCCATGATCGCGCCCACGTTGCCGGCGTTGCAGTCGGTGTCCCAGCCGGCCATGGTTGCGATCTGCACGGCGCGGTCAAAATCGCCGCCGCTGTAGAGCAGCGCCATCGCCACCACGCCGGCGTTGGGGATGATGTGCACCGTGCCAGGGTAACGATCGTAGCCAAATTGCTTCTGCAGCAAGTCCATACACAAGCGCCAGTCGTCCGGCTGCTTTGTATGAAAGTCTATCACGGCGCGCATGACGCGCATGTATTCACTCTGCGCGCCGACCAGCGCCAAGGCCTGCTCGACGATTGCGCGCAGGTCGGATTCACCAAAGGCAATGCTCACGGCGCCGGCCACAAAGCGCGCGCCCCACAGCGCCTCACCGTCGTGGGTCACGCTTGCGGCGCGTGCGGCCAGCTCGGCGGCCACGCTGGGCTGGTTCGGCGCCACCAGCCCCCAGATGTCGCTGAAGATCTGGCCGCCGATCTGTTCGGCGATCGTCGAGCCGTTGAGCGCCGCCGAGCCGCTGCGGGGCGCAGGGATCCCCGCCGCCAGGTTCAAATAGCCGGTGTGCTCGCTCGAAACGCCGTAGCCGCCCCACCAGAAGGTGCCGCGCTGGTCGGCCAGCCCGTTGAGCACCGTCTCGCCCAGCTGCGCGGCGCTGGGGTCTGGCCCGTACTCCTCGAGCGCGCGCAGCAGCACAAGCGGGAAGGCGGTGTCGTCGTCGGGCTTGAAGAGCGTGCCCGGCGGCAGCGGCACAAATTCCTCGACCTCGCCCAGGGTGTCGCGGATTTCGGCGCTCGTCCAGTTCTCCACCGGCGCGCCCAGGCGCACACCAATGCACTTGCCCAGCCAGCCGGCATAGACCCGCTCGGCATAGTCCACAGGAAGCTGCGTAGCCATCGGCTCTCCCCCTCAGGAGCTTCTCTGCTCGGTTGTGTGGGCGGCCAGCGCGCGCGCCCCATCCTCCAGGCGCGTGCCGGCAAGGAAGGGCAGCGCCAGCCCGCGCACAGTTGCCAGCGCCGCACGCCAGCCGGCGGGCACGGCGCCCTCGCCCTGCTGCGCGCCACAGAGCGCGCCCACCATCGCCGGCAGCGAATCGGCGGCGCGGGGGATCAGGTTGGCGGTGGCGCAGGCGCGCGTCAGGTCGCCCTGGCAGGCCTCCACCAGCACCAGCGCCGCCGGGAAGGTCTCGGGCGCCACGCAGCCGTAGGAGTAGACGGTGTTGATCAGGCGTGTGCTCAGCAGCAGCGCCAACTCTTCGGGCGACTGCGCCTCGTCTCGGCAGCGCTGGGCAATGGCATCGCCGTGCGCCAGCCACGAATCGGCGGGGACGCAAGCGCGCGCCGCCTGCATGGCCTCTGCCGGTGGCGCGCCGGTTGCAAGCAGCGCCACGGCAGCCGCCATCGCTTGCGCCGCCCAGATGCCATCCTCAGCCTGCGAGATCGACGCATCCAGCCCGGCGATGGCGGCAGCGCGCGCGGCGTCACCGCGTGCATAGATCCCCACGGCCACGGCGCGTGGCACGGCGGCGTCGGCGTAGTGCATGGGGTTGTCGTTGCCCGTGGCCGGCGGGCGCAGGCCGCGCTGCAGGTTCTCGATCGCCGCCCGTTCCGCAAAGCCGGTGCGCAAGTTGGCGGCGTCGGGCAGCAACTGCTCGAGCCAGGGCGCGAGCAGGCTGTCGAGCGTCGGCTCGGGCGGCCCTGCCAGCAGCGCGTGCAGCGTCAGCAGCGCCCACTCGGTGTCGTCGGTGGGGCAAGGTTCGAGCGTAGCGGCGGGGATGCGGTGCGTAAAGGGCAGCATCAGCGTGGCGATGCCCTGCGCGTCCAGCTCCTGGTTTGTGCGCCAGAGAAAGTTGTGGCGCTTGCGCGGCATGCTGCGGTCGCCAAAGCGGTGGAAGAGCGCCGGAAAGCCGATAGCATCGCCATAAGCCAGCCCCAGCAGCGCGCCGTGGATGCGTGCAAAGTCGTTCATGCGGGCTGCTCCCCTGCAGGTTCTTCCCATGCCTGCTGCGCCAGCGCGTCGGCAATCTCGGTAATTGCCTGGTTGGCCACAAAGCCGATGCAGGCGCCGGTGGACATCTGCACCCGCGCCCGCCACGCCGCCGGGATCGACTCCTCGCCGCCGTATGCGCCGGCCATGCTGCCCACCATCGCGCCGATGGTGTCGGCGTCGCGCCCAAAGCGCACACCGTAGGGGATGGCGCGTGCGGCGTCGCCCTCCATGGTCAGAAAGGCGGCAAAGGCGAGCGGCACGGCCTCGGTCACCAGGTCGGCCCAAGGCCACCAGGGCACCACCAGCGCGTCGCTGATGCGCTCGATGGCGGCCTCGCTGTCGCCGCCCGGCTCGGCTGCGGCCGCGGCGCGCTGCAGCACGCGCGCCGTCCAACTGTCGGGCGGCGGGGCAGCCAGCGCGGCTTCCATCATCTGCGCCGGGGTGGCGCCCACCATCGCCACGCTGATCGCGGCGGCCACCGCCTGCGCCGCAAAGATGCCGTCGCGCCCGTTGGAGACACAGCCCAGCGCCGCCGCCAGTTTGGCCGCCGCCTGCGGGTTGCCCGCGCAGCGAATGCCGGCGGCGCTGATCGCCATTGCCACGCCGTCGCTCCACATCTGGTGGCCAAAGGCGCCCGACGCCGGCGCATGCAGCCCGGCAGCCAGGTTGCGCGTCGAGATCACGTCGCTGAAGCCGCCGGGGCGATAGGCGCGGCCCGGCGCCAGCAGCTTGTCGCGCCACTCGGCCTCGACCTGCGCGGGCGTCACCTGCGGGCCGTGCGTGCGCACAATCCAGGCGTTGAAGAGCGTGAAGTCGGTGTCGTCGGTCCCCACGCTGCTGTCGCTGATGAAGTCGGTGATGGCGCCATAGTCGGCGCGGATCTCTCGCGCGCTGCGCCCTTCGCATGGCGCGCCCATGGCATCGCCAATCGCGGCGCCCAGCAGCGCGCCGCGCGCCCGGCGCTGCAGGTCGCGCAGGTCGAGAGTTGCAGACACAGACAGATTCCTTTCGGGAGCGCTTAGCCCTTCACCCCAACCGAGGCGACGCCGCCAATCAGTTGCTTCTGGGCGAAGAAGTAGAGGACCAGAACGGGGATGATCGTGACCAGTGTCGCTGCCATGAACAAGTTCCACTCGACGCTGTAGCGCCCCTTGAACATGGCCAGCCCCAGCTGCACGGGGAAGAGTTCGAAGCTGTTGAGGAAGATCAGCGGCATCAGGAAATCGTTCCACGTCCACCAGAAGGTGTAGACGACAACGATCGCCAGCGGCGGCTTGCAGAGGGGCAGAATGATGCGGTAGAGGATCGTCCAGGTGCCGGCGCCGTCCATACGTGCTGCTTCGTCCAGCTCGCGCGGCAGCGTGCGGATGTACTGCACCATCAGGAAGATGAAGAAGGCGTTGCCGGCCAGCGACGGGACGATCAGCGGCCAGTAGGTGTCGATCCAGCCGATGCGGCTGAAGATGCTGTAGAGCGGGATCAGCCGGCTGTGCACCGGGATCATCATCGTGCCCAGCATGACGAGGAAGAAGAATTGCCGCCCGGGAAAGCGCAGACGGGCAAAGCCATAGGCCACCAGCGGCACGGCCAGCAGCTCGCCGGCAAGGTTGCCGCCCACCAGCAGCAGCGAATTGCCCATAAAGCGCGCCAGCGGATACTTGGTAAAGGCATCCACATAGTTGTGCCACTGCGGGTTGGTGGGGATCCACTGCGGCGGATAGGTGAAGATCTCCCAGCGCTCCTTGAGAGAAGTCGAGAGCATCCAGAGCAGCGGGATCATGACGATGAACGCAATCAGGATCATCACCACATAGGCAGCCAGCGTTCCGATCCAGCGGCGCGAGCGAGGCCGCTGCGTCTGCCCTGTCTTCAATGTAGGGAGATTGGCCGGCATGGCGCTTTGCATCGTGCTCTCCCTCTACTCGCTCTCGTAGTAGACCCAGCGCTTGGAGCTGTAGTTGACCAACAGCGTTGCCGCCAGGATGATCACCATCAGCACCAGCGCCAACGCCGACGCGTAGCCCATGTTGAAGTTCTGGAACGCTTCCTCGTAGTAGTAGTAGAGGAAGAAGTAGGTTGCCTTGAGCGGCCCACCCTTGGTGATGACGAAGGCCTGCGTGAAGATCTTGAAGGCGTCGATCAGCTCGATCACCAGCAAGAAGAAGATCGTGGGCGTGAGCAGCGGCAGCGTAATGCGCCAGAAGCGCCCAACCGCCCCGGCGCCGTCGAGCATGGCCGCCTCGTACAGATGGGGCGGAATGTTCTGCAAGCCGGCCAGGTAGATGATCGCCATGCCGCCCACGCCCCAGATGCTCATCAGCGCCACCGACGGCAGCGCCCAGAAGGGGTCCCAGAACCAGCCCGGCCCCTTGATCCCCACCATATCGAGCAGGGTGTTGACAACACCCGTATCCGGCTGCAGCAGCCACATCCACATCAGCGAAACCGCCACACCCGAGATGACGGCCGGGATGTAGAAGATGGTGCGAAAGAAGTTCATGCCGCGCAGCGAAAGGTTGAGCAGCAGCGAGAGGCCCAGCCCAAAGATGAGCTTGAGCGGCACCGAGAGCAGCACGTACAAAAAGGTCACCTTCAGCGCCTGCCAAAAGAGGGCATCGCGCGTAAACATGCGAATGTAGTTCTCAAGGCCAATCCAGACGGGCGGGCGCGTGATCGTCCACTCGGTGAAGCTGTAGTAGAGCGACATCAGCAGCGGCCCCACCGTAAAGAGCAGGAAGCCGATCAGCCAGGGCGAGATGCTGATGTAGCCGTCGATGGCTTCGCGCCGGGCCATGGCCGAACGGCGTTTGCCGCGCGCCGGCCGTGCGCCCATAGAGGTTGCGCTCACAAGAGGCTCCTCCCAACAAAGGGGTTTGCACCCGCTTCAGTCACAAGCCCCTCCCGGGTTCAGGGAGGGTGGGGAGGGCGCGACGCATCGCGCCCTCCCCGTTTATCGCCCGAATACGGCTCAGCCGCCGAGGCGGGGCTTGCACTCGTCAAGCGCAGCCTGCGCCGCCGGCACTGCAGCATCCAGCGCCGCCTGGATGCCGTCGCGCTCGATCTGGCCGAGCATCACCAGGTCCCACACGTCACTCACAGCGCGCAGCACGGTCGAGTAGCAGGGGTGCGCGTTCTGCCACTTTGCCACCTGGTCCAGCTCCAGCACCGACTTGAAGGCCTGCACATACTCCTTGTCGGCGTCCGGGTGCTTGTCGAAGAGCGCCGGGATCGACGGGAAGAGGTTGCCGTTGAGCATCAGGTACTCCTGCCCTTCCGGTCCCACCCAGTACTTGAGGAACTCCCAGGCCTCGTCGGGGTGCTCGGTGCCCTTCCAGATCGAAGCCGTCAACGACCAGGCGTTGACAAAGCGGCCGTCGCCTGGGCCGTCAGGTTCGGGCACGATGCCGAAGTTGAAGCCGGCATCCACGGCGTTGAGCATGTGGCCCTGGTTGAGCGTGGCCATAGCCAGGCGGTTGGCCAGGAAGAGATCAATCGGGCCGGTGCCCTCGGTGCCCAGCACCTCAAGGTCGGCCGGGGTGGGCGTCGAGCCGGTGTTGACCAAATCCCACAGCCAGGTGTAGGAGGCGACGGATTCGGGGCTGTTCAGGTAGCCCTCGACGGTGGTGCTGTCGTCGCTGTAGAGGAAGGCGCCGAAGTTGTTCCAGATTGCGCGGTAGGGGCCGCGCGGGCGGTCACCGCCCCAGCGCTTCTCGTCCGGGTTCTGCAGCTGGTTGGCAATGTTCGAGAAGTCATCGGTGGTCCACTCGGCCGTCGGGTAGGCGATGCCGGCGGCGTCGAAGAGGTCCTTGTTGTACATCACAAAGTTGGCGCCCACGCCCAGCGGCAGGCCCACAATGCGGTCGCCCGAAACGGCGCGCGTCTCCCAGAAGCCGGGGAAGTAGAGCTCGGGGCCAAAGTCGGCGTCGGCCTCGATGTAGGGCGTCAGGTCCAGCGCCTCGGGGAACCAGTTGGTGTTCCAGAAGAAGGCGACGTCGGGTGCGCCCTGGCCGGCGCCCAGCGTGGTGGTCATCTTCTCGTCAAAGCCGCTCTCGGGCAGCACCGTGACGTTGACCTTGATGTTGGGGTGCGCCTTCTCGAACTCGGCGGCCATGGCGCGCTGCGCCTCCTCCGAATACTCCTCGGAGTTGACCGTCCACCACTCAATTGTCACCACTTCGCCGGCGGCTTCTGCAGATTCAGCGGCTGCGTCCGCCTCGCCGGGCGCGGGCGCGGCTGCGGGCGCCACGCAGGCCGCCAGCATCAACACCAGCACCATGCACAAAACCAGTTGCCATTTGCGGGCCATTCTTTTCCTCCTGTGCAACGTTGGCAGATGGAACGGATGACACGATCAAGGGAACCACCTGCTGCGCGTTCGCCCTCTTGCCACCATGGGATCTACAGAGTTCGCCCGTGCCACGCTCTGCATCTGCGCGGCGGAAACTGTAGAGCCCAGTGTGGGCACACGTCAGGGCGTTGTGCGCACCAGTGCAGCAAGCGCTTCGGCGCTGGCAACCACATCCTCGCCGGCGGCAAAGCGCAAACAAACCCCCGCCGGCGTGCGCACACGCTGCACCCACGCCGGCGGGATCACACCGATACCATGCTGCGCGCCGGCGAGTGCGCCCACGATGGCGCAGATCGTGTCGGCGTCGCGGCCAAAGTTGGCGGCCCAGAAGATGCCGCGCGCAAAGTCGCCGCCGGTGAGCCGGTAGAGCGCAAAGGCCTGCGGGATCGCCTCGGCACTGGCCGAGTGCGAGGGCGTCCAGAGCGCGGTGTGCAACCACTCCCAGGCCGGGTCCAGAATCTGCGCCTCGAGCGCGCCCGCCTCGTCGCACATCTGCATCGTGCGCGCCATGCTGCGCCCCAGCCAACTGTCGGCGGGAATGGGGGCAAGGCCGGCCTGCACCACCGCGTCGGCATCGGCGCCGGTCATCGCCACGGCCGTTGCCGCCGCCACCGCCTGCGCCGCCCAGATGCCGTCGGCGTGGTGGCTGATGCGAGCGTCGATCGCCGCCAGCTCGGCCGCACGCGCCGGGTCTCCCGCGCAGACAATGCCGATCGGCGCCGCGCGCATCGCCGCGCCGTCGTCGTCGTTGCCCACGTTGTCGCGCCCCGAAAGCGGCGGGCGCATGCCGCGGCGCAGGTTCTCCACCGCGCCGTACTGCGGCTTGCCGCCGCGCGCCAACACGCCGCCCTGCTCAACCACGTGCTTGATCCAGGCGGCCGCCACGGCGTCGTCGGTCAGCTCGCCGCCGCAGTCGATCAGGGCGCGCGCCGTCAGCAGTGCAAACTCGGTGTCGTCGGTGCTGCCTGCGCCTTCGACAATGTTGGTGATGATGCCGTAACGCTGGCGGTAATCCTGCATGCGCCCCAGATCGCCGATCGCATCGCCCACCGCCAGCCCCACCAGCGAGCCGACGGCGCGGTCGCGCAGCGAAATCTCACCGGCGTTTGCATGCGCCCGCATCACGGGCAAGGGCGAGAGAGAGCTGCTCATCGAAGCCTCGCTTTGTGTTCCGGCTGGGGAAAGACCGGCGCCGCCGAATGGCGCGCAACCAGCCGGCAAGGGATCACAACCGAACGGGGCGGGGCCGCTGCGTCGCCCCCCAACCGTTCCAGCAGCACGCGCGCCGCCTGCCTGCCGATGGCGTCCTTGTCCTTCGCCACCGTCGTCAGCGAAGGGGTGGAGGTGCGCGCAGAGCCAATGTCGTCCATGCCGACGATGGAAAGCTCTTCGGGCACGCGCACGTCCAGCTCGGTCGCGGCCTGGATCGCAGCCAGCGCCAGCATGTCGTTGGCGGCGAAGATTGCGGTGGGCGGCGTGGGCAGGCCCAACAGCGTCTGCGCTGCGCTGCGCCCGCCCTCGTCCGAATAGGCGGTGCCCACCACCAGCCGCTCATCCACCGCCAGCCCATGCTCGGCGTGAAAGTCGGTGAAGGCGCGCAGGCGGGCGCGACTGGTGGCCTCGCTGCCCCAGATGAAGCCGATGCGCCGGTGGCCCAGCGCATGCAGATGCTCGAGCGCCTCGCAGGTGCCGGCGTAGCTATCGGAGCCAACCATGTCGAAGGCAGCGTACGAGCTGCGCAGCCCCAGCACAACGGTGGGCACGCCCAGCGCCGCCACCTCGTGCGGCGGAATCTGCGCCGGGTTGAGGGCAAGCGCATCAAAGCGGTTGCGGCGCGCCATCTGCAGGTAGTCGCGCTCCTGCTCCACCTGGTAGTTGCTGATGGCGAGCACCATGGCGTAACCGGCGGCCGAAAGTACGTCCTGCAGGCCATGCGCCACTGCGGGCCAGAAGGGGTTGTCGATGCTGGGCAGCAGCAGCATCACCATAAAGGTCTGCTGCGTGCGCAGGCTGCTGGCGACGGCGTTTGGCGAATAGCCGAGCGCGCGCATGGCGGCTTCGACCTGGCGGCGCGTGGCGTCGGCAACGGGTTCGCTGTCGCCCTGGAGCACGCGCGAGACGGTGGATTTGGAGACGCCGGCCACCTGGGCGACGTCGAGGATGGTGGGTTTCCGCGTCATGGCGCAGTTGGGAACGTTCCCAGCATAGCATGAACAGCAGAGGGGAAAGGGCATTTGGGAACGTTCCCACTCTACCACGGCGCACCGGCCGCTGTCAATAGCCGATTTTGCACCGCCATTTCCCGGCGCTTGACAACTGCCGCTTCTGTCACTTATACACACACGTCAAAGGTTAAGTCGAAACCGAATCAAAAGGGGGCACGGATGGGGAAGGCAAGCAAGCAGGACGCGTCGGGGTTCAGTGCCGACGAACGCGCCGCCATGAAGGAGCGCGCCAAAGAGGTGAAGGCGGAGGAGAAGGCCAACAAGAGCCGCGCCGACGGCGAGGCCGACCTGCTGGCCAAGGTCGCCGAGATGGACGAACCCGAGCGGACCATGGCTACGCGCCTGCACGAGATCATCAGCGCCGCCGCGCCGGTGCTGGTGCCCAAGACCTGGTACGGCATGCCCGCTTATGCCCGTGACGGCAAGATCGTCTGCTTCTACCAGAGCGCGCAGAAGTTCAGCACGCGCTACGGCACGCTCGGCTTCAACGACTCGGCGAACATTGATGAAGGCAACATGTGGCCCACCGCCTTTGCCCTCACCAAGCTGACCGCCGCCGAAGAGCAGCGCATCGTCGAGCTGGTGAAGAGGGCAGTGAGCTAAAGTGATACCACGATGGGAACTGCATTGTGTAGACGCTGAGCGAGCAGCCGGTCAGCGTGGGCTTGCAGGCGGGTGCGGCAGCGGCGTTTGACTTCGTCGACCCGGTCAGCAAGTGAGGCGAT